>QWCY01008830.1_pt1 | contig 17594 bp, 14 predicted proteins | sample 1972631 | NCBI WGS metagenome assembly QWCY01 (sample SAMN09866696, study PRJNA288562) | Human gut metagenome isolate pre1_stool, whole genome shotgun sequencing... | isolation source: gut | host: Homo sapiens | place: USA: California
CCTTTGAAGAAAGAAGATAGATATTCTTCTCACCCTTTTTCTTCATTGACTGGAAAATAGCCGCAATCGTTTCATTTTTAGCTTTCACTTCCCTTGCAATCTTTTTATCGAAACGGGAATGAGTGAAAATAGGATCTTCTACAAAAAGTATGGGAGTATCGGGATGTTTGCTGCGAACGATCGAGTAGAATTTCTCCGCCCGTTCCTTCATCTGTTCCACTGTGGCATTAGGAAGGAAATCAAGCACAAACATGGAAGCATCGACCGTAGCTATAAGTTCCGCAATCTCCAGATCGAGCAAAGCATTACCGCTAAAACCTAAATTGATACATTCACGATTGAGCCAACGTTCCAGAATATTCGTATGGGCCATTCCGGGACGAGAAGCACAACCACCCTGCAAAATACTGGTTCCATAAAAAACAACGGGCTTCTCACGTACCGGCAAATCAACAGTAGGCTGGTCAAGCGTCGAAAGACTATCCACACCGATTGCCAATGAGGTGACCCCGTCATACAAAGAAAGATATAAAAGATATTCCCGTTCTTCAGGATCCATATTCTTCACGATAGTAGCCTCATTTACCTTTCCTTGAGGCCGCCCGCTACCGGCAAAGACCCACTTACCATCTTGCAGGCAATACAGATCCAGTCCTTTGATTCCGGTAGGAGTCATATGATTCATACTTCTGTTATCCCTCACTTCCCACTTTGCCCCAATGCATGTAGAGTTGGAACGGAAGCGCAAAGCAAGTCCGGCACTATTGCGTCCTAAATCCCAGAGCGGTTTGCGGGAAACAGATTTCAAAGAAGCCGGAAGGCGTTCGTAACGGGTAAGAGTAGCATCCGTAGCTTTGCCTAACAGGGGGAAAGCGGAAGCATCGTGATAAAGAAGCTGGGCATGAGTAGAAGCTGCCAGCAGCAATCCGAAAATTAAAGCTTTGGTTCTCATGATTTAATAGATATTAAGATGACCCAAAGTTACACTGAAAAACTACATTTTTCATTCGTTTTACATCAATTAACAAGCAAGATGTTCTGCAATTACGAAAGATTCGTAACTTTGATAAAAACTATATAGTATGAAAAAGCTCAATTTTCTCCTCAGCAGTCTGCTACTATGCATGTCCTGCACCATTCAAGCTAAAAACAAAGTGATTGAACAACCTCCGTTCGTCGTAAGTAACACCACCTCTATTGAAGTCAGCCAGGTCGAAATCAGTGACACGGCTACAGTCCTGCACATTTTTGCCAAATACCGGCCTAAAAACTGGATAAAGATTGCTTCAGGAAGTTACTTGCAAGATAATAACGGAAAGACTTACCAACTACGTTCGGGCATAGGCATCACGCCGGATGCAGAGTTCTGGATGCCGGAATCCGGTGAAGCTGAGTTCCAGCTGGTGTTTCCTCCTCTTCCCGCCTCCGTTACATCCATCGACTTCACAGAAGGTGCCGAAGTTGAAAATGGATTCAGTATTTGGGGAATCCAGTTGAAAGGCAATAATCTGCCAAAGTTAGTACTGCCGAAAGAGGCTGTTATCCATAAAGCAGACAAAGAAACTCCCCTGCCAAACCCTGTCATCGAATACGGTAAAGCTACCTTGAAAGGTAAGTTACTGGATTTCCGTCCCGGCATGTTCAAGACCATGACTCTGGTATCATGGGAAAGTGCCAAAGGCGATATATCTGAAGCACTGGTAGATATCCAACCGGATGGTAGTTTCAGCAAAGAAATATCCTTGGCAAGTACTACACCCGTTTCTATATATATGTCCGGCAGCTCACCCCTCCAACTATTTATGGAACCGGGAAAAACGACTGAAGCATATATCAATTTGCGTGAAATCTCCCGCCGCCGGTCTAAATTCCATAGCGAGGAGAAGCCTTACGGAGAGATTCTATACATTAACGGCCCCTTAGCAACTGTTGCACAAGAATTGAACCAGGATATGCCCGACACCAATGTACAAGATAAGGTATATAAGGACATGAAGGCATTTGCCGGTATGGATATAGACACTTACAAATCAAAAGTACTGGAATTGTCTGCTGAAGTGCAAACGGAAATAGACAAACTCCCATGCAGTCTGGCAACACGTCAAGTACTCACCATCAACAATAAGTTGTCCACAATTGGGTTATTGCGTTTAGCTGCAAATACACTGACATCAGCTGCCATACAGGCCAATCAGATAACACGCGAAGAAGCTCAAAAATACTATATGGAACGGGCACAGAAAATACCGGCTGACTATATTCCAAATGCTAACTTTGCAATACTAAACGATCTGCAAGCCACCCTGTCCAGCAATTACTCAAACATCGTAATCGGTTGTTATCAGAAAAGTGATGACCTTGCCAAAACTTGGGGAACAGACAACGGTATCTTCTTTGACATCGTCCGGGTTATTCCTCTTTATCAAAGCATCAAGAATTTCACTCCGCTAACTGAAGAGCAAATTAACACAATCAACACTTTCCCTTCCGCTTATCGTGAAATGCTGACTGTAGCCAACGATGAACTCCTAGCAAAGATTGAAGCCAATAAGAAAAAGACGGGATTCACAGTAAATGAAGCCGGTGAAGTCAGCGATGAAGACCTCTTTGCTTCCATTATCAGTAAGTTCAGTGGAAAAGTATTGCTGGTTGATTTCTGGGCTACCTGGTGCGGTCCATGCCGCATGGCTAACAAAGAAATGATTCCAATGAAGGAAGAATTAAAAGATAAGGATATTGTGTATTTGTATATCACCGGTGAGACATCTCCATTGAAGACATGGGAAAATATGATTCCTGATATTCATGGTGAACATTACCGTGTGACAGCTGCCCAATGGAATTTCTTAGGCAAGAGTTTCAATGTTTCAGGTGTTCCTACCTACCTCATTATTGACCGCGAAGGAAATATAAAATACAGACAAGTAGGTTTCCCCGGTGTTAAAACAATGAAAGAAGAGCTTCTGAAAGTAGCTGATCAATAAGAAAGAAGTACCGGACGGTACGAAATCTGTTAAAACGAATGGCACTGCCCATCATTTACATTCAATGATGAACAGTGCCATTCGTTTTATTTCTCACCCGATTCCTGCTTCCAGTCTTCGGCTCCTTTTTCTTTCAATTTGCTTGTAAAGGCTTTAGCTTTATCCATAGTCTCTTTTTCTTCTTCAAGACTTGCATAAGCAAACTTATAGCCTTTTATAACATTCCATTCGCCGCGGGTAAAATCAGGGAATTCCACAGCAGCACAATTGTTATCCATAGAAAGCTCACCCAGTTCTGCCAGACAGCACCATTCTGCTAAGTCGTATACATCCAGATCCAAAGGTAAACCGTTCTGCAAGCAATATACCAAACGGCTATCCATAATGAAATCCATGCCTCCATGGCCTCCTACTTCCTTAGCCATTTCACCATACTTCTTTAATATTGGATGCTGGAACTTTTCTACAAGCGCCTCCATTTCCTCTTTAGGCAAAAAGCTATGGGTATTCAGATTGTCAACTTGCGGTTCTACTCCCGAAGCGCTCAACTGCTTAGCATCAAGAGCATACCCCTGAATCGGATACTTATTGGCAAAGCCTTTGGTTCCGGTAAGCTGATACAAACGGTTATAAGGTTGCGGTGTCATCACATTATGTTGAATCTCGATAACTTTTCCGTTTGCCGTACGAATCAGTGTAGTTGTATGGTCACCGTTACGGAAATCATCACATTCCTCTCCGGTTCTTTTTTCTACCAGATCCTTACCAACAACCGACTTGGTATCCATAGCTACCAACGTCACCATACGGTCGCCACGATGAATATCAAATGCTTGCGCCACAGGACCAAGACCGTGAGTAGCATACACATCACCACGATGTTTCTTGTTGTAATCCAAACGCCATCCCAGTTTATCATTCTCACCGTTCTTCCAATAATGATCCCAGAACGGGCTCAATTCATGGATGTAAGCACCTTGTCCGCGAATCACTTCACCAAATACTCCCTGCTGTGCCATGTTCAGCGTATTCATTTCAAACCAGTCATAACAACAGTTTTCCAGTATCATACAATGTTTGCGAGTCTTTTCACTCATGTTGATCAAGTCCCAACACTCCTGAAGATTCATAGCCGAAGGAACTTCTATAGCTACATGTTTGCCGTTCTCCATAGCGCACATTGCTACAGGGAAGTGATGCAACCAATCGGTAGCAATATAAACCAGGTCTATGTCATCGCGTTTACAAAGTTCTTCGTATCCTTTCTCTCCGATTGTTCATAATCACAAAGAGCCACGATCTGCGTACCGGGAATATGGGTAAAACGCTCTACAGCACCGGGGCCACGCATACCCAGTCCTACGAATCCTACTCTAACGACTTCCATCTTCGGGGCAGTCAGCCCAATCACACTCTGCTGCCCAGCCGGACGCTCGGGAGTTTTCACAATAATAGTTCCATTCTTCCATTCCCACTGAGTGCCCTTGTCATTGGTTTGCACAGTAGAAGTTTGAGATGTGCATGCACATAATGCGACACACATACCCAACAACAATGATTTCAAAATCTTCATGTTCTATTTAATTTAAAGTGAATCAATCTGTACGATACTACAGTCTATTTCAAATCCAAATTTGTTTGATGCTCAAAGATAACCAATCTCTTCAAAGTAAATGCAAATATTCTCCTCTTTTTCCATACAAAAGCCATAAAAACATATCACAGCAAAGAAATACCCACAATATACTTTAGCTCCAACTGCCCAATAATACAATCCACATGATTCAAAAAGCAGTATTTAGAATAATTAACTCACTGTTCATTGCTTTATTACGAAACTTTCGTAGCTTTGTATTGAATTCATTCAAAAACTTTTATTCCATGGAAAAATTAACAATACAAGAAGAAGAAGCAATGATCTACATCTGGGAACTGGGCAGTTGCTTCGTAAAAGACATTGTTGCCAAATATTCCCAACCGGCACCTCCCTACACTACGGTAGCTTCCATCGTCAAGAACCTGGAACGCAAGCAGTATGTTACAGCCGCACGCGTAGGAAATACGTACCAATATACACCCGCTATCCGTGAAAGCGAATACAAACGTACGTTCATGAGTGGCTTTGTGCGTAATTACTTTGAAAACTCGTATAAGGAAATGGTTTCTTTCTTTGCCAAAGAGCAAAAGATTTCGACCAATGACCTGAAAGATATCATCAATATGATTGAGAGAGGAAAAGAGTGAAGATTTATGATTCTTGATTTATGATATATAACATCCGGAATAAGGGAAATATTTCATGATTCAAGAAACACATAAATCATAAACTATAAATCATACTTCAAAAGATGTTGGCCTATTTTCTAAAAATCAACGTAGCCATTGCGCTATTTTATGCGTTTTACCGGCTATTCTTCTATAAAGACACGTTCTTCACGTGGCGCAGGGTTGCTTTGCTCTGTTTCTTTGCCGTATCTGCCGTCTATCCATTACTAAATATACAAACTTGGATTACGGCACAGGAACCTATGGTTGCCATGGCAGATTTATACGCTGACATCGTTTTGCCGGAGTTTACCCTGACGCCGGAAAAGACAACCTTCGACTGGAAAGCAATCCTGCTCCAAACGGCTGGTTTTGTTTATTGGGGAGGAGTAGCCCTATTAGCTGCCCGTTTTCTTATACAACTGGCAGGCATTATTCGGCTAGCTTTCCGTAGCCGGAAAACGAAGATTGGAAATACCAACGTACACTTGCTTAAGCAAGCAAGCGGACCTTTTTCCTTCTTTCACTGGATTTTTATTCATCCGACTTCACATACAGAAGATGAACTAAGCGAAATATTAACCCACGAACAGACTCATGCCAACCAATGGCATTCCATTGACGTACTTGTCAGTGAGATTGTATGTACATTTTGCTGGTTCAATCCTTTTGCCTGGCTCATGAAACGGGAAATCCGCACCAATCTGGAATATCTGGCGGACAACCGTGTACTGGAAACCGGGCATGATTCCAAAGCCTATCAGTATCACCTGTTAGGATTATCACACCATAAGGCTGCAGCAACTATCTATAACAGTTTTAATGTATTACCTCTAAAAAAACGCATCAAAATGATGAACAAAAAGAGAACCCGAGAAATAGGGAGAACTAAGTATCTTATGTTCCTCCCCTTGGCAGCCTTACTTATGATTATCAGCAACATCGAAGCCGTGGCACGCACCACGAAGGAAGTTGCCAGAGATGTCATAGAGGCTGTGGAAGATAATCTGACGTCAGATACAACGGCGCCGGATATGGAAGTTGCTACTGAAACGGCACCGCTGGAAACACCGGCACCGCAACAGGATAAAGACAAGCTTGTGACTTACAAAGGGGTAGTAGTGGATAAAGACGGAAAAGCGGTGGAAGGCGCTGAGTTTTTCGTTGATGGCGACTACAAATTACCACAAGGTCAATCGTATGTCACAGGAAAGAACGGTAATTTTTCTTTCAAAGCATTCGAGAATGCTAAAATGATAGTTATTTGGAAAAAAGATGGAAAAATGATGGGGGTACCCGCCACTGTCAACAAAGAAAACAACTCCAACATGAAGATTGTAATGGATAGGGAATGGCAAAATCCACCTGCCGATGACCCGGACAATCCAGTGTTTGAGGTAGTGGAAACAATGCCGGAATACCCTAATGGCGGAATGCCAGGAATGATGGAATTCTTATCGAAAAACATCAGATATCCGGTGAATGCACAGAAGAATGGTACACAAGGACGCGTTACTGTACATTTTGTTGTAAACGCAGACGGAAGTCTTTCCAACATAGGAATTATCCGTGGAGTAGACCCTGAATTGGACGGTGAAGCAGTGCGCGTTATCAGTGCAATGCCTAAATGGAAACCCGGTACACAGGGAGGAAAACCTGTCCGGGTGAAGTATACAGTTCCTGTAATGTTCCGCTTAAAAGATGACGCAGTCCCAAAAGAAGACTACAAGCCTATAGAAAAAGTCGATGAAATGGTAGTCGTGGCTTATGCCCCTAAGGAAGAATCGCCTGTCAATGAAGACGTAGTATTTGAAGTAGTGGAAGAAATGCCTTCATTCCCCGGTGGCACGAATGGATTAATGCAATATTTATCCAAAAATATCAAATATCCGGTAGAGGCACAAAAGGAAAAGGTGCAAGGACGGGTAGTCATACAAATGATAGTCGATAAAAATGGTAATGTCACACGTCCTAAAATCATCGAGGGCGTAAATCCATCTTTGGATGCAGAAGCAATCCGTGTTACTACGAACATGCCTAAATGGAAACCGGGTACGCAAAGAGGAAAAGTAGTAGACGTGAAATACACATTCCCTATCGTTTTCAGATTACAATAAAGTAACCTCTATTCAGTTTAAATTCTCTCTTACACAATAGATTATCCGCAAGTCCTCCCCCTGATCATTTATTCCGGCATCAAGGGGAGGATGCAGATAATCATAAAATTCTTGCACCATGAAAAAGCTACTTATTCTATTATCCTTCTTATTTATAATCAACACAGTCAATGCACAGGAAGACCAAAAGGAATACTTGCAGAAAGTACTCAATAACCTCGAAAAGGTAGAGTCGGCAAGCTACACGAGTTTTAATGAATCCTGGCAACCCGGTGATACAGTTCCAATATTCACTAATTCTGATTATACTAATGAATACAATAATCCGAATGATAGTACCGTTGGAGCGAGTTATGCTTCTTTTGAAACGAAAGACATGGACAAAATGACCTTTTGCTATGACGGGCACAAAAGAGTACTGGTGTATGATGAGCACAAAACAATCGTAGAAGACAACTTCACCGCCCGGTCACTCCCTTTCAGACCATTGATTGGTCCTTTTTATAACTATACAAAAAACATTATAAAATATGCCCTGCAAACAAAGGACAACATAACCGTTGACTTGCAAGATAAAGGTAATGATTATTTTTTCAGATTGGTTATTGAAGAAGATACCCAAGTGGAATTCTTCGGTAAAGCCTATCACATGCCGGAACCGCCATTTTATGTAGAACCGACCTCAATCTATGAGCTATGGATACGTAAATCGGACAATCTACCTTATAAAGCACGGAGAGAAATGTCACATGATATATCAGTTACGACTATTACATCCGTAGAATTCAACAGGTTGTCCATTAATGATTTCAATGTATCTGATTATTACCCAAAGGGGTATACTGTTGAGCCATACGGATACGGTAATAAAAAAGCCGCCTCAGCACCCGAACTTACAGGCAAGCAGGCACCGGAATGGACTTTAAACGACTCCAATGGCAATCCAATATCACTTGCCAACCAAAAAAGCAAAGTGTTGCTAATCAACTTTACCGGAATAGGTTGTGGTGCCTGTCAGGCTGCCGTTCCCTTCCTGAAAGAATTGAAAGGCAAATTCAGTAATGAAGATTTCGACCTTATAGCAATAGAAGGCTGGAGCCGGAAGGAACACTCCATTCAAGTTTATGCAAATAATAAAAAACTCAATTACACCATTCTGAATGCAAACGACCAGGTAATCAAAGACTATCAAACAGGGAATGCAGCCCCCTTCTTCTTCATACTGGACGAACACCACATTATCAGAAAAGTTATCAGGGGATATGGCAATGAAAGAACAGACAAAGAAATTATGGATGCCATAACGGAATTATTATAGAAACATGTCCCAATAAAAAAACAGTAGATTGAGCTATCCATACTCAGTCTACTGTTTCTTTTATAAATATAAGGGATACTTCTTATTTCTGCATCTTCACCACTTCCGTCGGTGCCATTTCCACATTCCGCTTATCTACCTGGCGAACCACACTTGCCGCTAATTGCAGGAAAGCACGTCCTGTCATAGTATTCTCATCAAGCGCTACCGGTGTACCTTTGTCGCCACTTTCGCAGATGCTTTGTACAATAGGAATTTGCCCCAATAAAGGTACATTCATTTCCTCTGCCAGCTTCTTGGCACCTTCTTTACCGAAAATATAATATTTATTTTCCGGTAGTTCGGCAGGCGTAAACCAAGCCATATTCTCTACCAGACCGAGAATAGGAACATTTACCTTTTCATTGACAAACATATTGATACCTTTACGGGCATCGGCCAATGCAACGGCTTGCGGAGTACTGACTACGATAGCCCCCGTCAAGGCGAGCGTCTGAACCACTGTCAGGTGAATATCGCTTGTACCGGGAGGCAGGTCGATAAGGAAATAATCAAGGTCGCCCCAATTCGCATCCGCTATCAGTTGCTTCAAGGCATTACTTGCCATGCCGCCACGCCACAGGGTAGCCTGGTCAGGGTCTACAAAAAAGCCGATAGAGAGCAGTTTAATTCCATATTTCTCAACAGGTATAATCAAATCACGACCACCTATATTCTCTGCATAGGGGCGTGCATCTTCCACCTGGAACATCTTCGGCATAGACGGACCGAAAATATCAGCATCGAGCAGACCAACCTTGTAACCCAGCTTTGCCAAAGACACCGCAAGATTGGCAGATACCGTCGATTTACCCACACCTCCTTTACCGGAAGAAATTCCAATAATATTCTTCACTTGCGGCAGCAACTTGCCCGGTTCGGGACGTGCTGCCTGCTTACTCTCCGTAGCGATGGAAACTTCAATCTCCTTAGATACATATGTGTGAATAGCCGCTTCTGCCGCCTTTACCACAGATTTCATGAAAGGGTCGGTCGGCTTCTCGAATATCAGTGAGAAACTAACTTTCATTCCATCAATACGTAAATTATCGGCAACCATCTCCGCCTCTACGAGGTTCTTTCCGGTACCGGGGTATCGCACTGTTGCCAGTGCATCTAAAATCAGTTTAGGATAAAGTGTCATAATCTAAAATGGTTATTTTGAAGTTTGCAGTCCGCTCCGCTTGCTGCGGTTGTAACTGCGATACTCATCTAACTCTATTTCCACATCGGGTTCATGTAGTTCGCCTTCTTCGGGCAGATGAAACTTGATATACTTGATGTTCAGCCCGCGATCCAACCACTGTTGTTCATAATAAGTCTTGATACTGAGAATATCATCGGCCATGCCGGAGTGATACAGGTCTTCTGTCATCACATCCACCGGAAGGTGATTCTCTTCAATCATGTAGCGGGTATAAGTGAACATGAAATTACTATCTGTCTTGAGATGGATGATGCCATCCGGTTTTAGAAATTTGCGATAACGCTCCATGAAATAGGTGGAGGTCAAACGCTTGGTTGCTTTCTTCATCTGCGGGTCGGAGAAGGTCAGCCATATTTCACTTACCTCATTCTCTGCAAAGAAACGGTCGATAATTTCGATGTTCGTACGCAGGAAAGCGACATTCTTCATGCCAGCCTGCATCGACTCCGTAGCACCCGACCACATACGGGCACCTTTGATGTCTACGCCGATAAAGTTCTTTTCAGGAAATAGCTTTCCCAAGCCTACGGTGTATTCGCCACGTCCGCAACCTAATTCCAAAACAATGGGACGGTCATTCCCGAAGAATGACCCGTTCCATTTTCCTTTCATCTCAAAGGGCACGTCATCTACTGCCGAATAGGGGTATTCGAACACATGCGGATAACTTGCCATGTCGGCAAACTTCGCTAACTTACCTTTACTCATGCGTTATTCCACAATGGTTACCCAGCCGTGCGTATCAGGCTCGTCACCATATTGGATTCCACGCAGCTTGTTGTACAACTTGGTGCAGATAGGTCCCGGTTTACCATCTTTGGCTATCACATAAGAATGTTCATTCTCAGGGTCATCAATGCGTTCAATCGGGCTGATAACAGCAGCAGTTCCGCAAGCACCGGCTTCTTCGAAAGTGGTAAGTTCTTCTTCCGCAATCGGACGGCGTTCTACCTTCATACCCATGTCTTCGGCCAACTGCATCAAGCTCTTGTTCGTGATAGAAGGCAGGATGGAAGTGGACAAAGGAGTGATATACGTATTATCCTTGATTCCGAAGAAGTTGGCAGCACCACATTCATCGATGTATTTCTTTTCTTTTGCATCCAGATAGAACTCTGCAGAGTAACCTGCCGCATGAGCTTCCTGGCTGGCACGCAAACTGGCAGCATAGTTACCACCAACTTTATAGATACCGGTTCCGAGTGGAGCTGCACGGTCGTACTTACGTGTGATTACATAAGGAGTGGCAGCAAAGCCACCTTTGAAGTATGGGCCTACCGGAGTTACAAATATCAGGAACATATATTCGCTGGACGGACGTACGCCCACCTGTGCACCTGTTCCGATCAGCAACGGACGAATATAAAGGGATGCACCGCTTTCATAAGGCGGAATGAAACGTTCGTTCATCTTTACTGCTTTCAGCACAGCTTCCTTGAAACGTTCTGTTGGCAATTCAGCCATCATAATACCACGGCAGGTGGATTGCAAACGGGCTGCATTTTCTTCCAAACGGAAGATACGAACCTTACCATCTTTTCCACGGAAAGCTTTCAAACCCTCAAACGCTTCCTGACCATAATGCAAACAAGTAGCCGCCATGTGTATGTTGAGAAGTTCGCTACTGCTGGTTTCAAGTTCTCCCCATGCGCCATCACGGAAATTAATTCTCACATTGTAATCTGTCTTCATGTATCCGAATGACAGATTAGACCAATCTATTTCTTTCATATCTCAAAGTATTAGTAATCTCATTGAATAAGTTTCTTTTTTCTTCGGAGTAGGCATAAGAATATTTATGATTTATGATTTATGATTTATGATTTATAGTTGAAGTTACTTCTCCCCGATAGAAGCGGGTGAGTATTTCATCATTCTCATTCAGGAAAGCAGCATCTTTCACAACTTTCCCATCTTTCAAGGTGATACTGTAACCACGGGCAAGCATCTTTTCAGGAGAGGCATCAGTCAGGCGTTGCTTCAGCAGTTCCAGACGATGACCCTGACGCGAAAGAGAAGACGTAACTGCCTGAGAAATATCTCTTCGGGCAGTCAACAGGGTTAGCTTGGCATCAGAGACACGGCGGACAACGGCAGAGGGAATACGATTTCTATATAAATTCAGTTTACGATGCTCTTCCGTCAGGCGTGAGAGGACGCTTTCGTGCAAGCGGCTGGCAAGAACTTCCAGCCCATCGGCAGCAAGGTTCATACAGTCAATGAGGTATTCGGCAGCGGCTGTAGGGGTTTTCACACGGGTATGCGCCACAGAGTCGAGCACCGTATCATCTCTTTCGTGTCCTATTCCGGTAATTATAGGCAATGGGAATTGTGCACAAGCGGCAGCAAGCAGGTAAGTGTCAAAGCCTGAAAGATCGGAAGTAGCCCCACCACCACGGATGATAACCACGGCATCAAATTCATCTTGACGGTTAAGAATCAAATCCAAGGCTGCCAATACAGACTCTTCCACACGGTCGCCTTGCATCAATGCAGGGAATAGCTCCGTATAGAAGAAAAAGCCACGGGGATTATTCTGCAACTGATGGCAGAAATCGCCATAGCCGGCAGCCGTAGGGGAAGAAATTACAGCAATACGTTGCGGCAAATCGGGCATCTCCAACTCTTTATTCAAAGTCAGTACTCCTTCTTCTTCCAACTGTTTCAAAATCTCCCGGCGACGGCGCGCCATATCGCCCAGAGTATAGGTAGGATCAATATCCTGCACCGTAAGGCTATAGCCGTAAAGCTCATGAAAACTGACCGAAACCTGCACCAACACTTTGATGCCGGAAACAAATGTTTGTCCTGTAGCCTCTTCAAAATAAGGTTTCAGTAGCCGATAGACATTCGACCAGATTGTACCCCGCGCCTTCGCAACCAAACCATTGCTACGGGGATCTTTCTGAATAAATTCCAGGTAGCAATGCCCGGTACTGTTCGTTCGCACATCACTCAACTCTGCCTGTACCCAATATTCATCCGGCAGGCATTGTTCGAGGCTACGACGCACTAAGGCATTAAGTTCTAAGAGAGATAAAGTTTCCATCATGTAGCGATTTTGAATCAGTTACGAGTTACGAGCTACAGGCTACAAGCTACAAGTGCCTTTCGGAACATAGCGCAGCCACTTGTAGCTTGTAGCCTGTAGCTCGTAACTTTACTCCTTTCTTATCAGTTATAAATCTAACCCACCACTGATTCGTCTTAATTCTTTGACTTATAATCATTATACGCCTTCCACATATCAGGCACTCCATATCCGTAAATATTATCCGGGAAAGCCGCACGGTCACCAGCCTGGCGCACAAGTTCCACCAGTTCTTTAGCCGTCAGCTTCGGGCAAGCCTGCCACAAACAAGCCACCATGCCACACATGATGGGAGAAGAGAAAGAAGTTCCATTTGCCCGTCCCTGATTTCCATCCGTACGGATGACATCAGATCCGGCGCCAACCGCCACAACATCCGGCTTCACACGGCCATCAGCCGTGTTACCGATAGAAGAGAAGGGAGCCAGCACAGCCTTCTTATCAACAGCACCCACTGTCAGTACATTGTCAGCATCTCCCGGAGGGGTTATCTTCTTCCAGGAACCCATACCCGAATTTCCGGCACTGCACACCAATACCATTCCCTTATCTGCAATAAGCGAAGCCTGACGCGACATCAACGCATGAACGGCAGCAGCCCAATAATCCTGTTCTACCAGATGCTCGGAATATTCATCTTCACTACGAAGCAACCAGAAGGAAGCTTCGGGAGCTGTCCCTGTCATTATATCAGGTTGATTCATACCTATACAGGAAAGCACAGACAAGCCATGACTGCTCTCGGCAAAGATATCAGCTTGAGGATTCACAAAATCTTTCGTACCAAGGATACGGATATTCTGCATAGCAGTAATCTTATCCACGTTATGGAAGCCGGCATCGATAACCGCAATCGTCATACCCTGCCCTTTGAATCCGGCTTCATGGAGCTTATCACCGTTGCTCAACTGAATCTGAGTAATGGCACGTCCGTAAATACTATCCGGATGCATTGTCGGCTGATTGATTACGGAATCCCGTTCCGTCGCCATCGACGGTTTGTCGGCACCGGGAGAAATCCAGACCTTTTCCGTGGAAAGAACAAAAGGCAATGCTGCGATTCGGTCAATCAGAGTTGTATCGTTGCAAGATACCGTCACAAAATTATTCCATTTCCCGGTCACTACGATAGTAACTCCTTGCCGGCGGATTTCATCTATATATTTACGACAAACCGGAAGGTCGGTAGAGTCAATGGGAAGATTCTGTTTCTTGCGGCGTTCAATTGCTTTTTCAGACAGGAACTTTTCCGGCCGTTTCAGCGAATACTCTGTGGCAGCCTTGTCTTTCAGGCTGATGCGATACTTCAATGTATCTTGCTGTGCCGATACCCCTGTTGCAAACAAGGCAATGGCTAAAAGGGAAAACAATTTTCTCATGCTATTATTTAATTACTTATTTATTTTCTGAAATAACCAACCCGATGCCCCGCTGGGAAGCAATGAAAGAGCCCCCTACTACCCGCCTTCCAATATAGAATACGGCTGACTGACCGGGTGCAATAGCTGATGCTTCGGATAAGAAATGTACAAACAGCCGTCCGTCTCCCAGCCTTTTCACCGTGCAGGGAATCGGCTTGCTGCGATAGCGGATACGCACTGCCAAGTCAGAAGCTGAAAAGAATTCCTGTTCATCGATGATGTTATCCTGTTCGGCCAGCATATATTCAGTCCGTAGTTGTTCGGCATCGCCCAGCATCACTGTATTTTTCTGCGGATTTATCTTCAACACATAAGCCGGTTTGCCCAAAGCTATTTCGAGGCCTTTCCGCTGTCCGATGGTATAATAAGGAAAACCTTTATGTTCGCCCAACTTCACCCCTTCGGAATTGACAAACCATCCGGGACCGATTTCACGGTCTATTTCAGGAGAATGTTCGCGCAGGAAGTCCCGGTAATCACCCTTGATGAAACATACCTCCATGCTCTCCCCTTCTTCTGCCTTCAACTGATAGCCTTTCTCGCGCAAATACTCCCGTACTTGCAACTTAGTATAGGTGCCCAACGGAAAAAGGCAACGTCTCAGCACATCCTGCCCCAGTCGCCAGAGAAAATAAGACTGGTCTTTCTTATCGTCATCTCCGGCCACTATATATATATTCCCGTTCTTTTCTTCCAGACGGCTATAATGCCCGGTAGAAATAAATGCGCAGCCAAGCTTATCCGCCCACTCAGTGAGTATGCGAAATTTAAACGTAGGATTACACATCACGCACGGATTGGGTGTCCGCCCCTGGCAATATTCATCAATAAAGTTCTGCACAATTACTTTGCGAAAAGCCTCACGTTCATCGGCCACATGGTGTTCGATGCCCATGCTATCGGCAAGTTGCCGCGCCTCCACCGGTTCATCTCCCCACACCCACATGGTTAGTCCGACTATCTCATACCCCTGTTCTTTCAACATCAGACAAGTGGCGGTACTGTCTATACCGGCCTGAGTTGTACAACTGGAACTGCACGAGTTGTACAACTCGTAAGTTCTCCGTAGTAAGCAAAAATAAGGATAGTAGTAAGTACACAACTTAATAGTAGTAATATGTCAATTCCATACTTAGTAAGACAAAAAACAAACCTGCTGAATAAAGCAAAAAGCGGACTATGGTATGCCGTCATCCGTAAGTTTCAACGCCGTGGCGGAGTAAATGAAAAAGAACTGGGAGAACTGGTGGCCATGCGCGGAGGTTTTAACCGCGGAATGGTGGAGGGAGTGCTGACCGCCGTCAGCGAAGTAATAGAAATGGAACTCAGTAAAGGACAATCGGTCACCATACGGGGCTTCGGTACCTTTCAAACTGCCTTGACCAGCAAAGGATTCGAGCATCCGGGTCAGGTGACTCCCGGAGAAGTCAGCGTATCGAAGGTCTATTTCATGGCAGACCGCAACCTGCTCAGACGCCTCAAGAAGGTAAACTGCTATCGCATACCCTTAAGCTATTACCTCCCCAAAGAACTACTGACACCTGAAATTCTGGAAGAAGAAAAAGGATTGAAAGAGGAAGGGCAAATATAACAGAATTCCCCTCGCAAGCGCATCACAAGCCTGAGGAGTACTTCATAACACCTCTTTCTTCAGAAAGTCCGACAAATGCAGATGCTGTATGCCTTGCACATCTCCTCCACGATTAAACTCATCCAGACTGACAACATACTTTGGATAATTATCCGGTATATTCATCAGATTGCCAAACTCCCGCTCCCGGGTTTTGTCATCTATCATCAGATAAGCAACTTGCACATATACTCGCTTACCTTGTTTCACCCCAACAAAGTCTATCTCTTTCTGGGCATTATCACCCACATACACATCATATTGCAAAGAGCTGATATGGAGATAAACAGCATTTTCCAGTAATTTCTGTATGTCCCGCTGCAGATTGAAGCCCAAATGGCAATTCCGCAAACCTAAATCTTCAAAGAAATATTTGTCACCAATCTCAAACTTCCTCAATCCAGTGACATCAATCCTACCTATTTTATTAATTAAATAAGCACTGCTCAGAGCTTTCAGGTAATTAATAACCTGAGGAGTAGATATATCTACCCTTTGTGACTTCAAATACTTACTAATATTATTTGCTGAAAAAAGACTTCCTACATTATCAGCCGTATACAATGCCAATGTCTCAAGGAAGTCTACATTGCGAATCCCCTCACGCTTCACTACATCTTTCAACAATATGGTAGAATAAATATTCCGAAGATACTCAAACGCCAGTTCATCCGTCAGTTGCAAACGAGATAAGTAAGGGAGTCCACCATAAGTGAGATATAACATCAAACTTTGGTTGTTATCTTCCAATTGATGAAATTCTAAAAACTCCGGATAATTCAAACTGTGTACATGAAACTCCACATATCGTCCTGAAAGATAAGTAGACAACTCTCCTGAAAGCATTTTAGCATTGCTACCGGTAATATAAATATCGCAACTATCTCTTGCCTGCAAGCTACGCAACACATGTTCAAAGCCATCAATATCCTGCACTTCATCAATAAAGAGATAGTTATCCACACCTTCCTGAAATTTATCGCGCAGATATTCAAACAAATCCGTATCATTCCGGATGCCCCTGAATTCTTCGTATTCCATATTGATATAGAGAATATTTGCCTGGGGATTCTCTCTAAGAATATCAATTTGAAGCTGTTTTAAGATACAACTCTTCCCTACCCGCCGTTGTCCGGTCAGCACTTTGATGATGCCCTTCCCAATAAAAGGACGTATTCTATTTGTATACAAAGGACGGTTTATCAGCTTCATTCTTTTATAATTTATGATTAATAAACAATGCAAATATAGCAATTTTATTAAGTATAAATTATAAACCATATAAAAAGATGCGGCATTTATTAAGTACAAATATCAGCAAACTCTCCTACGCATCCTCAAACAGGAACACTTCGTACAGATTACGCGGAATTTCACGGAATAAGCAAAAAATCCGTGAAATCCGCGTCTGAATATCAACGCCAAAGCAACTGTGCCATGTGATACAAACTTCTACGCCAAGTCAGGAATTCATGCGCCGTATCGGGAGAAACGAACGACGTAGCCTTGAAACCGGCAGCCT
>QWCY01003583.1_pt1 | contig 17581 bp, 19 predicted proteins | sample 1972631 | NCBI WGS metagenome assembly QWCY01 (sample SAMN09866696, study PRJNA288562) | Human gut metagenome isolate pre1_stool, whole genome shotgun sequencing... | isolation source: gut | host: Homo sapiens | place: USA: California
TTAACAAAATTCCCAGCCTCCTCCCTCTCTCAAACGACAAATGGACTATTGACACACCCCCGCAGAATAGACTGCGCTCAGGTGAGGACGGGCGGACACTCAGGTCCGCCCCTACGGTGGAAGCCCCCACACCGCTGAGCGGTTCACCCGAAGAGAAGTCGACCGAGCTCCCGAAACGAGAAAAGACTTCGCATTTCGCTTGCATATGAACTTAAAAAGTAGCGGGTCACTCGTCATACGAGCCATATCAGTCGCTACTCGTGATGTTTGCAGTCGTGGGGTGGTGGATTATTCGCAAAATATTCGTACCTTTGAAGAGTTGTACGACAATGGCTACATAAAGGCTGATACTTACAGTATCACGAAGAGTATGCTAGGCGGGGAATTGCTTGGATCTTTCTTACTCCGAGCGGTTCTGACGCTATGCTTGTACCTAGCGGTCAAGTGCAGGCTGTACGTCATAGTAGCTCTGTCGTAGCGGTGCCAAGATGATGTAACGATCTGGTACCCCGAGCGACCAAAAACAATCAACGATAGTAAGTTCAAAATATATAAACACATAGATCTATGAAAAAATCAATCGATAAAGCAGGACTCAAAGCTAAGCTGCACGATGGTATGTCTATCATGATCGGGGGATTTCTCGCTAATGGGACTCCTGAACGCATTGTCGACGTGCTGGTCGAGAGTGGGGTCAAGGATCTCACGATGATCGTCAACGACACCTCTTATCCTGACCGTGGCTGTGGTCGTCTCATCGCCAATAAGCAGGTCAAGCACCTGATCGTCTCGCACATCGGTACGAACCCAATGACCGCTGAGCAGATGAACAATGGTGAGCTGGAGGTCGAGTTTAGCCCTCAGGGTACACTCGCTGAGCGTATCCGCGTAGGTGGCTGCGGTCTCGGTGGTGTCCTAACGACTACGGGTCTGGGTACGATCATCGCTGATGGCAAGAAGGTGATCAACATCGACGGTCAGGACTACCTCCTCGAGCTGCCACTACGTGCTGATATGGCTTTTGTCAAGGGTACGGTCGGTGACGAGACGGGTAACCTCGTGTACAAGGGTACGACACAAAACTTCCAACCCCTAATGGCTATGGCTGCTGACTGCGTCGTCGCTGAGATTGACGAGATCGTCCCCGTAGGGCAGATCAGCCCCGAGGCTGTGCACACCTCTGGTATCTTTGTGGACTACATCTTTGAGTAAGCCGCACAGAGACTCTATATCTATACAGAAGTCGGAGCGCTGTGGTATGAGCCTCTAGGTAGGCTCTCCTGAATGCAAGCTCTGACCCATCAATCACTTTAATTATCCCCAAAACAATGGCAAATCCAAAATCAATGATCCGTCTACGTATGTCTAGTGCCGATGCACACTATGGTGGTAACCTCGTAGATGGTGCTAAGATGCTACAGCTCTTTGGCGATGTGGCTACTGAGCTACTCATCATACAAGATGGCGACGAGGGTCTCTTCTGCGCCTATGACAAGGTCGAGTTCCTCGCTCCAGTATATGCTGGTGACTATATAGAGGCTGTTGGTGAGATCACCGAGGTCGGTAATTCATCACGCCAAATGCAGTTTGAGGCACGCAAGGTGATCGCTCCACGCACCGACATCAGTGCTTCTGCAGCAGATGTCCTCGAGGAGCCTGTCGTCGTATGCCGTGCACATGGTACCTGCGTAGTACCTAAGAAGTGCCAGCGCAAGTCTTAATCTATTCATCTCTCTAAAGCAGTAACTATCTATGGATAAACTAATCCTGACGGCAGCGATCTGCGGTGCCGAGGTAACCAAAGAGCAGAATCCCGCTGTCCCCTATACAATCGATGAGATCGTACGTGAGGCTAAGTCCGCATACGATGCTGGAGCAGCTGTCATCCACGTCCATGTCCGTGAGGACGATGGTACGCCGACACAGTCCAAGGCACGCTTTAAGGAGGCTCTGGACGCTATCTACAAGGTGATCCCTGACGTGATCATCATCCCCTCGACGGGTGGTGCGGTAGGTATGACCGCTGAGGAGCGCCTGCAGCCTACAGAGCTGATGCCTGAGATGGCTACGCTAGACTGCGGTACGTGCAACTTTGGTGACGATGTCTTCGAAAACACGATCCCCATGATGCGTGCTTTCGGTAAGCGTATGATCGAAAACAATATCAAGCCTGAGTACGAGTGCTTTGAGATGGGTCACCTAGATACCATCCTGCGTCTCGCTCAGAGAGGTGAGGTGCCAGGAGATCCTATGCAGTTTAACTTCGTGCTAGGTGTCTTCGGCTGTACGCCCGCTACGGCTGACAACCTCGCTTGGCTCGTTAAGAATATCCCCGCAGACGCTACCTGGACAGCTACCGGCATCGGTCGTCACGAGTTCCCACTAGCAGCAGCTGCTATCGGTATGGGCGGTCACGTACGTGTCGGCTTTGAGGATAACCTATATCTCTCTAAGGGTGTCCTCGCTAAGAGCAATGGCGAGCTAGTCGCTAAGGCTGCACGCATAGCTCATGAGCTGGGTCGTGAGATCGCTAACCCCGCTGAGGCTCGTCAGATCCTTTCGCTGGCTCCTCGCCACTAGTTAAGGATATTGATTATCCCCCTATTTACTAATACAATCACACAATCAATCATATCAACTTTTATATGCAGAAGAAAGGAAACAAGTATGGCACGCATCGTGTCATCTCTCCTAAGGGCGTACTACCACAGCCCGCAGACAAGATCGACAACAACATGGATGAGATCTACGACAACGAGATCCTCATCGATGTACAGACGCTAAACATTGACTCAGCTAGCTTCACACAGATCGAGGAGCAGGCTGGTGGCGACAAGGCAAAGATCGCCGAGATCATGATGGGCATCGTCGAGAAGCAAGGCAAGCACCGCAACCCAGTCACAGGCTCTGGCGGTATGCTCCTCGGTACTGTCGAGAAGATAGGTGATGCGCTCAAGGGTAAGATAGACCTCAAGGAGGGTGACAAGATCGCTACCCTCGTATCCCTCTCACTGACTCCTCTACGCATCGACAAGATCAAGGATATCCGTCCCGACATCGATCAGGTCGACATCGATGGTAAGGCTATCCTCTTCGAGAGCGGTATCTACGCTAAGATCCCTGATGATCTGCCCGAGAACCTCGCTCTCTCAGCTCTAGACGTAGCTGGTGCTCCTGCTCAGGTAGCTAAGCTAGTCAAGCCAGGCGACACAGTCCTGATCATCGGTGCTGGTGGTAAGAGCGGTATGCTCTGCTGCTACGAGGCTAAGAAGCGTGCTGGTGTCACGGGTAAGGTGATCGGTATGTGCCACTCACAGCGTAGTACAGATCGTCTGAAGGCGCTCGGCTTCTGCGACTATGTCTTCTCAGGCAACGCTACACAGCCTGTCCCTGTCATGGAGGAGATCGAGAAGCTTACTGACGGTAAGATGTGTGATGTCACGATCAACAATGTCAACATCACCGATACGGAGATGACCAGTATCCTCTGTACGAAGGATGATGGTGTCGTCTACTTCTTCTCTATGGCTACGAGCTTTACCAAGGCTGCTCTAGGCGCAGAGGGTGTCGGCAAGGACGTGACGATGATCGTCGGTAACGGTTACACCAAGGGTCACGCAGAGATCACACTACAGGAGCTCCGTGAGAGCGAGGCTCTGCGTAAGATCTTCACTGAGCTATATGCTTAAGTGAATGGATAAGAGATTAGAGCGTATCCAAGACGCTCTAATCTCTTACTCTTTACATATCGAATTTCAATCCCCTATCAATCACACACACAATGAACGAAAGCAGAAGAAAGGAGTTCTTTCCCGAAGTCTCTGACGCTGATTGGAATGATTGGCACTGGCAGGTACGTAACCGTATCGAGACACTTGACCAGCTCAAAAAGTATATCAAGCTAACTCCCGAAGAGGAGGAGGGTGTACGTGAGTCGCTCAAGACGATCCGCATGGCTATCACGCCTTACTACCTAAGCTTGATTGACCCCAATGACCCTAACGATCCTGTACGTAAGCAGTCGATCCCTACGATCAATGAGCTACACGTGAGCCCAGAGGATCAGCTAGACCCGCTGAGCGAGGATGAGGACTCACCCGTACCAGGACTGACACACCGCTATCCTGATCGTGTGCTCTTCCTAATTACCGACATGTGCTCTATGTACTGTCGTCACTGCACGCGTCGTCGCTTTGCCGGACAGAAGGACGCTGCCTCTCCTAAGGAGCGCATCGAGAAGTGTATCGAGTATATCGAGCAGACACCTGAGGTGCGTGACGTGCTCCTCTCAGGAGGTGACGCACTCATGGTCAGCGACCAGATGCTAGAGTATATCATACAGCGTCTGCGTGCTATACCTCATGTAGAGATCATCCGTATCGGATCCCGCACTCCTGTCGTATGTCCTCAGCGTATCACACCTGAGCTGGTACAGATGCTGAGCAAGTATCACCCGATATGGCTCAATACGCACTTTAACCACCCCAACGAGGTGACTCGCGAGAGCCGTGAGGCTTGCGAGCGCATGGCTAATGCTGGTATACCTCTAGGTAATCAGTCGGTGCTACTACGTGGCATCAACGACTGCCCATCGATCATGAAGCACCTCGTCCATGAGTTGGTCAAGATGCGCGTACGTCCATACTATATATATGTATGTGACCTCTCGCAGGGTATCTCACACTTCCGCACGCCTGTCTCCAAGGGTATCGAGATCATCGAGGCGCTACGTGGACATACGTCGGGCTACGCTGTACCTACCTTCGTTGTAGATGCTCCAGGCGGTGGTGGCAAGACTCCTGTCATGCCAAACTATGTGATTTCTCAGTCGCCTCACCGTGTGGTGCTGCGCAACTATGAGGGGGTCATCACGACCTACACAGAGCCTAGCGACTATAAGGAGGAGCCCTGTCAGTGTCCTGACTGCAAGAAGGCGCGTCACGAGGGTGTCTACGGACTACTCACGGGTGATCGCCTAGCTATGGCTCCTGAGCATCTAGACCGCAAGGAGCGTAGCCGTAAGTGGCGCGAAGCTCACAAGGGATAAGCTCCTCACGCCTTTGATTACGTAGCTCTCCTATTAGATCAAACTATCGACTGATGCCATTCATCGCAAACATAGCTCAGCTTAAGAGTCTCGCTATCGTAGGGACCGCCAAGAATGTGGGTAAGACGGAAAGTCTTAACTACATACTCGGTGCGCTACGTGAGCGACATCCTGAGCTACAGCTGGCGCTGACGTCGATCGGCATCGATGGAGAGCTACGTGATCAAGTGACACAGACGGACAAGCCTGAGATAACCCTACACAATGGGATGCGCTTTGTGACGGCGGAAAACTTCTTTCGCAAGAAGCTCCTACCCGCCGAGATATTTGACATCGATCGCATCTACTCCTCCTCGATCGGGCGACTTATCTATGCACGAGCACGAGGCATCGGCAAGACGCTCATCGCAGGTCCCCCCTCGACGGGAGGTCTGCGTCGTGTAGTCGCCAGAATGAGTCAGGAAGGGGTTGATCTGACACTCATCGACGGAGCGCTCTCACGTCTCTCGCTAGCATCTCCCTCGGTGGCTGAGGGTATGGTGCTTGCCACGGGTAGTGCTTACTCGGCTCAGCCTGAGCAGCTGATCAAGCGTATGCGTGAGTTGATGCGTCTGATCCGTCTGCCACAGCTGGCAGACAGAGCGCTCGCTGAGCAGCTCGCTGAGGTGGACAAGGGCGTTCGTCTCATAACAACTGAGGGGGCTATCGTAGATCCAGGCTTTGCCTCGGCGCTTACCCCCGATATGTGGCGAGACACCACTTGGCTGGCTGAGGGAGATATGCTCTATGTGCCAGGCGTGGTCAGCGACAAACTATTGAATCAGTTGAGGCTCATAAAGCGACACCGACAGCTTGTGGTCAAAGACTTTACTCGTATCTTTGCATCGGGACAAGCTGTACAGAGTTATCTAGCTACTGGCAGGGAGATAAAGACTCTATATAGTAGTAAGCTCATGGCGGTCACCTTCAACCCGCTAGCCCCCTCAGGCTATCGGTTAGACAGTGAGCGTATGTGTGAGCGTCTATCCGAGACTCTTGGGGTACCTGTATATGATGTTAGAAGGCTATGAAAGACCTACGTAGTTGTATAGACCAAATAAGCGGACTGCGCTATGTCGTGGAGGAGATGCACTTCAACTCTTCTCCAGGACGTATGGCTATGCTGGCTACGCCCTGGAGTAGTGAGGTGGAGACTATCGAGCAGCGACTAGATGAGGTGACCCGCTACATAGGCTATCTCTCTGATCCTGAGCAGCAGAAGGGTATGCAAGAGGTGGCGATACATCTCTGCGACCTGATGAATGTATCGGGCTCTATCGAGACGATCAGACAGCCGCAGGTCATCTGTAGCGACATCGACCTCTTTGAGATCAAGCGACTCGCACTCATCGAGGAGAAGGTGCGTCGCCTTGCCGAGCAGTATCATCTGGAGATCCTACAGTGCCACACACTCACTGAGGTCGTGGATATACTGGACATCGACGGGGAGCGACTACCGAGCTTCTACATTAGCGATAGCTACAGTGCTGTGCTGCGCTCGCTGCGCAAGCAGATGGAGCGCACCTCCGAGGAGACCGAGCGAGACGAGCTAGCGGTCCAATGCGCTATCGAAGAGGATCGCGTACGGAAGCGGCTCACCGAGGCTTTGCACCCTTATGCTGATCAGATAGAGGAGGCTCTAGAGGCTTTGGCACAGATTGACAAGCTTCACGCTATCGCTCAGTGGGCTTTGGCACATGGTTGTTGCCGTCCTAAGCCTATACGCTCTGGCGAGAGTACGCTGACAGATCTGATACACCCAGAGGTGGCTTACCACCTAGCTGAGAGACAGGACGAGTTCCAGCCAGTGACGATCTCCTACACGGATCAGCCTACGCTCATCACAGGAGCTAATATGGCGGGCAAGAGCGTCCTCCTCGCTTCCATAGGACTGGCGCAGTGTCTTATGCAGTTTGGCTGCTACGTGACGGCACAAGAGGCTCAGCTGGTACCAGTCGATGAGGTGATCTTCTCTATCGGAGACGATCAAGACATCAAGTCGGGACTCTCTTCCTATGGTGCTGAGATGCTACGCCTGAACCGAATTATCGAGTCGGTCAAGGAGGGTAAGCAGGTCTTAGCACTCATTGATGAGCCCGCACGCACGACCAATCCCGAGGAGGGACACGCTCTGGTGAGTGCCCTCGTACAGCTCTTCGCTCAGTATGCTGTGCGAGCTATCATCACGACACATTACAGCGGCATCTTGGGGCGATGCCACAGATGGAGAGTACGCGGCTTCGTGGAGGAGCGTCTACGCAAGCCACTCGAGATCAACCAGCTCAATCGTTGTATCGACTACTCTCTCATAGAGGATACCCAGACCGATGCGCCTCACGAGGCTCTGCGCATAGCAGAGATACTAGGCATGGATAGGGAGCTATTAGATTTATGCGAAAAGAACTTAGCAACAAAGAATGAAGACAAGTAAAGTAGGTATAGACTTTGCCAAAGTGGACAAAGCACGCAACGCCGCCGGCGCTATCGCCGAGGACGTGCAGAGCTTTGTTGACCGCTATACGACTGTGACGGTCGAGCGCACGCTCTGTCGCTTCGTCGGGATTGACGGAGTAGACGAGCACGATGTGCCTCTGCCTAACGTCGTCGTGACACATCTCAAGGAGCAGGAGGCTCTCTCAGACGGAGTCTTCTTTTACCTTGCCAACGCAATGCTGGCTACGGGCATGGATCCACAGCAGATCGCTGAGGGAGTGGCTCGTGACGAGATCAACTTAACACACTATCCGGCGCACACGCCTGAGGAGATAGCCGACGTGCTAGAGCCTTACATCCTCAAGGGTATGCAGCGCATCGTGGAGCATAGAGAGCGCCGTGAGAACTACCTCAACACGATCGGGGAGGGACCTAAGCCTTACCTCTATGTGATCGTCGCTACGGGTAACATCTACGAGGACGTCATCCAGGCGCAGGCTGCAGCACGACAGGGCGCTGACATTATCGCTGTGATCCGTACTACGGGACAGAGCTTGATCGACTACGTACCTTACGGCGCTACGACTGAGGGCTTCGGTGGTACCTATGCGACACAGGAGAACTTCCGCATCATGCGCAAGGCGCTGGACGAGGTAGGCGAGGAGCGTGGCAAGTATGTACGTCTCTGTAACTACTGCTCGGGTCTCTGTATGCCAGAGATCGCTATCATGGGCGCTTTCGAGGGACTAGACGTCATGCTCAACGATGCCCTCTACGGTATTCTCTTCCGCGACATCAATATGCAGCGCACGATCATCGACCAATACACGAGTCGTGTGATCAATGGCTTTGCGGGCGTCATCATCAATACGGGTGAGGACAACTACCTCACGACGGCTGACGCTATCGAGCAGGCGCACACGGTCCTTGCGTCTGACTTCATCAATGAGCAGTTTGCCTTACGAGCTGCCCTTCCTGAGGAGCAGATGGGTCTAGGACACGCCTTCGAGATGGATCCGATGACCGAAAACGGATTCCTCTACGAGCTGGCGCAGGCTCAGATGACGCGCGAAATCTTCCCCAAGGCTCCACTCAAGTATATGCCTCCTACGAAGTTTATGACCGGAAACATTTTCCGTGGTCACATACAGGATGCACTCTTTAATATAATAGGTATCTGGACGCATCAGGGACTACAGCTCCTCGGTATGCCGACGGAGGCTATCCATACGCCTTTTATGAGCGACCGCTTCCTCTCGATCGAGAATGCACGCTACATCTTCAACAATATGCGCTCCATCGGCGACGAGGTTGAGTTTAAGGAGGGTGGTATCATCCAGAGCCGTGCTCGTGAGGTGCTAGACAAGACGCTAGACCTCCTCGAGGAGATCAAGGGCGAGGGACTCTTTACCGCGCTCTCTAAGGGTATCTTTGCAGATATCAAGCGTCCTCTCGATGGAGGACGTGGGTTGGACGGCGTCAAGCCAAAGAGCGAGCGCTACTACAACCCAACACTAGAACTAATGAAGAACCGTAAGATACAAGGCAAGCTATGAGTGGAGGACTATATTCAATGGAGTCGAAGGACTTTGACCGTACCCTCGACCTTTCGCAAGTAAAGCCTTACGGCGACACCATGAATGATGGTAAGGTACAGCTGAGCTTCACGCTACCTGTACCTAAAGGGGCTGAGGCCGAGGAGGCTGCTAAGCTCCTACTGAAGGAGATGGGACTACAGAACCCGATGGTTGTCTTCTCAGAGGAGCTGACCAAGGGCTTTACCTTCTTCAATTGTTATGGTAGTTGCACCCATACGGTTGACTACTCCAACATTTACGTGCCCAAGGTCGAGTCGACCACCTGGAGCATGGAGGAGACCGACGAGTACATCCGCACACACATCGGGCGCAAGCTGGTGGTGCTAGGAGCTAGCACAGGAACCGATGCGCACACGGTGGGTATCGATGCGATCATGAATATGAAGGGCTTCGCAGGTCACTACGGCCTAGAGCGCTATGATATGATCGACGCATACAATCTCGGTAGTCAGGTGCCCAACGAGGAGCTCATCGCCAAGGGTATCGAGATGAATGCCGATGCCCTTCTTATCTCCCAGACGGTCACGCAGAAGGATGTACACATCAAGAACATGACCGAGTTCATCGAGCTCATCGAGGCTGAGGGGCTACGCGACAAGATGATCGTCATCTGTGGCGGTCCACGTATCTCGCACGAGCTGGCCAAGGAGCTAGGCTTTGACGCTGGCTTTGGTGCCAACACCTTTGCCGACGATGTGGCTTCGTTCATCTGTCAGGAGATCGTGCGTCGCAAAGAGGCTGCGGGTAAGTAATCACCCCCTTGGCTCCACAAACTAAGAAGTAATATAAATCAAGGTATAATACGATATGGAACTAGACAAGAATCAAGTCAGAGAGGTTATCGCCAAGCGCGTAGCCCTAGAACTAAAGGATGGCGATGTCGTCAACCTCGGCATCGGTCTACCCACGATGGTACCCAACTATCTCAAGTCAGACGTGCATGTGATGCTACAGTCTGAGAATGGTATGATCGGTATGGGTGGTGCTCCTGCCGCAGGTCAGGAGGATCCCCTTTGGATCAATGCTGGTGGTGGTGCTATCACCGCTGTGCCAGAGGCTGCCACCTTCGACAGTGCTACCTCCTTCGGTATCATCCGTGGAGGTCACGTGGATGTAAGCATCCTCGGCGCACTACAGGTCGATGAGGCTGGTGACCTAGCTAACTGGATTATCCCTGGCAAGCTCGCCCCTGGTATGGGTGGTGCTATGGATCTGCTCGTAGGTACACGCAAGGTGATCCTTGCTATGACCCACACCGCAAAGGGTAAGGCTAAGATCCTCAAGAAGTGTACTCTGCCACTCACAGCAGCTGGTCAGGTAGACCTCATCATCACCGAGCTATGCGTCATCGAGGTACGCAAGGGTCAGGGACTCTACGTCACAGAGATCCGTGACGGCGTCACACGTGAGGAGATAGAGGCAGCCACAGAGGCTACGCTACACTACGTGGACGATGTCAAGCCCATGCGTCAGTAGTCTTACGACACTACCCTTAGAGCCTGCCGCCTTCGGGCGACAGGCCTTATCAAGCAACAACACACTATTATAGACAATCATATTTCAAACTATGGACTTTAGTAAGACCCCACAAGAGGAGCTATTCTTGCAGATGATCAGAGAGTTTGCAGAGAAAGAGGTCAAGCCTCTCGCTGCAGAGATCGATGAGCAGGAGCGCTTCCCCATTGAGACTGTTCAGAAGATGAGCAAGCTGGGCATCATGGGTATCCCCATTCCCAAGGAGTACGGAGGCGCAGGCTCTACCGTACAGATCTACACGATGGCTGTCGAGGAGCTCAGCCGTGTCTGTGCTACCACGGGCGTTGTCGTCTCTGCTCACACATCACTCTGCTGCGATCCTATTATGAGCTTTGGTACAGAGGAGCAGAAGCAGCACTACCTCCCTAAGCTAGCTTCAGGTGAGTGGATCGGTGCATTTGGTCTCACGGAGCCCAATGCTGGTACAGACGCTTCCGCACAGCAGACCTTTGCAGTCGAGGAGGAGGAGTGCTACATACTCAATGGTAATAAGATCTTTATCACCAATGCTGAGTACGCTCACGTCTATATCATCTTTGCCATGACGGACAAGAGCAAGGGCAACAAGGGCATCTCCGCTTTTATCGTTGAGAAGGACGACCCTGGCTTTTCTGTCGGTAAGCCTGAGCTTAAGCTCGGTATCCGTGGCTCTGCTACGTGCGAGCTGATTATGGAGAACTGCCGCATCCCCAAGGATCGTCTACTTGGTAAGGTAGGCGGTGGCTTCAAGGTAGCTATGCACACCCTCGATGGTGGACGTATCGGTATTGCTGCTCAGGCACTCGGTATCGCTCGTGGCGCTATGGATGAGACTGTCAAGTATACCAAGGAGCGCAAGCAGTTTGGTCGCAGCATCGCTAAGTTCCAGAACACACAGTTCCAGCTAGCAGATCTGCAGACACGTATCGACTGCGCTAGCCTGCTCGTACGTCGTGCAGCTTGGTGCAAGGACAATGGTCTCTCTTACAACCTAGAGGCAGCTGAGGCTAAGCTCTTCTGCGCTGAGACCGCTATGGATATGACGACAAAGGCTGTACAGTTCCACGGTGGCTACGGCTACACCCGTGAGTATCCTGTAGAGCGTATGATGCGTGATGCTAAGATTACCGAGATCTACGAGGGTACCAGCGAGGTACAGCGTATGGTTATCGCAGCGCACCTACTCAAGTAATGACCCCTTAGGACACTTATTAGACATATGAAGATTATAGTATGTATCAAGCAGGTACCCGATACCACTGAGATCAAGCTCGACCCCGTCAAGGGCACTCTGATCCGTGATGGCGTACCCAGCATTATGAACCCCGACGATAAGGGGGCACTCGAGCAGGCTCTGCTTCTCAAGGATCAGTATGGCGCTGAGGTGAGCGTGATCACCATGGGTCCGCCCCAGGCTACAGCTATCATCCGTGAGGCTTTTGCTATGGGTTGTGACAAGGGCTACCTCATTTCAGATCGTCGCTTCGGAGGTGCCGATACCCTCGCCACCAGCTATACCATCTCTCATGCACTCAAGACGCTTGACTACGATATCATCCTAGCAGGTCGTCAGGCTATCGATGGTGATACAGCACAGGTAGGCCCTCAGATCGCTGAGCAGCTAGACCTACCTCAGATCACCTACGTAGAGCACGTAGACTATGATGGCAAGAAGACCTTGACCGTCATGCGCAACGTCGAGGAGGGACACGAGACCCTAGAGGTCGAGACTCCCTGTATGCTCACCTTCCTAGCATCTGCTTACGAGCCTCGCTATATGAACGTCAGCAGCATCATGACCGCCTTCGACAAGGAGATCACCACGCTGACGGCTGACAGCTTCCCCGTCGAGGAGGAGCGTCTAGGACTCAAGGGCTCTCCCACGCGTGTCAAGAAGTCCTTTACCAAGGGTGCCAAGGCTATGGGTACACTCCACGAGGATCTGACACCTGAGGAGGCTGCTGATTTGATTATCGAGAAACTTAAAGAGAAATTCATCATCTGATATGGATAAGACACAGTATAAAGGAATTCTAGTCTTCGCTGAGCAACGCGAGGGCGTCATCCAGAATGTAGCCTTTGAGCTCATCGGCAAGGCACGTGAGCTAGCCGATCAGATCAACGAGCAGGTCACCGCCATCCTGTGTGGCTATCAGGTCAAGGGGCTAGCCGACCAGCTCATCCATGCAGGTGCTGATCGTGTGCTACTCGTCGATGATCCCAATCTCAAAGATTATCTCACCGAGCAGTACGCACAGGCTGTCTATCACCTCATCACCGTCTACAAGCCTGAGATCGTCCTCTTTGGTGCTACCACCATCGGGCGTGATCTAGCGCCACGTCTCTCGGCACGTCTACGCACAGGTCTCACGGCAGACTGTACGTCACTTGAGATCGGTGAGGATCGCAACCTTATGATGACTCGTCCCGCCTTCGGTGGTAACCTTATGGCGACCATCGTCTGCGATCAGAATAGACCTCAGATGTCTACCGTACGCCCAGGCGTGATGCGTCGCAAGGCTGACGATAAGACACGCACCGGCGAGGTTGAGGAGGTCAAGGTACCCTTTGACGAGCGTCGCTTTAAGGTACGCCTCGTCAGCAAGAAGCACGAGACCAAGAACATGGTCGACATCACCGAGGCTAGCGTACTCGTATCTGGCGGACGTGGTGTAGGTACCGACGGTGGCTTTGACAAGCTCAAGGCTCTAGCACAGACTATGAAGGCTGAGGTATCCTCCTCACGTGCTATGGTCGATGCAGGCGTCATCGGGCATGAGAGACAGGTCGGACAGACTGGTAAGACCGTACGTCCTGACATCTACTTCGCATGTGGTATCTCAGGAGCCATCCAGCACCTCGCTGGTATGGAGGAGTCGGAGTATATCATTGCCATTAACAAGGACAAGTTTGCTCCCATCTTCCAGGTAGCCGACCTCGGTATCGTAGGCGACCTACACAAGGTACTGCCCGTCCTCACGGAGCGTCTCAAGGCGCTTCAAGCTAACAAGAAGTAAACACTCCACACAGCCATGACAGACTTCCAGACCATACATTATAGTGTCAGTGCCAATGGACAGATCGGCACCCTAACGATCTATCGCCCCGAAGCACTCAACGCACTCTCTACGCAGGTACTCAGTGAGCTAGAGATCGTCATCGATCAGATCGCTCAGGAGCGCACCGTGCGCGTCCTCGTCATCACAGGAGCCGGACGCTCCTTCGTTGCGGGGGCTGACATAGCCGAGATGGCAGAGCTAACGCCCCAGGAGGCACTCGCCTTCGGTGAGCGTGGCGCTCGTGTCTTTCGCAAGGTAGAGCTACTCTACTGCCCCGTCATAGCAGCCGTCAACGGCTTTGCACTCGGTGGTGGCTGCGAGCTATCCTTAGCGTGCGACCTACGCATCGCTAGTGACAAGGCTAAGTTTGGTCAGCCCGAAGTCGGTCTAGGCATCCCCCCAGGCTTCAGTGGCACACAGCGTCTACCCCGTCTCATCGGGGCAGGCGCCGCCAAGGAGCTCATCTACACCGCACGTGTCATCAAGGCTGATGAGGCACTCGCTCTAGGACTGGTCAATCGTGTCGTAGAGCCTGACGCACTCATGCCCACCGTGACCGAGCTGGCTGAGGAGATAGCGAGCAAGTCGCCACACGCCGTAGCGATCTCTAAGCGAGCTATCAATAGGGGGCTGCAGAGTGATATCGATACAGGCATCGCTATCGAGAACGATCTCTTTAGCAACGCCTTCGCACATCCCGAGCAGCGCGAGGGTATGTCCGCTTTCCTAGAGAAGCGCAAACCACAATTCTAAAACTTACTAGAGCGTGTCGCATACTTGTGGCACGCTCTATTTCAAACCAATAACTCTATGAAAATAGTCGTATTAGGCAATGGCACCATGGGTGCAGGCATCGTGCAGACGATGGCGCAGAAGGGTCTCGCCGTCACGATGAAAGGACGTAGCAACGAGTCGCTAGACCGTGCTATGCAACGTATGAACAAAGGGCTTTCCCGCCTCGTAGAGAAGGGCAAGATGACCGCCGAGGACGCTGACCAGATCATCGGGCGTATCACCGTCACGACCGACTACGCTGACATCGCTCAGGCTGATCTAGTCATCGAGGCTATCTCTGAGGAGATGGAGATCAAGAAGGAGATCCTTCGCGAGATTGATGGTATCGTACAGCCCTCAGCAATCTTTGCTACAAACACCTCTTCGCTCAGCATCACCGAGCTAGCCAGCGTCACCAAGCGTCCTGAGCAGGTCATCGGTATGCACTTCTTCAACCCCGTACCTGTTATGAAGCTCGTCGAGGTCATCAGTGGTCAGTGCACCTCTGAGGAGACCCTCGAGGCTACCCTCACGCTCTGTGAGAAGCTCGGCAAGACAGCCGTCAGAGTGAGCGAGGCTCCAGGCTTTGTAGTCAATCGTATCCTTATCCCGATGATCAACGAGGCTATCGGTGAGTATGCCGACGGCGTAGCTACCGTCGAGGAGATCGATACCGCTATGCAGCTCGGCGCTAATCATCCTATGGGACCACTCGCACTGGGCGACTTCATCGGTCTAGACGTCTGCCTAGCTATTATGGAGGTGCTCAACAATGAGTACGCCGATCCCAAGTACCGTCCACACCCCTTGCTCCGCAAGATGGTTCGTGCCGGACAGCTCGGACGCAAGAGCGGCAAGGGCTTCTACGACTACTCTAAGAAGTAGTCCGTCACCCTACGTAGCGTGTGCGGCTAACGCTCACACGCTCAGGTCATCTCAAGACAAAGCAGAGGGAGTATCGTCAGATAGAGACGATGCTCCCTCTCTTTTTGCCCTTCGCTGAGCCTTCCTAACCTCTAATCTCCGTCCACTCTCCACGTAGGAAATCGAGGATAAGCACGTGGAAAAAGAAAATCCTCCACGTAGGCGAGAAGTAAAACTTCGGAAGAATGAAATGATAAGTCCGAGGAATGCTTTCTTTCCTCCGTAGGAAATGTTGCTTTCCTCGGTAGGAAATTTCAATTTCCTCCGTAGGGAAAGTCAAGCGCATCAAGTCGAGCGTCTCTACGCTTGGACGGCACTGGCCAGTAGTACCTCGGCAGAGGCACCGTCCTGGAGAGCTTGGCGAAGGGCTGTAGGCGAGTACCCGAAGTTGTTCGTACAGTAGCGAGAGAAGCTCGACAGCGAACCAAAAGAGAGGCTAGTAGCTATCTCTCCGATGTTAAGGTCGTAGTCTTGAATGAGGAAGAGAATCTGCTTATTGCTCTGAGTACGGATCCACTGCTCAGGCGTCTCTCCAAACTCCTCTCTAAACTGCTTGTAAAAAGTGGACGTAGCCATATAGACCCGCTTCGCTAGGTCAGAGACCTTGACATTGCACGTAAAGGCGTTGATCACATCACTGTGAAACTTGGACACACCCAGTATAGGCCACAAGAAAGCTGCCAGCTCTTCGCGGCTATAGTAGGCACGCAGGTTCCAAAAGAGCTCCTTGACCTTCAGCTCATGCAGATAGGCACATTGTGCCCTGTCATCAAGATAGATCCTAAGCGTAGCGAGCAGTGAGTGGATAGCCCCTCGCACCTCAAGTGGGTCAGGATTGTAGGCGACCTCCTCCTTGAGATCCTTGAGTTGCTGTAGAGAAATCTTATCGCAGATGAAGTCGATAACGTCAAAGTACGCATTGAGTAGCTTCCCATCACTGCTCAAGATGGCATGCACAAAGGAGCCTCGAGGGATAAACTTCATCTGCCCCACGTGTAGCTCGCACAAGTCGTCTTTAGTCGCCAGACGTACAGAGCCTTGCGTGCAGAAGAGTATCGAGTGGTACTCAGTTTCCCCTCGATATGATCGCTGCTCGGAGCCATCAATAAGCATCCACCCACTATCGCTTTGCGCTGCATAGTGATGGCACGAGAGATGTTCGGGAGGATTGAATAGAGCCATAGTAATCTTCTTAAGGTTAATGGGTCTGAAAGAGCTAGTCAACTAGGCACCCCCTGCGAAAGTCCTATTGTAAAGATAAGGTCAACGGCTAGGGATAGCTCCCAGTTTGCGATAGAGTACACCTACGAGTCGTCTCTCGACTAGGTCATTGGGAGACGATCTGCATAGGAGGTTGTCTCACGCACTTGCTCGGGAAGAAAAGTCTTAACAAAGTACATCGACACTCCTTCCTAACCCCAAAAGTAGTGAAAACAATTATAACGACAAAAAAAAGCTCCACATATTTCACTGCGCACATTCCAGTGTCAAGTGCCTCAAATGTTGCGTCAAATCGAGACGAGTAGCCCTCTGCTTTCTAAGTTCACATGCAAGTAAAAAGCGAAGTTTTTTCTTGTTTCGGAAGTTCGGTCGACTGCTCTTCGGGTGAACCGCTCGTCGGGGAGGGGGCTCCCACCGTAGGGGCGGACCTATGTGTCCGCCTGTCCTCACCTGAGCGTAGTCTATTCTGCGGGCGGACACTCAGGTCCGCCCCTACACAAACCACATCAACACGAAAAGTTCAGCCATCAAATGCTGTAACCCCGATCTCCGTAGGGGCGGACCTGTGTGTCCGCCCGTCCTCACCTGAGCGTAGTCTATTCTGCGGGCGGACACTCAGGTCCGCCCCTACACAAGCTACGTCAGCACGACAATTCCACTCATCAAACGCTGTAACCCCGATCTCCGTAGGGGCGGACCTGTGTGTCCGCCCGTCCTCACCTGAGCGTAGTCTATTCTGCGGGCGGACACGCAGGTCCGCCCCTACAAATCACATCAACACGAAAAGTTCAGCCATCAGATGCTGTAACACCCGTCTTCGTAGGGGCGGACCTGTGTGTCCGCCCGTCCTCACCTGAGCGTAGTCTATTCTGCGGGGCTGTGTCAAAAGTCTCTCCCCAACGGAAGGAGGAAGTCAGAGGATCTTGCATCTTTCGGTGTTTATTTCTAGAGCTAAACTCTTGTATATCTGT
>QWCY01003726.1_pt1 | contig 17571 bp, 20 predicted proteins | sample 1972631 | NCBI WGS metagenome assembly QWCY01 (sample SAMN09866696, study PRJNA288562) | Human gut metagenome isolate pre1_stool, whole genome shotgun sequencing... | isolation source: gut | host: Homo sapiens | place: USA: California
GAGCAGACATCCGGAGACAGCCGGCAAACGACAGAAGAACCTGCGGAAACCGTCGGCGGATCGGAAGAGTCAACGGAAGCAGCCGGGACAGCCCAAGCGGCAGTAGAAGCCGTGGAAAGCACAGAATCTTCTGAATATGCAGAACGTAAAAGCATCATCATCACAGCCACAAACGAGTGCGGCATCGACATTGGGATGTTTTCTGTGATCGATCCGATCAGCGGCGAACAATACAATATCAGTGCGATCGCAGATGGACAGTCTGTTTCCATGCCGGTAGAGTGGCCGGTGGAGATCACAGATTTTCAGTGGGCACTTTATAATCAGAACGGTGAACTCTGCGTTGAGGCAACCACGGATATCAGTCAGGCGGAGAGCGGAGTGACATTGCTTCTCACCGGAGACGGAAATCTGGATGATGTACAGGAGATCTTTGAATAATGCAGACGATCTGATACAGACAATTCTGCCTGTACAGGGCAGTCAGGACAGAAATGATAAAAACAGGGGGTACTCATGGAAGAAAGAAGAAAAATATCGAGGGTAGAATACAAGACAAATGGTGTTGTCGTAATCTGCGATACACAGGAAAAAATTTACGTGGACGTGAAAGACATCAGTCCGTTAGGCATGGGAATCTGTGTGCCGGAGGGGCATGAAGGCCTTCTCGGAAAACAGGTGATCGTTGTGGCAGAAACACTGATCATGTATGCGGAGGTTTCCCGCGAAGAAAAGCAGGAAGACGGCTCCACATTCATTGGTGTGCATGCGATAAAATTTACAGATGACGTTCTGCAGTATCTGTTTTCACACATTGGCTGATGAAACTAATCTTCTAAGCTCGCAGTTCCCGAGCAGCTGATCCCAGAAATGCTCAAGAGGAATCTCTTCATACTGGCAGATCAGGCTGCAGTCTAAGGCTCCATGGGCAACGATCAGTACATTTTTTCCGGAAACAAATTCCGGCGTTAAAACATCGTGGATAAAAGAGCCGCTGCGGGCATACAAATGCTCAAGACTTTCCGCACCATCGACAGCATGATAATGGACAGGATCATGGAACAACGTATATACCGGACAATCCGGTTTCTGTGTGACATGTTCTGTTCCTTCATACATGCCAAATCCCATCTCGCGGAGACGGTCGTCCGTCAGGATCGGCGTGCCGCTCCCTTCCAGAAAAATTTCAGCAGTCTCCTGCGCACGCTGTAAGGGAGAACAATAGCAGATATCAAATCGCAGATCCCCATACTTTTTCCGCGCGTCCCGCGCCATCTGGCGGCCTTCTTCATTCAAAGGAATATCTTCGCTTCCCTGCAGACGGCGGTCTGCATTCCAGTCAGTTTTTCCGTGTCTCATGATATATAACATAATAAACAATGTCCTTTCTTCTTATATATAGTAAAAATCATAAACGCATTGCGGGCTCAATTTCCGGTGCGATTGAATTATATCCTATATTTTGTTAAAATGAAACCCTGATCAGAAAACAGCAGCGGCACAACGCAGGAAATTGCATGACAGCTATTAATTTTACAGGAAAACTACCGATATATGAGTTAGAAAAATAAGCGTTCCGGCATTTACAGAGATCCGGACCGCAACCATGGAAGAACACAGGCTTATGCACACGGAGGTGTAGAACAATGGCAATAGAGGCTATGAAAGGGGCAGGGATGTCCTACGCGGGAAGTTCATCCGCATCAGATGTAAAAGCAGAGAGTCAGGCAAAAGTGGAAACTGCATCCAACGCAGCAGCTTCTGACGATCTCATGAAGAAAACCATTCAGATCGACACGAAAGAGACTGACAAAAACGGCAAAGACGGAAAGCGGGACGACAGTCAGGCAAAGCAGACGATTTCCGAGAATTCCCAGATCAGGAAAGCAGTTGACGAGATCAATAAGAAGGCGCACAATTCCGAGGCAGTCTTCGGAATCCATGAAGCAACCAACCGTGTCACCATCAAGATCGTTGACAAAGACACGAAGAAAGTCCTGAAAGAATATCCGCCGGAGAAAACCCTGGACATGATCGCAAAAGTCTGGGAGATGGCAGGATTATTAGTGGATAAGAAACTGTAGATTACTGTCCCCAAAGACAGGAGCAGCAATAGACAAGTGACAAATGCAAACAGAAAATGATATAAACAAGTTACAAAACTGAAAGGAGCAGGATTATGCCAATCAGAATCACAGGTTTGAACTCAGGATTAGATACCGAGTCCATTATCTCAGCGCTTGTATCTTCTTATAGTTACAAGACGAGCAAGTATAAAAAAGCACAGACAAAATTATCATGGAAGCAGGAGGCATGGAGTACCTTAAACTCCAAGGTGTACAGTTTCTACAACAATGTTGGTAAATTAAAACTGTCATCTGCCTACAATATGCGTACGGCAAGCGTATCCGACAGCACAAAAGCGAAAGTGAGTGCAGCAAGCGGTGCGACCAACGGCGTACAGTCTCTGGAGGTCTTAGAGGTTGCCAAAAGTGATTATCTTACCGGCGGAAAGATTTCGATCAAAGACGCATCCGGTGCGGAAGATAAGACAAAAACCGTTTCATCGGCATCCACTTTAAGCGAACTGGGATATACCGGAACCGGTACGATCGAAGTTACCAATAAAGAAACCGGAAAGACAACAAGCATCAGCGTGACCGGTGACACAAAGATCAGCGACTTTGTGAAATCCCTGTCAGACGCAGGTGTGAAAGCCAGCTTTGATGAGAAAAACGGCAGATTATTTGTAAGTTCAGCAAAGACCGGTACAGAAAACGGTTTTGAACTGAAATCAAAGAATGCAGACGGCGATAAGGCGTTGCTGGCATTGGGACTAGCAATGACATCTACCGTATCAGATACCGGCGCAAAAGTGAATGACGATAACAACTGGTCGGCGGCATCGGATGCGAAGATCAAACTGAATGGTGCAGAATACACTTCATCTACCAACGAGTTCGCTGTAAATGGTCTTTCTGTCACAGCACTTGCCAAGACGAGTGGAGAGATTTCTGTAACCGTAGCTACAGACAGTGAGGGAATCTATGAGCAGGTCAAGGATCTGCTCAGCCAGTACAACTCACTTATTAACGAGATGAACAAGTTATACAATGCAGATTCGGCAAAAGGATATGAGCCGCTGACAGATGATGAAAAGGATTCCATGAGTGATACGGAAGTGGAGAAATGGGAGGCAAAAGTCAAAGATTCCCTGCTCCGCAGAGATGATTCGTTAGAGAGCCTGATCTCGTCCATGACAACGGCGATGTCCAAGGGATATGAAGTCAATGGAAAGACATACTATCTTACTTCTTTTGGAATTTCAACACTTGGTTATATGAATTCTGCAAAGAATGAACAGTATGCATACCATATCAATGGTGATGAGGATGACAGCGCAACTTCCGGAAAGGAAGACAAACTGCTGGCAGCAATCAAAGAAGATCCGGATTCTGTGGCGGGATTCATGCAGCAGCTTGCAACAGGACTATACGATTCTATTGATAAGAAAATGAAGACATCCACTTTAAGCAGTATATTTAAAGTATACAATGATAAGGAGATGGCTTCGGAATACAGCGATTATACAACCACGATCAAAAAGTGGGAGGATAAGCTGTCTGAACAGGAGGATTACTACTACAAGAAGTTCTCAGCGATGGAAACAGCACTGGCAAAACTCAATTCACAGACATCTTCTTTATCCGGTCTGTTCGGATCATGATAACAGGACATTTAACCTGCGGCATTGCCGCAGGTTAAATCTGCATAAAGAAAAAAGAAAACACATGGAGGTATTTTCACATGCTTAATCATAATGGCTATGCTGCGTATGCGAATAGCAAAATTATGACCGCATCACCTGCGGAACTGACACTTATGCTCTATGACGGAGCAATCAAATTCTGTAACATGGCAATTGCAGGGATTGAGGAAAACAATATCGAGAAAGCACATAACAACATCCGGAAAGTCGAGAATATCATCTCCGAGTTTCAGGCAACATTAAATCATAAATATGCAACAGCTGATGATTTTAATAATGTATATGTCTATTTGAAAGAACGCCTGATCGAGGCAAATATGAAAAAAGATAAAGAAATCCTGGAAGAAGTATTAAAACATCTCAGGACCATGCGCGATACATGGAAAGAAGTGATGAAACTGGCTGCCAGCCAGAGATAACCGGAAGGAGAAAGCAATACATCGTGACAGATAATTACATTGGAATCATGATCGAAAGCCTCCGGCGAAAAAAGGATGTCCTGACAGATATATTAAAACTTAGCGAGGAACAAAGCCTTCTGCTGGATGATCCTAATTTAGAACCGGACACATTTGAAAAAAACGTGAATCGGAAAGCGGCGCTGATCGAAAAATTAGAACAGCTTGACACGGGCTTCGAAAGTTTATATGACAAAGTAAAGGAAGAACTTGAGAGCAACAGAGACATCCATAAAGAGCAGATCAGGCAGATGCAGGAACTGATCAGGGCACTTACCGAATTGAATATGCAGATTCAGGCAACAGAGGCAAGAAATAAGGAAAAGGCAACCGCCAAGTTTGCTTATATCAGGCAGCAGGCAAAGGAAATCCGCAGCAGCCAGAAAATCGTCAAAGAATACTATAATAATATGATGCATAAGGCGTATAATGAGCCGCATTTTTTGGATAATAAAAAATAGAGAGAATAAAAGACCGCACAGATAGAAAGATATTGATTTGTGAGGTCTTTTTAGTTACAATTTTAAGGTAGTAGACAGAGATTTTGCTATGGTGGCTGAAGGAACATATCAGATAACTATGAGAAAAAATGAGAAAAACTATATCTAATCAACAAGTGAGTATAATTTATAATCGAAATGCATCTTAATATTATATGACAGAAGGGAGATGGATGAATGGAAGTTTATATTTCCGAGTTGGATATTGAAACTTACAGAGGAATAAAAAACTTAAAAATGGAAAATCTTGCACCAATTAATATCATAACAGGGGATAACAATAGCGGAAAAACGAGTGTTCTTGAATTGCTTCAGAGTGTGAAAAATCCGGGCAGTTTCAGGGTATGGCGGGAATTGTTACGGAAGGACAGTATAGATCTTCGACGTGGGTTGACATATTATGATGGTTTCTATGATTTATTTGATATTAATGAGGATGAAAAGAAAATAGCATATAAAATAACAACTGATGGAGTAAAACATAGAATTGAGATGCTGGCACAGTTTAGGGAGGAAGAAGTGCCAGAATCATATCTGAATAAAATTCAGGGGCTGTCATATTGGAAAGAAGATGGTGAATCGGAGAGGATTCGAAATATCTCTAAAATGAAATTGGAACTGTGGGATAATGGTCAGAAATTATTAAAGACAGCAATCTACGATGGTCAAGTGAGATTTATACGACCAAATGACATGGGCAGTAATAAAAAAGAAAAAAAGGTAGTGTACATTTCACCGATTCGTCATGCAGAGGGATTACTATATTTAAATGCAGTATTAGAGAAACCAGAGTTGTATGAACAGATGCTGTCTGTTTTAAAAGATTATGATGAGGATATTATAAGTATTAACTATGACAATGTAAATGTAACCGGCAGGGGCGTATACAAGATCCTTTCAAAATCTCATAAAAAAGCACTTCCGCTGAATGTTTACGGCGATGGAATGAAAAAAGCAGTTTTATTAATGAGTGCAGTGATCGCTGCAGAGGATGGAGTTTTACTGATTGACGAATTCGAAACTGCAATCCATACTTCTGCAATGAAAAATACATTCCAGTGGATTTTGGAGACATGCAAAAAATTGAATGTACAGGTATTTGTAACATCACATAGCAAAGAAGCAATCGACAAATTATTGAAATGTTCGGAAAAGTGCTTGGATGATATGGCATTATATACACTTTATAAAAAAGAGAACATGACTGCAGTTCGCAGAATGAACGGCAGGAAGGCAATTGAGGCACAGGATAATATGGGATTGGAGCTTAGATAAATGAGAAGTGTGATTTTATGCGAGGGTTCGACAGATTTTGTTTTGCTTCAATATTACATGCGAAAAGTATATGGTTGGGAGTATAAAAAGAATGAAAGTGTGCTGATTAACGACTATAAAGCAAGAAAATGTGTTTTGAAAAAAGACCACTCTGAACTTAATATTATTGGCTGCGGAGGCTGTAGCCGCATACCGGGAGGATTGCAATTTATATTAGACAGTAATAGTTTGTCAGCGGAAGATGAAGCATATGACAGAATTGTGATTATTACAGATCGGGATGAAGTAGAAACTGAATCGGAATTTGAAACCATAATAGCAACAGAGCTAGGAAAACAGCAAATCGAATGGAAAGATGATATATCGAATGATAAATGGATTGATTTTCATTATGAAAATGGACAAGGTGACAACTGTAATGCAAAATTATTGCTATTGGTGATACCATTCGAAGACACCGGAGCGATGGAAACATTTTTATTAGATGCTATTGGAAAAGCAAATCCTTATGATGCGAAGATCATATCAGATTGCAATCAGTTTGTGGATAATGTGGATAACCAGAAAAAGTATTTGAATAAACGGAGATACATAACAAAGGCAAAATTTGATGTATATTTTTCGGTGCGGACTGCGGCAGAACAATTTGTGGAAAGGCAAAATATATTGAAAAATATTCCGTGGGAAGATTATGCCGAAATTCAGAATAGTTTTAAAAAATTAGATGATCTTACAGAATGATAAACCTATAAAGGAGAATGCATATGGCAGTATTAGAAACACACATTTTTAAAGCTCACAACAATATATACATAGAACAACCAGAAGAAAATTATAGAACGAGGGAAATACGTACTGAAATGGTATTTCCAGATTGCGTGAACGAAAACACAGGTATGCTTGTTTTAATACCCGGTTATGGTGGAAATATTGATTCACATGTATTTAGAAAAATGAGAGAAGTATTTGCAGAACAGTATAATTTCATTACAGTGCAATGTGATTATTTTGGAAATAGATTTATGGATTCAAATGAGCCGGAAGAGATGCGACTTATTGCAGACATGAAGAATATTGTTAACGCAGAAATTTATTATAGGATGAATGGATTTGAATCAGAAGATGAATTTAATGATATGGGGCTTATGCAGGCTCTTGATATAGTGAGTACAACAATATGTGCTATCTATGAAATAATTAATAAGGGGTATGTATTTAATACTAATAGAATCGTGTTATTTGGAACCTCACATGGATCATATCTGGCTCATTTGGCAAATGTTATCTGCCCAACACTATACACTGGCTTACTGGATGTCTCATCCTATATAGTACCATACTATCTGACACATTATCGAAATTTGACTATTAAGACAGATAAGATAACGTGGACAACAATATATGAGTATTTAATAATGAAAGAAGAAAAATATCGTTACAATGATAATTTGTATAATCTTTCGTTTTTATATCAAAATATAAAAAATAAATGCAAAATAATAGCTCTGCAGGGAACAGACGACTGGATGGTCGATGTAAATGAAAAGGACAAGTTCATTTCACAATTAGATAATGCTCAATTGCTTATTATACATCCGGATGAGGTGGATGGCGTTTTATGTAAAAATGCCGATCATGGACTAGGACTGGATTTCTTTAAATTCTTTGAAATAGTGATACCATCTTTGGATAAAGTATTGGGACAGCCCAAGTTGGATATTCAGTTTCCGAAAGAAGCAAAAGTGGGAAACGGAGAGACATATATAAAAATTGGATATGAAAACGGATTGCCGGAATTAAAGGAAATAACATGGTAAATAATTTTAAATATTTTTCCAAAAATAAATTAATAAAAAAGGGTTAAGTATCTTTCACTTATGCCGATATACAATGCAAGTAAGCAAAGAATGCTACTTCGTGAAATCCGAAATGAAGCGTACGGTCAGAGTAGGAACGTTCACAAATAAAACAAATCTACTTCAGCATGGAAGCTGAAGCCCAATTCAAGGAGGAAAAATATTATGGCAATGGTAGTACAGCACAATCTTACAGCGATGAACGCTAATCGTCAGTTAGGAATCACAACAGGAGCTCAGGCAAAATCTTCAGAGAAATTATCTTCTGGTTACAGAATCAACCGTGCAGGTGATGATGCAGCAGGTTTAAAGATTTCAGAGAAAATGAGAAGCCAGATCCGTGGTCTTGACAAAGCATCTGATAATGCACAGGATGGTATTTCTTTGATTCAGACAGCAGAAGGTGCTTTAAATGAAGCTCACTCTATCTTACAGAGAATGAATGAGTTAGCAGTTCAGGGTGCTAATGATACAAACCAGTCTATCGACCGTGATGCAATCAATCAGGAGTTAGAGGCATTAACAGATGAGTTAGACAGAATCTCTCAGACAACCCAGTTCAACAAACAGAATCTGTTAGATGGTAACTTCAAAGATAAAAAACTTCAGGTTGGTGCAAATTCTAATCAGAACATTGAAATTAGTATTGATTCCATGAATGCAGATGCTCTTGGTCTTGGAAAAGAGCAGGTAAAACAGGGTGGAACAACACCTACCGCTGTGAAATATCAGGGAATGTCATATAAGTACAATGCAAAAAGCGCTGCTTCAAAAAATAAAACTGCTGCAATTTCACAGTTTAAAAAATCTATCTCTGATAAAGTTAAATGTACAGCATTTATCGCACAGTATGATAATACAACAGGCTCTATTTACTACAAAGCAACAGTTGATGGTAAGGAATTAAAATTCAAGTCTGCAGAGGAAGCACGTAAAGCTTATGTAAGTAACCAGCAAAAACTTGCTAGTAAAGCTATTACAGAAGATTTCCAGAAATATGTTCAGACATCAGCTACAGAAGCAACAAAAGATAATAATGGTGAGATTCGTTATGGCGCTCGCGTAGATGATTATAAAGCTGCAAATGAGACAATCACAAAAGTTCAGGATGCTATTAATAAAGTATCTACACAGCGTTCTGCATTAGGTGCATTACAGAACAGATTAGAGCATACAGTTGCAAACCTTGACAATGTATCAGAGAACACATCTTCCGCAGAGTCTCGTATCCGTGATACAGATATGGCAGAAGAAATGGTTAACTACAGCAAGAATAATATTCTTGCACAGGCAGGACAGTCTATGCTTGCACAGGCTAATCAGTCTACTCAGGGAGTATTATCACTTCTCCAGTAATATCAAAAATAGAAAAAGAGTTGGCAGTGATGTCAACTCTTTTTTCATAATTAGGGTGGTAACATGAGTATAAAACAAATATATACAAAAGTATTAAAATCGTGTATTGGATTCTCGGTGTATGGAACTAAAAAAGTAGAAGAGGAAACAAAAGAATTATTACCTTTGTTAAATGAATTTTATGACAGGTTTTTAAGAGAGAATGTATTTGAAATTGATAAAACAGATTATGAAAAACTTCAGTTGTTATTCATTAACATAATTAGGGATCTTTCACAAGGATTGAAAAATAAAGACGTGGTTTTATTGGAAGATGCAATGGAATATGGGTTATTGCCTTTTCTGGAAATATTCATGGATGAAGATGAAGTGTCAAGGCTAAAGGAGGAAAGCGTGAATGAATAGGAATATATATAAATCAAATATGCAGTTATTTGAAAAAAGCTTTCCGGGAATTAGTGAAATTATAGAAAATTGTAGAAACAGTATTGAGAAAGAAACAGAAGTGTATTTTGAACAAGCAGCAGATGGCAACAAAATCATTAAAGTAAAAAAAGAAGATAGGCAATTATATTTTAGTGGGAAGAGAGAACCAGCTGACAAAGCGAGGATCGAAATTGAAAAATGGGGGAAGATAGATAGACATGCGGTTGTATTTGTTACGGGTTTGGGCGATATTGCATTTTTAAAACAGCTTGTAATAAAAATAGTTCCTTCTATACAGCTTGTAATATATGAACCATCTTTAAATGTTTTTTTTAAGGTGATAGAGAATATTGATTTGTCATTTTTGTTTGAGGACAGAATACCTGCACTGATAGTGGATGGACTTAATGGCGAGGAAAAAAAAGCAATCCTAGAAAAACTGGTAACTCTTGCGAATATAGAATTTATAAAGCATTATGAAAATCGGAGCTGTGCAGCTCTCTTTTCAGCACAGGTTATAGATTTTATGAAACTTTTAGGAAAAACGGTCGAAGATGTGATAGTCGGCAGAAATACAGGAATCAGATATTCTGCTGTCGAAATGGATAATTTGTTTCATAACATAAAATATCTTTGTGAAGGATCCATTACGACACAGCTGTGCGACATTATTCCAACGGATATTCCTGCAATCATTGTATCGGCTGGACCGTCATTGAATAAAAATATCATGGAATTGAAGGGAGCAAAGAATAAAGCTTTCATCGTTGCAGTGGACACGGCAGTCAGACCATTGGTAAATGCAGGAATTATTCCAGATATGTATGTGATAGTGGATGGATTAAAACCAAAAGAATTATTGGATTTTGATGAGGCAAAAAGAATTCCGTTGATGCCAAGTATTACTTCCACGAAAGAAATTTTGGAAAATCATACTGGAAAGAAAATTTTCTGGTTTGAGGGACAGCGGTTCATCTGGAGTATGATGATGATGAATGGAGTTCCGTTCAGCACGGTTGCATGTGGAGGATCTGTTGCGTGTAGTGCATTTTCGCTGGTATATAAGCTTGGATTCTCCAGAATAATTTTGGTGGGCCAGGATTTGGCATTAACAGGTAATAAAACACATGCAGACGGTACTTTTAAAAGTATCATGGATGAAATTGATACAAGTCGTTGCATAAAAGTTCCAGGAAACTATGAGGAGGAAGTTCCGACGAGAGGAGACTTCAAGTTATATTTAGACTGGTTTAATTACTATATCAAAGGATGTGAAGGTATTCATGTTATTAATGCTACAGAGGGTGGAGCAAAAATCGATAACACGGAGATTATGACTTTGCACGATGCGATTATGAGAGAGTGCATAAAAGAAGTTGATATTGATGCGTGCTTTGAAAAATTGAAGCCTATTTTTAACGCAGAGCAACAGCATAAAGCGTTGGAATATCTTAAAACATTTCCTGAAATGTACAGAAAACTGAAAAAGAAAGTAATAAAATTAAATAAGGAATACCAAAAACTGAAAACAATCTGTGGTAAAAGTATAATTGATAAGAATGCATATTTAAAAGCATTGAAAAATATAAAAAATCTAACACAAGAAATTGAAAAGCATGAATTATATGATACAATATCGTGTACATTAACAGTCGCAAATTATATTATTGAAAGCGAACAGTTTTATGAAGAGGATACTGTGGCTGCTGAAGGATTACAGATTGCTAAGCAAGGAATAGCCTATACAAAAATGGTAGAACAATGTATAGATTTATTTATTCCACTCACAGAGGAAACCTTGTTGACACTATAAAACGCTGGTGCTAGTAGAAGATATTATATATGTTATAAACCGAGGAGATATCGAATGACCACAATAATAATCGCTGAAGCAGGTGTGAACCACAATGGCAGTCTAAAACTGGCAAAGCAAATGATTGACGAGGCAGAAAAGGCAGGAGCAGACTATATCAAATTTCAGACATTTAAACCGGAAAAGCTGGTTTCCAAATATGCACAGAAAGCAGATTATCAGAAGAAAACGACAGGCAGTCAGGAATCACAGCTGCAGATGTTGGAAAAACTGGCATTGTCATATGATGATTTTGTGGAGTTGAAAAGATATTGTGAGCAGAGTGGGATTGGTTTTCTGTCAACGCCGTTTGACGAGGACAGTATCCGGTTTCTTGATAGTCTGGACATGGATTTCTGGAAGATACCTTCCGGTGAGATCACAAATTATCCGTATTTGGTTCAGATTGCGCAGACAGGCAGGAATATAGTGCTTTCTACCGGAATGTGTGAAATGGATGAGATAGCGGATGCAATTAAAGTATTGGAAGAGAATGGAGCAGGGAATATTTCGCTGCTCCATTGTAATACAGAATACCCGACACCATATGAGGATGTAAATCTGCTGGCAATGAAGCAGATGCGAACAGCCTTTAAAAAGCAGGTGGGATATTCGGATCATACGGTCGGGATTGAAGTGCCAATCGCAGCAGTGGCATTAGGTGCTGAAATTATTGAAAAGCATTTTACATTAGATAAGAATATGGAAGGCCCGGATCATAAGGCGAGTCTCGAACCACAGGAGTTGGCACAGATGGTCAGTGCGATCCGCCATATAGAAAAAAGTCTTGGTGATGGCAATAAGAGAAGAACTGCTTCGGAGCAGCACAATATAGCAGCAGCGAGGAAGAGCATTGTCGCCAAATGTGCGATTTCTAAGGGAGATATTTTTGCAGACAAGAATCTGACAGTAAAAAGACCGGGAAGTGGGATCAGTCCGATGCACTGGAAAGAGTTGATCGGCACAAAAGCACAAAGAGATTATGTGGAAGATGAACTTATATGATAAACTCCGGAAAAAGCGTAAGTGCTGCGTTAGATCTCACTAAGAGTATGACAATTTTATTGCATGAAATTATAAAATATGTTATTAATAACAATATAGAGACTGAAATGAATGGGATATGTCACGGATGACATAATAATAAATAAATCTGCTAAAATATGTCATCCATAACAAGTTTGGAGGGTGTTGTTATGAATAACGAAGATATGAAATCTATATTTGACCAGATAAATAATTTAAAAAAACCTGTTACAGAATCCAAAGAAACAAATGCTGTGTATGAAAAGGATGCTTTTCGAGAAGTTTTAAATGGAATATCAGAGGAAATTCAAAGAGTATTGGATGAAAATGATTTCACACAGGAGGATTTATGTCGGATAACAAATATGTCACAATCCAATATTAGTAAAATACAAAACGGAAAGGTTGTTCCAAGGATAGAAACACTACAAAAGATTGCGAATGCTACACATACAAGACTTGTAATAAGTTTTGAAAGCATGGAAGGAGAGGATTAAAAATGGCAAGTATAACGTCCATTGAGATTAATCAATTCAGGGGAATTAAGCAATTAACAGTTTCTGATTTTTCAAATATCAATCTTATTGTAGGTGATAATAATAGTGGAAAAACAACATTTTTGGAAGCAATTCAGTTATTGTTTGCGAAAGCTCAACTCAGCTCTGTTAAAAATATAATAAGGCAGAGAACAGTGCTTAATATTCATGATAATAGTTTTTATACTTCTTTCATTAAAATGTTCAATGTGGAGCAAAATGAGGATTTGTTAGATCTAGATATTTATGCAGAAAGTAATTACGGTCCGATTGAATTTGAAATGACTGGATGTGAGAAAACCATTTCTGGAGAAGAAGCACTTCAAATTTCAACAATGTCTTCACGTCAAAAAACGTATTATAGAAAATCAACAACTTTTATCCCCGAAACGGTCAAACTGTTTACAGGTAGTATTATTAGTCAAAATGGTAAAAAAACAATAGAGAAAAATGTTCGTTTCACGTCTTTAGACAATACAATGGTAGGTCCTGTAACTAAGAGGGAAGTTCAATATATATCTTCATTTGGTCATTTGAGATATGACTTATTGCAGAATATCGTAGACAATCCGGAATATAAGAAATTAGCTATCAGCATTCTGAAGAAGTTTGATGAATCTATAGTGGATATTTGTTATACCAAGGCGGATGATGAATCCTTTGTGGAATCCATTATAACAGAAAATGGAGTAAACATGCCGTTCTCCGTTTATGGCGACGGAATTAAGAAAATATTATATATTTTGAATAAACTATTCGATGCAACAGATTCAATTTTGTTGATTGACGAAATTGAGACAGGTTTGCACAAGAAATATTATGATAAATTATTTCCGGTAGTATTTGAGCTGGCTAAAAAACTGAATGTACAATTATTTATTGCGACACACAGTATGGAAGCAATTGATGCAATACTGGAGTATGGTAAATATGAAAATGATACCAACAGTAAGGATCCGATTAAAGTTATTACATTAAAGAAAATCGACTCAAACGATGGAAAGGGAAGTAATATAGCTGCTCGAAATGTTACGGGTAAGTATGTGTATGAAAACCGCAAGGCATTTGAATTTGAGGTGCGCTTATGATGACGGAATTAATGCTTGTTGAAGGTGTATCGGATGTACAGTTGATTAGCTATTATTTACAAAATGTGTATGGCTGGAAACATGAAAAGAATAATCATCTTGGAATACATTCACTGGATGAACATGATCACATAGAAAGTCTTTCAAAAGAAGGAAAACAACTTGTTTTGTGCGGTGTGGGAGGAAATGGAAGATTTGCACATTTCGTAGAAAGGCACCGCATCAATAGTATGATAATTGAACATGAGATATCCTCAATAATGGTTGTGACAGACCGGGATGAGGATTCAATTTCCAAAATTGGAAGAACGATAAATAGTTTGTTTGAGAATGTATCATACAGAGCAGGAGAGTGGACTAATAACGTTGTTGAAGATTCGTTTGGACAACAAAAGCAGGTAGATACATATCTTTTAATTGTTCCGGCGGATAAAAAGGGAGCTTTAGAAAATGTAATAATAGATGCATTGAAAGATATTCCGGAAGAAAAAGAGTTGTTAGACGAAGTGATTCAGTTTGTTGATTCATTAAAAGCAAGGTTAGTGCCTGAATTAAATCAAATTAATAAGGCTAATAAGGCTGCAGTTGGAACTTTTTTTAGTGTTCGAAATCCGAAAGATGCAATGAGATCTTTTGGAACTTTTATTTCTAAAATAGACTGGTCAAAATCTGAATCTTTAAAAAATTTATTTTTGCCATTCATGTATTTAGGAGAGGAGAAAGAATAGCATTTTATATTTTATACTGAAAGCATAGCAGAAGATGTAAGGAGAACCGTATGAAACGAATTGGGATAATGACAGGAACAAGAGCAGAATATGGATTGTTAAAGTCTTTGATGCAGGAGATTAATAAAGATAATGATTTGGAATTATACTTGATTGTGTCAGGGATGCATCTGTCACCAGAGTTTGGAATGACTTATAAGGAAATCGAGGAAGACGGTTTTGAAATAAATGCAAAAGTAGAGATGCTGTTAAGTTCCGATAGCCCGGCAGGAATTAGTAAATCGATTGGTTTGGGTGTAATTGGATTTGCAGATGAATTTCAAAGAGCAGATTTGGATATGCTGATTTTGCTTGGAGACAGATATGAGGCACTGTCAGCGGCAATCAGTGCAATGGTCATGAGAATACCGATTGCACATCTTCATGGAGGAGAACTGACAGAGGGCGCCATTGATGAGGGAATACGTCATTCTATTACTAAGATGAGTTATCTTCACTTTACAAGTACAGAAGAATACCGCAGACGTGTAATACAGTTAGGGGAGAATCCTGAAAGAGTGTTCTGTGTCGGGGCAATTGGAGTAGAAAATATAAAAAAGATTAACTTGATGACAAAAGAAGAACTGGAGAGATCGATTCATTTTGAAATTGATGAAAATACAGTGATTGTGACTTATCACCCGGTAACATTGGAAAATAATACGGTTGAGGAACAGTTCTTAAATCTCTTAGAGGTATTGGACAGAAATCCTAAGATAAGAATGATATTTACAAAAGCAAATGCGGATACAAATGGCAGAATTGTCAATGAGTTGATAGATAAATATGCAGCCCAAAATAGTGAAAGAGCCTGTGCGTTTATGTCATTGGGACAGAAAAGATATTTAAGTGCATTAAAGTATTGCAGAATAGTTATAGGTAATTCTTCGAGTGGCATTATTGAGGCACCTTCCTTTGGCAAACCGATTATTAATATAGGAGACCGGCAAAAAGGAAGAATATGTGCAGACAGTGTGATTAATTGTGGATATACACAGCAGGAAATTCAGCAGGCTATGGAAACAGCACTGACAGAGGAGTTTGAAAATAAAGCCAGAAACTGTAGAAATCCATATGAAAAGGAAAATACAGCAGCAAATATTATAAGTGTTATAAAGGATTATTTGTTGAATGATAAAATTAAATTGAAAAAAGGATTTTATGATATAAAATGAGAAATATAGCGATTATCCCAGCCCGAAGTGGCTCAAAGGGATTGAAGGACAAAAATATTAAAGAATTAAATGGAAAACCATTAATGGCATATACAATTGAGGCTGCATTAGAATCAGGGATATTTGATTGTGTGCATGTGTCGACAGACAGTGAGAAATATGCTGAAATAGGAAGAAAGTTCGGGGCGGATGTTCCCTTTCTGAGGGATGTCGAACTGGCTGGGGACAAGAGCAGTACCTGGGATGCGTTACGTTATGTGGTGCAGGAGTACCGGAAAAAAGGAAAAGAATTTGAACTGGTAACTCTGTTACAGCCAACATCTCCGATGAGAAACGCCCGGAATATCAGGGAAGCATATGAAATATTTGAACAGAAATCTGCGGATGCAGTCATTAGTATTTGCGAATTAGAACATTCCATTCAGATATGTAATAAATTAGGCGAAAATGGCTCAATGTATAATTTTATTGACAGCAATAAAGTTGGAGCCAGACAATTGTCGGATACTTATTATCGATTGAATGGAGCAATCTATATTCAGAAAACAGAGTTGCTGATGAATAAGCAGAATTTTTATAACGAAAAATCTTATGCCTATATTATGGATCAGAGACATTCTGTTGATATTGACAATGAACTTGATTTCTTATTTGTCGAGACGTTAATGAAAGACAATAAAGATTAATTTTTGCAGTCGATCATCCGATATATAGACTGTAATCTATCATGGAGCGATAGGAAAAGAACATGGAGGTTCGTCTATGAAAACAGAACAGTTGATAACATTTCTGATTTCCCCGGAGCAGACAATCGTAGAAGCAATGCAGAAGATAGATGCGAATGCGAAGGGGATTCTTTTTATTACCAATACAGATAGAATAAGTCCGTGTATCGAAGGGAAGCAGCGTCTGCACAGGATGTGATGAGACGATATTCGATCACTGCATTGCCTGTGCTCAATTCAAAGGGAATCGTGATTGATATTCTTTTTGAACAGGAACAGAAAACTGAGGTGAGGGAAGGAAGTCTCTCTTTAGATAAAGTGCCGGTAGTCATTATGGCAGGAGGGAAAGGAACCAGGTTATATCCTTATACCAAGATTTTGCCCAAACCGCTGATCCCGATTGGGGATATTCCGATTATGGAACGGATTATTGATAAATTCAGGGATGTTGGCGTGACGGATTTTTATGCGACTGTGAATTACCGCAAGAATATGATCAAATCTTATTTCACTGATACGGCAAAAGATTATGAAATAAAGTATGTAGAAGAAAATCAGCCATTAGGAACAGCAGGAAGCCTGCGGCTGATAGAGGAAGATTTTGAACAGCCTTTTATCGTGACGAATTGTGATATACTGATCCACGCAGATTACGAGGATATCTACCGGTATCACAGGGAAAGCGGCAATGAACTGACAATCGTTTCTGCACTAAAGAATATTGTAGTACCCTATGGTGTTATCCATTCCAGTGAAAATGGT
>QWCY01003587.1_pt1 | contig 17558 bp, 21 predicted proteins | sample 1972631 | NCBI WGS metagenome assembly QWCY01 (sample SAMN09866696, study PRJNA288562) | Human gut metagenome isolate pre1_stool, whole genome shotgun sequencing... | isolation source: gut | host: Homo sapiens | place: USA: California
TGCCTGGTAAGCCCAGTCACTGGTGGATACATCAGAGAACGGATTTGCAGCGTATGCGGATACGCCGGTTGTGAGTGCTGCTGCTGCAGCGATTGCGAGAATCTTCTTCATAGATTTTCTCCTCCTACTAAAAAACGGACTCTGTATAATCGTCATGTAGAAGGAAGTGTCTTGCCGAGTGACCGTGTTTCCTCTGCTTTTTCTTCCTTTTCCATGATTGCGGAATTCAGAGTCAAATTTCCACATTTACATTATACAGTATTTGTCAATACTTTACAAATAAGTACTTAATCTTTTGGAATACAGAATCTTTTTTATTCCTATAAAACTATAGTTCTTTCCCCTAAATGTCCGCCGCTCCCGCTCTCGCAGACAAGCGACAGGTCAGAACATTTAATACCTGTATTCTTTGCCAGATTCTTACCGCTCCCGTTGGTCGGGTATGGCGTTTCACTCATTTTTACAGCGTCGCTCCGCTCCTCAAAAAGTGATTCGCTTGCTTCCCGACAAGCGGGGACAGCTTGCGTTTCCCATTCCTTTCATAAGCAAACAGCGGAAACCGATTTTCTATGTGAGTCATTTCAGTATTTTTTGTTTTTGCTCCTGTAAAAATTTAATTCTTCCCATTTTAAAATCCCGCTTTTGTTTGGCGGGATTTTCTCTTTATTCTGCTACTACGGAGATATGCACTTCGCTTGTTACGTTTTGGTGTATCCATACTTCCACGTCATATTCTCCCGTGGTTTTTATCGGGTTTTTCAGTTTGATATTTTTCTTATCCAGTTTAAATTTGTATTGCTTTTCGATAGCATCACAGATGTCTTTGGCGGTGACACTTCCGAATATGCGTCCGTCTTCTCCCGTCTGGACGGGAATGACGACTTTGACGGCTTTGAGCTGGGAGGCCATGATGACGGCTTCGTCGGCAGCCACTTGGGATTTGAATTCTTTCGCTTCCTGCCGCTGGTTGGCGGTGTTGATGTTTGCTTTATTTCCTTCTACACCGAGACCGCGGCGGATCAGTACATTTCTTCCGTATCCGTCGGCAACTTCTACGATGTCTCCCCGTTTCCCTAATTTTTTTACGTCTTGTAACAGTACTACTTTCATTCTTTTTCCTCCTCTATTTGTTTACGGACCAGAGCGATAATTTCGCCGGTCAATGTTTTTATATTTCCTTCTTCTCCGAATTGGGCCCCTGCCACGGTCTGGTGTCCGCCTCCGCCAAGGGCTTCCATAATAACTTGGACGTTAATGCTCCCGTTGGAGCGGGCAGAGAGGCAGAGTCCTTTTTCCGTATGGTAGAAGAGGAAGCTGCACCGCACTTCTTGTACTTTGACAAGGAAGTCGGAGATTTGTCCTGCAATAATCTGGGAGTCCGCCGTGCCTTCCGGGCATTCGGCAAAGACCATAAATCCGTCTACGACTTGCATGTGGGCAAGGACGGCTGCTTTGACTTTGATGAAATCCATGTCGACGGCAAAGAGTTTATTCACCAGCGCGGTGTCCGCACCGCAGCGCCGCAGGTAACTGGCAGCATCAAAGGTGCGTACGCTTGTCTGGACGGCAAAGCTCTTTGTATCAACGACCATGCCTGCATAGAGGCAGGATGCTTCGAGAACGTTCATTTCTTCTTCGCCGCCGTAGTACTGGATGAGTTCGGTGACCAGTTCGGAGGCCGATGAGGAAGAAGGTTCCATATAGGTGAGCAGAGGACTTGCAATCATGGTTTTTGCTCTGCGGTGGTGGTCGATGACGACTTTCTTTTCTACTTTTTTGAGAATTTCCGGAGCGGCTACGAGTTCGGGAATATGGGTGTCCACAATAATCAAAATGGTTTTTTCCGTAACGAGATTTTTTGCTTTGTTTTCGTCAATGAGAAGTCCTTCGGCAAGTCCGCTGTTTTTGACGGCTTCTATCATCTTTTTCGAGGTGTCGTCCTGTTTCGAAAGTACGATATGGGCTTCTTTCCCGGACGCTCTGGCAAGGTGGGAAACGCCTACGGCGGCACCGAGGGCATCAAAATCTTCGTGGGCATGTCCCATGATGAGAACAAGATCGGATTCGTTAATCAGTTCTCTCAATGCCTGTGCGACGACACGGACACGGACACGGGTATTGCTGACCGCAGTCGGTGCTTTTCCGCCGAAAGCTTTCACGTCTTTTCCTATGCGGACGATTGCCTGGTCACCGCCGCGGCCCAGGGCAAGATCGAGAGAAACTTGGGCTTCTTCGTACTGCTTGGCAAAAGATTCCCCGCTTTTTACGATACCGATAGAGAGGGTGACGGGAATTCTGTTCACTGTATGTATTTCCCGTACCCGGTCCAAAATATCGAAGTTTTCGTTCATCATTTTTTGAAGGGCTTCTGCGGAAATACAGGCCACGAAATCGGACGAGCTGTATTGCTTGATAAATCCTTCTTCTTTGCTGAAGGCGTTCAGTACCATTTCCGTTACGTCTGCCATAAGAGAAGAGCGGTCTGCATCGGTCATTTCCGCCGTCACTTCCTGGGCGTTGTCGATACGAATGAGGCAGAATACGGGTCTTGATTTTTCCGCATCTTTTATCGCTTCGTCGGCATCGGTCCTGTCCATGAAATAGAACACCATGTAGGGTTCGTCGGTTTCGTCTTCGACGGGAAGGAATTTATAAAATATACGGTAAAATTTTCCTTCGGCGTAGCCGTCAAGCCAGCCTGTTTTTTCCCAAAGGCGGGACATTTTCTGTCCCTGCAAAATTTCCCGGAAAGGCATGCCTTCTTCGGCACGGGTCATCCATGCACGGAATACACTGTTTGCCCAGACGAGTTTCTTCTTCTCGTCCATAACGGCAATCCCGAGGGGAAGATTTCTGACGGCATAGGAAGTCCCGGCACTGACCCCGGCGGACAAATTGTCCAGATAGAGCATGAGCTTTTTTTCCTGCATCATATCGCACCGTTTCATCCAGACAATGCAGGCGGCAACGATGATGAAAAGGAGCATGCCGAGCTGCCAATTCTGCGTAGCCAAAACAACGACAGCAAGAAGTAGCAGGATAATCATCACTTTTGATGTTTTTTTGTATACCCAAATATCACTGAGCATAATGTCCTCTCTTACTCAAAGAGCTTTGTTAAGGGCAGTTTCCATAAAAAGAAACGGCCGTATACGGAAATATTATTCATAATTTCTTTTTCTTCTGTAGGACAGAACCATGTCGGTAAGTCCCATGAGAACCAGAAACATTTGTATGAATCCCATGAAAGCGGATAAAACAATCACAATCCAGCGGATGGGTCTGACCATCGGGTATTTATGAGGCAGCCACCAAAGGGTCGCCACGCCTTGAAGCCAGAATACAAAAATACAGGTCAGCCCGATATTATATTGGATGACAGAAAACGTGGGATTGTCTTTCAGGAAAAACTGCATAGCCACGGAAACGGCGTAAAGTACGACAAAAAACCGGGGGAATTCCCACCGTTCCAATTTGGGAAGTACGGGAATATCCTTGATTCCCATACGGCCGAAAATCATTTTCCCCAGTGTCATCGATGCCCAGGCGTAGAAGAAAGAGGCGCCTACCGTAGCAAAAGGAAGCGATTTTCTGATGACGTCCATCATTTGTTTCACATTGTCCTGTGCCTGGACGAGAAGTTCGCCTGTGTAAAAACCGCTCATCTGATCCATCATTTCCTGTTCCATCTGGTCCATGGCGGTGCCGCCGAAAATGACAGCCGGCACATCAAGGATATACATCGCCGCCAGTGCTTCGCCGATGATAGCGGCCAGCACGACGACGGCGCCTGCAATGAGGGTCACGGAAGCGGATATTTTATTTTTATAGCAAATCCCCATGACAATACCGAGAATGCCGAAAATGGCACAGAGAAAGGCGGCGGAAATGATACCGAAAAAGACGGAGTCGAGAATCATGACCCCTGCCGTGACAATCACTGACCAGTGGCCGCCCTCTTTCATGCCCAAATAGGCAATGGGAAGAGGAATGAGGAGAAACACGACGCTTGACACAAGAGGCATATAAAAGCCGATAACCGACAGCACCACGGCCAGAGCGGTGCACATGCCGGCAAGCACGACAGCATTCGTATCTCCCGATCTGTATTCGTTCATAAATGCTCCTTATTATCTCATTTTTAATCTATTTTCTTTTCCGAAAAATCCATCTATAATTTCATTTGTAAGATGAAAAATGTATTTTTGTTCTCGCATCAAAGTAAACCACTCGTTCCTTTTTCCCTTTACCAAAAACAATACATTCCCTTTCATTAAAATCAATATCTTCTCTATTCAGCAAAACAAGTTCGCCTATTCTCATTCCAGTAGAAGCCAATATATCAATCAAAGCAAAATCCCTAATATTTTCTGCACTATCCCTCATCTTTTCTAGTTCTTCGTCAGAATTTATTTCTTTTTTATTCTTCAAACTTTTCCTCCACATTAAAAATCACTTCGCAATCGCAGCCGGCACCATTTTCTTCCAAAAATTCTATTACCTTTTCACTTTCTATATTTTTAGCTTTCAGGAACTCATTTGTTAAAGAAAAATCGTGCTTACATTCTATTGTTTCTGATTTATCATCGAGGTAATCAAATAATTCATAAAATAGCTGCCTCTCCATGGGCAAGCTATCTTCAAATTCTTTTTCCTGAGCTTTTTTATATTCATCTATAAGTTTTTTATTCTTCATCCGTTCCACCTTATTCAAACAAAGATTTTATCAGTATTTTTCTCTGAGAATATAATCTCCTGAATATAACCATACAGATGAACCATCATCCTTCTTATATTCTTCCCAGAACTTAATATCATCCGTTTCATTATCAATAACTATACGATATGAAGAAAATCCGCCTCGCCCATCAATAGGAGGCATACGCTCTAGTTGATACTTTTTTACCATGCCAATTTGTTGTCCTTTTAGCAAGCGTAGCCAACCTAACGCCTTATCCAACTGTTTTAGATCAGTTAAGCGTTCTTTTCCCCATTTTTTAGGGAAACTATAACTAATTCTCTCTCTTTTTCTAATATATTTATTGCGTACTCCATACTTTACCCTTTACTATAAATGCCTAAGCTACTTTACAGCAATACAACCCCAACCATCATAGACCCCGTCATATTCTTCTGCCAAATCCATGAGATACCAAACAATTTCATCGATATTCTCAAAATCATCTTCTCTTCCGACCACAAGTTGATATGGATATTCCGTATCATAAGCTTCGCTGTCATCATTACTTTCCGATTCAAGTTTTTGAAACCCTTTTTCTATCACTTTCGTTAGAAATGCTTTTCTTTGTTCTTCGGTCTTAAAGTACAGACAATGTTCAAGCACTCTTGGCACCATACTGTCGCCATTATTTTTTATTGCCTCGATAAGCCTCATATTCATAATACTTTGGTACTCATAGTTGTCAGGATAAAGTACATTAAAATACATTTCCCAATCCTTATCTTCAACTGCTGCCAATGTGTATACATAATCAGGGAAGTTTTCTGATATCATCTCAGATATTTCATCTGCATAACCCGACTCATTCTTAGCATAGGCAAAGATATGTACACGCTCGTCGCATTTCACTACGCCTGCCAAAATATCTCCATGTTTTTCAATAATCTCTAACACGGCGTCTTCTACCGGATATAAATATTCCCCTTCTTCTCTTGTAGGAAATCCGTAGTCATCAGCATTCTTATATAATATTTGTAATCGTAGTCTTTTAGGGTAGTTAGAAGTTAACTCGAAATTCATAAGAGCTAGATTGAGCCTAATCACAGCTGGCAAATCGCAGGCAAATGCTCTGCATAAATAAATGCCCCAATCTTCATCAATTTCGGCAGTTTCTTGCGTTATAACCCTCTCAGTAGCCGCATTTACGCTTCGCTTTCTTTTTTCCACTTCTTCTTTACATTCTTTTACGACTCCCAAAGCATCCTCATCCTCAGGATCAAGCTCCGCCCAGCGCATTGCATAGGGAATAGCTTTTTCTTCCTCATCTGCTAAATACTGATACCCATATGCCATACGCATATTCCATTCTGCTTTGTCTTTACCCTCTGCTCTAACTGAATTTAAAGTGTCTATGGATTTCAACAACATCTTATCACCAATGAAATTAGGAGTTCCTTTATTATCATCACCGATAACAGCGAAGTTTTGATATGCACGAGCAAGCTGATAACATACCTTATAATCTCTTTCTCCGATTGAAATACTTTCCAATGCATCTATACATTCTGTATACTTATCTTCGTCTGTAAGCTTGTCTATATACGCAAAAAATTCTTTCCTGTTTTCTTTTTGATATTTCATAATTACTCCTTATTATCTCATTTTTAATCTATTTTCTTTTCCGAAAAATCCATCTATAATTTCATTTGTAAGATGAAAGTTGTATGTTTTGTTATTATACTTTTTCCCATCGTTTTTATCCTTTTCCCATTAATAAATTTTATTTTTCTATTTCAATACCATTCAGATATGCAAATTTAATCATAATTGCTCCAGAAAATTCGGAATAACTCAAACTGATATTTTCTGTAGGTATACTTTTTAATGATTCATAAAAGCTGATATACCTACTTTTCATTTTATTTTCCTTGAGAAATTTATTGAAATACTGCTGTGCTTTATTTTTCCCAGCAAAATAGTACATATAGTATAACAAACTAGCTGATGTACAACTTCCTTCTAAAATTCTATCAATATTGGCTTGAGTGTTCTCAAAATAATCAAAAATTGGAATAATATGTATTTTAATAAGCTTGCTTACTTCTTCCACAGTACATTTATAGCTTGCACCTGCAAGTTGCCACCACTCATGCGGTTTTCCTGAACTTAACGAGCCTAAATCCCCGCCATATATAAGTCCATGATTGATACCAACCTTTTTTATGGATTTGGAGTAAATACCAATATGCGGAATAAATTTTACGCTATATTCGCAATTGTACCTGCTTGCCTGAAAGTATATTTCAAAAATAATATCTTTATTTTTAGCAACTCTCTTTAATTTTTGGCCTTTAGCAAGCACCTTAAAATCAGGGAATTTACTTGCTATTTCTTGCCATGCTTCTTCACATAATTTTCTGGGTTCCATTTCTTTATTATTGCCTTTCACTCATTTATCTTTTATCTAACATTAAAAGCACAACACCGCAAATCGCAAGTATAAGCCCACATATACCTATGAAAACTCTGTAACCTTTCTCGCCCCACACTTCAAAGATAAAGGCATGGCGTGCCTTGTCCCCTCCTGTTGCTTGATACACCCATTTCCAGTCTCTTATCGCACCTATTAAAAATAATAGTCCGCCTGCTATCAACACATATTGATAATGTGCTTTTAAAAATTCAAATACTCCATCCATATTGTTTCTCTATTTCCTACACCAAGATTTCTTTGTTTCCGCTTCATAGGTAATTTTCAATGTGTCTTGCTCCGGAAGAGCAATACCTCTGCTTAATGTGATTTTATGCTTGTCTTTTTTTGAAAGCCCTATGGTCTCACCATCCTGTAGGTCTGCATCCGTAAGGAGTATGTATGATACGATTGAAGATATAAACTCCATTAGCTTCCCCGGAATTTCATCTGCATCTATTATCTCAAGTTCATACTTTCCAAACACGTCCATTCCATAAGTGTATGCGGATATTCCCTTGTCAGTTTGATAAAGACCGAACCATATCCAGTTAAAAATAGGCAATGTCTGTTCTTTAATCATTTGAGCGGAGTCGATATAATAATTTGGTTCAAAGACCACTCCGCTTGTAAATACGCCTATGGCATTTTCCTGCATGCTGCAAGCTGATACAATCTCAGTATAAATAAGTCCTCTTTCTTTTATATCTTCTCCATCACCTAAAACAGCAACGACAATATGTGCCTTATGGCTTTTGGTAACCTCTACCGCTTCCCTCCACATATAATTATTGGAAGCATTGATTTCCGCCTCTTCGTTTGGCACGGGAGCCGGGAATTTACTGATAACCACCCGATATCCATTGATATCTGTAACGATTGGATCGTCAGCTTCATCTGTTAAATCTTCACTTGGGATTTCAATACTCCACTCATCCCTAAGATCTTTTATCAGTTTATTCTTGTCCCAACAATCCTCTGAAAGCAAAACGCTTCCACAAAATTTTCCTATGCTATCGCTATTCATAACTTTCACCTCAACCGCTACATAAAATTTATCTAAAATATCTTCCGCATTTTTTATGTAAAGAAGTTTTCTTAACAGAAAAGGATAACAACTTTATTTTATCATATATTCCGCCTTTAGTGTCATTTGTCCACGCGCCAAGAAATAAAGCCGTATTCTTCATAAAAAAGCCGCCTCCCTCTGATGAGGAAAGCGGCTTTCCGTTTTATCTGATTTCCTGGATAATCGGAAGAATCATCGGTCTTCTCTTTGTTTTTTCAAAGAAATAGCGTCCCAGGGACTCTCTGATTTGTGTCTTGATGAAATTCCATTCCGTCACATTGCCTGTGTTGCACCGTTCCAAAACGGCCTCCACTTTTTCTTTTGCGCCGTTCATGAGGCCTTCGCTGTCTCTCACATAGACGAAACCGCGGGAAACGATGTCCGGTCCTGCAGCGACGCGGTTGGTGCCTTTTTCAAGGGCAATCACGACAATGAATACCCCGTCTTCAGCCAGCTGCTGACGGTCACGAATGACGATATTTCCTACGTCACCTACGCCGAGACCGTCGACAAATACGGCTCCTGCCTGCACTTTGCCGACAATTTTTCCGCTCCGGTTCGTAAATTCAAAGACCGAACCGTTTTCGCCGATAAGGATATTTTGCTTTTTCACGCCTAAGCTTTCTGCCAGTTCCGCATGGGCACAAAGCATGCGGTATTCTCCGTGTACGGGAACGAAAAATTTCGGGCGGACAAGGGCAAGCATGGTTTTCAAATCTTCCTGTGAGCCGTGTCCCGATACGTGAACGCGGCTGGAATGGGAAGTGATTACTTTTGCTCCCAGCTGCATAAGACGATCGATGGTCCGTCCCACACTCATTTCATTACCGGGAATCGGTGAGGCGGAAATAATGACCGTATCTCCTGCATGAATCTGCACTTGCCGGTGACTGCCGTCTGCCATACGGGACAGTCCCGCCATCGGTTCGCCCTGGCTTCCTGTCGTAAGAATACAGATTTTATCATCTCTGTAACGATTCAGTTCTTCCGGCTCGATAATGGTCCCTTCCGGTGCTTTGAGATAGCCCATTTCCAAGGCAATCCCCACGACATTCACCATGGAACGGCCGAAGACGCAAACTTTTCTCTTATATGCCACAGCGGCATCTACCGCCATTTGGATACGGGATACGTTAGAGGCAAACGTTGCCAGAATGACACGCCCTTTCGCTTCGCCATAAGCTTCCTTCAGCGACTTGGAAACAACAGCTTCTGACAAAGTATATCCCGGATTTTGTGCATTCGTCGAATCGGCACAAAGAATGAGAACGCCCCGGTGGCCCAGCTCGGACAATTTATACATATCCGTCTGCTCGCCGTCCATCGGTGAGTGGTCAAATTTGAAATCGCCGGTATGCACTACCGTTCCTACAGGGGTACGTAAATAAATTCCGCAGGAATCGGGAATGGAATGACAGACATGGAAGAAACCGAACTTGAAAGAGCCGGCTTTCATTTCTTCTTTCGTCGTCACCACATTCAGGCTGTACTGACCGATTTTATGTTCTTTCAATTTGCCCTCGATAAGCCCGCAGGTCAGGCGTGTCGCATAGACCGGTGCCGAAATATCGCGGAGAAGATAGGCCAGAGAGCCGATATGGTCCTCATGACCGTGAGTAATAAGTATCGCTTTCACCTTATCTCTGTTTTCAATGAGATAGCTGAAATCAGGGATCACAATATCGATCCCCGGCATTGTTTCATCAGGAAAGGCCATGCCTGCATCTATTACGATAATTTCGTCGCCATAACGGAAAGCAGTCATATTCTTCCCAATTTCCCCCAGACCTCCCAGGGGAATAATTTGTAATCTGGATTTTGCCAAGATTAACCTCCTATTCAGTTGTATTCGTACATTTTATAAAAAAAATAATTGTCCGTACCATAGTCGCTTTACTCATTATAACACGGATCAGAAATACCCGTACAAAGAAAAATAAATTTTCCCGGGCCTCTATTTTCTTCCGGAAGAAATATTTTTGAACGCCTATATATAAAGAAAAATATAACCGCCGGTTTTATCAGACAGACACGATTTTTGTGCGGGTCATTTCACTCTTTTTTGATTCGACTCATACTTATTATTCTTTATTCCATGAAAAAACCGCTATCCCCGGGTATGGAGGATAACGGTTTTCTTATTTCTGTTTTACCGCGCTTCCGGCTTACGGGAAGAACGGCCATACAATCGGAATTACGATAATGGATACAATCATGGACACTATAACCAGACCGGATCCGCATTTTACGTAATCCATGAAAGAGTATTTCCCGGGTCCTAAGACGAGGGTGTTCGGCGGTGTGCCTACGGGGCTGGCAAATGCGCAGGAGGAAGCAATGAGGATAGCCATAAGTACGGCTCTCGGTGATGCACCTACCTGTGCGGCCAGGGCAATGCCGACCGGGCAAAGAAGTGCTTTGGATGCTGTATTACTCATGAACTGGGTGAGTATAACGGCAAGAGCAAAGAGTACTGCCGTAATGAGGTACGGTGACGGATCGCCGCCCATAGCCGCTACGGTGTATTCGGCAATCAGTTTGCCTGCACCGGAGGTGTTCATGGCAGTAGCCACCGGAATCATGCCGGCAAAGAGGAAAATGGTGACCCAGTCGATGGAATCATAAGCCTGTCTTTCCGTAAGGCAGCCTGTAACGACACAAAGAAGTGCGCCGATGACAGCGGCAATTTCAAGAGGTACAATGCTTGTCGCCATGGTGATGATAACGCCGAGCATAATAATGCCGCAGATGATTTTCTTAGATTTTGTGGTTTCATTGGCTTCGATTTCCTGTTTCACTTCAGAAGCATCGAAATCATTGGCTTCCGTTTTCGGAAGGAGGAAGCGGCCGATGAAAAGCATATAAAGAATACCTGCTACAGTAATCGGAATACCAATCCAGGCGTATTCAAAAAATCCGAACTGGAGCTCTGGCATACCTGCGGTTTTGAGTGCCACGTTGGCAATGATGTTAGGCGGCGTACCGATTAATGTACATGTGCCGCCGAGGCCGGCTGCAAAAGCAAGCGGCATCATCTGGCGGGATACGGGCAGATGTGCTTCTTTACAAATACCGATAACAACCGGAATCAGGCAGGCTGTCGTTCCCGTATTGGAAAGGAAAGCCGACATGGCAGCTGCAATGACCATGATACCGATCATCAGTTTGATTTCTCCGGTACCGAAGAGTTTAACGACCTGGGAACCGATGTCCTGGGCCAGACCGGTGTAGAACATGGCTGCACCGACGATAAACATACCGCCGAAAAGAACAACCGTGGAGTCGGCGAGTCCCAAAAATACCTGTTCAATCGGTACGAGTCCCAGTATCCAGCAAGCAATAGCTGCAAATACGGACGTTACTGCAAGCGGTAATTTTTCTGTAACAAAGAGGATGGCTACAACGAGCAGGAGGCATAAGCATTTCACTGCCGGATCCATCATAAGCAAGGTTTCCATAAATTACATAATCCCCCAATTTCATGAATTAAATTAAATTGTATAAATAATAAATATGAGTGCATGAATCTTTATACTTCGTTCTTATTCGGACTTCTGTATATCGGGAAGCGTCCGGCCCGGATCTCTGTCTGTATCAATGACCTCACCGGATATGGCTTTACGCACTTTTATATCTGGCCGGTAGTAGTCTTTATCTACTTTTCTCAAATATTCACGAATCCGTTTTTCTTCTTCTTCACTGTTCCCCATGTGTTCACCTCCTCCCTGAAACGGGACAGACACTCAACTGCATAAAAGATTAACATTTATTCCAATAAATTAAAAATACATTATTAGAATATTTGTGCATATATAGTTGTTCATTATTCCAAATTTTCTGAATCCCTATACCTTTAAGGAATGACGGATTTTTCTAAAAAAGAAACAGGCAAACAAAAAAAGGCCCCTGAAACGAGCCTTTTCTTCTTTATTTTTCATTTTTAGAGCTGTATGCCCTGCCGTTCTTAAAAATTGATTCTTCCGGTTCTGCTCTAACTTTCCCCTTCCGTCAGCTTCGCTGACACCTTCCCCGACAAGCGGGGACGGCTTCTCTGTATGAGCCAATTCATTATTTTTTGTTTTGCTTATACAAAATAACATTTAACTCCTGCATTTTCTGCCTAGATTCTTCACTTCGTTCGAGAATGACAAGGCAAGTATTTAATGCCGTTGAAAAACGAAATTCACCCCTGCCGTCATTCTTGAGCGGTGAATAGAATCGGAATGATGACAGGAGAAAAAACATCATGTGCCTCTTAGCGAAGAATCCGGCATAGATTATCGTCAAAAGCGTATTTAAATAATAAAAACTATGAATTCTTTCTTCTTTAGTGTCAGCTTCCCCCAAACACGGTGGCAAGCGAATTGTGTTTTTAGGAGCGTAGCGACGCGAAAACACAATGAGACGCTTCGCCTTTGGCCGGGAAGTGCCGAGCCTTGCGAGGCGATAGGGGCAAGGGTGCGTACACAGGTAAAAACATTTAAATCTTACAACCTCTGCCCAGATTCTTACCGCTCTCGTTGGTCGGGTATGGCGTTTCACTCATTTTTACAGCGTCGCTTTGCTCTTCGAAAAGTGGTTCGCTTGCTTCCCATCATCCGGGGACGGCTTTTCTATGTAAGTCATTTCGTTATTTTTTGTTTTTGCTCACACTTATTTTTTTTATTCTTCCCTTTCCCTTGCTCTCTCTGCCTTTGCGTAAGCATTCGGGTGGTGCTGCAAAAAACGCTGGAGCCTTCTTGCCATGGGATAGAAGGTCAGGTATGTGAGACTTCCCGAAACTGCACCGCCTACGAAGGGAACGGATTTGGAAATCCATCCGACCAGTGCCTTTTCCGTCACCTTTGCACCGGTCATTTCCGCGCCTTTTTTCAGTACGGGAATTCCGTTTTTCAAAGTGTGGCGAATCATCTGATCGCTTATTTTTTCTGCATATTTCTTCGAATAATAGGTCACTGCCTGGCCTGCCAATTTATCTCCGCACATGATGCGGTAAAATAATCTGATTTTATCTTTGATTTCCTCATCCATACTGCGGCCGCCTTTTTCAAGCGCCGGCCAACCGTAAAGGTACAGCAGTTTTTGCATAACCAAAATGACGTGACGGTTAAACTGGCGGGCATCATAGACTGTCGCAACGACGGCGGCAATACCTCCGGGAATCCCTGCCGCAGCCGAACGGATGGCCGCTTTTTTCATTTCCCGGCGGATACAAATATCTGCCAGACGGTCAATGACGTCAGGCGGTATTTCTGCTTTTGCCGGCGAGAATGCAATCGCTTTTTCAACCTGCTCCGCCGGATAATACGGTCCGAGACAATCCCGCAAAAAAGCGGCACGGTCCAGACGGTTTTCCTTACTTTCAAGTAATTTGGCGACTCCTTCGGGCGTGAAATCATTCCATATATCTTTCGCTACGGAATAACTGCCTGAAATATCGGCAAGCCGCCATATATTTTTCAACTTCATTCCCATTCCTCCTGAAATTTCCTGTATCTCATTTTTCTTTTTTATTTATCATACCATAATATGACTTTCGGTCAAAATCGTAATTTATGAAATCAATTGTTTCCTGTAAAATTCCGCTTTCCCGCGGAGCAAACGGCCGCCGGGGACAAGAACACCGTTATTTTCATAATCGGGCAGATAAAGAAGGTCCCACCGCATATCGGGATCACCGCTTCCGATTCCGTAGCCGTCTATTTTGGCAATTTCCGCATGGGTATAAATATCATCGGCAGAAAGTCCCAGATAATACAAGGCATACCCGCAAAAAATCGCCAGTGCCTCTATCTGTTCTTCCGTCGGTGCTTCTCCCAAATCCACGCCCGAAGGAGCGTCATACCAGCAGCAGGCCCCGCAGGCACAGGCCATCGCCACGCCGAGAGATCGTCCGTTTCTCCGCCATGTATGGGACAGCACACGGGTGAAGTCGGAATGCATGACATGAAAACAGCCCCCACGGTCAATGACCGCATGATAGGCCATGAAATCCGTCATGCGGTACGGCGCTGCCGTCCAATGGGCGTAAATACGGTCTATTTCTCCTTTCGCCGCCATCAAATGTTTTGTTATCTCTTCTATATTCTGAATCATAATTTCCAAAAGGGTTTCCCCTTATTTCTTTCCTTTCATCTGTTTTACCAATTCCGCCAAAGCGCTTACGCCGGCATCATTTAAATTTTCTGCAATACTCACCATTTCCGACGCCGCCAGATAGGCGATGCAGAGCCCGGCAAATACGGGCTGTCTTCCTGCCGCAACCAGCATATGGTCCGCCAGTGCACTTCCCAAAGTCAGAAGAATATACACCGCCAGTTTACCGCAAAATCCGTATTTCATTTCCCTGCTTGAAATAATTCCTGCCCGGTGAGCCGCCGGAACGGCAAAAAGACAGGACAGGATATCCCGTTTCTTTTCCCCGCGAAACTCCAGATATCCGTGAGCAAGAGCCAGCCACTTCGTCAGAAGATCAATCATCACCACCGCCGCAAAAAGAGACGCCAGTTCTACATGGAAGAGGCCCTCTGTCAGAAGACCTGTCGCGATTCCCTTCAGCGGCCAGTCCTCAAAAAGACGATGCAAACTGTCCCGCAAAAAATGGTCCTGCCAAAACTCCATCCTCTCCTCCTTTCTTAAAACCAATACTCCGGATCTTTTTCCTTATCAAAGAAATATACGCCCAGTTCCTCCGGTGAAATCTGCAAAATTCTCATGGACTTGTAAATGTCCCGCTGGGAAAAATGAATCTGGTTATTCAGCCGCAATGAGAGCGACGTTTTACTGATTCCCAAGCGTTTTGCAAATACTGTATCTGAACGCATTTTCTCGCGGATTCGTCTGCGGAGCTTTTCATAATTGAAATTCATCCTCTTCCTCACTTTCAAAACTATTCCCAAGGAATTTCAACTTCATTATAGAACATATGTTCTATTCATAAGTAAGAATACCCCTTGCACAGAAGGCTGTCAACACCCTCGGTTTCCCCTGTTTATAAAGAAAAACCCGGGCATCCGATACGCCCGGGCATTTCTTATGTTCCCTCTTAACCCTTATGGGTCAGAACGGATACTTCAGAACGGCGGACTGACTCCACCGGCATCTCTTGTAAATCACCGATTGCATTTCCCGCTTCAAAAAGCGCTTCATCGGTAGCACTTTCTTTGATACTGTTGAAAGTCATATTTTTATAAGTCCCTTCGCCCGCTTCCACACGGACAATCAGCTTCGTCTTTTCAACGGTTTTAGCTACTGCCATACATACCCTCCTTTCTTATACAAATCATAAAAAATATTGAATCTGTTAACGGATTTCCGTTTCAGTCGTGGTCACAATGACCGCCTTGGAAAAAGAAGCCGCCTCAAGCCCTGCATGATTTGCCAGAACAGGACGGATTTTTTCTGCTGCCGTTTGTACCTTTGCCAAATCCAGATTTTCTTTCGGATTATTGATACGGACAGTCATCACCGTATCGGCAGCGGTCATAAATTTCAATTCCAGTCTTTTATTCATGAACACTCTCCTTTCCTTCATTTCCGCCCCGGGGAGGAAACAAATATCTCAGCGCTGGAAGTATCATAAATCATTGCTGTTTAAATCGGATTAAACAAAGAAAAATTTTGTGAAATATAACAGAACATTTTTCTTCCTACCCGAAGAAATACAGATTCCACCGGCTTTTTCCTTTTATTTTTTCCTTCCCCTTTGTTTTTATTCATGTATTCTAATCTATGATTATAATCTTTTATATAATTTTATATATGTGACACGGGAAAGATTTTGTTTTTCATCTATGTCTTTTTACTTATGATTTATTTTTCAATTATATTTTAATGTTTATATATAAATGTATTAGACTATTTTAAAGAAAAGGGGTATCTTATAAACATAAGAACAATAACAATGCTTCACAAGGGGGAGACCGCCACTATTTTCTTTGTTGCGGCAGTCAAAGCAAACTCAAAAACGGCATGCACTTTTGGTATTGCAGTGCTATCCCGGAAGGGATAAAGAGCAAGTACAATCAAAACGTTTGTCTCAGACAGACGTCTTTTTTTTGCAAGAATTCCGGTTTTTCTCCAACTTGCCCCTTTCGTCAGCTCCGCTGACACCTTCCCCGACAAGCGGGGAAGGCTTACGGTTCGTATTCTTTTTTACTTAGGCAAAAAGTCACTTACTGCCTTTCAAAAACGCAATTCACTCGTGCCGTCATTCTTGAGCGGTGGATAGAATCGGAATGATGACAGAAGAAAAAACATCATGCGCCTCTTAGCGAAGAATCCGGCATAGGATAATCGATAAAGCGTATTTAATACCCGTATTCTTTGCCAGATTCTTCACTCTATCCCGTACTTTTTTATTCTTGTATTCCCTACCGCCTTTTATGACCGTTCAAGAATGACAGGCAGGTATTTAATACTGTTCCGTATGAAATCTTTTTTCGTGTCTGCTCAGACTTGCCCCTTTCGTCAGCTTCGCTGACACCTTAGCCAAGGCAAAGCGTCTCACTCACTTTTACAGCGTCGCTTTGCTCCTCGAAAAGTGGTTCGCTTGCTTCCCGATAAGCGGGGACAGCTTACGGTTTGTATTCTTTCCTTTTGCGACAAAACGCACGGAGACAGCTTTTTCGTATGAGTCATTTCTTTATTTTTTGTTTTTGCTTATATAAAAACTATGAATCCTTTCTTCCCTAGTCGTTCGCTTACCCCGAACGCGGAGGGAAGTGCCGAGCCTGCGAGGCGATAGGGGCATGCTTGCGTACACAGGTAAGAATAGAATAATGAATTCAAATACGAATAAAACACAAAAAACAAACACACCTTGAACGATGTGTTTGTTTTTTGTTCCTCAGAATAAGCGGACCTTTCTTATGCTTCAATCTCTTCCTCGAAAAATGGTTCACTTGCCATCACTTCGTTCAAGAATGACGGGCAGGTATTTACTACCGTTTTGTAAAACTCTTTTACGTGTCTGCTCACACTTATTTTCGCTCTTTCATGTTTACTCACACTTACCCCTTCCGACGGCTAACGCCGCCACCTTCCCCGACAAGCGGGGACGGCTTACGGTTTATATTCTTTTCTTCTTCGCCAAAAAATCATTTAATACCACATCAAAACGCAATTCACTTCTGCCGTCATTCTTGAGCGGCGGGCAGAATAAGAATGATGACAGGAGAAAAAACAGAATCTGACTCTTAGCGAAGAATCCGGCAGCGAGTACAGGAAAACACATTTGATAGCTGCAACCTCTGCCCGGATTCTTCACTCTTTCCCGTACTTTTTCATAACGATATTCCCGACCGCTTTTTTTCATTCCGTTCAAGAATGACGGGCAG
>QWCY01003589.1_pt1 | contig 17547 bp, 17 predicted proteins | sample 1972631 | NCBI WGS metagenome assembly QWCY01 (sample SAMN09866696, study PRJNA288562) | Human gut metagenome isolate pre1_stool, whole genome shotgun sequencing... | isolation source: gut | host: Homo sapiens | place: USA: California
TTCGCGGCGGCTCGACACCGCGCTTCTTTGCGCAGCTAAGAAGCGTGGGGTCGAAAAAGGACCAGCTGGCAGGTCTCTGCCAGAACCTCCCCTGGTCCCCGGACCACAGATCCGGTTCAAAAAAATACCTTGATTTGTTCACAAATTATTTATAGTAGAAGGTATTGACAAGCGGGGAAAGCGGTGGTAAACTGCGTTTAGCACTCAGGGATAAAGAGTGCTAAAACGATGGGAGGACGGAACATGGAACTGACAGAACGAAAAAAGCAGATTCTGCGGGCAATCGTAGACAGCTACATCCGCACGGCAGAGCCGGTCGGCTCCAAAACGATCTCCCAGCTGCCGGGCATGGACTTTTCGCCGGCGACCATCCGCAACGAGATGGCAGACCTGACCAGCATGGGGCTTCTTGAGCAGCCGCACACGTCGGCGGGGCGCGTGCCCAGCGCGGCGGGCTACCGGCTGTATGTCGACGAGCTCATGCAGAACTACCGCCTGTCGATGGACGAAACGAAGACCATCAATCAGGCGATGGAGGTCAAGATGCAGGAGGTCGACAAGATGATCTCCCAGGTCGGAAAGCTGGTCTCCAAAATGACCGATCTTCCCGCCTACGCCGTCGCGGCCAGAAGCTCGCAGCGGACCGTCAAGCGCTTTGATCTCATTCTGGCAGAAACAGGAAGTTTTATTCTGGTTGTCATGTTAAGCGACAATCAGGTGCAGAATAAGCTCATCCGCCTGCCGCTGGATGTGTCGCAGGAGGATTTGCGGCTTCTGTCCGCGGTTCTCAACGCGAGCCTCACCGAGCTGACGGCGGACGAAATCACGCCGGAGCTTCTGGCAAAGGTCACGCGCAGCGCAGCCGGTGCGGCAAGCCTGGTGCCGGTGATTGTGGATTACACGGTGGAACTCCTGAAAAAGACCCACAGCGAGGTTTACATGACCGGTCAGGCAAAGCTGCTCGGTCAGCCGGAGTATCACGACGTGGAAAAGGCGCAGGAGGTTTTGACAAGCCTCGATGAAGACGTCATTTCCAATCTTCCGGCAACGCTTTCGTCCGGCACGACGCAGATTCTGGTCGGACCGGAGAATGTGGCAAAGGAACTGAAAGATTCCAGCGTCGTCATTACAAAGTTCGATATCGGCGACGGCATGCAGGGCATGATCGGCGTCGTAGGTCCGACGAGAATGGATTACGCGAAGATCACTGCGCGCCTGAGCTATTTTGCCGAGAATCTCGGCAGGATGTTCGCCAAGCCCCAGCAGCCGGCACTGAACGAGCCTGAGCTTCCCGAAGAACCGAAAAAATAACAGCCCCGGAGGCATTTGAATATGAGTCAGGAAACAAAGAATACAACCGAACAGGATCTGCCGGTCGAAGAAACCGTGCAGCAGCCGCCCGAGACCGGCGAGCCGGTCCGGCAGCCGGAACCGGCGCAGGAGCCCGCAAAAGAACCTGCAAAGGAAGAAAAACAGCCGTCGGAGCTGGACAGCGTCAAGCAGCAGCTTGCAAAGGAGCATGACGGCTACCTTCGTCTGGCGGCGGAATATGACAATTTCCGCAAGCGCAGCCAGAAGGAAAAAGACGAGCTCTACACCGTGATCAAAGCCGAGACCGTCGGCAAGTTCCTGCCGGTCTACGACAATCTCGAGCGTGCGCTCGCGCAGGAAACCGCCGACGAGGCGTACAAGAAGGGCGTCGAAATGACCATGAACCAGCTGGTGAAGGTCATGGAGGGCCTGGGCGTGACGAGCTTCGGCGAGATCGGAGAAGCCTTTGATCCCGCGCGGCACAACGCCGTGATGCACGTCGAGCAGGAGGGTCTGGGCGAGAATGTGATCGCCGAGGTCTTCCAGAAGGGCTTCCTCGTCGGCGAAAAGGTCATCCGCTTCGCGATGGTCAAGGTTGCAAATTAGCCCTCCCGCTTCCCGCATGGAAGCATTCACATAAATTCGCATATCCCAAAATAAATTTGTAAAAACATTCACCTGTATTTAGGAGGATTTCAACTATGAGTAAAATTATTGGCATTGATCTTGGTACAACCAACAGCTGTGTAGCAGTTATGGAAGGCGGCGAGCCCGTCGTTATCGCAAACGCGGAAGGCAACCGCACCACCCCGTCCGTTGTGGCGTTCTCGAAGACCGGTGAGCGTATGGTCGGTCAGGTCGCAAAGCGTCAGGCAGTCACGAACCATGAGCGCACCATCGCTTCGATCAAGCGTCACATGGGCACCGACTATAAGGTTGACATCGACGGCAAGAAGTACACTCCGCAGGAAATTTCGGCCATGATTCTGCAGAAGCTGAAGGCAGACGCTGAAGCCTATCTGGGCGGTCCCGTGACCGAGGCTGTCATCACCGTTCCTGCTTACTTCAACGACGCCCAGCGTCAGGCGACCAAGGACGCCGGCAAGATTGCGGGTCTGGAAGTCAAGCGTATCATCAACGAGCCGACGGCAGCGGCGCTTGCCTATGGCGTTGACAAGGAAGCCGAGCAGAAGATCATGGTCTACGACCTCGGCGGCGGCACGTTCGATGTGTCCATCCTGGACATCGGCGACGGCGTCATCGAAGTGCTTGCCACCAACGGCAACACCCACCTCGGCGGCGACGATTTCGACGACTGCATCATCAAGTATCTCGTCGACGAATTCAAGAAGGCAGAGGGCATCGACCTGTCGAACGACAAGGTGGCAATGCAGCGTCTGAAGGAAGCTGCCGAGAAGGCAAAGATCGAGCTGTCCGGCGTGACCTCCTCGAACATCAACCTGCCGTATATCACCGCAGACGCAACGGGTCCGAAGCATCTGGACGTGACGCTCACCAGAGCGAAGTTCAATGAGCTGACCGCCCATCTGGTTGAAGCAACCGTGGGTCCTGTGAAGCAGGCAATGGCAGACGCGGGTCTTACCGCAAACGATATTTCCAAAGTCCTGCTGGTCGGCGGCTCGAGCCGTATCCCGGCAGTGCAGGAAGAGGTCAAGAAGCTCACCGGTAAGGAAGGCTTCAAGGGCATCAACCCTGACGAGTGCGTGGCAGTCGGCGCGGCAATCCAGGGCGGCGTCCTCGGCGGCGACGTGAAGGGTCTGCTGCTGCTCGATGTCACTCCGCTGTCGCTGGGCATTGAGACCATGGGCGGCGTGTTCACCAAGCTCATCGAGCGTAACACCACCATTCCGACCAAGAAGAGCCAGGTCTTCTCGACCGCGGCAGACAACCAGACCTCTGTGGAAGTCCATGTCCTGCAGGGTGAGCGCGAGATGGCGGCTTACAACAAGACCCTCGGCAAGTTCCAGCTGACGGGCATTGCTCCGGCGCCTCGCGGCGTGCCGCAGATCGAGGTTACGTTCGACATCGATGCCAACGGCATCGTGAATGTCTCGGCAAAGGACCTCGGCACGGGCGCTGAGCAGAAGATCACCATCACCGCTTCTTCGAACCTGTCGAAGGAAGACATCGACAAGGCAGTCAAGGAAGCCGAGCAGTATGCGGCAGAGGATAAGGCGCGCAAGGACGAGGTCGATACCCGCAACGCAGCCGATCAGATCATCTATCAGTCCGAAAAGACCCTGAACGAGATGGGCGACAAGGTCACCGAGAGCGACAAGGCGCCGGTCCTTGCAGCCATCGAAAAGCTGAAGGAAGCTCAGAAGGGCACCGACGTCGCGGCAATCAAGGCAGCGACCGACGAAGTTCAGAAAGCGTTCTATGCCGTCTCCGAGAAGCTCTATAAGAACGCTGCGCCGCAGGGCGATCCGAACGCAAATTGCGGCGGCGATTGCGGCAGCTGCGGTCCGCAGGACGGCAACAAGCCGGGCGACGACGGCGTGGTCGACGCAGACTACGAAGAGGTCTAAGTTCTGATGCATCAGCCATGGGGCGGAGCAATCCGCCCCGCTTGGCTTGTCTGAACACCTGACAAAGAGGTGAAACGATATGGCAGATCAAAACAAACGAGATTATTATGAGGTTCTGGGCGTCGAGAAAAACGCATCCGATGCGGAGATCAAGAAGGCTTACCGGAAGCTTGCCATGAAGTACCACCCGGACCAGAACCCCGGCGATAAATCGGCAGAGGAAAAATTCAAGGAAGTCAACGAGGCATATGAGGTTCTGTCCGACGCGGACAAAAAGGCGCGCTACGACCAGTACGGCTTCGCGGGTGTCGATCCGAACTTCAACCCGAACGCGGGCGCGGGCGCAGGCTTCGGCGGGTTTGGCGGCTTCGGCGGCTTCGGAGATCTCGGCGATATTTTCGGCGACTTCTTTGGCGGCGGAGCGAGCGCTTCTTCCGCACGCAGATCGGGTCCCAGCAAGGGGCAGAATGTCGTCGCGGAAATTGAAATCAGCTTTGAGGACGCGGCGTTCGGCTGCGAGCAGCAGATTACGTATTCGCGCATCGAGTCGTGTCCGACGTGCCATGGCTCGGGCTGCAAGGACGGCGCGCAGCCGGAAACCTGTACGTATTGCCGCGGCACCGGCACGGTGCGCACGCAGCAGAACTTCATGGGCATGACGATGCAGTCGCAGCAGCCGTGCCCGAAGTGCGGCGGCGCGGGCAAGATGATCAAGGATCCCTGCCAGACCTGCAAGGGCAAGGGCAAGGTCCGGCACACAAAGACGCTCAAGGTCTCCGTCCCGGCGGGCATCGACAACGGACAGTCGTTCCGGGTGCGCGAAGAGGGCAACGCCGGCTCCAACGGCGGACCCAACGGCGATCTTCTGGTGACCGTTTCGGTGCGTAAGCATCCGCTCTTTACCAGAGACGGGGCGAACGTTCTGTGCCAGATGCCGATTTCCTTCACGCAGGCGGCGCTCGGCGCGACGATCGAGGTGCCGACGCTCGATGGCAAGGTCCGCTACAACATCCCCGAGGGCACACAGACGGGAACCACGTTCCGCCTGCGCGGCAAGGGCATTCCGTATGTCGGGTATAAGACGCGCGGCGACCAGTTTGTCACTGTCGTGGTCGAGACGCCGACGAAGCTGACAAAAGAGCAGAAGGAGCTCCTGCGCAAGCTGGAAACCGGCGGCGACGACTCCCAGCCCAAAAAGAAGGGCTTTTTTGAAAAGCTCAAAGAAGATATGGAATAAGCAATCCATGGATGATCCCACTCCATTCCATAAAAAATCCGTTCCGGGTTTTCCGGAACGGATTTTTTGTGCCTTTTGGGTTATTCGGTGAACGTGTAGCGCACAAGCGTGCCTTTGCCGTCGCCGGTGGTGATGACGGTGTCGCCCGCCGCATTTTTGCCGGAATCGATCACCGGGAAGCTGCCGTTCTGCGCGACATAGCTTTCGGGGCTTTCGGCTTCGATCTCTTTGAATTCCTTGTTCGCGTGCGCCTCGCCGCCGCAGGGGTTGATGGTCTCAATCAGAACCTCGTATTCGTTCATATGCTGCTCCTTTCCGCCCGGAGGCGGTTTTTCTTTTAGTGTACCACGAAACGAGAAAAACTTGCAAATGGGCGGAATGCACAATTTTCCGGAAGCGATTCCTGCGCTTGAGCTCAGCGGAAGAACCGGTGGAGCATGGCGCAGGCTTCGGCTCTGGTTGTGCCGTTCTGCGGGTTCAGGCGGAAGTCCGCGCCTTTGACGATGGCCTCGCCGACGGCCCACTGCATCGCGGAAGTAGCTTCCCCGGAGACCTCGCCTGCGTCCAGATACGCGGTCAGATCGGCGCTGGCAAGCAGGTCCTTGCCGAGATAGGCTGCGTAACGGTAGAGAACTTCGGCGAATTCCTCGCGGGGAATGGCCTGTTCCGGGTTTTTGCCGTTGGAAATGCCGTTTCTGGCGGCCCAATCGCAGCCGGCTTCGTACCAGGTCTCGCCCTTTTCGGTGCGCACGCCGTCGTATCTGGCAAGGATCGCCAGGAGCATTCCGCGCGTGAAGGCGCTGTCGGGGCTGAAGCGGGCGTAGGCCGTGCCGTTCATGAGACCGCGGCGGTAGGCGTACATCACGTCTTCATAGTACCAGTCGATGGCGCGGACGTCGCGGAAGGGGTTGTTGTCGCCCGCCAGCAAAATCGCGCCCTCGGCAAGACTGGGGTGGCTGTCTTCTTCCACGGGCTTTTCGACCGTGAAGCTCGCCGCGTTTTTGATCAGCTCCAAAAGCTCTTTTGTGGTCTCGTCGCCGGTGAGCGTCTTAGTCGTCGTATTTCCGTTCTCGTCTGTAAGCGTCAGCGTAGCGCCCTCGGGCAGGTCGAGTGAAGAATTGCTATCGAAAAAGCCGTTGTTTCCTTTTTCCAGCTTTAGAGTGCCGCCCTCCAGTCGAAGCATCGTAACCATGTCCATAGCCAGAAGACTACCATGCAATATTACATTGCCGCTTTTCTGTATATAAGCACCATTTCGTAAATCGATTGCAATCGAGCTATAATAAGAGTTCCTCACGGTCAGGCTTCCATCGCCCGTGATGGTCAGTCCCTGTGCTATAATTAAGCCTTCACTCTCACCATTCATAGAAACAGTGTTTGTTCCGACCAGTTTCAGCGTCAAATCTACTCCATGTGCCCAAATACTGCTCAAGTCCGCATTCTTTAGCGTAAGCGTCTTAGTCTTCGGGTCATAGGACACTATGCCGTCTTTGAGAACGTCCGTGCAGTTTTCAGATGTCACATCAATTCCGTTTACGTCTATGTAATAATCCACCACATCATCGGCCAGCGCCATTGTGGGCAGCAGCGTCAGCAGCATGGCCAGAAGCAGCAGCCCGCTCAGAAGTCGTTTTTTCATACAATACCTCGCTTTCTTCGCCGCGCCCGTCTCCTGCGGGATTGGTAATAACAGGAAGCCCTTGTGGAAAGCTTTGCTTTCCACAAGGGAGTACTCCCTTGTCTTTTTTGCTTTTTTGAATGGTGTGTATACCATAGCATACTTCGGCCAAAAGCACAAGAGGGGACGTGAAATTTAAGAATTGCCTGCAAAAATTTTCCATACGGTAGACAGCCGCCGGAAGTGCCGCAGCCCGCGTCGGATTCGCGCTTGCGTTTTGCTTTGTTTTCCATTACACTGGAAATAGCAAGATGGGTCGTGGATATAACATATGCGGGGGAATGACATGGGCTTCCGGGAGCGGTTGAAATTTTTCTTTACAAGGTACAACCCGACACCACACGAAGACTTTGGGATGAGCGTTTTTCAGGAAAAAGGCGTGGATATGTTCAGCCTTGCCTGCTGGGAGGAAAAGCCGCGTGATTTTGCGCTCTGGCTGGAAATCTGGCAGGCGCTGCGTGTACAAAAGGGAAGTCAAAAGAAAAACAGAAATTACTTATGATGAGACGTTCGTAACGCACTTTGGACGGGAGCATCTGGACGACAGCAAGACGCACACACGTCTGACGGATGGCTGGAAAGAAATTTACTCCGTCGGGACCGGCATCGACCGGCAGATGCTTGATGCAAAGTATCTCGATTACGTGGAGGAACGCTATGGTCCGTGGAACTGCGCGACAACGCTGTACGCTTTGAAGGACCTGTCCATGTGCAGAACGTTGGAGGAGGCGAGGGCGTGTACAAAACAGCCGGGGTTGTTTTCTGCTTGCTATGATATTGACGAGAACTGGCTGGACATCACGCTGCCGGACGAGCAGACGAAGCAATTTGTCATAGAAACTATCCGGGCGGTTTTAAGCGCGCACGGAAAGAGCCTCTGGGTGCAGGGAGAGGATGCGTAGACACGGGCTTTTTTCTGGGACTTCTGAAGCTGCTGTTCGGAAAGCGGGAGCCGTGGACGCCGCTTTTTATGCTGAGCGACTGCGAGGACGACGAAGGACCGCAGCTCCGGTTCGACTGCGAGGGGGATTATACCGGCGAATGCTGCGAAATCCTCGACCGGCTGTGCGCGGGGCGGTTTGCTGCGATTTGGATGGAAGATCTGTTCTGGATGAAGCAGCGGCAGGAAAAGAAGACGCGCGAGATTGTTTATCACACGACATTTCCAATGTATTACGCGCAGGAGGTCGCCGGGACGGACGATCTTCTTCGCATGCGCGGGGACTGGAAGGAACTGATTTCCGTCAGCCGCGGCTTTGACCGGAAGCTTTTTGCCGCGTTTCTGGAAACTTCGTATGTCCATTGCTGCGACGACCGGCTGTACGTATTCGATGAAACGCCGCCGACATGCCGGACGCCGCGCGAGGCGCAGGCGCTGCGAAAGCGCCCGTGCCGGTTTACGGCGGAGTATACGCCCTACGACGGCGCGCTGATTTTCCGGGACATCTGCTCCGGGACCGCGCGGCAGGACATCATTCAGACCGTGCAGGCGGTCTGCCGCGAACACGGCAAGAAGCCGGATGTGTATCTGAAAGAGGAAACGGACGAATAAAAGCGGAGAAGGAACGTTCCTTCTCCGCTTTGGCATATTCGTTATTCTTCTTCGCTGAACTGGTCCTTGCCAACGCCGCAGAGCGGGCAGGTCCAGTCTTCGGGGACTTCTTCCCACGGCGTGCCGGGGGCGACGCCGTTATCGGGATCGCCGAGCTCGGGATCATAGACATAGCCGCAGATATCGCAGACGTATTTCATCGTTGCGTCCTCCGATTCAGATTATTTGCCGAAGTAGCGGTCGAGCAGACCCTTGAGCGCGCGACCGTGTCTTGCTTCGTCCTTTGCCATCTCATGGACGGTGTCGTGGATGGCGTCGAGGTTCAGCTGCTTCGCCTTCTTTGCCAGGTCGAACTTACCCTGCGTTGCGCCGAACTCGCAGTCGACACGCCAGGCAAGGTTCTTCTTCGTGTCGGCGTGCATGTTGCTCTCGAGATCGGAGCCGAGCATCTCGGCAAACTTTGCTGCATGCTCTGCCTCTTCGTATGCCGCCTTTTCCCAGTACAGACCGACCTCGGGGTAGCCCTCGCGGTGGGCAATACGAGCCATGCACAGGTACATGCCGACCTCCGAGCACTCGCCGTTGAAGTTCGCCATCAGCTGATCGAAGATGTACTTCTTGTCTTCCTCGCTGATGTCGGGATTGTTCTTGACGGTCGTGCCGTAGACGCCGAACTCATGCTCGGCAGCGAGCTTCAGCTCACCCTTGACCTCTTCGAACATGTTGCTCTTGGCATGACATACCGGGCACTCTGCCGGAGCTGCTTCGCCTTCGTAGATGTAACCGCAAACCTTGCAAACAAACTTCTTCATAATAAAATCCTCCGTTTTTTTATTTTTTCTGATCGTAATTGCAACTGCTTTTTTATTCAGCGGCTTTTGCCGCCTGCATACATTCCGGGCACAGACCGTAGAAGCTGAGTCGGTAGTCTGTGATTTTGCCGCCCGCAGTATCGTGGACACTCTGCAAAAACCCGTCTTCCAGGTTGATGTCCATCAGATCGAGCACCGCGCTGCATCTGGTGCAGACGAAGTGCGTGTGGGGGCTGGTGTTGCCGTCGAACCGTTCGAGCCCTCCGACCGTGCCGACCGAGATCACCAGACCCTCGTCTTTGAACATCGATAGGTTCCGGTAGACCGTGCCGAGGCTTAAATCGGGAATCGCGGGCTTGAGCTGCTGATAGACCCATTCGGCAGTGGGGTGGCAGGTGGTCGAGCGCAGACAGGCAAGAATGGCGTCGCGCTTGCGGCTGTGTTTTCTGACTGTTGCCATCTGCATCCCTCCAAAACAGTAATAATTCTTATTACGGTTATGAGTATACACGACAAACAACGATTTGTAAAGGGGTTTTTGAAAAAAATTTTTTATGAGGCTGCGGCTACACCGTTTATAAAGGAAACAAGCACGTCCGCAAAGACGCGCGCCGTGCGCAGCGCCTGCGAAAGCGTGTTGCCCGAGGCGCCGAACTCGCAAAGAAGCGAACCGTCCGTTTCGTGCTGGTTAAACCGCTCGGTGCGCAGATCGATATCGCGGCAGAGCCCCGGCGCGCTCCGGTTTACCAGCGCTTGCAGCTTGAGCGCATTTGCCAGATTCTCCTGCCAGCGCGGATGTGTGAGCCCGCCTTCGTCCGTGCCGACGACGAGCATCAGCCGCGCGTACTCCTCGCCGTCTATATTTGCCGTCAACGCGGCAGGGAAGCCTGCCCGGTCCTCGACCGCGTCGCGGTGTACGTCCAGCACCATCTGAATCGACGGATACTGCGCCAGATACGACTCGATGATCGTCTGCATCCGCGCATAGGACCCGTCGTAGCTCGGATAGTCATTGTGCGTCGTGTCGTGGAGCGTCTCGATGCCCGCGTCCTCCAGAATCCGCGCAATCTCGCTGCCGAGGCGGATGACCGAGCGCGTCTCGTCCTGCGTGCGAAGCGTGTCCGACGGCTCGTATGTAAAGCCCGGTTCCGGCGTATACGCCTCCGAGGCATGGGTATGGACAATCAGAATCTTCGGTCCGTCGCCCGAAAAATCGAGCGTGGACGGCTGCATCAGGAGCGCCTGTTTCTCATAGGTGTATGTACAGCCGCCCGTGATGACAATCGCGTCTGCCTCCTCCGGCGAAAAGGTCAGCGGTTCCGATGGTTCTGCGGGCGCGTTCTGCGATGGTTCTTCCGGCGCGGCGTCTTCTTCGGAAGCTGCCGGCAGCTCGCCGGAAGGCTCGTCCGCTTCCGGTGCGGCAGACGAAACCGGCGAAAGCCCCGCGGGCAGCGGTGTCCGGCAGACCAGCTCCGTGGGCGCGGCATCGATATCCACGCGCCAGAGCGTGGGCGCAAGCGAATGCTTCCAATCGAGATATGCCTGCACCTGCCCGGCAAGGCGCACGAGCATCGCCGCGAGCATCAGCGCGAGGCAGAACCGGTGGATTCTCTGGTGATTCATATAATCCCTCCCGTTTCCCAGTATATGCAAAAAACACAGGAAAAGAACGGGAAGAATCCGGAGATTTTTCAACTTCTTCGACAAAGAGGCATTGAATTTTCCGTGCAAATCATATATAATAGGTCCAACTATCGAATGGATGCGGAGGTACGCTGCATGGGGCAGGTTCTGGCGGTCATATCCGGCAAGGGCGGAACCGGCAAAACATCCGTGTGTGCGGGCGTCGCGGGCTGCCTTTGTCTGGAGGGCGCGCGCGTTCTGTGCATCGACGCGGACCTCGGGCTTCGCAATCTCGACATTTCGCTCGGCATGGCGTCGGAGGCGTCGGTTTCGTTTCTGGAAGTGATGCGGGGCGACTACACGCTCGAGCAGGCACCGCGCGCGGCAGGGCTTTCCGGGCTGCAGCTGCTGACGGCTCCGGTCTCTGTCTGCGCAGAGGATCTGGACGGGGCGCAGTTTGCCTCGCTGATTGACGAGGCGCGCCGCCGCTATGACTGGGTGCTGCTGGACGCGCCGGCTGGCATCGGGGCAGGCTTTGATCTTGCCGTGCGGCACGCAGACGAGCTGATGGTTGTGTGCCTGGCAGACCCGGCTTCCCAGCGCGACGCGGCAAGAGCCGCCGAGCTGGCGCTCACGAAGCGCGAGGTTCCGGCGAAGCTGGTGGTCAACCGGGTCAGCCCGCAGCTGTTTCGCAGAATGAACGCCACCGTCGACGATATCATGGACGGCGTGGGGCTGCCGCTGCTGGGCATTGTTCCGGACGACGCGAATGTGACGCTTGCGGCGGTCGAGGGAAAACCGCTTTGCCAGTATACCTTTCAGGGCGCGAGCCTTGCGTGCCTGCACATTGCAAAAAGGCTGCAGGGAAAGCGCGTGAAGCTGATGAAAATCCGGCGGACACTTTCCGGCATGTGAACAAAGGAGTTGAGAGTTATGAATATCACACTCATGGCGCATGATAAGAAGAAGGAACTCATGGTGCAGTTCTGCACGGCATATAAATCCATCCTCTCCAAGCACAGCCTGTCTGCCACGGCGGCAACCGGGCGGCTGGTGGCAGAGGCGACGAATCTGCCGGTCGCGCTGTTCCTGTCCAAGAATCAGGGCGGGCATCAGCAGGTCGACGCGCGCATTGCGTATAACGAGATTGACCTTGTGATCATGTTCTCCGACCCCAACGACACGGACCCCTGGGAGGATCAGCGCATCATGCGCACGCTGCGGCTGTGCGACATGCATAACGTCCCGTGCGCGACGAACCTTGCCTCGGCAGAAATGCTGATTCTCGGTCTGCAGCGCGGCGATCTTGACTGGAGAATGATGATCAAATCCAAAAAGCTGCACTGACAGATTGCGTTAGATAACCGCTGTGACGCGGAAGTAGTACCGTGCCGAAGCCCCGGACAGAGAGGAAATCACAAGCTGAAAGATTTCTGCGGGAGGGCGCGCGAAGGACATCCGCCGAGCGGGCGTATAAGGAGAGCTTCTCCGAAATCGCCGGCGCGCCGCACCGAACACGCGGCAAAGAGGAAGGGCAAGCCCTTCAAATTTGGGTGGCACCACGAAGTATCTGCGATACTCTCGTCCCAATGGAGGGATGAGAGTATCTTTTTATTGGGAAACGAAGGTTTCATTCGCCTGCGGTCGACGCCGGATCTTTTCCGCCATGGCGGCAAAACATCCGCTTGAAATACACAAAGTATTCCTGCGCGTCTGTTTTTTGCCCTGACGAAAAATCTCTCGCCGTCGGCTCTTGCCGAACAAAACCATCGTTTCCGGAATTTCATATTGTAAACAACAGAGAGGAACACAATCATGGCACAAATCAGACCGCACACGCTCTCCGGGTTTATGGAGCTGCTTCCCGCGCCGCAGGCGCAGATGGAGGAAATTATGGACATCCTGCGCAAAACGTACAGTCTGTACGGCTTCTGCGCGCTCGACACCCCGGCGATTGAAGCAGCCGACGTGCTGCTGGCAAAGGGCGGCGGCGAAACAGAAAAGCAGATCTACCGCTTCCAGAAGGGAGACAGCGATCTGGCGCTGCGCTTCGACCTCACCGTCCCGCTGGCAAAATACGTGGCGCTGCACTACAACGAGCTGTCGTTCCCGTTCCGCCGCTACCAGATCGGCAAGGTCTACCGCGGCGAGCGCGCGCAAAGAGGCAGATTCCGCGAGTTTTATCAGGCGGATATCGACATCATCGGCGACGGCAGGCTTTCGATTGTCAATGAAGCCGAAATCCCGTCGATCATCTACCGGACCTTCCGGACCATGGGTCTCAAGCGCTTCCAGATTCGCGTCAACAACCGCAAGATCTTAAATGGCTTCTATGCGATGCTGGGGCTGAGCGAAAAGTCGGGTGACATCATGCGCACCGTCGACAAGCTCGACAAGATCGGACCTGAAAAGGTTGGTGAGATTTTAATTGACGACTGCGGTCTGACGCGCGAGCTGGCGGACGAGATTCTGAAGTTTATCGCCATCCGCGGCACGAACGGCGAGGTTCTTTCCAGCCTGCACGGCTACTGCGGCAGAAACGAAACGTTCGATCAGGGTCTAAGTGAGCTGGAGACGGTCACAAAGTACCTTGCCGCTTTCGGTGTGCCGGAGGAGAATTTTGCGGTCGACCTGACGATTGCAAGAGGACTCGATTACTACACCGGCACGGTCTATGAAACCACGCTGCTGGACCACCCGGAAATCGGCTCGGTCTGCTCCGGCGGCAGATATGATAACCTCGCCGGGTATTATACCGACCGGCAGCTGCCGGGCGTCGGCATTTCGATCGGTCTGACGCGGCTTTTCTACGTGCTGTCCGAGCAGAATATGCTAAGCGAAACTTGGAACACCGCCCCTGCCGACGTGCTGGTTCTGCCGATGACCGACGATCTGACGCCTGCCATCGAGCTTGCCACCGAGCTTCGCCAGACCGGCATCCGCACCCAGCTCTACACCGAGGCAAAGAAGTTCAAGGCGAAGATTCAGTACGCCGACAAGCTTTCGATTCCCTATGTCATCTTCCTCGGAGAAGACGAGATTGCCGCCGGCACGCTTTCGGTCAAGGACCTCAAGGCGGGCGAGCAGGTGAGCGTCTCGCGCGAAAACGCCATCAACATCATTCTCGATGGAATCGCCCGGTCCCATCAGGGAACGATTTTGAAGTAACAATCATCCAGTATACAACCATTCTGATACGAAAGAAGGATACCATTATGATGCAATCCAGAACCCATACCTGCGGGGAGCTTCGTCTTTCCGACGCCGGCAAAACCGTCACGCTCTGTGGCTGGATGGAAAACGTGCGCGTCGTGGGCAGCAACTTTGCCTTCGTCGTCCTGCGCGATTTCTACGGCACGACGCAGATTGTCGTCGAAACCGAGGACATGATGAACATCGTCAAGTCCATCAACAAGGAATCGACCATCTCCGTGACCGGCACCGTGCGCGAGCGCGCCAGCAAAAACCCCAAGCAGGCGACCGGCGATGTGGAGGTCGTGCCGGAGAAGATCGATATTCTCGGCAAGTGCATCCACAACGAGCTGCCGTTTGAAATCAACCGCAGCCGCGACGCAGACGAGACCCAGCGCCTCAAATACCGCTATCTGGACCTCAGAAATCCTGCGGTCAAGCAGAACATCATCCTGCGCTGCCAGGTCATCGCCGCGCTGCGCAAGGCAATGATGGAGCACAATTTCCTGGAGATCACTACCCCGATTCTGACCGCTTCCTCCCCCGAGGGCGCGCGCGACTATCTGGTCCCTGCCAGAAAGCATCCCGGTAAGTTCTACGCCCTGCCGCAGGCGCCGCAGCAGTTCAAGCAGCTGCTCATGACCTCCGGCTTCGACCGCTACTTCCAGATCGCGCCCTGCTTCCGCGACGAAGACGCCCGCGGCGACCGCAGCCCCGGTGAGTTCTATCAGCTCGATATGGAGATGGCATTTGCCACGCAGGACGACGTGTTCGCGATTCTCGAGGATGTGCTGCCTCCGATCTTCGCAAAGTTCGGCAAGTATGACGTTGCATCGAGTGCGCCCTTCCGCCGCATCGGCTACGTCGACGCGCTGGAGACCTACGGCTCGGACAAGCCGGACCTCCGCATCGACCTGACCGCGAAGAACATCAGCGACCTGTTTACAGCGTCCGAGTTTGAGGCATTTAAGGGCAAGACGGTCAAGGCGGTTCCGGTTTCCGACTGCCACTTGACGCGCAAGCAGATTGAAAAGCTCCTGACCGACTGCGAGGTGCAGGCGGGCGTCAAGGGCTACTGGTTCAAGATGGACGAAAACGGCGAGCTTGCCGGCGGCGTTGCAAAATTCGTGCAGGGCTGCAAGGACGAGCTGACTGCGCGTTTGGGTCTTCAGCCCAATACGCTGGTGCTGGTCGCCGCGGGCGAGTCGGCAACGAAGCTTGTCGGCGTCATGATCAAGATCTTCGGCGCGAACGTGCCGGGACATATGGACAAAGAGCGCTACGAGTTCTGCTGGATTGTCGATTTCCCGATGTATGAGATCGGCGACGAATCGGGCGAGCTGGAATTCTGCCATAACCCGTTCTCGATGCCCGCAGGCGGTCTGGAGGTGCTTCTGAAGGCAGAGCGCGGCGAAATTGATCCGTTGACCATCACTGCCGACCAGTATGACCTCGTCTGCAACGGCGTGGAGCTCTCGTCCGGCGCGGTCCGGAACCACGACCCCGAGATCATGATCAAAGCCTTCGAACTGGTCCGCCTCGGCGAAGCCGACGTCAAGAAGAAGTTCCCCGCGATGTACAACGCCTTCACCTACGGCGCGCCGCCCCATGCCGGCATTGCCCCGGGCGTGGACCGCATGGTCATGCTGCTGGCCGGTGAAGAGTCCATCCGCGAGATTATCCCGTTCCCGATGAACAAGAACGCACAGGATATCCTCATGGGCGCTCCCTCCGAGGTCACGCAGAAGCAGCTCGATGAACTGCACATCGTCTGCACCGCAAAGGAAGAGGAATAACGCAAAATTCTTCGGGCGTGACCTCGCGCGCGTGTGCGCGCCGCGCCGTTTGGCGCGTAAATCCCGGCGGAGCCGGGTTTGCGCAGGCGGGCTTTGCCCGCCGAGCATGATTGAATCACGGGGGACCCCGGACGGCTCCTGCCGTCTGGGGATCACGCAGAAGCAGCTCGATGAACTGCACATCGTCTGCACCGCAAAGGAAGAGGAATCATAGATGCTCTCAAGCCCCCGCCGGAAGGCGGGGGCTTTTTTATGCAACATGGTTCCTGATTTTGCGCGAGAAGCAGCAATTTGCTGTGCTGTGTGAATATTGCGTTAAAGTGTTAAGGCAAATGACGGAAAAAATATAGTGTCCTTCATGCGTGGACAGACGGACAAGAACTTGTGTACGCGAGGCAAAAACAGAATATTCCATCAAAAACCAGTCGAATCTGACCGCCTGTGGCGGACACATCTTTTCAAAACTCTCATTTTTCGGGCATTTTTCGGAATTCTGCACAAGAGTCGGTTGACAAAATGAAGAAAACTGGTAAAATAAATGCATGTCCTCAAACGAGGATGTGTATTTCAAAACTGGAGGTTTGTATGAAGAAAGTAGTATGCTTGCTGCTCGCTCTTGTGATGCTGCTGGGTCTTGTCGCTTGCACCAACAGCACCGCTCCTGCAACGGAGAAGACCGAGACCACCACGACAGAGGAAACCAAGACCGAAGAAACCAAGACCGAAGAAGCGGCTCCCGCTGAGGAAACCGAGGCTTCGACCGAGGAGACCGGCAATGTCCATATCGGCATCGTCACCGGCTCCGTCTCCCAGTCCGAGGACGACCGCCGCGGCGCGGAAGCCTTCCAGGCGATGTACGGCGAAGAGATGGTCAAGCTTGCCATCTATCCCGACAACTTCACCGAAGAGCTGGAGACCACCATTCAGACCATCGTCAACCTCTCTGACGACCCCGACATGAAGGCGATCATCGTCAACCAGGGCGTCCCCGGCACGACTGAGGCATTCCGTCAGATCAAGGAGCGCCGCCCCGACATCATCTGCATCGCTGGTGAGTCCCACGAGGACCTGCCCGAGATCGGCTCCGCTGCTGACCTCGTCTGCAACAACGACTTCGTCGCCCGCGGCTACCTCATCATCCGTACCGCGCACGAGCTGGGCTGCGACACCTTCGTTCACATCTCCTTCCCGCGCCACATGGCTTATGAGACCATGAGCCGCCGTGTCGCCATCATGAAGGCTGCCTGCGAAGAGTTCGGCATGGAATTCGTTCTGGAAACCGCTCCGGACCCCACCTCTGACGTTGGCGTTGCCGGCGCACAGGCTTACATCCTTGAGAAGGTTCCCGAGTGGGTGGAAAAGTACGGCGAAAAGGCTGCTTACTTCTGCACCAACGACGCACATACCGAGCCGCTGCTGAAGCAGCTTCTCGAATACGGCGGCTACTTCATCGAGGCTGACCTGCCCTCCCCGCTCATGGGCTATCCCGGCGCGCTGGGTCTGGACCTGACTGAGGAAGCCGGCGACTTCGACAAGATCCTCAAGAAGGTTGAATCCGCAATCGTTGAAAAGGGTGGCGCAGGCCGCTTCGGCACCTGGGCATACTCCTATGGCTACACCGTTTCCGCTGGTCTTGCTCAGCACGCTCTGAACGTCATCAACGGCGAGAGCGAGCTTGCCGATATCGACGATATCGCGAAGGCATACCAGGTCTTCTCCCCGAACGCGGAGTGGAACGGCTCGAACTACACCAACGCGGACACCGGCGTCAAGCTGGACAATGTCTTCCTGGTCTAT
>QWCY01006014.1_pt1 | contig 17534 bp, 13 predicted proteins | sample 1972631 | NCBI WGS metagenome assembly QWCY01 (sample SAMN09866696, study PRJNA288562) | Human gut metagenome isolate pre1_stool, whole genome shotgun sequencing... | isolation source: gut | host: Homo sapiens | place: USA: California
AAAAGACGGAGGCTGCCACCTAAAGCCTTGTTGATTACCGGCTTTACCTTATCCTTGAAGGTAGGATTATCAAATACCTTATTATAATATTCCACCCATTTACCTTCTCCTTCCATCTTCTCGGGCAGCATAAATACAGGCAGACCGAACCCCAGCAGCAATAATAGGCAAGCTATCACCCTGAAACGGCATAAATAATAAATCACCCCTTGATAGAAACGGGTAAAATAGACAGTCAACCGTTTCATAAAAGTGGGTCTGAGCAGAAAACGTCTTCTTTTTCTTCTCTTTTTCTTCTCCAAACCTATTTTATCAATCATGGACGGAACAAAGAATAATGCAACAAACAAAGATACTGCCAGATTGATAATGACCACCGCTGCAAAATCCTGCAAGTTCAGACGTATCTTCTCATCCAGAAAGAAAATAATAACCAATGCCCCGATAGTAGTCAGCGTGGCCGCCAGTACAGAAACAAACGCCTTCAGATTGCGGCGATGCAGAATATGGTCTGTCATCACTATCGTATTATCTATCACCAAATTCAATGAGATGGTAATACCCGCCAATGAATAAAGCTGCATTTCCAGACCAAATGCATAATAAAGAATGACGGCAACAGATATATTAACCGCCAGACTGGTCACAATCAGGAACAGATAACGCAGATTTCGTGTTATCAACGCTACAAACAGCAATAAAATCAATACGGTCAGTCCGGTACGGAAATAAATCTTATCCAATTCTTTCTGAATATATTCCGTAGCGTCATAACTGATATGTACCTCATAGCCCGGAGGCATCTTCTGTTGCAACTCACCCATAAGGTGCTTCACTTCCCCACTTAAATTTAATTGATTGGCAGTTTCCTCGGCCGTGATATACAGGTAGACAGAATTCAGCCCGTTTATCCGGTAATAACTTTGCGGTCGTTCTTCCACATGCCTTACCTTTATCAGTTTATCCAGCGTAACCATCGTTCCATCTTCGGCTTGCAGTTGAATGGCTCCCGGTTCAAATTCCATTTCTTTTTCAGTAGATGTACGTACCAGTCTGATCCACTCTCTGCCCTCCGCACCTTTTTCAATAGAACAGATCCCCAGAAACTCTTTTTCATAATGGCGGTTAATGGCCCGTTGCACAGCCTGCAGTGTGATTCCCAAACGCGAAAGCTGGTCACTGTCATACTCCAACAGCCACTCCATAGGTGTAGCTCCATTCAGTTCCACTTTATAAATCCCCTTCAACTGTCCCAATACCGGCTTGATATTCTCTTCCGCATACTGCTGAATCAAAATAGGATTAGCAGGCGCATTCAGTGTATAAGTAATAAAAGGTCTGGATGCCTTATCATCCGAACGTCGCGTACTGATTTGAGGATAACTCACCCCCTCGGGCAGCTGAGGCCAGGTCTGTCTGATGATGGTAGACACTTCAAAGCGGGTAACGTCAATATCCGCATGCTTGTCCAGTTCCAAAGAAATTGAGCCGCTGCCGTTATCCGAAGTAGAGTTCACCTTCCTGATTCCCTTTACTCTGGCCATCATCGCCTCCAGTTTACTGGTAACCTCCGCCTCAATAACCCGTGACGAATTGCCGGGCATACTGAAAGAAACAGTCAGACCGGGCAAGGTACGCGACGGCGCCAGCTTAACCGGCAACAGCGGTACTAATACCACCCCTATCAGTGACAGGCAGACAAATGTCACTATCAAGGTAAACGAGGAGAGGTTACGCGGATTACTCATCGATAAATTCCTGTATTAAAATCAAACTTGTCCGCAAGGGAAAAACCGGACTCAAAATCGTGCAGCGTCAGTTTACGTATCTTATAATAATTCAACCAATAATTCTGCAAAGCCGAAATATAATTTTTCTGCGCCTCCTGCTGGCGGTTCAACGAAAGAGTAAGACTATTCACATCCGCCTTTCCGATGATAAAACGTTGGCGTGTCTGCTCGTATGCCATTACGGCAAGATCCAAAGCCTCCTCCGCACTCGCAATCAAACTCTGCTGAATATTAAAATCATTCACCGTCATAATCACCTCTTCCTCCACACTCAGTTCTTCCTGACGGAACGCATCATCTACGGGAATCATCTTTCCTGTGGGACGTCCCGGTATATCCAATTCAATCACAGTATTCTTATCCAGGTTCAGAAAGGAAGCCAATGAAAACATAGCGCGTTTCAAAGCAATCTGCGCATTCTGCAACGTATTATGCGCATTCACTTTGTCCAGCTGCAATGTCAGCAAATCGGCACGTGATATGGCTGCTATCTTATGACGCTGGAGTCCGATGCTATAAAGGGTATCACTGGACGCCACATTCTCCTCCGCCAAGCGGTAATCCGCCTGTGCCATAGCCAACGCAAAGAAATAAGTCACCGCTTCTTCTGAAACCATTTCCGTGTTATAAATGAATTGCTTCTTCACCTTTTCATACTTCAACGGCTCTATTTTCCGGTCCCAACGAAAAGCATTATATCCCAACAGGCTCTGTTGATATCCCACACGCACAGGGATACTGGAATACTGTGTAGACTTTGAGTCACCGAAATTACGCATAAAGTCCAGTTCCGAATCAATATAGAAAGTACCGCCCGTCCAGTCCAGATTCTGTTTGATACTCAATCCGATATCTGAAAGCGGACAAGGAACTATCATTCGCAATCTCTATCGTGCGTTGCAAATCCAGCTTCACCACCTGCTGCGCCTTTGCTCCGAGAGACAACAGCATACACCCCACCATCCATATGCTAATGTACTTCATTTTTGTCATGTTTTCTATAAATAAACCAATATATTAAAGGAATGATAAACAAGCTGACCAAAGTTCCCACCACCATAGAGCCAATCATGGCAATAGACAAAGGCTTCTGCATCTCCGACCCCATATCCGAGGTAAACAGCAACGGAACCATTGCAAAGACAGTTGTCAGCGAAGTCATGATAATCGCTCTCAACCTGCGCCTGCCCGCTGTATGAATGGCTTCCACCAAAGGCATCCCCGCTTTCCGTAATTCATTGATGGCATCCATTTTTAAAATAGAGTCATTCACCACAATACCACAAGTCACGATAATGCCTATGGCAGACATCAAATTCAACGTGTGACCGAAAACCCATAATGCCAGCAAAGCAAAAGCCGTATCAATAGGAATTTCCATCAAGACAATCAGCGGTTGCAGGAAACTCTCGAATTGCGCGCAAAGGATAAAATACATCAGCAACAAAGAAACAAAAAGAATCACAGTCAATTCCCCCATCATTTTTTCATTCGAAAAGAAACTACCCGAGAAATCCACTTCCCATTCCTTTTCCTCACTAACCACCTCTTTTACATTCCGCATCAGTTCCGGTGCATCCTTCACATCATAAAAACTTAAAGGAATATATTCTCCGTTCTTTCCCGCCGTAATACTCTTCAAATCTTCGGCGGGCACTACCGTCACCAGATTATTCAAAGGAATATGATTCACCTCTCCGTTACCATCCGCCATCGTCCGCACCAAAGTTTCACTTAATACACTATTTACACTCTTTTCCTCTCCGGCAATACTGATAGGCAGATATTGCTGATAAGAGCGTAAAACGGAAACCTTGTTTTCTTTGAAAGCCGTGCGGAGCACCCGCGTCAATTCATCATATGATACGTTATACAACAACAGTTTTTCTTTATTGATTATCAGATTCATCTGATTCCGGAAAGCGATGCCCGTCGGAACATTACCCGCCACCCGCGTAATTTCCTTTTCCAACCGCTGCAAATGCTCCGCATCCGGTGCCTGCGACTTATTCGCCGTATGGAGTTCCGCTACCACATCCGCTTCTCCTGTCACAAACAATTTTTCAAAGATTGTTTCGGGAGGTGAGAAAGTAACCACAGCCAACGGATATTTCTCTCTTATCTCCTTCTCTAATAATTCCTGCAATGAATAGATTCCGGATGGCTTTTCCGTCTTGAAATAAAGTTCCGCTTCGGTAGACGAAAGTTCACTGCCCCCGTTCAATATATAATCCTGCATACCCACATAAGCAGCATGCTCCGTTACCCGGTCGTCCACCTGTTTCATTAAATCATCCACCCGGCGGTTGTTCTCGTCCACATGGATATTCTCATTCCACTCTATCCTTGCCACCAGTTCATTCTGGTCAATCTGCGGCATACGCTCTTTTTCCATTACATAAAAAAGAAACACACACAGTGGAAGGGTTGCCAGCGTGCCGGCCACACAAAGCTTTTTATGTGAGAACACCCAGTCAATCCCTTTATCATAAAAGCTTTCCAGCCACTCATTTTTCAGCAGATTGTCAAAACGTCTGGAAAGAAATCCCTTACTGCGGATACCGACCTTATAAAACAACAGATACAATACGGGCAGCAACATAATACCCGTAATATAAGATATCATCAATCCCACCGTGATAGAAAAAGCCTGATCCATAAAAATAGCTCCGGCTATGCCACTCATAAATATCAAAGGCACAAATACCGCAATGGTTGTAAGGGACGAACTGAGCATCGGTGTAATCATTTCCGTCGTGCCCACGGCACACGAACGTTTCAGAGAATACCCCCGTTCACGATACTGCGAAATATTTTCCGTTACAATAATGGCGCTGTCTATCATCATACCTACTGCCAGAATCAAGCCCGAAAGTGATATCACATTCAGCGACACATGACAGAAATAAAAGAAAAAGAATGTGATTACAATAGAAGTAACCATGCTGATGCCGATAATCAACGGTGAACGGACATCCCCCAGAAACAGCACAGCTACAATAAAGATAAATAGAAAGCCCAAAGAAAGATTCTGCTGTAAATTTGAAATGGTGTAGTCCAGCAATTCCGTCTGGTTACGGCTCACGCTGAACTCAATATCCGGATACAGGGATGCAAAATAATCGGTTGTTTCTTTCAGCTTCTCTTTCATGACATCCATATTTTCATCGCTCTGCTTGATAATGGCCAGCGTTACCGCCCTTTTTCCTCCGGCTACGGAACGTCCCATCTCTTTTTGCGAAACAATATCTACTTTGCAGAGCTCTTTCAACTGCATAATACGTTCCCCCTTGCGGATATAGATATTCTTCACATCCTCCGGGGTACGAAGCAGGGTAGCTATGCGAATATTATATTCATAATAACCATCCCTCACCAACATGCTTCCCGGCTCTACATTATTGGCGGAAAGTGTATTCTCTATATCCTCCACACTGATACCCGTCATGGCCAGTTTATCTTTATCAGGAACAATTTGCAAAAGCCTTCCGGGCACTCCGGTTATATCCGCCATAGCCACTTCGGGTAACTGTTCGATGCGGCGTTTCACCACATTCTCCGCCAATTCGCACAACTCCAGAAATTGTTGCTCGTCGGTTTCCTGATAAGCACCGTCGTTTTTCAAAGTCATATTGACATAAAGTACAGGAATATCCGTTGCACTCGCTTTGATAGCCTTGGGACGCGTCACTTCCTTGGGAAGACTGTTCATAGCGGCATCTATCTTCTCATTCACCTCTATAAATGCCAGATCGGTATTCACACCAAAATCAAATTCCAGACGGATAACGCCCGCCCCGTCACGAGTTTCACTTTTTATTTCTCTCAGTCCGGCCACTTGCAGCAACTGCCTGCGCACAGGGGTAACCACCGTATTCTCCAATTCCCGTGCCGATGAATTCTCACCCGTCACCTGTATGGTAATCTGCGGTATGGCAATATCGGGCAGCAAAGATACAGGCAGCGAGAAGTAAGTCACCAACCCAACAATAAAGCAGGCGGTAAAGGCCATCAGCACCGCAATAGGACGTTGTAATAAGAACTTAACCATACTTTTAATTTTTAATCACCCTCACCGGTGCTTCATGAGCCAGATTCACATTTCCGGTAGTTATCACCTCCATACCTTCTTCCAGTCCGTCTGTGACAGTATATTCCTCCATATTCTCCAATCCCGTATGCACATAGTTCCACATAGCTTTACCCTCCTTCAGTGTAAATACCACCTGTTTGCCGGAACGTAGTACAACCGCCGTTTTGGGGATAACCAGTTGTTCGCCCACAGAACGCTTCACGCTTACCCTTACATTCATGCCGTCTTTGCCAGTTCCAGCACATCAGCAGGTATCACCTTCAGATTATCGGGAGCATATCCTTGTCCTATCAACACATCCTGCATCTCCAGGGTAGCCTGTGCCAAACTATTTTTATTCTGTACCAACGTATTGTTCAACTTAAACAAATCCAATTGGGCTATTTTTTGACCTTTCCGCACTATATCCCCGTTCTTTACCCAGATATTCGCCACCACTTCCGAGGTACGAAAATACAGGTCGGCATAATCCTGTGCCGTCACTTTCCCGTTACTGATCAATTCATGATTGAAAACCTGCTTTTTCAGCGGCATCACCGTCACCTCATTGGGTAAAGAAGGAAGAACTGTTTCCACCCCTTCTTTTTCCGTTGTTTCCTTTTTTTCTCCCGAGCAGGCAGTGAAAGAAACGGCTAATAATAAGCCTGATGCAAATATGTGTAATTTCATGGTCATATTTTGTGATATCTATAACAAATAAAAACTTTTTATTTTGAAAAAACTAATTTTCGGGTACTTTTTTTAATAATTCCCGTGCTTTCCGTCTCATCTGCTTGATAGCGGTAGACTGAACTTTCGGTTCTTTCTCCAATACAGTCTGTACCATCTGCTCCAATTTGTCACACTGATAAAAAGCCGGTTCCGCATATAAATGAGCCAATAGATAATAAGGATAAATTCGTCCGGGTAACCGATGGACAGCACGCATAAACCAATATTCCGCACTATCATAGTGCTTCATTTCCTGTTCGTTTTTCCCGATAATGTTCAGTATCATGGGGTCACCACTCACTTTCAAGGCCTCTTTCAGTACTTTATTTGATATTTCAGGCTTATGAAGTTTATGCAAAGCATGGCCATACTCAAACATAAAGCGAGCATTCCCTTTCATTTCTTTCTGAATTTCAGCATAACTTTCTACTGCTTGCTGATAAGCTCCCGAATGGTAAAACATACGGCTTTTGGTCCATTGCTTACAAGCTTCTACAGTCTTGGATTTCTGCTGATATTTACAGAAACAGCCATAGCTTCCGATTAACAATAAGATAGTAAACAAAAGGCGAAACCAGACTTTCTCTAAAGGAAGAACACGAATACTGCAAGCCAGCACCGATATAATCAAAGCCGAAACAAACGCTGGAAATTGTAGTGGATAAGAAGAAAACGCAAATACCGCTAAAGATAGCAATGCGCCGCATAGTCCATAGATGCCTTGTTTATGACCTATGTACATGCTCCCACCTAGTATCAACAACCCGATGCAAAGCACAGGTATTCCCCAGGCAATGGCTACTTGCAGATATTCATTGAAAACATATTCGGGAGCACCTGCCACAAGTTCCTCCGTTGCCGTATAATTTCCGGCTGCAAAATAATTCTCCTGCGCTTGTCCGTAAGCAGCCGGAACACTGTTCCATCCGCATCCTGTCCATGGGTGCTCACTGACAGCTTGGGCAGCAATTTTCCACATAAACAGACGGCCGTCTGCCGAATCCTTTTTCATTTGATAAATGCCACCCAATGCTATACCGCCCAAAATAAAGGTTACTATGGCAAAAGACACTGCCTGCTTACGATGATGCCTGATATAATGCTGAATTTCCATCTTATAGTGCATACCACAAACATAAATGAAAGAGACCGCCGCGGCTATCCATGCCGAGCGGCTCATTCCGGCAGGCAACACACAAAGAATCAATAGCATTCCGGCTATTGCAATATAATAAGGTACGGTTTTCTTATGCTCTTTCCGCTCTAACCATTCGTGCAGACAAACAGGGAATATCATGGCAAGATAGCCTGAGTAAGGACCGGGATTATAGAACGAGCCGGTCAAGGCATAGAGGGAATGGTTGGAATAGGTAAATCCGTATACCTGGCGGATGCCCCAAACGGCTTCTATACCTCCGTATAGAATAAACACCCATGAAACGACAGCCGACAGACATTCCTTTACCCTTTTCGGGAACAGGAGTACAAGCAGTGCAAGGCCTGCCAAGGAGAGTACACCACAGCCATACATCCACCGCCAGTCATCTTCCAATATATCGGCAGGCAGTGAAGACGTACCACAACACACCACGCTGAGGCACAGGGCAACCGGTATGCCTGCTACCAATGCCATTCCATATTTCGACCATTTATTTTCCATCTCTACCACCAAACTTGTTTCCCGTCCTCGTATGTAAAAATCCGCTCTTCTTTCCCTTTTGTCAGATTGCGCAAAAGCAATAAAGCATTATCAGGAACATTATCATATTCCAGGTACTGTAATTGCCTGCTACCGACCTGCCTTCCTAAACTTTTCCACTCTCTATCCCAGTAAAAAAGTTCATATAGCTCACCTTCCTTAATGAAGTTATCATCATTGCGGGGTAGATAAACCAATTTCGAAACAGAAACGACACGTCCTAAATCAAGCCCCACCCAAGCATCAGTTTGTGTTTTCACCGTTTTGGGAGAACTTAACACATTGCCATCAAAAGCCCTTTTCATCGTTTCCATAGCATCCATTCTTTCCGGTCTATAATTACCAATAACCTTACCGGCCAGCTTCTGCCCTTTTTCATCATATAGTTCTATTTCTGCCATGTTTCCTTCTGTCTTTACCGGTGGCACGTACTTCATGTACCTATATGCTTTGTTCAATGTCACCGTCTGATAATTGCACTCTTTCAATAAATCAATATGGATAGTATCAGCATTCGCAAAAGCTGCTTCCCTGCTTAATACAAAATACCCTCCTATTATCGCCTTTATCCATTTCTTAGGATTCATATCCATAAACTTCCTTGTCAAAACAACTCTCCGCTTATGCTTTACATCCGGATTCAGATATGAAACTCTTCCTTTTTCATCCACCTTTACAGGATAATAAGCAGGAGTATAATTCCCTTTGGAATAAAAAACCGGTAAATATACTGCATTACGAGCCATATCTTTGAACACATATCCCGCCCCCTTTTTCGCACCATACGCCACCACTTTCCAGTCACGTAAGTCAAAAACAGACAGATAAGCATAATGCGTATTGGTTTCTGTATCAAAACAATCAGCAAGCTCTACGTCCGTTGTCTCTATATACTGATTCGTCACATCTATTATCCTGCGATTTTTAAAGAAGGGCGGTATGTCCTCTTCATCCTTTATAAGTCCTCCCTGATCACCGTAAGTATTGCGGTAAGCCTTAGACATGCGATAGCTTCCGCCTTTTATATGATTTCCAAAACGGCAGGGACTCCCCGGCATTATAGGATAACATTTACCATCTGCCATAATAGAAATCCATTCATGCCCCATGGCATGATTTGCCCAGTTCGGAGTAAAGTCAGAAACAACGGGAACACCGATACTTCTATAAATGTACCTTCCCAATGCCGTATAGGCCGGACATGCCCCCACTTTTATCCCTAACAAAGATGAAGGCCTTAGATCGGGCACATACGAAGGTGTATAATATCTGTGCCCCACAACCATCCAGCTGATTACTTCATACAACTCGTCCACCTTCCTATTATACATTGTATCCGCTACAGACTTAAACGTTTTCTGATACATGGCCATCCACGGCTCCAATGGTTCATTCCCTAAACGATGCGGAAGAATATATTCGCAAAATTCATCCAATGACAATGCTTTTGCCCAAGGCGACTGCCATGCCTGAAAAGCCCTGTCTATGTGATCTATTAAATAATCCGCCTTCATGGTACATAAATCGAAAGTTACAGTCATATTTTGAAACCACTCCGGTTTATAAATCGAATCATAGAAAGCAATCATCTCTTCTGCATATATGCTGTCATTCGCCTGTAAACGATCTACTTGCTTGTAATATATATCCATAAACGGAGAATCCTCGGCATGACACCATTTCATGTTCCGTATCAAGAATTCAGCAGCTTTCTTCTTTTTAGGATTGTCTTTGTAGTGTAAAAGTACACGCTCTAATTCTGCGCGATTTTCACCACTCAACTTCAAAGAGTCTTCCAATGCCTTATCCGTACAACTTACCGAAAGGAAGGAAGAGCAAATTATCATGATGCTGACTATACAATATTTCATCTGGCTTCTTACTATTATTCTATTCTTTTAAATACCCTGTTCCAACGAATCTCATCCGTATCCAAATCAACGGACTTCCATATCAATGTCGCTTTTCCCACAATAAACTTTTTGGGTAACAATCCCCAATAACGGGAATCTTTGGAATTCATTACTTTGTCGCCTGTTACAAAATAGTAATCTTCCTTAAACTGATATTCCTGTATGATACTATCGTTCAACAGAAATGAATCTCCCTGTTGCACCAATTTCTTTTTCTGCTCCCACTCTATCGCATTCTTATACAATATCCGGTTAACAGTATTCATTTTCACACTCGTACCTTTAGCCGGAATATAAAAAGGGCCGAACTCCTTTATCGTCCAATTCACCAAACTATCATTGGGATAAGCCCTCATCACTATGCCCCAATTTCGTTCCTCTCCGGCCAACTGAAGCTGTTGCAACCTGTCCTGTGAAGCTACGCATCCTAGAGTTTCCGTATATCCACGCACCTTATAGTGTGCATTTCTAATTTCAAAGGTATCACCCGGCACAGCCACACAGCGCTTTACATAATAAGTCTTTAAATTCAGTCCCAGGCTGTCCCATCGGCCGGGATAAGGGAAATTAAAAACCAATACATCATTGTGCTTTACCTTCCCGAAGCCGGGCAAACGGGATATTTCTACATTCTTTTTCTCGGAAGCATCCCAAATGTCAAATAGGCGTCCTCCCATCACCCACTTGTTCACCAATATATTATCTCCGGCAAACAGGGCAGGCTCCATGGAGTCAGAAGGAATTTTAAACGAAACAAAACCAATCACCTGAAATAATAACCATACGATTACAATTATGCAAAAGAAAAAAGCTACTGATAATAATTTATCAAGTCCTTTTTTTATACTAACCCAATGTTCTGTCCTGTTTTTCATTTTATAGAAATACCTGTTTACCTTGTTTCATATAAAAAGCACGTTCTTCTTTAGGATTCCAATGGCTCATTTTCTATCATATAAGCGAAGATATACTCACAAAAATCTTCAAAACTATAATATTTACTCCACAGTCGATTTTCCCACACTTCCAAATTCAAACAAATTAATTACGGCTGTCGGCAAATATTCATAGGGAACGTCTATCACCTTTTTATTTTTAAATAAAGGGGAAACATTTATTTCATCTTCTATCAATGCTTTATGGCTACCAAAAATCGTCCGGTAATTTTTAAGTCACATCATTTTTTGCCGAAGTTTCCCCAATATTAAAGAGTCGTCCTCCCTTTACTCATTTATTTACTAAAATATTGTCCACTAGTAATAGGATCGATTTATAGAGTCAGAAGATATTTTAAATGAAGCTAAAGTAATCACTTGGATTAGTTATCCATACTATTCCAATAACACAAATTACAAAAAGGAATAAGATTAATTTATTAACACTCTTTGTAATCATAGTCCTTACAAAAGCTACCATATAAAATTTCGTTATAATCAGAAAAACAAAATATCATTCCTTCTTCAACAAAATCCAAAACTATAGCATCTATAAGTAAATATACTAGCTTCAAAATATATCCAAAGCAGTATAAAAACTTTTTAATATACTTTTCAAGAAAAATAGTAAGTTACCATTTTTCCCGCTTTGAAGGCCACCATACACCATCTAAACAACCAGATCCATACTCTGGGCAATTACCGGAACTTTCGCCACTCGCCAATGCTTCAATATTCAAAAAAGAAACATCAAATGTCTGTTGACTATTTTCCACGCTATATATATTATAACCAATAAATATACTAAAAATAATAGCCACAAGACTCAAAAACATTTTTTTACTTTTCATTATTACCAAATTTTACATTAAATACATCATATTATTCCGTCAATATCTAAATAGGCAAATTGAACAACATCGTTCAAAGACAAAATAATTCTATTATTGAATGAGTCATAGCAACAGTCTGATATTTTATATCCAGTCTCTAAGGTTTTAAGATAATTCCCTTCCAAATCAAAGACCAGAATCTTTGTCGGAAAAGAATCTCTGGCATAATCTTCTCCACAATAAGAAACAAATATTTTGTCATTTCCTATCATCACCGTACCAAAGGATTGAAGTTTATTGCCATTTCCACCATCCCAGTCAGGACCATATATATTATATAGCAATTCTCCATCTAAAGAACAAATGGTCATCAAATCATGTCGGGTATAACATTCTACATATATTCCCGCTTTCTCCGAAGCAGCAAAAGTTATTCGTTTCTTCTGAATATCCGGATGAGTGTATTTCATAGGAATCATTTCGCCTGTGTTCATATTCCATCTACCTAAAAACTGATTAAAAGTAGAAGTACTGGTTGGCTTTATTAATACAGCAATTGATAAAGTATCATTTATATACTGATATTCAGAAGGAAATAAAGTTTCGTTCATCGCAGTCTTTACTTGAGGCTTATACAAAGAATCCACCATTACACTATCCATATCATAACTAAATATCTTTTGTTTGGCATGATCTGAAACATATAATTGATGATGAGCCTCATCTATGGCTAAGCATCCCATCACTGTTATTTCTTCAGGCCCCTCCCCGAAATTTCCAATGCTGGTAAGATAACTAAAATCATTTTTATTGAATATATGTATCTGTTTATCAACAGACTTATGATCAGCTATTAACAAACACTTATTCGACATATACAAACGCGAAACAGAACCTATTAAAACATTTCCAGTCTCGAACTCTATTACCTTATCTTTTACATTAATAATATCATTACGCTTATCTTGATATTTTTCCGTTACGGAAGTAGAAGTGCAACCTCCCAATAAAGCGATTAATGTCACACACAATATATTTCTCATAATTCAACAATAAGTCTATATAATAATTCATTAATAAAATCGTCTTAAACTAAAATCCGAATATAATGAATAATAACATCCATAATATAAAGACAGAAAAACCTATTGAAATCAGTTTAAGACGATTTCATACTAAATATTGAACATGCTCTCAATCAATCATTGTGCTTCTTTCCATCCAGGATACCAAACTCCACACAAACACCCACTTCCATTATCCCAACAGCCATTATCACAATTGGAAATTTCATTTCTAGCCAACGCTTCTACATTAGCCAGTACCAAATCAGACATTATATCCGATTGCTGAGCATTATACACATTCATTCCTGCTATCAAAGCAAACGCAACAACCAAAGTTGCCTTCAAAATATTCTTCTTCATCTTATTTCTAGTAAAAAAAATTATTATTATTCATATTTTCATCTTATTCTCGGAAAGAACTCCACCGCAGAAAAAACAAAAATACCGCTTGCTTATTCTGATTATTTACACTACTTTTACATCGGACTTAACCTCCTTTTCTTTTAGGAGAGAGCCACAGGGTGGAAAGAATCGACTTTCGGCAAAGAAAATGAATTTCTTTCCATCCGCTTTTTACTCCCATTGATTCATACTTCATCCTTTATTCAGCATTCCCCGTTACCTTCAAACGAAGTGGAGAATTATCTGCATTGCAATAAATGGTAACCGTCTTACTGAAATGCTCAGCCTTTTCGGCTTCATAAATCACGGTCAGTTCCGCTTTTTCTCCCGGACGAACACCCTCCTTATTATAGTTTACCTTGGTACATCCACAGGAAGTGATGACATCATATATCACCAGTACATGCTGTCCCGTATTGGTCAGTGTGAACTTGCGTTCCTGCTTCTCCGACTGAGGAAATGAACCGAAGTCTATGCTTGTTACGTCCAGACTGACTTTCGTTATCGGTGTTTCCGCTTTTACAACTTCACCACCTGTCAATACTTTCAAATAAAGTTCCTTCACCTTTGGATTGTGAACAGGATTGCCTATAGCCGCCACCCTGTTGTCTTTATCCAATAGAAATGTCTGGAAAGTCATTTCATCCGGAAAGTGATTCAATCGGTTAAAATCGTCCTTTTCATCGAAACAAACAGGATAGATAAATGCATCACGACGGGTGATATAACGTAGTTCTTTCATATCTTTCGGGTGGAAATAGAAGACAAAGGGAACCGGACGATTCAACGTTGAATCAACTTCCTGCATAAACAGCTTCCAGCGAGGCAATTGTAACTTACAACTGGTACAGCCTACAGAATCGATATAAGTCACTACCTTATAATCCGCATCCGCTAAAGAAAAGTCCACTGTATCCTTCCCTTGAATAGTAAAGATGGAATGGGTAGGAAAGAGAATTTCTTTCCCTTCCCATTCCTCAACCAAACGAGCGATTTTATCTTTTTCTGATTCCTTGCAGGAGGAAAAAAGAGCAAAAACACATAGTAATAGACAAAGGTATCTCATTGATTAATCCAAGCCAAAAGGTCTAATTACGCACTCTACTTTTTCTCCGGTACTGCAAGTCACATTCCCACTACCCAGACATGTATCATACCCGGATTCTCCTGCAGCCAATGCTTCCACATTATCTAAAAGAAACTCACTCTCTACCGGCTTTCCGGATTGCTTTTCCCAAGCCATTACCGCCATTAGCATAACAACGGTAAATAACACAAATACTTTTTTCATTGGTTTATCATTTTTTGTGTGAAGGTAGAGAACATCTATCGGGCACGCAATTTTTTTCCCTTAAATTGATCTTAAGGTGACCTTAAAGTTTTCTTAAGATTCAAAAAATCCCCATTTCATCGGAAGGATTATTTTAATGCCCTGATCTCCAAATCATAAGGTTCATCCAATTAAATCATATTCTTTTTTTAACTTATAAGTTCCTTTTTTATAAATATGCGTATCTTTGCAATCTCTAACATGAACAAGAAACATGAAAATACCGACAAACTTATTCAAGTTTAGCTTTATTGCATTGGGATGGATTGTATTCATCCTGCTATGTTATGTTGCTTTTAAAGATGAAAAAACAAATGTTCTGATAACAATGAAGGACAGCCTACGTGAAGCAATCAATATTGATTATCAAGAACGCTTAAACAAGATTCTTATTCATTATCGCCCTTTAGGCAGAAAGGTAAAAGGTGTCCAAATAGAATACGGTGATAGTCTAGAAATCATTTATTTTGAAGACAGCACCCATGAGTCACTGGCTACCCAACTGGCCAACCAGTATGTGATGACAAGGATTATCCCCGTCAATCCAGACAATTTCAATAAGATCTTCCAAGAAGAATGGGAAAAGAATGGAGTTTCCGCCGCTAAGACGGGAATCATTTACCGCTACAACAAGAAAAAGGTATTCAGTGACAATGATTCAATCTCTTTCCAGAAAGCTCTTGTCACCCCTGTACAAGCAATAGACGCTAAAAGAACCGCCGGCGTACAGGCATGGGCTATGATTCATTGGACAGAAATAGTAAAACATACCACTCCAAAAGTGTTATGGAGTATCATTGCTTATTTCATTGTCTTGATATGGGTGTCTCTGTCATTTCTGAAAAAACCACAGGAAAAAGAAACTCCCGCCAATCCGGACTGCATACCATGTGAAGAAATTCCTGACAATCCGGACTACATACAATTGGGGAAAATGACTTTAAAGTTGGAAAGCAAGAAACTATATATTGGCGACCGGCTTTGCCACATAGCACCGGCAGATTTCAATCTGCTGGAACTGTTTATCAAAACGCCCAAGCATCTTTTGACTAAAGAAGATATTAAAAATGCTTTCTGGCCGAAAGATAACAATCCCGAAAATAAAATATATAGTCATATCTCCACCCTTAAATCCTCACTCAAGGACTTTCCCGAATATCAGATAGTGACAGAAAAAGGAGGATACCGACTGGTTATCTCCTCAAACGAATGAATAGCTCCTATTTCCAATAATAAGCATACATAAGGTATACAATCTTACTTAAAATCACCAACCCACCGCAACAGGAACAAAGCATTTCTCACAGCGGAACGAGTTGTTTCATTAAGGTGGAATAATTTATTTCATCAAGGTAAAACTAAATATTCCACCATATAAAACTATTTGTTCCACCATATAAAATTAATTGTACCAAACAGTGAAACACACTGTAATACACGGGAAACAAAGAGATTCTCGTTACTATATTCTGATTCATTCATTATAAGGCCACAGGACAATGCAGTGCAGGACAATAACACTGTGACAGACTTTTATCTGTCACACTCTCCGTCACGCTATCTGTCACATCTTAACAACCTGTTTTTCAGCAAAATAATTAGTACTGTGACAGTGTGACAGATAATTCTCACTTTTAAACTCTATGAAAGCAAACTTGAAAATCATCCATATTCCTTCACCCTGAAGGATTTTTTTTGGCTGAAGCTTTCCGGGTACAAATCCGTCATTATAATCAGCTAAGAACTAACATCTTACATAAGGATGAAGGATTTGAAAGAAAAAACGCATGAATTCTAAATTGGTATAAGCAGACAGTCCAGCTCATAAAACACTAGAACCTTTTTAAAAAAGGCCCTGTTCTTTTCAAAAAAGATCCGGTTCTTTTCGGAAAACGAACTTATGTTTTTCCAACCATACACTACAATAAATTATCCGCCATTATAGGATAACACGGTGATTTCTTTTCAAAACTTCCTCTATTCCAATTCAAGGGGAAATTTCACTATCTGCTCGTCAGCATTGACATCCAAACCGAATAACATACCGGCAGCCTCATCTACATAAATACCGGCAATAGGACGATCCAATACATAGGTTTTCACCACATCGCCCTCGTGGGTGGATATACGTAATATTTTACCACCCTGCTGATAGGCATCGGCCAACTTCATAATATCCTTAAATTTACGACCGTCATAAATGGTATAAATGTATTGGTCAGTCACCTGCACATCATAATAACAGATTCTCCCCGCCGGAAGTCCATCCTTTTCCTGTTTGGGAGTTTTCCCCCCGGCTATACCGCTATATTGATACATCCTGCCCTTGCCGTCATCAAGCACCCACACCGTGTCCTGCCCTGCAAAACGGATATTCGCCGCATAAATGGACTCACCCGGACCTTCCCCACGCTTTCCAAAAGAAGACTGATATTGAAAATCGGGATAAGTAAATACATGATAATAGTAATCGGCATTGTGCAAATCCAATATCACCGCCTTGTCACCCTGTACACGCATACGATAGGCATACCGGAACAGAGCCGTATCAATGGGAACAATCTCCCCTTTCAGAACTTCTCCCTTCCGCACCGCTTCTTCTATGATTGACTCACTGGATACCTGCTGTTGGTGGCGTTGCCCGGTACACGCCACCAACAAAGGGAATAAAACGCATAATAGTTGTTTGTTTTTCATTTGATTTCTATATTTACTTATCTGGCACAAAGTAAACAAACTATTCATAAAAACAAGAAGAAAC
>QWCY01003602.1_pt1 | contig 17488 bp, 16 predicted proteins | sample 1972631 | NCBI WGS metagenome assembly QWCY01 (sample SAMN09866696, study PRJNA288562) | Human gut metagenome isolate pre1_stool, whole genome shotgun sequencing... | isolation source: gut | host: Homo sapiens | place: USA: California
ATGTTTATTACACCACTCCTGTAAATATTGCTCTGCTTGTATTTTACTTAAGGCATAAGGTGTCATTCCATTTAGAGGATGGTCTTCTGTTATATTCTCACCATAATCACAGCCATAAACAGCAACAGTACTAATAAAGATGAAGGCCTTAGGAATACTTGTGCGCTCTAATGCTACACATAGATTCTTTGTTCCTTGCAAGTTCACATCAAAAAATAATTGCTTTTCCTCTTCTGTTTTAGGTGTAGAATGGGCTTTACCAGCAGCATGGAGAATTATTTCGTAAGAATCGGATAAAGTAGGAATATCTTTTGCAATATTGACACAATAATCATCGCGAGAGGTTAAACCAATAGTAGATACTATGTATTTATTATTTAACAATGAACAAATATTACTACCTAAAAATCCAGAAGCGCCAGTAAATAAAAGTTTCATAAATTATGCTTTATATAGTGTCACATATTCATCACACATCTTTTGTGCATTCAGCAATTTGTTATATATTTCCATCGATTTTCCAGACAATCGTTGATAAACAAATTCATCCTCAAGAATATATTTTATTTTTTCAACAAAATCTTGGACACAATTATCAACAACAAAACCATTTTGATTATTCATAACAATTTCACTGATGCCTCCAACATTGGAAGCGACAATAGGTTTACCAAAGCTCATTGCCTCAATAATAGTCATAGGTAATCCTTCAAAATCACTAGGTAAGAAGAAAAGATCTGTAAGCTTATTATATCTAAAAGCTTCCAAAACATTACCTAAAAAAAAAGTATTATTTGGAGCATCAATGACGTCATCATAATTGCCAATCCACACAAAAGCATATTCAGGAAGCAATTTTGCCACAGATAGAAATAAATCGGATCGTTTAGGAGGTGCCATTCTTGCAATGCATAAAACAATACGTCTATATTTATTTCTATCAATATTTAACTGAGCATCGCAAGTAGACGTCGATAAATTGGATATACCATTATAAATACATTTTACATGATTAAAGATACCTTCGTTATATAAGTTTTTTAAATCATACTCACTCACAGAAACAATATATTTACATTTATATTGAAGTTTTCTTTCTAAAAAAAGATATTTTCTATATTTCAAGCGAATTGAGTCAAAACCATGTACTGTATAAATTATTTTAGAAGAAGGGAAAGCCACTCGTCCTAATATGCCAATTTTAGATGAGTGCAAATGAACCACATCTGGTAAATATATCAAATAATAGAAAAATAATTTAAACAAAACAAATAAATCTAACCAATTAACATTCCTCTTCAATTCAGGTATTTTTATTAATCGTATTTTAGGATTTAAAGTTCTCCACGCTTCACCTCTCCCACCAAATAAAATATAAACTTCGTTATTTAATATTTGATTATTAGCCAAATTAACAACAACCGATTGCGCTCCACCTAAAGTAGATAGAGTAATAACATGAAAAATTTTCATAGGTAAATCAAGAACACAAAAAACTCATCAATAAATTATGAATTATATAATTTCTGCCATTGCATACATATTGAATTTAGATCAAATCGCATAGCCTTTTTTCTATTCTCTATTCCTAAATGGTTACGCTGCACTAATGGCTTTTCATATAAATTTTTCATTTTATGAAATAAAATATCAAAATCAGATGGGGGAACTATAAATTGTTCATTATCTATAACCTCAACACAACCACCACAATTTGTTCCAATTACAGGTAATTCACATGCCATTGCTTCAGCTAATACTATACCAAAACCTTCCCAAATAGAAGATAGGACAAAACAATCTGCAGCATTATAAAAATCGACAACATTAGTATGGGCTCCTGCCAATATCACTTTTCCAGTAAGCGAACAGTCGATTATCTTCTCAGCCAAAGTTTTTTTCAACTCACCTTCACCTACAATTAACAACTTAACGTCTGGATAGACTCGCGTCAATTTTTCAAATGCAATAATTAAAGTAATCTGATCTTTAGCTGGGACTAACCGTCCAATATTCAAAAATAAAAAATCAGTTTTTGTAATACCATAGTAATTACGAATAGGGTCTACATTACGTTTATTATTATAAAATTTATCCAAATCAATACCATTATATACCGTAAATGATTTTTTGCTAGAAAATACTTTCTTATTTATAAAATCATTAGTTGCATTTTTAGAAACATTTGTATTTATATCAGAAAGAAAATCTGTTAAACGATACATCAACATACGACCATATCCCTCTACATTATTACTATGTTCAGATGATATCAATTTAGGTATTTTACAATATAATCGTAATAAGCGACAGAACAAATTAGCATGAACCATGTTTGCATGTACAACATCTGGCTTCCATTTTGATATAATTTTATATGCCTTATATTGAGCATGTAAAAAACCCAAGCAACTTTTCTTCATGCTAAATCCTACGACTGTAATTTTCTTATTTATTCGATCTACTTGTTTATTTTCACCTGTCAAATAAAGAATCATTATTTCATGTCCATTATGTAGCATTTGATTAGCAATATCCACAGTTATTGCTTCTGCTCCACCTATCCCAAGCCCCGTAATACAAAAAATAATTTTCATACAAATTACAACTTATAAGACTTTATTTTTTTTCTCGGATTCACTTGATCATGTAATGATGGCATTCTCAATCCTAACAATCCTAATTTAAGTCTATTTGTAGAACCAACCCTTGGTATACATAAAGGATTAGTTGAAGTTTTTATGACACCCGGATTTACAGAATAAGCTAAATCTATTCCTAGAGAATGTACAAAATTGACCTCCCTTTGAGTAAAATCCAAATTAGGGATTCCATTAGGATATGCAAATGATTTGACTTTTGTACCAATAATTAATTCCAATTCTCTAATAGATTGTTGAATTTCTCTTTCAGATCTACTAGCATCCTCATTTGCTAAAATCGGATGTGACATAGTATGTGCTCCTATCTCAACCAAGCCAGATGAAGACATTTCACAGAGTTCGTCAATATTAACAATATTTCTTTCATTCAAAGGCATATTATTCAAAATTTTGTATTTTTCCAAAATAGAATAAACCTCGTCAACCTTCATTTCTTTAAAAATAAGTTCTAAGGGAAAAGAAAGAATCTCACGCGTAAATATTTTTTCATCAACAAGAAGTGTTTTAATACTGTTTTCATCTTCTTTTCTGTACTCCATATACCAAAAGTTTTTTCCATTTTTACACATTTCAGGAGATACAAATATTGAAACCGGTATATTATACTTTTTCAAGAGAGGAAAAATGATTTGATAAGTCGAAAGCCAACCGTCATCAATCGTTAAATGACAACAATTTGAAATGTTTCTTTTTTCATATATAATATCTCTTAAATCAGCAGCACTAATTAGACGATATTTTTTTTTAAACCAAATTAACTGTTTCTCAAAAGAAACCGCATCCTTTATATCATGTAAATAAAAAGCAATATTCATAAAATTTTATTATTATAAGAAATCAGTATCGGATAAATCTAAAGCAATAGAATCTTGTGAAATATTTTTTCCAAAAAATAAAAAACTACGTTTTATTTTAAATACTCCAATTTTACTTTTTAGTTTTTTATATAAATCTTTATTATATGCATTATACAAATAGAAAAAAACATTTTCTTTAAACAAGGAAGTAATAAAAGAATTATATTCTTCCATCAAATTTTCTTCATACATTATACGAGCTACTTTTACACACTTAATCTTATCAATTCTAACTATTACAACTGTGTTTTTTAGAGAAAAATAACAATAAATATTATTATTAGGATGCTTTTTAAATCGCCATTCCAGTAATTCTGAAGTCCATTTAGTAGAATAATAATTATGTCCACTATTACTTTCCGGTTTCCAAGAAATATTATTATCCATTTTAATAAGTCTAGTATTACACGAATGAAGAAATATAGGATATGTGACCCCAACCAACCATGATATATTACCGAAATTAGTCCAACCCAATTTTAAATTTATAGGAGCTGAATTAGAATTTGGAAAATCAAATATTATTGAATCTTTAATATATTCTAATGCCTTTTTAGTTAGTAATGAATAAATTCCCTTCCCACGATAATTTATATCAGTTGCAGAATCAATAAATTGAAATGCTTCTTTATATTTATTACCTTTACATAATTTCCATCTCCATAATATTCTTACTGATATTATTCTATTAGAAACTAACTCCTTAGCCCCCCACCCCAGTGGTAAACCGAAAGGAGATTGTAAATACTTCCAAGTCCACCACGCTCTGTCAAAATTCGCATTCGGAAAACTTTCATTTAATAAAGCTAACACCATTTGGATAGTATTACTATCTTCAAAGTCTAATTGTTCTATATAATACTCCATCAATTAATAGGTTTTCTAAACAATATTTTTATCAACAAAATAGTAATAGAATCAAATATTTTAAACTTATATTTATAAACTAATGTAATTCGATTAAATATATTCTTTTTAGGAAAAGATAAATAAGAATTTATTATATCCTTATTAATAGAACTCATATCTTTACCAAAGTGCTTATAGAATCCTTCCACCGTTAAGTAATATTTCCTTCTTATTACAACTTTGTCCCTTTTGAAAAAAGTTTTTATTTTTCTAAAAAAAGAACTTGAAACGTTTCCTGTTACATTATTTTCATGTTGCCTATATAAAATCAAACGATCGCTGATATATGAAATCTCACCCAAAGTACTGGCCACTAAGCATAACAAAACATCATGCATACTCACATAACCCGAATAATCCAAACAATACGATAAAAGCTTTTTATTACATATAATTGTACATCCAAGTATTCCACCATTTAAAAATAATAAATTGGATAAAGAAGAGACTTCTGCAAAAAGAACAGTATCATTAATAACATGCGAATTATAGAGTAAATAAGCTTTAGAATATACCAATTGCGGAATTGAATTATTCTTATTTTTTATCTCAAATAACATTTTTTCAATTTTATCCTCCAGCCAAATATCATCTTGATCACAAAACATGATAAAATCGGATGTTGAGTACTTTAATAAATTCATAAAATTCATCGAAGCGCCTAAATGATGATTTTCATCACATATAAAAGTAATTCTATGATCTAATTTTGTATACTTTTGTATTATTTCTACTGTATTGTCCGTAGAACCATCATCATGAATTAATAAATTCCATTCTTTATAAGTCTGAGATTGTAAAGAAAGAAGTTGAGCTTCTATATATTTTTCTCCATTATAAGTCGCCATTAAGATATCAATTATCATATTTTTTACATTTAAAATTTATTGAATACGGTAATAAAGCATAAAAAATATATTGAATAGTATTAGAAAAATTAGTAAATACAAATTCTCCTATAAAATTAAGCACCAAAAACACTGAAAATATAGAAAATAAAACAACATAAGCAGGATGCCCTTCTTTACTTTTCCTATTCAAAAACCCTAAAAATGAACCATTCAAACAAGCAAATATAAAAACTCCAATATAACCAAAATCAGTATAATACGGATATAGGACAGTGTATACATTGGTCGCTTCAGGAATAAAAATATAGTTTAGAATAGCATTATTTACTGTAACATTAACTCCCAAGGCATTCATTATAGCATAAACAAACCGAAAAGAGTTCGCTCCCCAACTTTGATTAATTTCCGGCATATAATCAAATGCCACTGACCCAGACAATAAATATGTGGAGAAAAAAGAATATTTATCAATTTCGCCATCCATCGATCTATAACTTTGCAATATAATTGAGAATAAAGCAAAAAATACAAGTGATAAAATTATAACTTTGACAGATATTTTCTTTTTCTTATACAAAACAATTACACTAGAAAGTAATAATATAAGAAACATTGTTTTTGACATCGTTATAAAAGCTACAAATAAGTTTAAAATAAAAAGAAGTATTATTTTATATAGCTTTTTAGATGAGAAATCGGTTAATTCTATCAGAAACAAGACTAAACTTGTTGAAATAAAATAAGATAAAACACCAAAGTTTGGAGCTTCTATATTTTCATCTAATCCAGTATTTAACATTCTTAAATAAAGAAGAAAATTACCAGCTCCATTCATTAATGCTTCTCTGATTAATGTATAAACAATGATGGGTATTGATAAAAACGTAAGAAAATAATAGAGTTTAATGATCGTTTTATTAGGCCTTATAAAATATTTTCTATTAGCAAAAGAAACTCTTGGAGAATATTCTACAAACATAGAAAATATATAGAAGGTTATAACCCAAATAAAAATAGCACACGGAAATTTATTATAAATAGGAAATAAATTATGGTTTAAGGTTAAATATAAAAACAAAATACCTCCCCACAATAATGAAATCAATGTATAAGGAGCGAGAATATCTTTAGAATAATAATATCCAATAAAAAACAAACCAATAAATACAAAAAGTAGTATTATTAGCATATTCCATATTTTTTATTATAATAAAACATAAGTATAAGTACTGAATACTCAGTAAAAACCAATGCTAATGCAGTTCCTATTTCCATTAAAAATGGAGTTAAAATTGAAATTAACACTAATGAGATACAAGCAACAGTAAAATAAACTTTTTGGAATTTCAATCTTGTTTTATCATCACCTAGTGCAATGAGCCCAATTTGTCCCAACATGGCTCCCAAACCTATAGCAAAAGGTGCAAAAGAGAAGATCTTTAGTAAAACGGATATTCCTTGATAAGCACTTCCTAAAAATCCAGAGATAAAATCACTAAAAATAAATAATCCAATAGAGATTGAAAACATAATGCCACTAAGCAACAATAATAATTTACAAAACAATCTTTTTCCTCCAGATTTATTTACTAATGACATTGCTGCTATTTTCGGAAAAAATGTTTGACTAATAGGAACATAACTCATTAAACAAAGGGCTCTCATTAGTCTTTCTGCTGCGGAGTAGCGTCCTACAATATCAGGTGTAGAAAATACGCCTAAAACAATTACAAATAATTGAGTGTACATACTTATTGCAGCAGAAGATAAAAACAGAGGAAAACTATCTTTTATTTGTCGTTTTATATCAAGAAAAAGAAAAGAAAAAAAAGAGACTATATGTAGTTTTAATAAATAATATGTCGAAATCAATCCAGCTAAAACATATACTGACGATTGTATTAAAGCAGCTTTTATATAATCATTTTCAGTTTGTACAAAAACAAAGATTAAAGGCAATACCAAAATTTTGGAAAAAGTAGTTATTAAAGAAACAATCCTGATTCTTCCAATACCTTGATACATCCATGTGAAAGTGAATGTATTACCTATAAGCATAGGAAAAGTAGCCAATAAAGTTGTTTTATAAATATAGAAACGTTCTATACCAAATGCTAAAACTAAGAAAATGCATGAAGAAAAAAGAAGGAGAAAGACCTTAGCATATAATGTAGAAAAAAATACACGACTCAATTCATCTTTATTGTTTTTTGCAATAGCAATTTTTTTCGTAGCACTTAAGTTAAAGCCAAAATCGACAAATAATAGAAAATACTGAATAACAGCCTGAGAAAAACCTATATAACCATATTTATCAGCACCTAATTTTATCATCAAATAGGGCATTATGGCTAGAGGTATCAAGTAATTAACCCCTTGTAATAAAAATAAATAAAAAACGTCAGAATATTCTTTTTTAAAAGAACGAAAAAATGAAGGCAGCATTTATATATTAATTATGCTTTATATGAAAACGTGACACAATAGAATTATATATAATAAAAATTCTATTTGTATAGGTTTTCTGAATAATTGAAAAGCCATCCAGTATCCTTCAATCTCGAATGATTCATATCTTTTTCACTTAATAGTATCTTATCGGTAGGAATCCTCCAGTCAATACCTAAATCTGGATCATCCCAAACCAAAGCTCCTTCACTTTGTGGTGAGTAAAAATTGTCACACTTATACTGGAAAATAACCTCTTCGCTCAATACGCTAAACCCATGTGCAAACCCACGAGGTATAAAAAATTGGCGATGGTTTTCCTCCGTCAATTCCACAGCCACATGCTGTCCGAAAGTAGGAGAACATTTGCGAATATCTACGGCAACATCCAGTACTGCACCTTTTATCACACGCACCAGTTTGCTCTGTGCAAAAGGAGGTTTCTGATAATGCAATCCACGAATCACACCATAACCGGATTTGGATTCATTATCCTGAACAAACGTCGTTTTGCAGACCTTTTCTTCAAACTCTCTCTGATTGAAAGACTCGAAAAAGTAACCACGCTCATCCTTAAAAAGACGTGGCTCAATAATGACTACACCTTCTATGGAAGTCTTTATTATATTCATAATTTGATAGGAAAAGTATACGCTCTAATTAAGATTATAAAAAAATAAAATTTACAGAAAAAAGTAGCTCTATTAACTTCTCAATATAAACTCTGTCAAATTCAGAAAACTCTTATTCTTTTCTCTACGATAAACGCCTCATTTCTCTACGAGAATCGACCCGATCTCCGTAGAGTTTCTCTCTATTCCTCGTAGAGAAAAATTAGCAAAACATAACTATTTAATAATCAAACCATTACAACAAACAAACATTGTATATATTTTCCACCATTATCCTACAATAAAATCGTCTACTAAAACACAAAGAGAATACGAAATATTATAACCTACTATCTTCTAATTCTTTCAAAGCTTCCACTACCGTTCCTTCCTCCGAAGACAACTGCCGTCCACCTCCCCAACCATCAACAATTCGCCGAATCTCTTCTATCAAGCCTTCATCAAACACTTCATCATAACAAGAGAGCAACAAACGGCATTTCAATACAGAATCGCCCAAGTGATCCAGGACAATAAAAGCACGATCTAATATTTCCTGTATTTTTGCTTCTTTATTACTATCCGAGTACGCTGTGGCTCTATACCCCATCAACAACGCAAGGCAAAGTGAAGCCTCTTCCTCGTCCGTCTCTCCTTTTCTGTCAAAAAGAGATTCGGACAAGCGAAAAACTTCTGTGTTAAGTTGGCAAAAACGATCTGTATAGATGGGGGTACCATCAATACCCAGATACAATAATTCGTGAGAGATGCTTTGCAACTCCCGAACCTGGTTCATTAATTTATCCATTTACTTCGTAGTTAGAAATCAGTAGTAAGCAATTACTATTATTTATGAAAGGATGTGCAGATAACTTTTGGGGACTTTAATACTGGCAGTGAGAATGCCATTAATCCGGATCATCACATGTGTGCGATTGGCAATACTGACAAGTTCGCCCTCAACACCGCAAAAGTCTCCTTTGACAACCTGAACCTTAACTCCAACTGCAAAAGATTCGTCATTCAATATTACACTTTCGGGAGAGAGATCCATAACGAACATGAAATCACGCATCTGCTTATCGGGAATAATGAGCAGGCTATTTGTCCGGAGGTCCTTCATATAGAATAACTGAACATTATAATCTTTCGTTATAGACCAGGCACGATCTTTGGTAGTACGAACAAATATCAGATTCCTGATAACAGGTACTTCCACACGACGTTTGCGATACTTCAACTGGCGAATCACAAACTGAGTGGGCATAAAGCACTCGACATTCAGTTTCTCCAAAGAATTACGGATCGCAAACTCCTGGTCCTTACGGGTTCGGGCAGCAAACCAATATTCCTGTTGTTCAGACATTTATGATTTTAAAATTGGGGTGATTTAGTAACCTTCAGGTACGCTACGCGGCTTGGACGAGACATTTTACTCATTCAAGCCGAAAAAATAAAAAAACTGTTTCAGACAGCAAACGGACAGAGATATAACTTTACTGAACGTTCTTTTTTAGACGGGGACAAAGGTAAAACGGATAAATGAAACAACAAAACATTTTTGATAATTTTATTTCGTTTCTCCATCGGTATAGATTCTTTGCCATTAAAGAATAGGTAATTAATACTATGTTAATTAGGTAATTAAGGGTATAATAAATACGATTTTAACACTGCGTTAAATACGTACTTTTAGTACACAAAAATAGGATAGTTGATAAAAGGTCTTCGAATTAACTAAAAAGGAATATTTAGTTATCATATAATAAAGTAAAGGACTTTCCCGAGCTTTTTTATTGCCCCGAAAGAATAATCATGTAAATTTGTAGCACAATAAAAAATTCTGGAAATATGAAATATATAAAGTATCTTCCGATTGCTCTTATGCTTTGTCTCTGCTCCTGCAAAAGTGGAAATGCAACAAGCCAGGCTACTGATATCCCACAAGACAGTATTAAAACATTCACCTTACCCGCTATCCCCGCTATGCTGAATACTCCGGAATTAAGGGCTGATTTTCTGGTACGCCATTATTGGGATAATGTCAACTTTGCAGATACTAACTATATTCATCATCCGAACATCACCGAACAAGCCTGGGCTGATTATTGCGACATTCTGAATCATGTCCCCCTGAGAACAGCACAGGAGGTCATGAAAGAAACAATCCAGAAAACGGAAGTAGAAAGAAAGATGTTTGACCACATCACCGAATTGGCAGACAAATATCTCTACGATCCAAACTCACCGTTGCGAAATGAAGAGTTTTATATTCCGGTATTGGAAGCAATGGTAGCCTCTCCTATCCTGAGTGAAACTGAAAAGATTCGCCCACAAGCACGATTGGAACTCGCACAAAAAAACCGTGTAGGTACAAAAGCACTTGACTTTACGTATACATTAGCATCGGGCGCACAAGGTACGCTCTATCAGATTAAATCCGACTATACCCTCCTATTCATCAACAATCCCGGTTGCCATGCCTGTACGGAAACAATAGAAGCATTGAAAAGTATTCCCATGCTAAGCGAATTGATAAAAAAGAAAAAATTAACCATTCTCTCTCTTTATCCTGATGAGGAACTGGATGAATGGAGAAAACACCGTAATGAATTCCCTGCCGAATGGATTAACGGATATGACAAATCATTCACTATCAAAACAAAAAATCTCTACGACCTGAAAGCCATTCCAACACTTTATCTACTGGATGCCAACAAAAAGGTATTACTGAAAGATGCCACAACACAGGCTATCTATGATAATTTGCCAATGCAATAATAATGTGCCAATGTGTTAATATGCCAATGTGCCAATTGGCACATTGGCATATTAACACATTGGCATATTAACACATTATTTTTGTTATTCTGAATTTTCTTCCTATCTTTGCCACGCATTGGTTCGCAACCTCTTCTTATTCGGAAGAATGCGATTAAAAGGGAATCAGGTGTAAATCCTGAACAGTCCCGCTGCTGTAAGTTCCAATGAATTATGTTATGAACAACTACCACTTTAGCCACTGGGAAAATCCTGGGAAGGCGTTCGTAACAGGAACAAGTCAGAAGACCTGCCATGCAATCTTTTTTCATTGCTTTCGAGGAAAAAGCGTTGAGTCTAATGAGCCGGATAAGTTCTATCCATCATTTCATTCACCACTCTGATTCAGAGAAAGTATTTTTTTCAAATAAACTCTGCCAAGTTTATTTATATGTCCGGCCGAAGGGATTTCGCCCGGACATTTTAATGCAAAACTAATGAGATGAACAAATTGAAACAGATCATTAAGTATAAACTTTGGGGTACAGTTGCCTGCTACCTTTTCTATATTCCTCTGCTTTCTGCACAGCAGCAAAAAGTGGATACTACACACATTTATTCGATCCCTGAAGTGGTTGTTGCCGACCGCTACCAGACCCGGGAAGTACGTTCGACAGCTCCCATACAAGTTTTATCTAAAGAAGAGCTTAAAAACCTGCATGCATTACAGGTATCTGATGCTGTGAAGTACTTCGCAGGAGTAACCATCAAAGATTACGGTGGTATCGGAGGACTGAAAACCATATCTCTACGCAGCCTGGGAGCACAGCATACAGCCATAGGATATGACGGTATTACTTTAACGGATTGTCAAACGGGACAAATTGATATCGGACGTTTCTCATTAGACAATGTAGACCGGTTATCGCTTAGCAATGGACAAAGCGACAACATATTCCAGCCTGCACGCTTCTTTGCATCCGCAGGGTTACTGAATATCCAAACGTTGACTCCACGATTCAATGACAATAAAAAAACAAACATCAGTGGTTCTTTTAAAACCGGTTCATGGGGGCTGATCAATCCTTCTCTGATGATAGAGCAAAAAATAAGTAAGAAATGGACGTTCTCTGCCAATAGCGAATGGATGTCAGCAGACGGGCAATATCCTTTCACACTCTATTATGGTGATAAAAATGATATGACTTCCCGCGAGAAAAGAAAAAACACACAGGTGGAAAACTTACGTGCCGAAGCCGGGCTATTCGGAAACTTCTCTGTAACAGAACAGTGGCGGATGAAAGCATATTACTATCAATCATCACGCGGATTACCTAATGCCACTTCACTGTATTATGACTACGCGGCACAGCACTTATGGGATAAGAACGTTTTTGTGCAAAGCCAGTACAAAAAGGAATTTAACCGCCAATGGGTGTTCCAGACCTCAGCAAAATGGAACTGGAGCTACCAGCGTTATCTGGACCCTACTTACAATAACTCAGAAGGTAAACAGGATAACAGTTATTATCAGCAGGAATACTATCTGTCAGCATCGGCACTCTTCCGGGCGTTGGACAATCTTTCATTTTCACTCTCTACAGACGGAAGTATCAATACCCTCAATGCCAACCTGCACGAATTCGCCTATCCTACACGCTACTCATGGCTGACGGTAGTAGCCGGAAAATACGTAAATGAATGGTTGACACTTTCAGCTTCGGCACTCGCTACAGTGATTAATGAAAAAACTCAGCAAGGAGCCAGTGCAGGCAATCACCGTAAACTAACTCCCTATGTAAGTGCTTCATTCAAGCCTTTCAGCAGCGAGGAATTCCGAATTCGCTTTTTCTATAAGGACATTTTCCGCCTGCCCAACTTCAACGATTTATATTATGGCGAAGTAGGCAATATTGATTTACGCCCGGAGAATACCCGGCAATACAATATCGGCGTTACATATAACAGAGCTATCTCTGAGTTCCTCCCCTATCTCTCTGCAACCATAGATGCCTATTATAATAAGGTGTCGGACAAGATTATCGCTACCCCCACAAAAGATATCTTTGTATGGAGCATGACCAATCTGGGAAAAGTAGAAATAAAAGGAGCGGATGTCACCGGAAACATAGTATTGCAACCGATGGAGAAACTGCGTATCAATCTCTCCGGTAACTATACTTACCAGCGCGCACTGGATGTGACCGATCCGGTAAATGAACCTCAAAAAAGAACTTACAAGCACCAGATTGCTTATACCCCCCGTGTATCAGGTTCGGGACAAGCAGGAATAGAAACACCCTGGATTAATTTCTCGTATGCATTCCTATTTTCCGGGAAACGCTACACACAAGGAGAAAATATAAGTACGAACCGTCTGGATGGTTATAGCGATCATAGCCTTTCGGCAAGCCGTGATTTTAAAATCCGAAATATAAATACGTCACTCAGTTTAGAAGTACTCAATCTGTTGGATAAGAATTATGAAATCATCAAAAACTTCCCCATGCCGGGACGTTCGGTACGTGCTACACTGAAAGTTACCTATTAAATAACCTTATGATGAAATATAAATATCTCATATATCTGCTCTTCTCTCTGCTACTACATGCCTGTGATGACATGGTGGATCAGGACATACCCGGTGGAAACAGTAACGGAAATGTCATAGAAACCGGAACATCCGAGATGTATGTACTTAACGAAGGACTTTTCAATCTGAACAACAGTACTTTGATGCGTTACTCGTTTAAAGACAGCCGGATGGATATGAATTATTTCCGTAGCCTCAATCGTCGCGGACTGGGTGATACCGCCAATGACCTGGCTATTTACGGAGAAAAGCTCTACATTGTAGTCAATGTTTCGAGTCAGATAGAGGTGATAGACTTACAATCGGGACTTTCACTAAAGCAGATTCCAATGCTAACGGAAAACGGAAGTTCACGGCAACCACGATTTATTACGTTTCACAAGGATAAGGCATATGTATGTTCGTATGACGGAACAGTGGCACGAATAGATACCACATCACTAACTATTGAAGATTATGCCAAAGTAGGACGAAACCCGGATGGCATCTGTGTACAGGGAGATAAGCTCTATGTATCCAATTCCGGAGGACTCGACTGGGACGGAGCCGGTGTGGACAATACGGTATCAGTGGTAAGTACGGAACCATTTGAAGAAATCAAAAAGATACAGGTGGGCCCCAACCCCGGTAAAATAGTAGCAGACGAATATGGACATGTGTATGTAGCCACACGCGGAGAGAAAATCAGTACAGGAGACTATAACTTTGTACAGATAAATACCACCACTGATGAAGTAGCACAAATCTACAACGAAAAAGTTATGAGTTTTGCCATCAATGACCAGCTTGCGTATTTATATAATTTCAACTACGGCACACAGACGGCACAGATAAAAGTATTCAATCTTCAAACAGGAGCAACGCTGCGTGAAAACTTTATTGCAGACGGTACGGAAATACATACTCCTTACAGTATTTGTATCAATCCATACAGCGGAAATGTCTATATCACAGAAGCCTATAACTATCAGGTGAGAGGAGATGTACTCTGCTTCAATCCGCAAGGGGAACTACAATACCGCCTTCAAGGCGTAGGGCAAAATCCGAATGCAGTGGCCTTCTCTGACAAAAGTTCACAAAGTAGTGGCGGCGGTTCAACCGAAGATCCACGCGCTGCCGCTTTTGCTAATAAGGTATTGGAATATCGCCCGGCTCCGTCACAATACATGAATACCAGCACCACCGCTTACAAAGAAGGATTTACCTACGAACAGGTATTGGAATATGCTACCCAGCGGATACAGGATCGTCTTCTGCTCTCATTAGGCGGATTCGGAGGAAATATCATAGTAGGATTCAAGCAGCCCATTCGCAACATAGCAGGCGAGTACGATTTCAAAGTATATGGTAACGCCTCCTACAACATGTATGGCACAGGTACAGGCAAACCGGGTGGCAGCGCTGAACCGGGCATTGTACTGGTGTCGAAAGATGTGAACGGTAACGGCCTGCCGGATGATGAATGGTACGAACTGGCAGGAAGTGAGTATGGTACAGATATGGAAACGCGTGGATATGAAATTACCTATCATCACCCTCAGGTAGAAAACACAGATATACGATGGACGGATAATCAAGGAAAGGACGGATTCATTCTCCGAAATAGTTTCCACACGCAAGCCTCATACTATCCTGCATGGATAACAGAAAATGAAATAACCTTCCGGGGAACGCGCTTGAAAGACAATGCTGTGATTGAAAACGGTATGTGGATAGGTTATTGCTACGCCTGGGGATATGCAGACAACCATCCGAACAGTACGGAAATGTCTAAGTTTAAAATAGACTGGGCCGTGGATGCCGATGGCAACAAAGTAGTGCTGGACGAAATAGATTTTGTGAAGATATATACCGCTATCAATCAGAATACAGGGCCAATGGGAGAAATCTCCACAGAAATAATGACGGTGGAAGATTTACATTTTGACAATTAAATAAACTCAATTAATAATTCATTAAATTAAACAACAAAATGAAAAAACTATCTTTATTAATGCTGTTATCAGTATTTGTATTTTGGGGATGTAGCAATGACGATGACGAAGAGGTAAGACACATATTAAGTCTACCGGATTATGAAGCAGAGACTATTGATTTAGGGGATACACAACACCCTGTGGATACCTGGTCAACCAGTTATGACTATGAAGGACAAACCTATACTACCAACTATTTTCATACTCTTCTCACAGATAAAAGTAACATTTTTGAATTCGATTGTACCTCGTCCGATATTTATGGATTTGGTTCAGATGCATTTGCATTCACCAACTGTACATCCGGGAATTACAGTGCCGTAACTAAAAAAGGAGTAAACAACAACACCTACGTTGTTGTGGGTGCTTCCGGATACAAAGTAGGTTCCAATTCCGACACAGAGGTTTCCATTCGATTCAAAAATAGTAATAATACTAATTATAGGGTAAAAGGCCTATTCATTACCAATAGTACATATGCCTATACCAGTATGACAGAAGGTACACCTCTCTACCATAATCAAGGTAAAGAAGACAAATTCGATACAACCGATTCATTCAAGTTAACTATCTATAATCTGGATAAGACAATGCACGTAGATTGCTATTTAGCAGAAGGAACTAATATTCTGACCGAATGGAAATGGATCAACCTTAGTGCATTAGGAGAAACAAAAGGTTTGAAATTCGCACTTACATCTACCAAAGAAGATGAATATGGTATGATGACTCCTGCTTATTTCTGTCTTGACGGTATCACCCTCATCGAAAAATAAAACAATCACTTCGGCATAATGCCAGTTGCATATCCTTAAAGTGCCTATTGCATTCACTCCAAATGCAACAGGCACTTTTTATTACCCCATCCTATCAAAAAGTCAGTATTTTATTGCCCGATTGTCAAAGAGCCGCAGCTATTTTGCGTACTTGCGCCAACCGCTTCATAAACGTTTCATCTTTACGAGTGGTTTGCATATTATATTTCAACTGTAAGCGCATCAACGGTTCTGCTTCAATCCCTAAGGCGGCTTCAAAGAGTAATGCAGTTTTTTCCGTCATTGGACGACGGGCATTCAATATCTCGTTCAAAACGGAATATGCCAACCCCATTTGCTCTGCCAGCTTTCGTTGCGATATTCCTCTATACTCGATTTCATCTTTCAAAATCTCACCCGGATGTGTCGGGTATGCGGGAGTAAGATTGTTCGCAATCATTTGAGGGTTAATCTCTTGTTTGGTAGTACTCATATCTGTTCCTCCTATTTATAATGATTCGACAATTCTGTTATGCTGCATATTGTTGCGATAATTTCGCCATCCTTGATTTGTTCTTCGAACTCGATACGATATTGATCGTTCACCCTTACCGAGGATAATCCCGCTTTATCACCTTTTAATTTCTCATAATTCAGCGAATTATATTGTGCGAGAGCCGTTACATCAGCTTTTTCAATCATCAAATCAATGATGCGAATATACTTACGAATAATCTGCGGTTGAAAACGGTGTTTTTTATCCGCCTTTCCTGTGATATATAAATCTCGTAAATACTCCTCATCAAAAATTATCTCCATATCGATTAGCTTTACAAATACAAATATAACACCATTTACCTGCATTCGCAAATATTGCGAACTTTTTTATTATGATTTATGCATTTCCCAGCCTAAAAGTTCTTTCGTTATCGTACACCTGCATCCGGTGTACAGGTTTAATAGAATTTCAATTCCATGTCAAGTACCTATTGCATTCACTCCAAATGCAACAGGTATTTTTTATTACCCCATCCTATCAAAAAGTCAGTATTTCATTGCCTATAT
>QWCY01003609.1_pt1 | contig 17453 bp, 13 predicted proteins | sample 1972631 | NCBI WGS metagenome assembly QWCY01 (sample SAMN09866696, study PRJNA288562) | Human gut metagenome isolate pre1_stool, whole genome shotgun sequencing... | isolation source: gut | host: Homo sapiens | place: USA: California
AAAGATGGGAGATACTCTATTAAAGTTTTCCAGTCAAATTGCACGTTTTGATAACATAAGCTGATAATATACCAATTAGAAAGCAAGCTACAATGAAAGAGAAGTCTTTTAAGTTTAAGGTTATTAGAGATAGTGAAAGCATCATCTTGTCACTAAACTTCTCTGATTTATCTATTGATGTTATTCGCCAGTTAATTAATAATTCCATCAAAGTGGAAGCAAACAAAGAGTGTAAATTACTATTTATTGGAAATCTAGACTGCAAATTAGAATTAGAGGATATATATAACCTTGCTAGCCTTATACAATCAATTGTAGGTAAAACATTAGTGTGGGATATTATTGATAATCACCTAAGTGCGGAAGATAGTCAAGATTTAGCTGGCTATTTGATTTTGTAACAAAAATGAAATGCTGTAATTGCGCATAATCTGCACATTTTCGCACAGGTACAATATTTTCTAAGTCTTGCTCGGAAAGGTCTGGAAGCAAAATCGTGCAATCGTGCGGACTGTGCGTTCCTATCAGTTAATGAAGATTGTACTTATATCAAATATTCCAACAAGTGGCTATATCCGCAGAAGGCTTAGAAAATATTACGACTGTGCATAATTGTGCGAAGTATGCATTGCTGATTATTTGTCACCTATCTACATATACCAATACTGAAAGCCTTAGTCTATGTCGTGAATTAAGAAAAGAATAGCTTTCTTATGCTTGTGATAATTTGTAGAATAAATCCTTATATTCTTGCTCTACAGTTTTAAAGTCAATGAACTTAAAGTCCGGTTTAGATAGAATTTCGCTTTTATAGTCTATCAATTCTTCGGATGTGTAGTGTAGAAATTCGTGATAGAGCATTGTATTATCTACGCTATCAATTTGTTTCTGTTCTTCTTCATTGGGAAAATTGTCCAGAAACATGTTATACACCATGTTTTGCAGTTTTGCTTCTGCTTGTAGATATACTTCTAAATATTGTTTGACGTGCCTCGTAATATCTGCAAGATACGCCTCACTCGCATCATGTAGTAACAATGCTAATGCAACCCTGTTGCTATATCCACGAGCAATGGCTTCTTTGCAACAAGCGATACAATGTTGTGCGACTGAATAAAATTCGGGGAAATGTCCGTTTGCCCTTGTCATTAGCGATAAAGCGTGTGCTATATCATCAATACGAATATCCTCTTCCTTTGGGTTGAGAGGTGAGAATTTAACTCCTGAATAAGTGGTAATATGGTCTGACATAATCAATGCTATATAAGTGTAATATTCTGTCTAACTAATATGCTGTTGATAATAAACAAGCCATTCATTTATTAATAGAAGAAGGGTATGGTTATTATCAGCAATATGTGTGCAAAAATACTATTTTAAGACTGAAACGCCACAGTCAAGTTCCCCCGAATTGCAGACTTGCAATAATAGAGTTGAGCATATTTTCGGCTTTCTGGTCATAATTTAGGCTAGACAAATGGTATTCAAGATTATCAAGCCCGTTTATTTTCTCAATTATAGATAGTAAGGTTCTCAAATCTTTGAAATCTATCTCCTTGCGTTGAATATTGCTACAGTTGATATATCTATCAAATTTTGATGAAAACAAGTAAATCGGTGACATAACATTAATACCTCCTGTGGAATGAGCAAATTGCTTATTATTGCAGTCACGGTCTATAAGTATATCAATATCTGTTTTAATTAAACTTGATTCTAAGGTAATCATGTAGTCAGATTCTTCTATTATATCAAACCTGAAACTATCTCTGATATGCTCTATAAACTCATTTGTATTTTGTTGATTGTCAAATGAAGTCCAATAGTCAAAATCATTGTTAGACCTATTTCTCCAAAATGGAACAGAATGATAATTGCATAGTAAGTCTAGTGCGGTTCCACCTATCAGATATAATCCATATTTTGAAACTATTTTTACAATATCAATATCGAATACTGTATATTGTTCAAAAATAGCTTTCTGTCTGTTTACGTCTGATATTCTAACCATTATCCAGCATTGTTTTCGTCTTTTCTTTTTCTTCCTCTCTTCTTCCGGTTCAAGAGAAAATTTAAGTAGATGCTGGGTTTAAAGAATGCTACTTTTTTAGCTGGAATATCAATCGGTACAAATGTAGCCGGATTCATCCCTTTTCTCGCAGATTTCTGCTTGACTGAAAATGAGCCAAAGCCGATAAGAATAACTCTTCCTTTCCGCTTCATTTCTTCGATAATGATTTCAATGACTGCATCCAGTGCCTTTCTTGACTCTGTTTTGTTTAATCCCGTCTTTGCTGCTACTGCGTTAGTCAGTTCTTTCTTGTTCATACTGTTATTATATTAACGTGATTGATTATCAATTGATTTTGAAGGATTATTTCGCCTGTGTAGATATGACGAAGCGTCATAGGCATGACGAGTTGTCAAGTCGTATATTAATAAGGAGAGAGCCTATTTAAGCATTCAGTTTCATTAATGCAGCATTTACCTCTTGCAATTTGAATAAATTATGCTTATTCATCTTATAGCAATTGATAACACCTGAACTAACACACCGATACAAGGTTGAACGAGAAATGTGTAAATAACTGCATACTTCGTCATTAGTGAGATACGCCTCTTTTTCCATTTTGTTTTTAGCTTTGACTTTGGGATTAACTAATTCCTCTCTAAATATCTCATGGATAACTGCACTCAGTGATTCAATGAATGAAGTCTGATCGCTGATAAAGGTAATTTCTTGTTTCATATTCTGTTAATTTTGATGTTAAACATAATTTATATTTCAAGAATCATTCCTTAGGTATGGGGATAGAATACAGCTAATAGAGTGATTTGCTAAAAATCAAACTTGAAATGTCATGACTAATAAATTGTACGAAGAAGTATAATTAGCATACTTGTGCTGATTTTGAAAAATGAATATCCATTATATAGTATGGAAAATGGTACACTCAATAACAATATTTGCTAAAGTGTTTAACCGCATCCAAATAAAAATGTATTTTTGTCCCAACTAAAACATATCTTAATGTAGAAAGTATATGTGAATGTGATAACGAATAGTATAAAAAGGTGAGACCAAATCAATAAAATATGAATCATAATCAGTCAGGAAATTCTATACTTTACAAGTACCTTGATATTAATGGCGCAAAAATGATGCTTTATTACAGCGATCTCCAATTTACTAATGCTACCAAATTTAACGATCCCTTTGATTGTCATCCTAGCTTAATAGATTTCTCTAAGGTTCCTCTTGAAAGGTGCAAAGGGTGGACACCGGATATTATTGAACTGCTTGAATCGGATAGATACAGAAGATACCGAGAAAGAGCTTGGGTATGTTGCTTGTCGAAAGTCTTTGATTCGTTATTAATGTGGAGTTACTACAACAGCCATAAAGGGGTATGTATTGGCTTGAATATGGAGAAAGTCGCAAAGCACCTCAATGTATCTCATGGAATGGTGGTTGCTAATTCTGGCTATGAGGTTCAATATCGTGATATTATTGAAAAACCTGATTATTTCCAAGACGAGATAGATTTCTATCATTACCAAATGTGTACAAAAGGAAAGGATTGGAAACATGAACAAGAGGTTCGCATGTTTATTTTAGATCCGTCTCCTAGTTCTATGAAATTGTTGCCTAATCAAGATGATAAAAATGGACCAATAGATTGGAAAGAAGTGAGAGCTTTTCCTGAAATCGGAGGAGAATGTTTTGAATCCATATATCTTGGTGTTAATATGGATAAGAACGAGGCAGAAAAAATAATTAAGACAGCCAAGACATTTAATCCTGATATTAAAATATATCAAATGGAAATTAATTCTAATGCTTTCAGATTAGACGCAAAACGAAAAAAATAATTCTAATATTTTTGGAAAATAGGAATTTAACTCAGAGAAAAATGTTAATTTTAGGGCTTAATTACATTTACTAGAAAAAAGATGAATTACGTATGGCCAAGAAACAAAAAACAACAGATACACTAAACTTAGAATCTATTTTGTTTAATTGCAGGGAGTATTTACGAAGTAATGCTTCGCTGAACGATAAAAGGGACTTGCTTTTAACACTGGTATTCTTGCGATTTATTGGCGAAAAGTTTGAGAACGCACAAAATGATATGAGACAAGAATGTTTCAAGAATGGAATTACTGACGAGCAAACGATAAGTGCGTTTCTTAATAGTCCAAGTCGCTACAAAGGGATAGCATATGTCCCGGAAAAATCACGTTGGTCGATGATTATTGATCAGCCGGCATCTAAGTTAAATGCCACTCTTGACGATGCAATTCAAGAACTTGAAAATAGTGGCGAGGCATTAAAAGGATGTGTTCGTATTGGATTATTTACTTCAATTAACCTCGAAGCTAACGTTATTAAGAAGGTTGTTGACGAGGTGAATAAGATATCTCACAAGACTTTTGGTGAAGAGAAAGATTTAATTGGGCGTGTGTATGAGTATTTCCTCAAGTCTTTTGCAGTAAATGCAACCAAGGAGGAAGGTGAGTTTTATACACCACACGATATAGTTGAGTTAATTGCAGCTTTTATTGAGCCATTTGATGGAACCCTTTATGACCCCTGTTGTGGCTCGGGAGGAATGTTTATTCAGTGTGCAAAGTATGTAGAAGCAAAGCAAGGCGATATTAAAATGGTGAATGTTTATGGACAGGAAAGAGACCCTGCTACATATCGACTTGCAAAAATGAACCTTGCTATGCGTGGTATCTCACATCACCTTGGAGAACAAAACGCCTCTACTTTTACGCTAGATTTACATAAGGGATTGACGTTTGATTATATTATGGCTAATCCGCCATTTAACCTTAAGAAATGGTATGATATTTCGTTGAGCAAAGATAGTCGCTGGGCAGACTACTCAGTGCCTCCGGAGGGCAATGCTAACTATGCTTGGATATTGCATATACTGTCGAAATTGAAGGCTTGCAAGGGCATAGCAGGATTCCTACTAGCGAATGGTGCATTGGGTGACAGTGATGCAGCTGTGATTCGTCAAAAACTTATTGAGAATGACAAGATTGAAGCTATTGTGGTACTACCTCGAGAATTATTCTATACTACCGATATATCTGTAACCCTGTGGATTCTGAATGAAAATAAAAAGGGAGGGATGTGGCACGGTCGTAAATTGCGCAATAGAGAAAAAGAGATTCTCTTTATGGATTTACGACAGTGGACTGAAAACCCGGTAAAGGGAGAGCAGAAAAAGAAAGTGGAGTTGAAAGCCGAACAGATAAAGCGAGCGACAGAAATATACTTCAAATGGCAAAACGAGGGAACGGATGGAGCTAATTATGCTGAACCCGAACTATATCGTTCTGTTGGCTTCGAGGAGTTAAGTAAAAATGGCTATTCGCTTGTTCCAAGCCGCTATATCGAATTTGTGGACCGTGATACTACGATTGACTATCACCAAGTTCTGACCGAAACCGCAACAACCGTTTCGGAACTATTGAAACGCCAACAACAAAACGACGAAACATTGCGTAACGCACTAAAACATTTGGGATATGAGTGTGAATAGTGAACTTGGTAATTTAGTCTGTTTGGGAGAATATATTGAGCTTTGCGATGAAAGGAATAGTGATGGAGTATATAAGCTTGATGATATTCAAGGAATAAGTACTGGAAAAAAGTTTATTGCAACTAAAGCAAATTTAGACGGAGTTTCTTTGACTTCATATAAAGTAGTTCATGGCTATGAATTTGCATATGTAGCTGATACTTCTCGTAGAGGTGACAAAATTGCGTTGGCATTAAATACGACTAATAAACCCGTTCTAATATCTTCTATTTATACAACATTTCGCTCAATTGATACAGAAAAGTTATTACCTGAGTATTTGTTCTTACTATTAAGTCGAGAGGAATTTGATCGCTTCTCGCGTTTCAATTCGTGGGGTAGTGCAAGAGAAACTTTCGACTGGAGTGAATTCTGTCGCATCCAGATTCCCCTTCCAGATATTGATATTCAGCAAGAGTTAGTTGATACCTATAATGGATTAAAGGCATTGGCAGAGCAGAACGAAGCATTAATCAAGCCACTCACCGAAGCTTCTCAAGCCTATATCGTTGATTGCAAAAAAAAATACCCTGAAGTTGAACTTGGTGAGTATATTGAACCTATTGATGAAAGGAATAGTGATGGAGTATATAAGCTTGATGATATTCAAGGAATAAGTACTGAAAAAAAGTTTATTGCAACAAAGGCAAATTTAGACGGAGTTTCTTTGACTTCATATAAAGTGGTTCATAGCTATGAATTTGCATATGTTGCTGATACTTCTCGTAGAGGTGACAAAATTGCGTTGGCATTAAATACGACTAATAACCCCGTTCTAATATCTTCTATTTATACAACATTTCGCTCAATTGATACAGAAAAGTTATTACCTGAGTATTTGTTCTTACTATTGAGTCGAGAGGAATTTGATCGTTTCTCGCGTTTCAATTCGTGGGGAAGTGCGCGAGAGACATTTGATTGGAGTGAATTATGCAGAGTGCTTATCCCACTACCTCCACCTGAAGTTCAGCAAGCAATTGTAAACCTTTACAACTGTGCCGAAGAGGCAAGAAATATTGCAACTGAGGCTCGTGAAAAAATAAAAACGCTCTGTCCGGCACTGGTGCAAAGAGCTATAAATGGATAGTGTTAATCCAAATATGTTTGATATTATGAAAGGTAAATATTACGAAAGCGATTATGAAGAGGCTCTAATCGACCTGCTTGTTCAACAAGGTTGGGAATACACACACGGTGGCAGTATATCCCGCAACAACCGAGAAGTGCTGTTTGTAGATGATTTAATGCTTTATCTTCAGCAACGATATCCCGATTTGCAGCATGGCGACATAGAAGAAATTATCAACCGTTTGCGCCACGTGAGCGGTCAAACCCATTTCGAGCTACTCCGTAATACTTACTATCTTGTGCGTGATGGATTTCGTTATATACGAAACCAAGATGGAGAAACATTCGATATAGAATTTGTTGATTTTGAAGCGCAAAATAAAAATAACATTTATCGGTGTGTCAATCAGTTTGAAGTAGGATATGGACAAAAAAATGACATTCGCATACCCGATGTGTTACTCTTCGTCAATGGTATTCCGCTTTGTGTCTTCGAACTTAAAAATCCAACAGACTTCAATGCAACTATTGCAGATGCATACGACCAAATACATATTCGATACAAAAGAGACATACCACATCTTTTGCGATATGCTCCACTCTCTTGTATCAGCGACGCCACAATAAACAACACAAAACTTGGAACAACCTACACACCATATAATCACTACTATGTATGGAAGAAAGTAAACAATGAGGACGAGTCTGCCAAGCGAGGTACCGACCAAGTGAAAACCATAGTGGCAGGCGTGTATGAGCCGAATCGCTTTTTGGAGATTATTCGTGATTTCGTTTACTTCCCCGACAAAAAACATGATAAGGAAGAAGAGGTGGTGTGTCGTTATCCTCAATTTTTTGCGACCCGAATGCTAAAAGAGAGCGTATTAAAAGCACACTCTGCAAATAGCAGTAAAGGGGGTACTTACTTTGGTGCAACAGGGTGTGGTAAAACATATACAATGATGTTTTTGGCTCGTCAGCTATCATTACGTTGTAAGGAACTTGGTTCACCTACCATCGTTATGATTGTGGATAGAGATGACCTGCAAACTCAAGCAGGCAAATTATTCCTTCGTTCGGAGGAGTTTTTATCATTGGGAACAGCTAAAATAATTTCAGATAGAGAAGATCTTAAAAGAGAACTATCAATCAGAGAATCTGGAGGATTCTTTATCTGTACCATCCAAAAGTTCTGTGAACAGATAGGCGAACTCAATACTCGTAAAAACATTATCTGTTTTTCAGACGAGGCACATCGAACCCAAGTACGTTTGAATACGCAGTTAAAAGTAAAGAATCAAAAAGAAGAAGACAAAGGCAAAAAGGACAATCCTATAGGAGCATTTGTAACCAAGCCTTATGCTGAGCATTTGCGTAGCGCATTCCCAAATGCAACATTTGTTGGTTTTACAGGCACTCCAATAGATGAGACTATTCAGGTCTTCGGCGATCTTGTGGATAGTTATACGATGCAACAATCTGTTGATGATGAAATTACGGTTGAGCTAAAATATATCCCTCGAATAGCAAATGTTACTCTCGATAGTGAGAAGGTAAAAGAGATAGACGCCTACTACAAACAATGTGCCGATGAGGGTGCAACGGAAGATGATGTAGCTGCCAGCAAAAAAGCAATGAGTGCAATGGAGGTGATTCTTGGCGATGACGAGCGATTAGATCGCCTTGCAAAGGATATTATAGAGCACTACAGCAATGCTTGCGAAAACAACCCCGATGTAGTACAAAAAGCAATGATTGTATGCAGCAAGCGTAAAATTGCATACAAATTACTCCAAAAGTTTAAAAAGCAAAAGCCTGAATGGTTCGAAGAGAAGAAGTCGCCAGACGACAGTAAATTAACTGCTGAAGAGTTAAAGGAACTCTCTCCAATGCCAACAATAGCAATGGTTGCTACACGTGCCCCAAATGACTCAGCAGATATGTATAACTACCTAGGTGATAAAGCACGAAGTAAAAAGCTTGATGATGCATTCAAAATGGAAAATTCAAATTTCCGCATCGTTATTGTTGTCGATATGTGGATTACAGGCTTTGATGTTCCATGTCTATCATTCCTCTATAACGACAAACCACTGCAAAAACAAACTCTTATTCAAACAATTAGTCGGGTCAACCGGAAATACGAGGGGAAAGAGTTCGGATATATTATTGACTATATCGGTATTCGCGACAATATGATGGAGGCAATGCGTAAGTTTGGAGGTGAAACATTTGGCCCAAGCGAAGATGATGTTCAACAAGCATTAGAGGCTCTAATAATTGAGTTGAAAATACTCAGCGATGTATTTGTTGACTTTGACATAACGCCATTTACTGATTCACAAACAACTCCATTAGAAAGATTAGAGTGCCTGTCTTCGGCAGCCGACTACATAATTACATTGACCGAGCAACTAAATCTTAGCAATGAAAAAGATAAGCCAAAAACCGTTAGCGTGAAAACATTCTTCTTGGCTCATGTGAAGCGATTAAGGACAGCTTATGACATTTGTCAGCCATCGAATGTGCTCACGAACGAGCAACTCTCCTTGTCGCAGTGCTTTATGGCGGTGGCATCTTACATTAGAAAGACTTCTGGCGAGAAACACGATGCAGAAAGCATGAACCGTGTGGTTGAAAAAATGGTTGCGGAAGCCTTGAAATGCAATTCGGTGGTAAGTATTCTACAAACCGATGTAGAAGAGAATATATTTAGTCCTGAGTTTGTGGAACAGTTGGATAACATAAAACTACCAGCCACCAAACTTGAAGTTTTGATTAAAATGCTTCGTAAATCAATCAAAGAATACAAGGATACAAATAAAATAGCAGCTGAAAAATATGAAGAGTTATTGAATAAAACTCTCGAAGAATATCATAATAGAAGAGAGAGGTTATCATCTACAGAAGCCACTGCAACACAAACAGAAGCAGTAGATTCAATTATCAGAAATGCTACTCAACAGGCTTTGGATATACTCTCAAAATTAGGGGAAGACAAAGATAGTTTTAGACAACTGGGATTGACTTTCGAGGAAAAAGCTTTCTATGATATTCTTATGCATCTACGAGACAAGTATAACTTTGAGTATGGTGAAGATAAAAAGGTGGGTAGCTTGATTATTAACGACAAATGTAAACTCTTAGCTCAGAAAATCAAAGAGCTGATCGATGTGCAATCATCGTTTACGGATTGGCTCAACAATAACAACGTAAGAGCAGACCTGAACCAAAAGATATTCTTCTGTTTGGTAAAAAATGGTTATCCACCGCAACATAACGATGAAGTGTTCGATCAAGTAATGGAACAGGTGGAAAATTTCAAATACAAAAAATAAAATAGAATATTATGGCAATTTACGGAATAGGTGCAAATTATAACAACGTAGACGTATCACAAGATTTTATAAAAAAGGGTATAGCTTGTGTTGGCTGGGATATTACAGATGCTCCTGAATTACATAAAATACTTCAAAGTATCAAGATTGGTGATATTTTCTATATTAAATCACATAGCCCATCCAATGGCTTGTACATAAAGGCTGTTGGTATAGTAACAGACAATACTCTGAAAAAAGAAGTTGAGGGAATAGGTGTTTCTGTTAGATGGATTTGGGATGGATGGCATCATTATGGAAAAGTACAAGATAAGTACAATGTAAGAAGTATTACTATTTATGAGGAGTACAATAAAGATATACAAGATTTAATTTTAAGTTTCATTTTTTCAAAAATGAAGTAGCAAATATTATTAGATGGAACATTTATCATTAAGATTAGCATGGCATAATGACGGCTGGAATGGTTGTGTATGCAAAGATCCTAAGAAAAATACTTATTGTATCGGAAATCAATCATTTCCGGGAACCTTAATTGCGGAGCAAAGAGATCTTGAGAGAGAATGTCAAATTGCGGGAACATCGTGTGCAAAATTGCAAGAAGTTATCGCTTGTTCTAATAGCATCAATGCTTTTGGCTTAGACACTATTAAAAACAGATCTATTCCCCCTACCTTTTTTAATAAAGATGCTGAAATATATTATTATGATATGCCTCCTGCAACAGCTTGTACATGGCCTTATGAAGCAATGTACAGTGACGAAGAGGATAAATATAATTACGATAAGAAATTAGAAAATGCTAAATCTTTCTTTGGCAAACTTATTCCGCAGAAGTCACTTGTTTTCTATTATGCAAATAAGAGTAATCCTTTTAGTGAAGATGATAATAAAAACTATGTATTAGTTGGAATTGGCAGATTAAAATCTGTAGGCGAGATAATGTATTATGAAAATACAGATCAGAGAGTAAAAGATACTTATGGGGGTGGATTTATTTGGCAGATGCCGATAACCTCAAATTATCCTAACGAAGGATTTAGAATCCCTTATCACAAATACTTGGATAATCCCGAAATTCTAAACAATTTATTGTATATACCTGAACAAAGCAATAATTTTAAATATGCAGCAAAACATATAAATGATGATGATGCTCTTATATATATCGAAAGACTTATTAGTATTGTACAATATTTAATCGATATAAAAGATACTACGGAAGATTGGAATGTTCGAAAAGCATGGTTGCAATCATTAATGGCCGAGCTATGGATAAGTCGAGGAGCATATCCCGGTTTACCAGCATTATTAGATTATTTAGAATGTAATGAGTTAATTTCCTATTATTTTGATGCATCAAAATTAAATGACTCTCAAACCGTCGCAGTTGATATATTAAATTTCTTGGAAGATAGGTCAGTAGAGACTATTGGTTCATTAGAAAAGCCAATATGCGACAAGTATCATAAAAACTGGGCTGTAAAATTAGTTACAGCCAAACATAAAGTATTAGCGAAGTTACTTGCTCGAATTTCGCTAAAGAAAGAACAAATAGAACACATACTTGATGACGCCAGAGCTCAAAATGGAATTACCTCATCGCTTTCTGATATTATTGATGACATTTATATATTATGCGAACAATATGTAGGTGACAATATTGGAGATGAAATAACCTTTAATAAAATAGATCATGGTGTGATTCCTTCTCCAAATATAGGATTAGAACCACTTTATGATAAAGATGACTGGAGAAGACTTCGAGCATTAATAGTAGGTGTATTAAAATATGAAACAATACACTCTTTTATAGATCAGTCGACTGTATTAGAACGTGTAAATCATAAGTTGCAATTTTTGCCTGATTGGAAAAAAGAAAATTTTAATGATGCTCATATTGAGTATGATAAAGTAAATTTAGAAAATTCAATTGTATTTAAGCAAAAGGAAGAGAGTGTTTACCTTTATTTAAAGCAAGTATTTGAAGATGAACGATTAATCGAAGATAATCTTAAAGAATTATTGGGACGAGGGGATGTGAAATTATACAAACCTTTTCCCAAAGAAAGATGGAGAAATGAGCTTTTTGAAACAAAAAGCAATTTAGCTAAGAAAGTGTTAGAGGAATACGAAAAAGCTATAGAAGGACAAATTGATATTTGTTCTCAAATATTTAATAAAAGTTGTAGTGTAATAGCGGGTTCTGCTGGAACAGGAAAAACCACCATAATTAAAGCTATAATTAAAGCTATAAAATCAACATCTAATAATTCTGAGAGTATATGTTTATTAGCCCCTACAGGAAAAGCAGCAGATCGTATTCGCTATAAAACAGAAGAGCACGCAATCACTATCCATACATTCTTGACTCAAAATAAATGGCTCAATTATAACAATTGGACTCTAAAACATGCAGGAGGATTAAAGTGTGATAAGTATACTACTTATATCATTGACGAATCCTCAATGATTGATCTTAATTTAATGGCAGGGTTATTTAAAGCAATAGATTGGGATGTAATTAAAAGGCTCATTTTTGTTGGAGATCCTAATCAATTACCGCCAATAGGAAGGGGTAAAGTATTTGCAGAGGTGATAGATTATTTAAAAGAAGTTTATCCTGAAAATTATGGACGGTTGAGTATAAATCTCCGACAAATGGAAAATCGAGTATCTAATGCTGGGACAGGAATATTAGATTTGGCATCTATGTATATTAATGGTACTTCGGAGAATAATGATTTTGAGAGAGAAGATTTATTGAAAAAGATTCAAGAATCGGATGAAGAGGTATTCTCTGATTTGAGTATTATTCCATGGAATAATGTTGGAGAGCTGGAAGAAAAATTATCAGATAAGATTTTATCAGATTCAAACGAAGCAAATTTATTACAATACCAAATAATATCTCCATATAGAGGTGAATTTTATGGTACGGACTATATTAACAGTTTTGTTCAGCAGCTATCGAATAAAGAGAATTTAGAGCGATACAGATCTGTAGCAGGAATAACTGCAGGGGATAAGATTATTCAAATAAGAAATAGAGCTAATTCCGATGCATATAAAGATAAAGTAAGAAATAAAGTAGAAGTTTTTAATGGAGAGCTTGGACTTGCCTCGTTTTGTAATTATAAAACTAAAACGTTATCTGTTCATTTTGAGCAAAAAAAGAATAATGTAATTGATATAAAAGGAGATATGAATGTTGAAAATAATATTGAATTGGGATATGCCATATCTGTGCATAAATCTCAAGGAAGTGAATTTTCAAAAACGTACTTCATATTACCTAAATCAAAACAATCCTTATTATCTTCTGAATTATTATACACAGGAATTACTAGAGCACAGAAGCACTTAACGATATTTATTGAAGGCGATTTTAGAACTCTGTTTTCTATGATGCGCCCAGAAAGAGCAAGGTTGAAATTTATTAATTCTTCCGTATTTAACTTTAACCCTATATGTAATGATATTCTAAACATGGGCAGTTGGTACGAGGAAGGAAAAATACATGCTACCTTATCAGAATACTTTGTTCGTTCAAAATCTGAGGTAATCATTGCCAATTTATTATTCGAAAATGGATTTGAATCATTTAAGTATGAAGAGCCGCTTTTTGCTAATGATGGAAGCTTTTATTTACCAGACTTCACAATAAATTGGAAAGGAAAAACATTTTATTGGGAGCACTTAGGTATGATTAATTCTGAGTACGAACGGAAATGGAATATCAAAGAAAAATGGTATAACAAGCATTTCCCTGATCAACTAATTACAACAATAGAAGGGAATGATGTAACTCTTCAGGCAAAAGAACTTATTCAAAAAATAAAGAATAATTTATCTAATTAAGGCTAAACACAATCCTATAATCTAATGAATGGTAACATGAAACTAGTATATTTTTGGATAGATGAATATAAATCTATCAAACAACAAGGAATAAATTTGGGTAGTAGATATATTTATACCTCTTCTTTTAATAAAGAATCTAATACGTTAATTATAGACAGAGTCGAGAATGAAAAATATATTTCGAATTTTTATCATACTGATGTAGATCTTAGTAAACATATTTTAGAAGTCTCAGCCATGGTCGGTCTAAATGGAACAGGCAAATCAACCATGCTAGAAGCTTTGAGAAATGCTCTTACAAAGGATAGGGCATGGTTTGAATACCTTATTGTATATGAAGATTTAGTGTCCGGTGAGGTGTTTTTCGATAGGCTCGAACAACCTTCTAGCAGTATGTTTGCCTTTGCCCATTTATTTGAAACTACTGAGAGTGAACCAAAAGAAGAAATAACAGAGGATTCTATCAATGAAATAGCTTCAAAGCTAAAATCAAATCAAGAAGAACAAACAAAATATCACTTCAATTTCCATTGTACAGAAAAAAATGTTAACAGGAACTCTCCCCCAAAATATAAAGTTATAAACTATAGAACCTCATTCGACAACAATTTTTATCCAATAACTCATGATAAGAATGGATGGATTGATGTATCTACAGATTGGCTATTGTATGAAGAAAAATACAAATTTGAATCTGTAAAACCTGAACAAGATCGAGTTAGTATATTTTTAAGTAACGAATTAGAGCGCCAATTAAAATTATCGGATAATCAATATATAAGGACTTTGCTGCAAGAAAGAATAAATATTCCTGATAAAATCAATTTATCCTCTTGGGGTAATTCCATGCCCAGAGATACAAGTGAAAGAGCTAGCGTTTGGAATATACCTTATAGTTTATTGAATATTTACAATATTCTTTTTGGAAAGTTAGATGAAGAAATGCAAAGACAAATGGGATACGAGAATTCTGAATCTCCTGAAATTGCTAAAAATGGAACAAAAGGTAAGGTTTATGTATTTTTCTTAGAACATTTGTTGCAAAACACTTTTTATCATCTTAATCAAAATAATCGATATTTAGATAAATCCTTTAATACAGAAGAAATAAATTTTGCTCAATTTGATTTTGAATCGTGCGTAAAAGAATTCTATAAAGAATTTATGAATTCTGGATTTATTGATAATTATGAATCTATTCTTGAACTTATAGATTATGTAAAGGAGCTTATTAGCACCCACGAAGTCGTATTTGTTCATTCATATCTAATTGACATAAAAGATCTTTCAGTTGATGAAACAAGGAAAATATTATGTTATCAGAATGAATATCTTGAAACTTTAAATTATCTACGGATTAATGACATTGCTAAATCCTTCTTCTCCTTTGAATGGAGAGGAATGAGTAGTGGAGAATATGCCATGTTTAATTTATTTGCTCGGCTTTATCATGGAGCACAATCTATAATAGATGTTCCATTAGTAGATAGGGGAAGTATAGTTTTACCTGAAACTATTTACTTGCTATTGGATGAACCCGATAGCAGTTTTCATTTGCAGTGGGAGAAAGAGCTGATTAAGCTTTTAGTAGAAAACATAGCTGCTGTATTTACTTTTGAAAAAGAAGGAGGTAGATACATCCCTGATATTCAAATCGTTTACACAACACATTCTCCCGTTAGCTTATCTGATATTCCAAGTTATAATATAAACTATTTCCGAAAAGAGGGAAGCGGAAAGCTTGTTGTATTGGATGGAAAGTTGAAGCCTCAAAATTCTTTTGGAGCAAATATACATACTCTTATGCGTGATTCTTTCTTTTTGCAACACGGTTTAATTGGAGATTTTGTAACTAAAAAAATAAATGGGGTTATTGAGCTATTGAATAAAAATGAAAAATTGAGTAATAAAGAAATAGATATAATACAGAATGTACTTAATATTATTGATGAGCCTTTGTTGAAAACAAAACTGGAAGAAATGTTTAATGAGAAACTAAAAGAACAAGGAAATTTTGATCTAGCAATAAAACGTCTTGAAGGTTTGAAAAAAGAAATAGAAGACAAAATAGTTAAAATAAAAGGAAGGCATAATGATTAATATTAATACTATACATACAGATTCAGCAAAAGAAAAACACTGGGAAAGTTTGAAAGACTTATTAAAAATAAGACTAAATTCATCAAGTCTTCCAGTATATCTAAAAAAGTATATTAAATTAAATCTGGAAGAAATAATCACTGCGTTACCTGAGAGATTAATCGAGTTGAATAACGAGTTTCTTGGCACAGTTAGAGGTAGAGATAAAAAAAGATATGCGGGAAGATTGAAGAAAATATTCAAATACAAAGGCTATATTGACGAAAAAGAGTCTAAATATAATGCATATCATTTAGCAGATAACTTAAAAATAAATACTTGTCCATATTGTAATCGGCAATATACTATAACTATTACGGGGGTATCTAATTCCGAGAAGATAACAAGACCTCAATTTGATCATTACTTCTCGCAAGAAAAATATCCATTATTAGCGATTTCTTTTTATAATCTAATTCCGTCTTGTTCTATTTGTAATTCAACTATAAAGCATATAAAGGAATTTGATTTAAGTACACATATTCACCCATATTTAGAAGATGTAATAACTAAGTTCAAATTTGGCTATACTTTAGCAACAATGAATAGGTGTAAAAACATTAAATTGAAATATGAAATTTGTCCAGAAAAAGATAAAATAAAGAAAACATTAGAGGACTTCAAACTTGAAGCAATATACAATGGACATAAATTTTTAGTAGATCAATTATTAGAATTGAAAACGGCTTTAAATGATGACTATCTTGAAATATTAACTAGACATTCATATCATGGATTAGATTCGTGGACTCCAGAAGAAGCTTATCTCTATGCTTTTGGAACACATTATGAAGATGACAAACTATATTTACATCCATTCTCTAAACTAAAGAAAGATATATTAAAAAGTGCAGCTATGTTAAGTGTGTTTGATACCCATAAGTAAAATAATTATCTATTATTTCATGGTCGCATAATTAAAAAAAATACAGGTCTCAATCTAGGTCTCAGCTATGTAATACATGTAGCTACAGACTGACACAAATGGGCATATCTTTCTTTTTTAACATGATTTTTCGCTGTGCCAATTTGTAACAATCATTGCCAGCTTGCAACGAATTTAGTGACCGCCAGGAACCTCAAGCAAAGCTCCGAAGCTACTGATAATAAAGGGCTTCGGAGTTTTGCTTTTATGGAGGTACGCAAATAGGGGCGCAGGTTCTGGTAAAATGTACCTTTAGACAAATTAGAAAACTCTAAAGCCATGAAACCAATATTCAACGATGAACAACAGAAAAGGGCTTCTTTTATTTTAGAAAGTCCTTTGGCTAAGTTATCAGAACTTTACTCTAATGAGATAAAGGACTTGGCGGTGGTTTGGTGTTACTATTCCGGAAAAATAGAAGGCAATACTTATACTTACGTTGAAACGGAAGCACTATTAAAAGATGGCATAACTTCCGAAAAGAAGTATGAAGATGCCAAGATGCTTAAAAATCTCTACAAT
>QWCY01004926.1_pt1 | contig 17443 bp, 20 predicted proteins | sample 1972631 | NCBI WGS metagenome assembly QWCY01 (sample SAMN09866696, study PRJNA288562) | Human gut metagenome isolate pre1_stool, whole genome shotgun sequencing... | isolation source: gut | host: Homo sapiens | place: USA: California
TACACACTCACCTTGTATAAAATAGTCCCGTCAGCTTATTTTTTCAATCCGCTGCGCAGCATTTTAACGGTTTTTTTACTTGGCAGGATTTGAGCTTCCACAAAAGAAAGAGGGATGCCTGAGAAACTTGCTAGGAGTGTTGTTGTAACACCTTGCTGCCGGCACCATTCGCTTACGGAGAGACCGCTGCCCCGGCATTCCTGTATAGCTATGTTTCATTCCTGCTTCTTGGCTTCGTGTTTCAGTTCGTTGCTCGACATTCGAAAGACCAACGATATACGTCGGAATTCAAGAAGCTGGTCGTGGAAACCATGATGAAAGAAAAGCTGAGCTACAGTGAAGCGGCAAGGCAGTTTGAAATCAATGACCACAAACGAGTTGCCGCATGGGAGCGAATCTATCTGGAGGAAGGCCCAGAAGGCTTTGTCATCGAGCGACGCGGCCGCGGCAGCAAGAGCCATCCGCCAAAGCAGTTGTCGAAAGAAGTAGAAGAGGACCTGTTGGCGGAGGTTCAGAGACTTCACGCGGAGAATGAATACTTAAAAAACTTGCAAGCCTTGGTTTTGGAAGACGAGCGACGCCAGCACAAAAAACTTCTCGCCACTATTGTCTTATATGTGTCCTTACACGGTTAGATTCTATGATCACGCGGTACAAAACCGCTGCTCCTATTCCAGAGCTTATCAGACTTTACGAACAGCGCCTTTTGCAGTGCGAGCAGTCTCCGCAGCAGCCGCTACCTGATCTGGTCTTTTTTCGCCAGTGCAGGATAGCTGTGATAGCTGCAGCTGCGATGAGGACAAGAAGGACCCAATCTAACAGATGCATCACAGGATCCCCACCAAGGTATAGACAGCAAGAGCCACGATCCATGCCACGCAGCACTGCATCATCACGACCCCAACTGTCTTCAGCGCTGAGCCGAATTCTCGTCGAATCGTGGCTACCGCCGCGATGCAGGGAGTATACAGCAGCGTGAACACCAGAAAGCTGATAACGGAACGACCGGTAAACATCGTAGAAAGTGCAGCCCCGCCTAACAGAATCTGCAGCGTACTGACCACAGATTCCTTTGCGATAAAACCGGAAATAAGGGAGGTTGCGCAGCGCCAATCCGCAAAGCCCAACGGTGCGAACACCGGCGCGATCCATCGACCAATGAGAGCCAAAAGGCTATCGGCACTGTCGGCAACTACATTCAGCCTGGTATCAAAACTCTGGAGGAACCAGATCACAATGGTAGCAAGAAAAATCACAGTAAACGCCCGCTGCAAAAAGTCCTCGGCCTTTTCCCAAAGCAGCAGCGCAACGCTCTTGAGGCTCGGAAGCCGATAATTGGGCAACTCCATAACGAAAGGCACGGGCTTTCCGCGGAACACGGTTTGGTTCATGATGAGGGCCGCAGCAATTCCAATCAGAATGCCCAGCAGATACAGTAGGATCATTATGAGCGCGCGGTGCGTTGGAAAGAACGCTGCGGTAAAAAATGCATAAATTGATATTTTTGCCGAGCAGCTCATATAAGGCGTGAGCAGGATCGTCATCTTGCGGTCACGGTCACTCGACACCGTGCGCGTTGCCATAATTGCCGGCACAGAACAGCCGAAGCCGATGAGCATAGGGACGATGCTGCGGCCGGACAAACCGATCTTTCGCAGAGGCTTGTCCATTACAAAGGCGACGCGGGCCATGTAGCCGGTATCTTCCAAGATAGAGAGGAAGAAAAAAAGCGTCACAATGATAGGCAGGAACACCAGCACACTGCCAACACCGGAAAAAATGCCGTCAATAATCAAGCTGTGTACCACAGGATTGATCTCATAGGCAGTCAAAGCTTGGTCTACAAGAAAGGTAAGGCCATCGATCCCGCCTTGCAGCCAGTCGGACAGACGCTGACCAATAACATTGAAGGTGAGATAGAAAATCAGCAGCATGACAAGCAGAAACGTCGGAATGGCTGTGTAGCGACCGGTGAGAATTCTGTCGATCTTCATGGAGCGGGCGTGCTCCCGACTTTCATGGCATTTCACCACAGATGATGCCACCACGCCTTCAATGAAGGTGTAGCGCATATCAGCAAGCGCCGCGTTGCGATCAAGTCCTGCCTCACTCTCCATCTGCACGATGCAATGCTCAAGCAACTCGCGCTCGTTTTGATCAAGTGCCAGACGGTCGGCAAGGTCATCGCCGCCTTCGATCAGCTTTGCTGCGCAGAAGCGAGCCGGCACACCGATGCGGTCGGCGTGATCGGCAATCAGATGCGTAACGGCGTGGATACAGCGGTGAACGGCGGAATCATCCGCGCAGAAATCTGTCACCTTTGGCAGAGTTCTGCTCCGAGCCGCAGCAATCGCCTGATTCACCAGCTCGCTCACGCCCTCACCCTTTGCGGCCGCGATCGGTACGACAGGGATGCCGAGCGAGGCGCTCATCTTCTGCACGTCGATGGAACCGCCGTTGGAACGCACTTCATCCATCATGTTCAGCGCCAGCACCATAGGTATCCGCAACTCAAGCAGCTGAAGTGTCAGGTACAGATTCCGCTCAATGTTGGTGGCATCCACAATGTTGATGATGCCGTCCGGCTTTTGGTTGAGGATAAAGTCACGGGAGACGATCTCCTCCTGTGTATAGGGCCGCAAGGAGTAGATGCCGGGCAGATCCACCACGGAGCAGCCTTTTTCATCTATGATCTCTCCCATCTTCTGGTCTACCGTGACACCGGGGAAGTTGCCGACATGCTGATTGGATCCGGTGAGGGCGTTGAAGAGAGTCGTTTTCCCGCAGTTCTGATTTCCAACGAGTGCAAAGATCATTTCGGCTCGTCCTCCACTTCGATTTTTTGAGCCTCCTCTACGCGCAGCGTTAACTCGTAGCCGCGCACGCGGATCTCGATAGGATCACCCATCGGCGCGACCTTCTGTAGTGTCACGCGGGTGTGCGGGATCAAGCCCATATCCAGCAGGCGGCAGCGCAAGGCTCCATCTCCGCCAACAGTGGTGATCACGGCAGAATTCCCCACTTTTAATTGATTCAATGTCATTTGCTTTCCTCTTTTTTGCCCAGTTTTAATTTCATGGTAGCATTCCTGCTGCGGACTGTCAATACAGCCGAACCGGCATAATTCAAAGTGTGTAATAGGACTATTTGGCCTTGTGCTGCAGAAAATGTTGAAAAGGTTCCTGCGGCAAGGAAATGTCTTACAACTCTTTCGCAGTTTTAATCGATCCGCAGCAATTCGTCATCGTCGGAGCATCCGAAGCGGTTAACATCGGAGTCAGGGAAAGACTGGTAAATGTGCACGTTCGAACGCGGAAAGCATTCTTGCAGAAAATCGCGGACCGGGAAAAGATCATGGAATCCGCTGAAGTGCTTTTTGCCGTCTTCAAAGGAGACCGAGTTCACGACAAAATGCAGATGACAGTGCGCAGAGTCCATGTGCAGGGCATATACGACTTGGTGCCCAGGGAAAAGATGGCAGATATCGTAACCTAAGGCAAGCATATCGTCTGCACTTAGACGGTAGGCCTCCGTCGTCGAAAAGGATACAATAAAATGAAGCAGCTGCCGACCATCGATATTCTGATAAGCGCTTTTAACAAGCATAAACTCACGGAACGCATAGACTGGATCGACGGCATATCCGCCTATCATTCCGGAGCGGCACACATAGTCAAGAACGCGGTGCAAAGCTGCTGCGTCTGGATACTGATTGCGGATCAAGATAACGTCTGGCACAGCCGGTTCATCTCCTCTTTGATCATTACGTTCGTCCTCTGAGAGGCGGACGGACAGAATGCGATTTTTCATTGAAATCCTTCTTTCTTGTTGCTCGTGGCAGGAAGCGCAGATCGTATGACGCTTCTTTATTGAGATGTTTGCAGTGTGGTAAAAAATGAATAGAGATTATAGAAAAGTCTGATGAAGCGCACGCAGTTGTGCAGTCTCATCAGACTTTCCAAATGATGTTGACATGGTTGCCGTCGAGTTCGATCCGCTCGATAAATTCAGCAGCGATCAATTTTTCCTCGTCAAAAGCAGAGCGGGAAAAATCCAACCGCCGGATCTGAGACGCGGAATGCGGGGCGGTATGTAAGAGCTGTTCCCGCTCGGCGTGCAGTTTTTCAATCATTTTTGAGATATATACGACCGCCACATCGCTGCTCTCGGCGAGAGCGTTCACCAGACGATCGATTTTCTGCTCGATTTCCAAAACAGCTTCTGCCTGCGCGCGTTCTTCGCCTACTGTGGGAAGCTCGGCGGGACAGGCATCGAGAATGTGCTGGAGCTCATTGGCAATATGGGCCTCCAGCTCTCTAAGGTCTACATCAATCGATTCATCACAGTTGCCGAAGTTGGACCGACCGGAGCAGACCAGCTTACAGCGTTGCTCCGACTTTATGTAGTTGACCTTGACGGCATAGCCGCACTTGCCACATTTTAAGAGGCCAGTCAACCAGGAGTATTTTCCCGCGTTGGCGCGTGGAAGCTGCATCTGTCCGGAGAGCTTGTCCTGCGCACGCAGCCAGAGGGATGACGGAATGATTCCCTCATGCGTGGACAGGCTGAGCATCTGCTCATCCTTTTTCGTGTACTTGCCGCGGCTGCGGTCGCGCTTCCCAATCAGAAGACAGCCATGGACGCCGTCAAAAACTTCGGGCATCTGGCGGATCTGGATGCCCTGCGCAAGGTAATAGCAGTAGACCGCTTCGTCAGCCTGCACGTAGACGGGGTTCCGCAGAATACGGGACAGAGTCACGTTATCCCACGCCTCGCGCTTGGGGCCGTGAATGCCCTGCTCAGTCAGAGTTTTGGCAAGGGCGCGCAGCGATGTTTCAGACCGGACATATTCTTCAAAAATGCGGAGAACAGTCTTTGCGTTTTCATCGGCTATCAGAGATGAGACCTTGCGCCCGTCAAGCTCAGCTTTGGAAAGCGCATACCCGTACGGTGCGGGACCACCCGGCCATGCACCGAGGGAAACGCGGTGATGGTAGTTGTCGCGCACACGCTCCGCGGTCGTTTCACGCTCAAGCTGGGCAAAGGTCATCACAATGTTGAGCATGGCCCGTCCCATCGGTGAGGAAGTGTCGAACTGCTCGTTGACGGACAGAAATTCGACATCGTTTTTACGCAGAAGCTCCCAAATCTGGCTGAAATCCGCGAGGGAGCGGCTGAAGCGGTCCAGCCGGTACACGACGATTTTTTTGACGCGGCCCGCCTCCACCGCCTCCATGAGCTCGCCGAAAGCAGGCCGCTTGGTGTTTTTGCCGGAAAAGCCCTTGTCCGAAAAAACAAGGGCATCGTCCACAGTAAACTTCCGGCAAAGTTCGATCTGCCCCTCAATCGAAAGGCTGCCCTTTTTATCGATGGACTGACGTGCATAAATGGCATCCATTGGCCTCACCTCTGCGCGCGGGCAGCCAGCAGCAGAAGGCATCGGCGGCAGATCGCCGCCTGACGCGCAGAGCGCTCTATAGGGTCAACGGTTGAATAAGTGTTTTTGATAATCATAAGGGTTTCCTCCTTCGAGAATGTATGAGCCAGGACCGGAAGTTATTCCGGACGGCTTTACCACCCTGTTGAAGGCTGTGTAAAAATGTATTACAGGTGCTGCCGGACCTTTCGATAAAAGGTGCTGCGGCTCATATCCAGACGACGCATGGCTTCCGCTGCGCTGATGGTACCCGCACGCCAGAGTTTTTCCACCGCATCAAAATTGCTTCGCTCAATCGGCTTGCGACCGGTGTATTTCCCTTGTGCTTTGGCGATGGCGATGCCTTCGCGCTGACGCTGCAAAATATACTCGCGCTCTAATTCTGCAACAGCGCCGAAAACGGTCAGCATAAACTTCCCTGTTGGTGTCGTGGTATCGATTGCCTCTTTTCTGCTGACGAACTCCACGCCTTTTTCGGTTAGCTTTTCTATCAGCACCAGCAGGTCTCGTGTGTTGCGGGCAAAGCGGCTGATGGATTCGACAATGACAGTGTCGCCCTTGCGCACGTAGTCCATCATCTTTTTCAGCTCCGGACGGTCGGTGTTCTTGCCGCTCAAGCGGTCGATGTAGACCTCATCAACACCGAGCTCCTGCATCAACACCTCCTGCCGCATGGTATTTTGCTCCTGTGTGCTGACGCGAATATATCCGATTTTCACAAAATCACCGCCTTTTAATCAATCTGAAACTAATATGTCCCAATGAAGCCGCCAAACAATTTGGCACGTGCCAAAATACGGAAAGCAGCTGCATTGGGACACTTTTTTACTGTTTCTGTAGGGTACACCCTAATGGGCTATTTCTTTCGCCCCTTCAGATAGTTTTTTCCGCCCCTTATCATCAAGTACACGTCTGCCGCCAGAACGCAGCCAGCGGCAAAATCGTAAAGCGGCGTGCCAATAACGGCGAAAAAGACTGGCATGAAATCACCGCTCTTTCCGAATTGAGGCGCAAATGCCCTCAGCCAGAAACAGGACGAAGAGTGTGAGCATCATTCCGGCCATTACGTAGTTTAGATTCAAGTCCATCCCCTCCTCAGCGTCTTTTGCCGCGAGCACTGACCTTGCACCGTGATTTGCTGCGTGCTTTGGCTCGCTGCACATGCACGGAGCAGTACAGGTCGACACTGCTGCCGCGTGCTTTATAATTACTTTTCGTTTTAACCTTCTGTTTCATACTTACCATGTCCCTTCATATAAGATTTCTTCAATGTCGTCGGTTGAGAATCCCTGGTCTAACAATCGATCGACCATCTCGCCTGTAAAGCCAAACGCCTTTGCGACAGACTTCAAAAGTGAAAGATGTTCCTCCTCGGAATGAGGTAATCTTGGGTACAGCGGCGTGTCCCAATACCCCCACGACGAGCGATAGAATTTGGAGGCATCGAACGTGCCGCGGGTGATGCGACCGTTGCTGTCGATCTTTACGATGTCCCCCATCGCAATATCGACCTTCTCTCCACGCCCAAGCCAGTTTCCGCAGCGAGCCAACGCCTTGTTCAGAATCTCAGCGGTGGAGGCGTAGATGTAGACTCCGACTTTCGGGAAATGAACGATGTTGAGAGGATTATCTCCTTTAATGAGGTATAAATCATCCCGTTCAGACAGCACCGTAAACGAAAAAGATCCCTCGACTGCTTCTGCTGTGTATCGCAGGCTGGAAAAGTCGAGGGATTTTTGCTGCTCAATGAGCTGCACAGCGATAAAACTATCTGTCTGCACCTTTGTTCTCGGCAGGTGTTTTGTGCGGCGCAGCTCAAGGTCGTTCCAAATGGTGCCATTATGCGCCAGTGCAAAGGATTTCCCCTTTGCATGGCCGAAGAAGGGGTGGTTGTTATAGTTCTTCTTTGCACTGCCCTGTGTCGTCATCCGCGTGTGTCCCATGACGGCGCGAGCCTCCGCAGGAATACGTAGATGCAGCCGATGCGCCGCCAGCGGACGCTTGTAAATTTGCAGCCCACGCGATGTGTTGTAGGCGATGCCGGTGGCATCGGTGCCGCGTACTTCTGCCGCGATAGAGAGTTCCCGAATGAGATGGTTCCTTTGCTTGACGCTCAGGGAACCCGCATAGTCAACGAATCCGAACAGACAACACATCAGACTTCACCCTCGCTTTCCACTGGTTCGTTCACATATAGACGGCGTTCTTTAGGTACTGCATCAGTTCAGGCTGTGTGCAGCCAAGCACAAAACTTGACCAGGACATGGCTTTCAGATCATCATCCGTCAGGTAAATCGCGGCGTCGATGATGCAGTCAAGCAGTTCGAGAGTTGCGATCAAGGTATTATACTTCAGAGTGCCGCGGAACATCCGAAATTCCACGGTGTCTGCGTTTGTCAGGTTCACCGCCGTATACCGCCCGGCGTGGCGGCCGCTTTTGGCGTGGTCGAGGATTTCTTTTGGCTGATCTTTGTAGCCGTACCTTGCGGCCCACTGGTTCAGCTGCCCTTGCGTACGGCGGGAGAACTTGAGCAGCTCGTCCCAGAATTTTTCAACAAAAAACAGGACGCGCGCGATGGCTGCGTCCTGCGTACTCTCTGTGTTGCCAAATGCAGTGCGGTTGACGTGAACGTGGAGTCCGCAAGTGCCCGCCTGATGGCTCGTGTATCCCATCTGCACGGTCTTTCTCAAAATAGCCTCCCACGGCATTTCAGCCTGATGATAGGCAAGCGTCATGGGATGTGTGACCATCTCAAAGCCGTCGTCCAGAGAGCCGTCGTGCTTGCAGTAGAGGTTTTCCAAGCCGTTGCCGTTGGCGATGGACATGACCTCGGCGGCGTTGCCATCGTCCTCTCCGGCTCCGTCCACTTCCAGTTCTACGCCAAAATAGCGATCACCGTCCCCACGGAACAGCGGCTCAGGCTTGTAGTAATAGTCCTGAATCGGCTTGCGGGAAGTGCGGCTCGTGTAGCAGTCGTAGCAGAACGGATACTCGTTGCCGTCACTCTCACAGGCGTAATAGGTCTGGCTGATGCGGATGATATCACCGCAGCTGTGACAGTTTGTGTAGTGACGGTCATAGCAGTCCTGACAGAGCGGCGCGGATTCGTCTCCGGCGTTGTCATTTCGATAGATGCGCTCACCGCAGTGGGAGCAGAGAACGGTTTTTGTTTCCAAACAGTCCGGGCAGAGAAGCTCACCGCTGAACGGGTAGAGTTCGCCCCGAAGGAATTCCTCACCGCAATTAGTGCAAACGAACTTCGGTAGGGCAAAAATCTCACGGTACTTTTCAATCAAATCGTCCGGCAACGACTCGAAGTTTTCGCTGTCGGGTGGTGCGGAGCACAGGAAAAAGGGACCACAGACAGTGTCATAAATCTCGCCGGTTTCGGGGTGTTTTAAGGGGCGATTCTGGGGCAGGCCTGTCAGCTTACCTTCGTCGTTGCAGATCAGGGCGACTGGGTCTGAAAATGGATAGACAGCTTCGATGAGGCCGCCGACAAGGGACTGCATGGATGCGAGGGAGTCGTCGATCTCGATGGCGCGGGGGTCAGCGTTGGGCTCGACAAGTAAAACATTCATGGGGAATACCTCCATACAAAAATAGAGCCACAGAAAAATCTGTGGCTCTTCATGGAGATAATATCTAACTGAAAATAAAGCAATTTACAGCTTCAAAACGTAACATAAGGTAATGAAATTCGAAAGGAGAATTCAAACTTATGCAAGGTGAAGAAGCGTTTCAAGAATCCGTGCGCTCCATGCGCAATCAGACTTTGCGTGCAGATCGCGCCGGAGATTACTGGACAGACGACGAAAAGAATCGACTGAGAATTTTATTTGACAGCGGTGTCGGTATTACCGAGATCGCACTGGAACTGGGGCGAACAGAACCGGCAGTTTATCAGCAGATTGAAAAAATGGATCTGTATGGTCGTAAGCAAAACCCGCAGCGGCAGAGAAACGGCAAAAAGCCTCCCGAGTGCTTATGTGATCGCTGTGGAAATGATCCGGCATTGTGTCCGCTCCGGGAGCAATGCAGCATAGTGAAGGAGAGATGACGAGTGTTCGAGAATTATGATGATATTCTGAACGTTGAAGAGGCCTGCGAAGCCTTGAAGATTGGCTATAATGCGATGTACGAGCTCTTAAACACCGGTAAACTCAGGGGCTATCGAAACGGTCGTGTGTGGAGAATCCCGAAGGCGGCGTTAGTGGAATATATTCGGGAGATGGCGAAGATGAGCTGATGATTGCTTTTGCAGCTGGGCGTCGGACATGGGCAAGACGCCGTGGCGCAAAATCCATCTATTGACAGAACGCGCACACTTATTATAATTATTATAAATCCAATTTCTTTGGCTTAAGAGGTGGATGGGATGGAAGTTAGGACATTTTGTGAGCGCTGGCTCGTGAACGGAATTGAAGAGGATTACAAGAATTGGTTGCCCCGCGGTGTAGTGAGTCGTCAAAAAGCATCACGTATTTTCATCGAGTCACCGACGGGAACAGGCAAGAGTTCATTTGTTCTCGACAAGCTGTTTCCCTTTGCAGCAGAGAACAATTATAACGTTTTATATCTGGCAAATCGGTCTGCGCTGAACCAGCAGATAAAAAATGCACTAGCTCGGAAATTGGAGGTTAAGGGAAAAATCAAAAAAGATGAAGCCACGTTCTATTTGCCTGGGTCATTTTGCTGCCTGACCGTTATAAACTATCAAGCAATCTCGTTAAATCCTATGGCACTTAAGATGTTCCTAAGCGATTACACATACATCGTATTTGATGAGGCGCACTTTTTTGTTGAAGACTCTCTTTTCAATGCAAAAACGGGTCTGTTGCTAAAGTTGGTTTTGAACGAGTCGCCCGATGCGGTATGGATATTCCTTTCGGCCACATTAGATGGGTCGGAGGATTTGCTGCTGACGGCAGCGGATAAGATTCAACCAAACAACCTCATCGATGCCAATTTGAATAAGGTGGTATTCCGAGATCACTGCATTGTGTATAAAAACAATTACCAAAGTGCCGTGTACACTCCTTCTTTTTTTCGCGGTATCGACGAGCTGATGCCGGTAATCAATCGGACTGCGGGAGAGAAGTGGTTAATCTTTATTTCGTCTATTCAGCGGGGCAAAGCGCTGCAGCAGCGTATTAAAAAAGAAACAGGCCGCAAAGCGGTATTTCTATCCTCAGAAAATAAGGCTGATAAGAGATGGAAAACGCTCTCTACTGAAGAACGCTATGACGAAGATGTGCTGATTACAACAAAGGTTTTGGACAACGGCGTCAATATTAGCGATGAAGGCGTGCGGCACATTGTCATTCCCTTTTGTGATCAGACCGAATTTATGCAGATGCTCGGCCGAAGAAGAACAGATGAGGGCGAACGGGTTTACCTTTATGTCGAGGTGCCAACAATTCAGAAAGTTAACACTTTGAGGCATGGCGTGGAGACCAAGCGAAATGCGATCAACGGGGTAAAAAGATGTGCTCCGAATAAGAGAAACGCCTTGTTAGCAAAAATGTGGGAGGCGGGCCGCAAAGACATTAACAGCCTTTTTTATATCAACGAGACTGGCAATTTGACCCCCAATTTTTTGGCAGAGAAAAAGCTGAAGCAACTGAGCGATTTTTACAGTACGCTCGCGGCGCATTACAAAGAAGGTGCGTGCTATGAAAAGACTGTACTGACATGGATTAAAATGGAAAAATCCGAGCCAGTCTATCTCGGGCAAACAGTATCAGAAGGTATCATCGGCTTTCTCTCACATTGGGAAGGCGAGAAAATACAGGTGGTGGAATGGGAGAACTTTTACAAAGAATTTGAGCGTCTGTACAATCAGGAATGCAGAAATCGGTTCCCGATTGACAGCACAGAGTATCAAAAGGCGGTTTCTGTTCGAAAAGCGCCACCGCGTCGAAAATCGACGGTGAACCGCCAGATGCAAATACTTGGACTGCCATACAAATTGAATAAAGAGAACAACTGTTGGGTTCTCCATAAGCAGAAGTAACAATAGAACCTCTTTTCTTGAACGAAGAATATGACGACGAGCTGATACAACAAATACTCTTTTCAAAATTCTGCAGTACACTTGTGTTAAACGGCTGAATGTGGTATAAACTAAAGTGTTACTTTAGATTTGCATAAAACGGTCGCGGCGACAGTAAGGGAGGAAACTTCATGTATTACGAGAGAACGATCGCGCCTGTCATTCAGAAGATTAGCGAGACCTTCCCAGTGCTGATCGTCACAGGCCCCAGACAGGTTGGAAAAACCACCTTGCTGACCCATCTGGCAGAGAGAGATCGAAAGATCGTGTCCCTGGACAATCCTACGATCCGCGCGTTCGCAAAGAGCGACCCGGAATTATTTCTGCAGCGATATGCGCCGCCTGTCCTGATCGATGAGGTGCAGTATGCGCCGGAGCTGTTCGATTACCTCAAGGTCTATGTGGATCGTGAAAAGAGATGCGGGGACTTCTGGCTGACCGGTTCTCAGACCTTCCGCATGATGAAGCGGGTAACGGAATCTCTCGCCGGTCGTGCCGGCATTGTACGAATGGAGGGACTTTCCAATAGCGAGATCAATGGAAATCACTTCCCAGCGTTCGCAGTAGATATTCCTGCATTGATGGGACGCATGTCTGTCGCTCCGCAGATGACGATCTCAGAGGTGTTTGCCCGCATCTACAAAGGCTCCATGCCGCGCCTCTATGAAAACGAGCAGGTGGATCGGGAGCAATACTATGAATCCTATCTGGAAACATATATCAGTAGAGACATCAAGGACTTGTCCCAGGTCGGTGACGAGACGGCATTTTTGAATTTCATGTCGGTCGTAGCAGCGAGGACAGCTACCAACGTAAACTATGAGGCCCTTGCGTCTGAGGTCGGCGTATCCGCGCCAACCGCAAAGCAGTGGCTTTCGATTCTGGTGTCCTCGGGCATTGTGGCATTGATCCAGCCCTATTCCAACAACGCCTTGAAGCGAGTGATCAAGGCTCCGAGAATGTATTTTCTGGACACAGGGCTCTGCGCGCATCTTACCAGATGGACCAGTGCAGAAACGTTAGAGCGGGGAGCTATGGACGGCGCGTTCTTTGAAACATGGGTGGTATCTGAGATCTACAAGAGCTACCTCAGTCAGGGAAAATCCCAGCCGCCGCTGTATTTCTACCGCGACAGCAATAAGAAGGAAATCGACCTTATCATTTATCAGGATGGTATCGTTTCACCGATAGAGATCAAAAAAAACTCTGCGCCAAAGGATGCCACAAAGAATTTCAGCGTGCTGAATCCTATTGAGAAAGAACCAGATGCTGACAGCATCTCGGCTGGAGCAGCGCATCTGAAAACGAAGATCGGAACCGGCGCAGTGGTCTGCATGCCGCCGGATCTGATCCCGGTCGATCCGAAAAACTGGTATGTTCCTGCTTGGCTGATTTGAGCAAAATGCAGTCCTGATTATGTAAAAAAGTGCTGCCGCAGTTCTGCGGCAGCACTTCCTGCTGTGTGTCTGGTGAACACACTTTACTAATATGGAATTGATTCTGGGCATGTTCGGCGGTGGGCTATGAATAGGCGGAAAGAGGACGGTTAGCGGAGGCCATGAAGCGAGGCACGACAGGCGTTTCCAAGTGCTGCCAGTGGGGATTCCCTCGACTGGAAGGGCATCTCGGCGGGTGAGATCACGAAGCGTGTGACGGGCAAGGTGCAGAGCGGGTCGATCGTGTTGTTCCACAATGCGGGATAAGATCGTACCGATTTCGAAGATCTTGCTCACCTGTGACTATACCATCGACCACGAAGGCCGGCAGTGCCCGGCAGTGCAGTGAGCGTCCGATACCGCACTTGCTTGACCGTGTGTAAAGACGCGAAAAGGGGAGCCCTCTATCACAAGAGAACTCCCCTTTATGATTTCTTCCGTGCATTGCGGGGTGATTTTTTACGCGCCGATGATGATCGGCACCAGCGCTGCGGAGGTGATGCACATCAGCATGCCGGTACAGAACGAGTAGGCGACCGTTTCCGAGCTGCACACCTGCTCGACGATCGGCAGGCATACGTCAGTCGAGGCGGTGCCAGGGATGGTGATGGCCTCGATATAGCCGATCTTGCCCGCGATGACGGGCAGCAGAATGATGCCGAGCATCTCGCGCAGCACATTGTGCAGAAACGAGACCGCGCTCGCCATCGTGTGCCCCGCGCTTGCGATGACGCTCGGGGCCATCGTGTACCAGCCGAAGCCTGCGCTGATGGCCAGTCCCTCGCGCAGCGTCATGGGTGAGAGCGCGGCATAGACCGCGCCGCCGAGCAACGTGCCGAGCACGGCGAAGATGGGGACTAAAATGACGCCGAGCCCCGCGTTGCGCAGAATGCGGGCAATGCTGCCGTCCAGCCCCATGGAAAAGCCGATGAGCCCCAGCATGATACACAGACCGACTACAAGATAGTCGCCCGAGCGGGACTGAAAGGCGGGCAGGTCGGTGCACACGCGGCGGATGACAAGATCACCGAGCAGCATCCCGACAACGACCATCAGCAGGATGATAAAAGACATTTTCGCGCCCGAGACGTCGGCCTTTTCGTGCACAGCCTCCGCTTCGTTGACGACTGCACCGGCGGGGTGGGTGTGGCGGTCGATGTGCAGCAGCTTTCGCACGGCGAACGCGCCGAGCATGCTGCCCGCAGCAGTCAGCACCGTGACAAAAAGCGCCTGAATGCCGATGCTGCCGAGGCTCGACGTGACCTCCTCGTCTGCGCCCATGCGCAGGCCCATCAAAAGCACCAGCGCATAAACGGAAAGCGACATGAGCTTGTCCACGAATTTGAATTTTTCTGCGTACTTTCGCAGGCGCGAGGCCAGGAGGTAGCAGGCGATCATAATGGACCAGTAGAGAGCGAGCAGAGTCATAAAGTGTCGTCATCCTTTCGCCGCGGTGCGGCTAAAATTGAATGAGGGAGGCGCGTGATCCGCGCCGCCCTCTGCTGCTTTGGTAGAATTGGGGAATATCAGGCGAGGGTGTTGACCCAGGCGGAGTATTTGGCGAGGTTCGCGTCGCGCTCTTGCGCATCCGCGCCCTTGGTGAGGATGTAGACCTTGATCTTCGGCTCGGTGCCGCTCGGGCGCACGACGATGTGCGTGCCGTCGCAGAGCTCAAAGCGCAGCACGTTCGAGCCCGAGAGCGCGATCTTCGTGACCTCGCCGCTTGCGGCGTCGCGCGCGGTGCCATCCGAATAATCCTTGTACGTCGCGACCTTGACGCCCGCGATCTCGCTCGGCGGCGTCTCGCGCAGGGACTTCATAAGAGCGGCCATCTTCTCCGCACCATCTAAGCCCGGCATGACGAGGTTGTGCGTCTTTTCACCGTACCAGCCGTACTTTTCAAAGAGCGCGTTGAGCGCGTCGAAGAGCGTCATGCCCTGGGAGTAGTACCACGCGGCCATTTCGGTGAGCAGCAGCGAGGCCGTGACTGCGTCCTTGTCGCGCACGTAGTGGCCGATCATGTAGCCGTAGCTCTCCTCGTAGGAGAAGATGACGGTGTTTTTGCCCGCGCCCTCAAGCTCATTCATCTTCTCGGCCATGAACTTAAAGCCCGTGAACGTGTCGTAGCAGTCGAGACCGTTCGCCTCCGCCACGGCGCGCGCCATCTCGGTCGTGACGATAGTCTTGAGCGCGGCGGCATTCGCGGGCAGCTTGCCCGCGCGCTTCATCGCACCGATCAGATAGTCGAGCAGCAGCACGCCCGTCTGGTTGCCGGTGACAGGCTCGAACTCGCCCTGCTTGTTGCGCACCATGATACCGACGCGGTCGCTGTCGGGGTCGGTGCCGAGGATGAAGTCGACGTCGTTCTTCTTGGCGAGGTCAATGGCGAGGTAGAAGCCCTCGGGATTCTCGGGGTTCGGGGACACGACGGTCGGGAAATTGCCGTCGATGACCATCTGCTCGGGCACGCATAAAAGGTGCTTGATGCCAAGACGCGTCAGCGCCTCGGGCACGAGCTTGTGGCCGCAGCCATGGAAGGGCGTGTAGACGAGCTTGAAGTCGTCGGCGACCTTTTTGACGGTCTCATAGTCGTTGACCATGCTCATGACATTTGCCATGAAGCGCTTGTCACAGTCCTCGCCGAGCATCGTGATGAGGCCCTTGTTGACGGCTTCGTCAAAGTCCATCGACGTGACGCCGGTGAAGATGTCGATGTGCTCGAGCTCCCTGGCGATGGCCGCGGCGTGCTGGGGCGGCAGCTGCGCGCCGTCCGACCAGTAGACCTTGTAGCCGTTGTACTCCTTGGGATTGTGCGACGCGGTGACGTTGATGCCCGCCTCGCAGCCGTATTCGCGCACGGCGAACGAGAGCTCAGGTGTCGGGCGCAGGGACTCAAAGAGCTTGACGGTGATGCCGTTGCCCGCCATGACGCAGGCCGCGGCGCGCGCAAACTCCATCGAGTGGTTGCGGCAGTCCATGCAGATGGCGACGCCCTTTTTCATGGCCTCTTCGCCCTCAGCGCGGATGACGTTGGCAAAGCCCTGCGTCGCCCAGCGGATGACGTGGCGGTTCATGTTGTGAAGGCCAACGTACATCGTGCCGCGAAGGCCGGCCGTGCCGAATTCGAGCGGACCGTAGAAGCGGTTTTCAATCTCCTTTTCGTCGTTTGCGATGGCCTTGAGCTCGTTTCTCTCGTCCTCGCTCAGCGCGGGGGAGGCGAGCCACTTTTCATATTCCTGACGGTAATTCATTGCATGTCCTCCTGTTCCGGAATTTCATCAATGGGGCGGATCAGATTTTTCGCGTCCTCGAGCATCGAGGACGGCACATAGAGCCACGTGCCGCTGCCGGGCGTGCCGAGCACGATCTTGCCGAACGAACCCTCGCCCTCGTACTTGCGCAGCACGGGGATGTCATACGAGCGGAGCATGGCGCAGAGCATGTCCGTCTCGGCGTTCGTGTCCATTGCGACGGTCAAAAGCGCGGGCTCCTCCGGCGTGCCGTCGGCGGATTTGGGCCAGCGCTGCAAAAGGTCGTTTTCTGTCTTGCCCCAGGTGAGCTTCACTTCATCCGACATGGGTGGTGTCCTCCTTTATATTGATGATGAGTCATTTGTGGTATTTGGTTCCGGCCTCGATCTGGTAGGCGCGGTAGATTTGCTCGAGCAGCATCACGCGCGCCAGGTGGTGCGGAAATGTCATCGGCGACATCGAGAGCCGCAGGTCGGCTTTTTTCTTTAAGTCCTCGTCAAGGCCGAAGCTCGACCCGATGAGAAACGTCAGCTGCGACGCGCCGCGCGCGGCGAGCTGCTGCATTTTCTGCGAAAGCGCCACGCTGCTCATCTCCTGCCCCTCAATGCACATGGCGATGAGCGCGCCGCCCTTGGGAAGCTTCTGCTCGACGAGTGCGGCCTCTTTTTTGAGCGCCTGACGGATCTCCGCCTCGCTCGGCTCGTCGCCGAGACGCTGATCGGGCAGCTCCAAAAGCTCCAGCTTACAATAGCGCGAAAGGCGCTTTTCGTATTCCTTGACGGCCTGCTCGTAGAAGGGCTCCTTCAGTTTTCCGACGCAAAGGACGGTGATCTTCTGCATACGTGTACCTCGCTGATGGTGTCGCGCGGCGCGGTGGCAAGGCGGACGCTCAGCCCGCTCGATTGCAGCGCGCGGCCGACGGTGTATTCGGCAAGCTCGGGGGAGTTGTTCTCGTCGCTCAGGTGCGCGAGCAGAATGTCGCTCGTGCCCGCGCGGACGCATTCGATGGCGAATTCCGCCGCGGCGTCGTTCGACAGGTGCCCGTACTCGCTCAGGATGCGCTGCTTGAGGTAGTAAGGGTAGCCGCCGTTTTTGAGCATCACGACATCGTGATTCGACTCGAGCAGCAGCATGTCCGCGCCGAGGGCGGCATCGTGCGCTTCGTCGGTGACAAAGCCCGTGTCCGTCAGCACGGCGAGCGAGCCTGCGTCGCTCTCGATGCGGTAGCCGACGCTTTCTTTCGCGTCGTGCGACGTGCGGAAC
>QWCY01007336.1_pt1 | contig 17424 bp, 15 predicted proteins | sample 1972631 | NCBI WGS metagenome assembly QWCY01 (sample SAMN09866696, study PRJNA288562) | Human gut metagenome isolate pre1_stool, whole genome shotgun sequencing... | isolation source: gut | host: Homo sapiens | place: USA: California
CAAGCACTTTTTTTATTTTTTTCAAAAAAAATATTTTTTTTGAATTATATCTACAATTTGCTAAAAAGACATGCTGAATCTCTGATGTGTATCCCCGACAAAACAGAGACTCTTTCCTTTATCGGCATCTCTGCATATTCTGGTAGTCAAATCTCCAAGACTTCTTTCAGAGAGATCTCGAACGGATCCTTTACCAGCATCTCTACATATTCTGATAGTCAAAGGGCAGACGATCCAGTCGAACCGTCTGCCCTTTGATTTTCTGACCTTTTCTAATTTTTTCAGTCTTTTATTCTGACGCTGTTTCTTCTTAAACATCCACCTGGGAATTATTATTTCTTTCCACCGATGACATTATCTACAAAGAAGTCCTGTGCAAGGATATCATCATCAGACATTACTTCTCCGTCTTTTACAAGTACATTTCCCTGATCGTCTTTCAGTTCTCCGGCATAAACCTGTACGTCACCATTGTTGATCTTCTCACGGAGTGCTTCAACTTTATCCTGAATTTCCTGTGGAACAAGGTCTTTATTGAACGGAGCCAGTGCAGCACACTCGCCTCCTTCATAATAGTTCGCTGAAATATCGATTGTTCCATCTGCTGTCTTTTTCATGATATCTTCAAAGATCGGAGCCCAGTTCCATACAAAAGATGTAAGAACTGCCTTCGGAGCTGATGCCTGCATATCTACGTTATAACCGATACAGAATGCACCATTCTCTTCACAGGTCTGCGGAACAGCAGGTGAAGAAGCTTCCATTCCCATATATTTGATTCCATTGTCGATCAGTGTCTTGGCATTCTGAGATTCTACATCAAGATCATACCAGCTGTCAGCCCAGAGTACCTGAACTTTGGCATCCGGATTTGCATATTTTGCACCAAGTGCATAAGCATTGATTGCTGTACGGACAGATGCCTCATCCATACTTGCACAGAAGCCAAGCTGATTAGATCCTTCATTCATCAGTGCTGATAAGTAACCTGTCAGGAAATCTCCCTCATATCCACGGATCTGGAACTCAATGATGTTATCATAAACATCGTTACTCTGCTGTGCGAAGATAACATCCGGGTATTCCTGCTGAAGCTCTGCAAGGATTGCCGAATATCCCGCAGAACATCCGAAGATAATGTCTGCACCTTCATCTACAAGCTCTTCCACTGTAGACTCGATCAGGGATGTATCTTCCTCTGAGATTTCTTCCATTGTCAGAAGATTTGTCTTTGTATCGATTCCAAGATCCTCACAGGCTTTTACAAGACCTTCATGCATAGACTGAGCCCAGCCGCCATCATCAATAACGGAATATTCGATCTCACCGATCACCAGCTCCGATACATCTTTGGTTTCTCTGTCTGAACCGGATGATTTATCTTTTGAATCTCCGTTAGATCCACATCCTGCCACAAGACTTGCTGTCAGGGCTGTTACCATTAATAAGCTAAGTAATTTCTTTTTCATTTTGTCCTCCTCTTTTTCCGGTTTTTATCAATCTTTTTATTTTTCTTTTCAGATCTTTTTACCGGCTTTCACGATCATAAGGTTTTGCAAGAGCTGCCGGCTCTGCGGTATGCTTCTTTCTGAAGTTTCCTGTTGAAAGTATAAATACGATCACAGTTGCAATGTACGGAAGCATACTGTATACCTCCGTTGGAACAGACGGCAGATAAATCTGCAGATTACTTCCGAGACAACTGATAAATCCGAAGAGCAATGCTCCCCACATCAGCATGACCGGATTCCAGGATGAAAATGCAACCAGTGCAAATGCGATCCAGCCTTTTCCGGCTGTCATTCCGCTGTTCCAGAAGTTTGTATTTGCCAGCGAAACGCACGCCCCGCTGATCGACATCATCATGCATCCGAAGATGATATAACCATAACGCATCGCAAATACATTTTCTCCCGCTGCGTCCAGTGCTGCCGGATTTTCACCCAACGCACGCAGCTTCAGTCCATATCTTGTCCTGTAAATATAGAACATAGATAATGGAATGATAAAGTACATTGCATATGTCAGAAGATTCTGTTTAAAGAAAATATCTCCAAGCACAGGAATCTTAGAAAGTACAGGAATTGCGATCTTTTCAAACTTCAGATTGGCAGCCACACCGGAAACATCTTTTCCAATAAATCCACTCAATCCTGTTCCAAATATCAGCATTGCCATACCACATACAGTCTGATCTGACTGCAGCGTTACGGTAAGGAATGCAAATGCAAGACCTAATGCAGCTCCGGTCAAAAGCACGACCAGAAATGATAAAAACAGATTCTGTGTGTGAACTGCAGTGATATAACCACTGACTGCTCCCATCAGCATCACCCCTTCAACGCCAAGATTCATGATACCTGCACGCTCTGAGAAGGTTTCACCGATCCCGGCATACATGACGGAAACTGCATAGACGATTGCTCCCGAACATAATGAAATGATTAATGCGATCATGCTTTCACCTCCTTATTTACAACAATCTTATAACGCTGGAAGAAATCTCCTGCAATCACAAAGATCATAACCGCTCCCTGGATCATTGTCGCGATCTGCGTCGGCACACCCATGATCTGCACTGTGGCACTGCTGTTCTGCAGTCCCGCAAATAAAATTGACACGATCACGATCACCAGCGGATTCAGGCGGCTCAGATAAGCGATGACGATTCCGGTATATCCGGCATTGTTCGGCATCTGCTCCATGATACGGTGTGAAACTCCCGCATACTGTACATAGCCGGCAAGTCCGGCAAGTCCTCCACTGATCACCAGTGCAAGAATGATATTTCTTTTAATATTGATTCCGGCATATCTTGCAGAATTCTGACTGCTGCGGATCACTGATAACTGATACCCGTCTGTTGTATACTTATATGCAAGGAAGATTACAACCGCCGCCACGATTCCAAGAATGATTCCGGCACTGATTCCATTGATCTCAGGGATCTCAAGTCCAACCGGGATTCTCTTCGTCTGACCTACATTCTGTCCCGGCATTTTCCATGGACCAAGAACAAGGTAACTTAAGATGATCAGTGCAATGTAGTTGAGCATCAGAGTTGTAATACTCTCATTTACATTCCAGTATGCTTTCGGGATCGCACAGAGCAATGCCCAGAATGCTCCTCCGAGGAAACACATCACTGCCAGGATGATTCCGCCTCCGATACCGCGGATCTCTGGTCCGTAAAGTACAAAAGCTCCACCGAAAATGGCTCCCATGGCGTACTGTCCTTCTGCACCGATATTATTCAGATTCATTTTAAATGTCAGTGCCACACCAAGTCCGCAGAACATCAGTGGCAGGCTGGCATTGATCATTTTGCGGATTCCTTTTCCTGAAAGGAATACTTTATTGAGCATCTTCCCGTAAACTTCCAGCGGATTGAACCCAACTGATGCAATGATAATTCCACAAAATGCAAATGCGATCAATGTAAAAAGGATGGACGTAAGTACGATACGAATCGTACTTACTGATTCTCTTTTTTCTAAACGTAGTTTATTTCTCATAGTGTTCACCTGACATCAGCCTTCCTATCGTATCGTAATCTGCTTCTTTGCGGTCGATGACTGCCATCATCTCACCGGAACAGAGTACTCCGATCCGGTCCGACATCTGAAACAGTTCATCCAGTTCCTCTGAAATAAGAAGCACAGCAACACCTTTCCTGCACTGTTCCAGAAGAATCTCATGAATGGCTTCTGCCGCACCGATATCCAGTCCTCTTGACGGATAGACTGCGATCAGAAGAACCGGATCTCCTCCGATTTCTCTCGCAACTAACAGCTTCTGCTGATTTCCTCCTGACATCAGGGACACCGGACTTTTATCTCCGGCAGTCTTGATATCGTACCGTTTAATTTCTTCCTGTACGGTATCGTGGATCACTTTTTTCTTTAAAATATGATGTCTGCTGAATTTCGGCAGATCAAATTCTTTCAGAATACGGTTTTCTTCCATATTCATTCCCGGAACCAGTCCCATGCTCAGTCTGTCTTCCGGAATGAAGCCTACTCTTTTCTTCACGCGTGCTTTTGCACCCTGTGTTGTCACGTCTTCCCCGTGAATGGTGATGGTTCCGCCTACTACTTTTCTCAGTCCGGCAACAGCCTCTGCCAGTTCTTTCTGACCATTTCCTGCAACCCCTGCGATTCCAAGAATTTCTCCTGCATGGATATCCAGTGACACATTTTTGATTGCCATCAGATCTCTGTCATTTTTTACAGACAGATTTTCCAATTTCAGTACAACTTCCTCTCTGCATGTGCCACCTTCATTTTTATGAGGCTTTAATTCACGTTCTCCTACAACTGCTTTTGTCAGGCGTTCTACAGTTGCTTCTGATGCCGGCATGGTATCTTCCACCTCACCGCCTTTTAATACGGTGATGCGGTCAGCAAATTCCATAACTTCATTCATTTTATGGGAAATAACCACTACGCTCTTTCCACTGTCTGCCATCCGACGCAGCACACGGAACATTTCCTTTGCTTCCTGTGCGGTCAGAACTGCGGACGGCTCATCAAGAATCAGGATCTCTGCCCCACGACAGAGCAGTTTGACGATTTCAACTCTCTGCTGCTCTCCGACAGACAACTGCCAGATCAACGCAGACGGGTCTACATTCAGATGAAACTCAGAAGACCATTTTCCGATCTGTTCTTCCATTTCTTTTTTATTGAGGATCAGCTTACAGTCCGGCATATACAGAAATACATTTTCTGCTGCCGTCAGAGTCGGGATCAGGCGGAAATGCTGATGTACCATTCCGATTCCCATATCGACTGCATGCCTCGGTGAACGAATGGAAACTTTCTTGCCTTTATAATAGATTTTTCCATGGTTCGGCTTGTAGATTCCATTCAAAATATTCATCAGGGTACTTTTACCTGCACCATTTTCCCCGAGGAGTGCATGAATCTCCCCGGGATACAGTGTCAGATCTACATCTTTGTTGGCGGTCACACTTCCGAATTTCTTTGTGATCCCACGCATTTCAAGAATAGGTTCTTTCATTTGTTCTTTCTCCAATGCTTATGCTTCAACCGGTATAAATGAAAATGTCGTTACATCAAATAATCCCATATCTGTCAGTTTTACTTCCGGGATTACTGCAAGAGACATAAAGCAAAGAGTCATAACCGGCTCTACATCTCCGGCGATTCCAAGCTCTTCATATGCTTTTGCATGAATTGCGGTCAGCTTTTCATCTACCCATTCTCCGCTCTGATCGCTCATCAGACCTGCGATCGGCATTGGCATGCTTTCCAGTACTTTTCCTTCTCTTACAAGAACCATTCCACCCTCCTGGGCGATCAGGCTGTTCACCGCAAATTCCATCTCTTCGTCACTGACTCCGACAACAATGATGTTGTGAGAATCATGAGCGATAGACAGGGCAACTGCTCCGGCTTTGATTCCGTAACCTTTCAGGAATCCACAAGCTACATTTCCTGTTCCCTGGTGTCTTTCCACTACGGCTACCTTTACGATATCTTCTTCCGGATTTCTTACAAATTCACCATTCTCATCCAGTTGGATCTCTGCTGTATCTTTGGCAGTTACTACACCACCCGGAAGGATCTTGATGACATTCACTTTATTGGATTTTAAATGCATTTTGAATTTCTCTGCTGAGAAATCTTTTACAATCACACTTCCCTTTACTGTGGAGATATCATAACGTTTGATCTCCGGGAGATACTTTCCTTCCTCTGCGACCAACGCACCCTGGATGAATACACGGTTCACATGGAAATCTTTCAGATCATCCAGAAGAACTACGTCTGCACGGTATCCCGGTGCAATGGCTCCTCTGTCTTTCAAGTCAAAGCACTCTGCTGCATTCAGCGTTGCCATACGGATCGCTGTCACTGCATCCAGACCTTCTTCCACGCAGATACGCAGATGATTGTCAAGATGTCCTTCATGAAGGATCGTCTTCGGCTGACGATCATCGGAGCAGAGCAGACATCTTCTGCTGTTCTCAGGTGTCACGCCTTTAATCAGTGTACGAAGATTATGGCAGGCAGAACCCTGACGGAGCAGGATATACATACCACGGTCAAGACGGTCATTCATCTCTTCTACAGTAGAGCATTCATGATCTGCTGCAATTCTTGCTGCGGCATAAGCATTCAGGTCTTTTCCTGCAATTCCAGGTCCATGTCCGTCAACGAATTTTCCTTCTCTTTTTGCTACGATGATCTTATCAAGATCACTGTCTGCTGCATTGATCACACCTGGGAAATTCATGAACTCACCGAGTCCTGCGATTCCTTCTCTTGTAATAGGCTCTTTCATTGCCTCTGCATCAATAACTGCTCCTGAATGTTCCCATGGAGTTGCCGGTACACAGGATGGTAATTCATACTTCACATCCAGCACTGTATTCTCGGCTGCCTTCATCATATAATCCAAACCTGCGATTCCACATACATTTACGATTTCATGTGGATCTGCCATGATCGTTGTTCCACCATGTGGTACAAGGAGACGTCCGATCTCCTCCGGACATACATAGGAAGACTCGATATGGATATGGCTGTCAATAAATCCCGGTGCGGCATATCTTCCCTCTGCATCGATCACTTCTTTTCCTTCGTACTCTCCGATTCCTGCGATCTGATCTCCTGAAAATGCAATATCACCTTCCTGGATCTTGCCTGAAAATACATTTACGACCTTACAGTTCTTGATAACAAGGTCAGCCGGGATTCTTCCTGCTGCCGTGTCGATCAGTTTTTTTAATTCTGCTTTCATTGTTGCTGCATCTTTCATAATTAAACAGCCTCCTCCTTCTCTCTTTTTATTTTCCCTCCCGGATGCTCCCACACCCGGTCGGGACTTCATAATTATAATTACTTTTCACGTACTGCAAGTACCGGCTCAAACGTTGTCAGATTTACATAATCAACCGGTCCTACATCTGTGATCGCATAATCCGGGATTGCTGTAATCGGCAGGAAGAACATATACATCATCGGATTCGGCAGATCTGAACCAAGGCTTCTTGCTGCCTGGTCGATCTTTTCTTCCTGTGCCCTGATCTCTTCCGGTTCAGCATCACTTACGATTCCTCCAACCGGAAGCGGAAGGAACTCTACGATCTCGCCATCTGCAACAACGACCTGTCCGCCGCCCTGCTCGATCACATAGTTTGCTGCGATCGACATATCTGCTGCACTGACTCCCATAACAACCAGGTTGTTATCATCCGGTGCTGCTGAAGAAGCCATTGCTCCTTTTTTCAGTTTCCAGCCTGAACAAAATGCAAGAGATTTATTTCCATTTCTTCCGAAACGCTCCAGTACGGATACCATTGCAACATCCTGTTCCGGATCCGGCTGTACGATACCGTCTTTTACCTGAAGGACAACATCTCTTCTCTTGCGGACAAATGGTCCTTTGACATCCATTGCAAGGACATCTGCCTCACCGTTCTGGATACTTGTCTTATATTCAAAATCTTCTTTTGTCGTAAGCTTACACTTTAATGCACCTTTTAATACGCTGCTTCTTGCCGGTGCTTTCAGGTCATAAGTCAGCTTGTGGTCTTCCGCTACCATCTTACCATTTGTCATGACTTTGCATACTTCAAATTCTTCAATGCTTTTTACGAACAGGATATCTGCGATTCTTCCCGGGCAGATGGAACCGATCAGATGATCGATACGGTAAGCCTCGGCACTGTTGATCGTTGCCATCTGAATGGCTGTCATCGGCTCAACACCTGCCTTGATCGCAAGACGTACTACATTATCAAGATGTCCTTTTTCAAGGATATCTGTTGCGGTTACGTCATCTGTACAGAAGCTGACTCTTCTTGCAAAAGCTGGATTTACTTCTGTCACCGCTTTGATATTTTCCTCAAGGAAATGTGTTACACATGACTCACGGATCAGCATGTGCATTCCCTTTCTCATTTTCTCTACTACTTCTTCGTGTGTGTAGCTCTCATGGTCAAGACGAACACCTCCACAAAGATAACCATTCAGATCATTACCTACTGCCATTGGTGCACATCCAAAGACCGGAAGACGGTTCTTAGAAGCTTCTACGATTGCTCCAAGTGTATCTTCATCTTCCTCCTGCAGGAACTCACGTACCGTTTCCCATACTCCATAGCACTCCGGCCATTTCTGTACTTCTTTGTGAACTTCTTCTGTGAAGTTAAATGCAACGGTTGATTTCGGGATCGTGTATGGTGTCTTATAAGGAGCACCCCAGAACACTTTCAGCGGACTCTGCTTCATCTCAGCAAGTACTTCCTGAAGTCCCTCCAGTCCTGAAACAGAAATGTATTCGTCCAATCCTGAGATCATGCTGGTTGTTCCTCTCGGTACAACTGCCTTTGCATAACTTGTAATACTCATCTTGCTGCACTCACTGTGGATATGTCCGTCGATCATACCCGGTGTCAGATAATATCCTGTAGCATCAATGATCTCTGTCTCTGATCCAATGTAATCTTCTACATCACCTACCGCTACGATCATATCATTATATACTGCAACATCTGCAGGATAGATCTCGCTTGACATTACATTTACCAGTTGTCCGCCTTTGATCACTTTGTGAGCCGGAACTTTTGCACGGCCTGCACGAATCAGTTCTTTGAGTGTCTCTTTTGTCCTTTCCATACCGGGACCTCCTTATACTTTTGAAAATATGAGAAGCACGCTTTACGGGTTTCTCAGGTTAGCGTGGCATCTGCCAGGGTCTTGATCAGACACAGACTCTGATCTGTCGCTCACGTAAATAAAAAAGATACATTGACCGAATCATCGGCTGAACAGGTTTCCCGTCCTGCAATGCATCTTTGAAGAATTTTCAACTTTATATAATTAGAGCCGGCAATGATCCCTGAAGATCATAACCTACAATGTAGATAATAAGCATATTTCCGGCTCTTGTAAATAAATTCATTGATTATATTTTCTTCGTTACATTGATAAGTGGGGCTAATAATTTTTATGATGCCAGGGTCAAAAGGTCTAAGCCCACATGAGCTTGCTCATAGGTGGGTGAAAGACCTTTTGGCATCAAAGTCGGGGGCTTTTGACCCCGACATCATTTTATTCGACAATTTTCTGCTTTTAAAGTATTACAGGAAAGCAGACAGGAATAATTTTTATCATATTTGTATATATTATTTATAGCCGTCTTTCTTGATAGACAATAATATTCTAATAGTGTCTTGTGAATAAGACAATATTTATAATAATTTGTCTTGTGAAGGAAAATAATTTAATATATAATGGTCTTATATGATGGAGGTGACAATATTATGAACAGAGATACCCTGAAGCAGATCATGATCGATCAAAAAGAAATTTATCTCAACAATCCTATGATACCAAGACACTATTCACTGGAAGATAATGTAAACTATTGCTTTGTCGGTATCCGGAGAACCGGAAAATCTTATATGATGTATCAACAGATAAAACGGTTGGAAGCAAATGGTGTTCCATTGTCCCAAATTGTTTACGTGAACTTTGAAGATGAACGTCTTCTGGAAATGACAGCAGATGATCTGAATACCATTTTAGAAATCGGACTGGAAATTTCCGGGACAGATACAAAGCCTTATCTGTTTCTTGACAAAATTCAGAATATCAATGGATGGGAGAAGTTTGTCCGCAGAATTGCAGACATGAAATATCGAATTAATATTACTGGAAGCAACAGTAAGATGCTTAGCAGCGAGATAGCTTCTACTTTAGGTGGACGATTTGTAATCCTGAATGTCTATCCATATTCTTTTTCCGAATACCTCATTGCAAATCATATGGAAAAGAATTACCTGGATGTAATCAGTACCAAAGACCGGGCTGACGTCCTGAACCGATATAATGAATATGTAACTTATGGGGCTTTCCCTGAATTAGTCGAAATCAGAAATAAAAGAACTTTTTTGAACAGCATCTATCAGACCGTATACCTTGGAGACATTATCACAAGAAATAAAATTACCAATGACTTTGCTGTGAGACTCATTCTAAAGAAGATCGCTGAATCCATTACAAAACCTCTGTCTTTTAACAGGCTGACGAACATCTTAAAAAGTACCGGAACTTCGATTGCCAAACAGACTGTGATTAATTATGTAGGATATATGACTGATTCTTATCTGCTTTTTACTCTGCAAAATTATGCAGCAAAACTGGTAGAAAAAGAAACTTCTCCCAAATACTATTTTATGGATACCGGTCTCCTTGGACTCGTCCTGTTGGACTGTAAGTCTGCCCAACTGGAAAATCTTGTCGCCATCGAACTGATCAGACGTTACGGTACTGAAAATGTATATTTCTTTGAAAATAATGTCGAAATAGACTTCTACGTTCCATCAGAAAAACTTGCGATCCAGGTCAGTATGCAGGTTCTTGACAATATCGATACCAAAGAACGCGAAACCCGGGCATTTGTTAAGTTAAATAATTTCATACCTGATTCAAAATGTATTCTTATAACCAATAGCGAGGAAGCCTCTTTGAATTGCGATGGTATTGAAATCGATGTTGTTCCTGTCTGGAAATGGCTGTTGGAGGGGGAGGGGAAGAGAAAATAAAACGGGGCTGTCGCTTTAATCGTGATATGCTCCCTCTTCACAGCTCTTTTCATTCTTTTATAATCCACTTTTTCTACCGATCATATTCATCCAGGAAATGGTGTTTCACTCCCTTTTGCTTATACGCTACGATCGTATCCAGATTCACGTTCTCCACACTCTTGAAAATATTTCCCTCTACATATGGATTCACTTTTTTCAGTCTTGCGATCAATTCTTTTGTCTCCATCCTCTTGGACTGATTTTCTTCATTATTACATGTCGTACAGGTATCTGTAAATTTACATGCACACTGAATGAAATGCAGATCATTATAATCTCTCCATGCCTTGATGGCATCTTCCCGGACGAGATACAATGGACGGATCAGTTCCATTCCCTCAAAATTTGTACTATGCAGCTTCGGCATCATCGTCTGAAACTGTGCGGAATAAAGCATTCCCATCAGGATCGTCTCAATCACATCATCATAATGATGTCCCAGTGCGATCTTATTGCATCCCATTTTCTGTGCATGACTGTAAAGATAACCACGCCTCATTCTTGCACATAAATAACATGGGGATTTTTCTACATTGTATACAGAATCAAAAATATCTGACTCAAAAATTTCGATCGGAATCTCCAGTCTTTTCGCATTTTCCTCGATTACCTGCCGGTTTGCCGGACTGTAGCCCGGATCCATAACAAGAAATTTCACTTCAAAATCAAACTTATTGTGTCTCTTTAACTCCTGGAAAAGCTTTGCCATAAGCATAGAATCTTTTCCACCGGAAATACAGACTGCGATCTTATCTCCCGGCTTCACCAGTTCGTATTCATTGATCGCTTTTGTGAATTTGCACCAGATACTTTTGCGGAATTTCTTCCTTAAGCTCTGCTCTATGTCCTTTGCAAAACTGCCTTCTCCGGCTTTTTCAGCAGCTTCTTTTTGCTTCATATTGTCAATCAGCCAGGCTATATATCCGCCTTCAAGGCTCTCCGCATCGATTCCTTTTTCACTCAGTTCCTCTGCTACATCTACACTGTATTTTCCTCTGCTGCAGCAGATCACCAGCTTTTTGGAGAAATCTATTTTCTCATTTCCCTCAATCTCCTCTGTTGCCACAGCAACTGCTCCCGGAATCGCTCCGTGACCGATCTCCGTCTCATCTCTGATATCAATAATCTGATAACTGTCCGGATTCATCCTGTTCAGTTCTTCTATTGAAATACTCATCTCTTTCTCCTGTCTTCTTAACCGTATCTTATTTTTTTGATACCTGTGCAAGATCCTTGATCACCTCACCTGCAATGATCAGTCCGGCAACCGACGGTACAAATGCCACACTTCCTGGAATATCTCTTCGCTCTGTACACTTATGCTTCGCTCCCGGCGGGCAGATACAGTTTGTCCGACAACTGATCGACATATCCTCCAGCGGTCTTGTCGGCTGCTCCTCTGAGTAAACGACTTTCAATTTCTTCACGCCACGCTTTTTCAGCTCCCGACGCATCACTTTCGCCAGTGGGCAGACTTTCGTTTTGTAAATATCTGCTACACGGAATGCACTCGCATCCAGCTTATTTCCTGCTCCCATACTGCTGATGATCGGAACATTTTTCTCTTTGCACTTCATGACCAGTTCGATCTTTGCCGTCACAGTGTCCACTGCGTCAACCACATAATCATATTCTTCAAACGGAAACTCCTCGGCATTTTCCGGCAAAAAGAAACACTTGTGCATCGTCACTTCTGCCTTTGGATTAATCTCCAGGATTCGTTCTTTCATCACATCCGTCTTGTATTTTCCAATTGTCTTTCTTGTCGCTATGATCTGACGGTTCAGATTCGTCAGGCAGACCTTATCATCATCGATCAGATCAAATGCTCCGACTCCGCTCCTCACCAGTGCTTCACAGACATAACCGCCTACTCCGCCTATTCCAAAAACCGCAACCTTTGCATTTGCCAGTCTGTCCATTGCTTCTTTTCCGAGAAGAAGTTCTGTTCTTGAAAACTGCGTCAACATATTTTGTTACTCCTTATCCTGTCCTGCTAAACTTTTTCTTCTATAATTAAATATCTTTTTTCTTCACACCTTAAAAGCAGGCTGTATTATATACCAGACTGATAGGTTTGTCAATGATATGCATCTTCTCTCGAACCATCTGATCCTGCCGCTGTTTACAAACTTCCGTATTGAACAACGACCTGTTATTCACCGGTCTCTGATTTCCAACTCAGTTCATGGAGATGCCCGTTCAGATTCATTCCCTCAAATCCGTTCTGTCTTAATGCCTCATATAATACGATCGCCACTGAATTTCCAAGATTCAGTGAACGGATATCCCCGATCATGGGAATCCTCATACAGTCTTCTTCATGATCTACAAGAATCTCTTCCGGGATTCCCGCACTTTCCTTTCCGAACATAATATAACAATCCTGTTCGTAATCCACTTCTGTATAGACCTTATGTGCCTTTGTCGTTGCCATATAGATCTTTGCTCCCGGATTTTTATCCAGGAAATCCTGATAATTAATATAAGTTGTTACATCTAAATCTTTCCAGTAATCCATCCCCGCACGCTTCAGGGATTTTTCATTAATTCGGAATCCAAGCGGCTCGATCAGATGCAGTCTTGTACCTGTCGCCACACACGTTCTTCCGATATTTCCTGTATTTGCCGGGATCTCCGGCTCAAAAAGTACGATATTAAGCATGTTCTTTCCACCACCTTGCCAGTTCATCTGCTGCCGGTCTGTCCAGATACCGGGTTTCTTCTCCATTTTTTATCACTCTTGCATTCTGATCTTTCATGCATCCCAGCCGTACTGCTGATACACCCTGCTCTGCAAGACATGCGATCACTTCTTCACTCTGCCCTGTTACAAGTAAAAAACTTCCGGCTGAAGTCATCAGATAGGGATTCAACTGATAAAATTCACAGATTTCTACCGTTTCCTGCTTCAGTGCAATCTTTGAAAAATCAATATCAAATCCGGTCTGCAATTCTTCGCCCAGCTCCCATAATGCTGCCAGGATTCCGCCACTTCCGATCTGCCTGATGTCGGAAACCTGTTCTTTTACAGAGAGGATCTGATCCGGGAGAACCAGCTTTTCCCGCAGAAGTTTCGCCTTTTCCAGGAAAGCCGGAACAAATCTTGTCCCCAGTTCCTCCTCTGACTCATCTAAAATACGCAGCGTCCCTTCCAGTCCGGCATAACCACAGAGAAGAAGCTCCTGTCCTGCCACAGTCATTTCCTGCTCTCTAATCGCAGTCGATTTTTTCTCCCCGACCGCAGTTGCCGTTACTACCATCTGCGTCACGAAAGAACTCGTTTCCACCTGTATCTGACAGATTTCAAGATTCATTTTTTTGCATAGCTCTCCTGCTGTATCTGTCAGATGCTTTACATCTTCTTCCTGCATCTGCTCCGGCAGGATTGCATGAATGGAAACGCCTTCTGCCATAACTTTCTGTGAAGCAAGCTCACCTGCTGCTTTTATGACTGCGTATGCTCCGACGTTCGCATTTTTCCCACCGGCAGATGCTGTACTCCACACAGTCATCCGTCCTGTTTCGATCTTCTGATTTTGTTCTGTCTTCTGATCTTGTTCTGTCTTCTGACTTTGCTCCGTCCTCTGGATCTGCTGTTCCAGTTCTGCACATTTCTGTTCCCATGCCATTTTTCCAACGGTACACTGCTTTTTTTTCAGCGGTTTTCTCACGGAACGATTCCATGCTGCCTGCGTAATCTTTCCTAATCTCATTTTCCTGCCTCTTCCTATATAAGATACGGAATCACCATGGTCGCAACCATAGCAAGAATCACTACAAGAATAATTACTGAGATCAGTCTTCTTACTTTCTTATCATAAAAATTCATTTTTATTTCCTTTCCATGTTCACTAAAATATTTCTCATTATACCATTATCTTATTCATGATGCCAGGGTCAAAAGGTCTAAGTCCACATGAGCTTGCTCATAGGTGGGCGAATGACCTTAGGACCCGCCCCGATATGAGCATAAAAGTGGGATGATAATCCCACGATATGCGAATATTGAGCAGGATTGTGGGAGTGCGTAGCACGGAGCAATCCGTAGGCATCAAAGTCGGGGGGCTTTCGACCCCGACATCTTATTCATTAGAAAAGCATACTTCATAAGTTGCCGCATTCTGACTCAGCCGGCTTCTGTTCCTGTAATCAAAGAGAAGATATTTTCCATCAAATTTTTCAAGATGCGTCATCTTGCGGAGCTGCCTTGCATCAAAGCCGTCATATTCTTTCAAGTATCTGTGGGTTTCTGCCTCTTCCCTGTAAAATGCAGTCATCTCTTCTTTCGTGACCTGGTTCTCCCCTGCAAATGCCGGACGGTTTTTTACATTTTCCCGCAAATACAGATCCAGCGTCAGCCACTCTCTGTAGCTGTCTGCACGATCAGGAATCTGCATCCTGATAAACTGCCACAGATTTTCATACCGTGCCAGCCGGGAATGGTTGATCCCGAACAGTCCATTTTTTTCATAATATTCTCCCAGCTCCACATACAGATCAAACGGAGACGGGAACTCCTTCACAAGATGCTCCATCGTATTCGCAAACTGCCCGCTGTTATAGTGTACTTCCACCATCTCTTCTACTTTTTTCAGACGGATCACATCCCCATATGGGAGCCAGTTGGTAGACAGTACTTCATAAGGCGGACGATCCTGCCACACCAGTCCATACGCTTCTGCATTATCATACATAAAAGAACCGTGAAGTACTTTCAGGAATCCAAGCTGCAACTGATCCGGATGCATTGCATAGACCTCATTAAATGAATGTCCGAAACTCTCATAATTCTCATAAGGAAGTCCTGCAATCAGATCCAGATGCTGATGCACATTTCCTTTTTCTCTGATCCGCTCTACTTTCGCACGTACCTTTTTCAGATCCATTGTTCTGTGAATCTCCCGGATCGTCTTCGGGTTGGCAGACTGGATTCCGATCTCCAGCTGGATCAGTCCCGGACGCATCCTGCGGATCAGTTCGATTTCCTCCTCATTCAGAAGATCTGCTGCCACCTCAAAATGAAAATTTGTAATGCCTTTATCATGCTCCGTTATATACTTCCAGATCGCCATGGCATGGTCATGCTTACAGTTAAATGTCCTGTCCACAAATTTCACCTGCGGCACTTCATGATCGATAAAAAACTGCAATTCTTTTTTTACCAGTTCTATCTTTCTGAACCTGAGACATTTATCTATGGAAGAAAGACAGTAACTGCAGGAAAATGGACATCCTCTGCTGGACTCATAGTAAATGATCCTGTTCTGAAAATCTTCGATATGTTCATATACAAAGGGTACGGTACTCAGATCCAGGATCGGACGGTTCTCAGTTTCAATTATTTCCCCATTCTCATCCCGGAACATCAGACCCTCAATATCTCTGAGCTGCTTTCTTTCCTTTAATTTCCCATAATATGCAACCAGTTCTGTAAAAGACTCTTCGCCCTCGCCTTTCATGATCCCCTGCACCATCGGATAGTTTTCCAGCACCTCCCTGGCATTGTAGGAGACTTCCGGACCTCCCAGCCAGATGGCAGTCTTCGGAAGGATCTTTGCGGTCTCCCGGAGGATCTGTCCCACCTCCGTTATATTCCACAGATAACAGGACAGGCAGAGTACATCCGGGTTTCTCCGGTAAAGATCCGTCAGGATCTCATCAAACGGCTGATTGATCGTATATTCCGCAATGGCAATCTCACTTTCAGGATACCTTTCTTTTGCATAAGCTCTCAGACAGTATACCGCTAAATTGGAATGAATATATTTTGCATTGACTGCAGCAAGTAAAACTTTCACTCTCTTCCTCCCATTTGTAGATACCAGGGTCAAAAGGTCTGACACCACATGTGCTCGCACACTAGTGGTAGAATGACTTTGTGACCCGCCCCAATATGAGCATAAAAGTGGGGCGTAAGCACCACGATATGCGAATGTTGGGTAGGATTGTGAGGATTGTGGGAGCACGTAGTGCGTAACAATCCGTAGGTATCATAGTCGGGGGCTTTTGACCCCGACATCATTTGTATATTTTATCAACAGTACCCTATTATACTATTTTTTTGTTCAAAAATCATCCATATCCGTTGACATTTTTCTAAATATCCTGTAAAATATTGATTCGTGCAGCCGGGGTGGTAGCGGTACCTTGAACCTGCAATCCGCTATAGCAGGGGTGATATTGTGCAGAGGGCGAAAGCTGGCAGAGCTGCCCCCGATAAGTGACGTTGATGTCCGGGTCTTACGCGACGGGAATCTGTGAACCGTGTCAGGTCGGGAACGGAGCAGCACTAAGCAGAACCTTCCGGGTGCCGTAAGGGTGCCTGGGCTGAGTCAACTGTCGGGGTAACGTCTGTTGGTCCAGTTCGAAGCACAATGCACTTTTAGTAACAAATAATGAAATAGAATATTGGTTATATTGGAAACGATACATTCCCCCGGAATGATGAACGAACAACACGATTCTGTTACGCTTATTATCTCAGGAGGTTTTTTTATGCCCAAAAATAAGTTTCAAGATGTAATTTTTACGATTATCATGGTATTTGTCATGGTTTATGTGATGATCTGCTACAATATCGCACTGAACATCGGCGGTATGAAGAATGAAGTATTTTTAAGTGCTTTCCACGAACTTGTCATCATGGGACCACTTGCATTTATCCTTGATTTCTTTCTTGTAGGACCATTTGCCAAAAAGAAAGCTTTTTCGATCATAAATCCAGAAAGAGACAACCCGTTTATGATCGTGCTTGCAATTTCTGTCGTATCGATCATCGGTATGTGTCCGCTGATGAGCCT
>QWCY01003634.1_pt1 | contig 17348 bp, 10 predicted proteins | sample 1972631 | NCBI WGS metagenome assembly QWCY01 (sample SAMN09866696, study PRJNA288562) | Human gut metagenome isolate pre1_stool, whole genome shotgun sequencing... | isolation source: gut | host: Homo sapiens | place: USA: California
ATATGTCATATTCCATATATATTTTTGTCCAAGCACAGCCATACTGGCAGAGCCTGTCATTTGAACAGCATAGCGATCCCGTCGAGTGTAACGAGCATAAGCGAGTCTGCGTTTTTTGGCTGTAGCGGGTTAACAAGCATAGCGATCCCGTCGAGTGCAACGAGCATAAGCGATTATGCGTTTTATGGCTGTAGCGGGTTAACAAGCATAGCGATCCCGTCGAGTGTAACGAGCATAGAGAGAAGTGCGTTTTTTGGCTGTAGCGGGTTAACAAGCATAGCGATCCCGTCGAGTGTAACGAGCATAGGGGATGAGGCATTTGAGAACTGTAGCGGGTTAACAAGCATAGCGATCCCGTCGAGTGTAACGAGCATAGGGGGTTTTGCATTTTATGAATGTAGCGGGTTAACCAGCATAGAAATCCCGTCGAGTGTAACGAGCATAGGGGATGAGGCATTTGGGCGCTGTAGCGGGTTAACCAGCATAGTTGTAGAAGCAGGCAATACAGTGTATGACAGCAGAGATAACTGTAATGCCATTATAGAAAAAGCGACAAATACTCTTATACAGGCCTGCAATAACACAAAAATCCCGTCGAGTGTAACGAACATAAGGGATTTTTCTGGCTGCAGCGGGTTAACCAGCATAGAGATCCCAGCGAGTGTAACGAGCATAGGGGATTATGCATTTTATAAATGTAGCGGGTTAACGAGCATAGAGATCCCGTCGAGTGTGACGAGCATAGGGAAAAGTGCATTTAGGGACTGTAGCGGATTAAAAGATGTATATTATACAGGCACACAGGAACAGTGGAATGCAATAAGCTTTGGTAATGGCGGTGATGCATCAGATGTTTTCGTGGTTTATGATGAAGACTTGGATAAAAATATCCCAATTCCTTTTACCTTGCACTGTAACTATTCACGACCGGAATCAAGCCAGCAGCCAAGTAAAAAACCATCTGCAGCACCGTCAGCAGCACCAAGCCCTGCACCATCAGCAGTGCCTTCCAAGACGCCGGAAGCAGATGTACCTGCAGCTGGAACAACTCTGAAAGAGAAAACAGGCAGGGAATTTAAGGTGACAGAATCAGATGGTTCTGAAAGTAAGCCATCAGTAACGCTTACAAAGCTGTCTGCCAAGGAGAAAAAGGCAAAGAAGGTTACAATTCCCAAAACCGTTACAATTAACAATGTGAAGTATCGGGTGACAGGCATTGCGGCAAAAGCATTTAAGAACAGTAAGAATCTGCAGACAGTTGTAATTCCTGACACAGTTACAGAGATTGGAACCGGCAGTTTTGAAGGCTGCAAAAACTTAAAGAGCGTAACGATTGGAAAGAATGTAACCTCTATCGGAAAGAATGCCTTTAAGAATTGCAAGAACCTCAAGAAGATTACTGTGAAGAGTACAAAATTAAAGAAAGTCGGAAAAGGTGCTCTCACAGGCATCAACAGAAAATGCGTTATTAAAGTACCGAAGAAACAGCTGAAGTCTTACAAGCGTCTGTTCAATGGAAAGGGGCAGAAGAAATCTGTGAAGATTAAAAAATAGACAATAGAAGGATCCGAAAGAAATTGCGAAAAAACCGTCTGTTACCCAGATCATCCGATATATGGGTAACAGGCGGTGATTCTATTTGAACTATACTGCTGTATCAATACCTTTTAAGCCTTGGCTTCCTTTGCATCTGCTTTTTTCTGGAACTTATCAGCCTGTACGATAAAACGTTCATGAACTCCCTGGGAAATCTTTCCGGCTTCATCTTCTACCTCTACAGAAAATACCAGTTTTCTGCCATCGACCTCTGTCAGGATTGTATTACAGAATACTTTCATTCCTACCGGTGTTGCAGATAAATGCGCAACATTCAGATTTGTACCGACTGTTACCATGCCTTCTTCTAATTCATCTGCTACACTTGTCCATGCGGTTTCCTCGATCAGTTCGATCAGTGCCGGTGTTGCAAATACATTTAACGTGCCACTTTTACGGACTTTTGCTGTCTTATCCTCCGTCACTGTCAGTTCCTTGTGTCCTTTGATCCCTGCTTCTAACATTGTCATTTCCTCCTGATATGATTACAATAATTCTTTGATCTCCTGATAGATCTGTTTATCTAGATCAGTAAAAGCAGCAAGCATCAGCTCTAATTCCTGCTGTGTTACAAACATTGCCTGTGTGATCTCAGATTCCTGTAAGCTTAGATCTTTTAATGTCACTTCTGCTTCTACTAAATATACTTCCATAAACAAATGATACGGCTCATAGAAAACCGTTTTCAAAAACTTTATCTGCTCCTTATAAGGACAGATACCGGTTTCTTCTTCTAATTCCCGATATAATGTTGCCTCTCCGTCCTCACCCGCGGAAGAACCACCGCCCGGAAATTCCCATTTACCGCCATTTTTCTTATCCGGATGTCTTCTGGTGACCAGAATATAACCATCACAGATGACAACGGCTGCTGATGCCTGTATATAGTCATTTTCCCTGATGGCTTCACCACGCACCATCTGTCTGCCTGTCCGCTTATGTCTGCTGTCGTATATATCGCTATATTCCATACAGTTTCCTCCGTTTCGTTTGCATATGCTCTTAGAATCCCATTTAGAAGATCCTAAGCATACATTTGAAAGACTATGTGTACATTATTCCGGGTAATGTAAACGATCCTCTGTCATATTGCACAACACTTCTTCGTAATATTTTTTTGCAAGATAATTTGCCATCGGCAGATTCATGTCTAAATAATTTCCGCAGTCCCTTGCTGCTGCACCCGGAACTTCGCCCTTAAAATCCCGCATGAATACAAACATCTCTTTTAACAGGCCGATAATATCCTTTGATTCATGATCACCTGCTAATAAAAGATAAAATCCTGTCCGGCATCCCATTGGTCCGAAATAGACTACGCGGTCTGAAAATTCTTTGTGATTTCTAAGGAATGTCGCACCGAGATGCTCGATCGTATGTACTTCTGCCGTATTCATGACCGGTTCATAATTCGGGCGTGTCATACGGATATCAAATGTGGTCACTGTTTCTGCACCGATATGATCTTTTCTCGATACATAGACTCCCGGTAAAAGTGTTAAGTGGTTTACTGTAAAACTTGCTATTTTTTTCATGCTAATCTACCTGCCATTTCTGTGATCAGACGAACGGAATGTTCTATCGCTTTTGCTTCAAATGTCGGATAATCCATATGTGCGCTGTCATCTGCCTTATCGGAGATTGCACGCACGATGAGGAATGGGATCTGGTTTAAATACGCAACGTGTGCGATCGCTGCCCCTTCCATTTCTGTACAGCATCCGTCAAAATGCTCTACAAGCCATGTTTTCTTTTCTTTGCTGGATACAAACTGATCTCCTGTGACAACTCTGCCTTCATGTACGGAAATATCAGGATTAACTTTTTCACAGCCTTCTTTTGCGATCTTTCTAAGTTTTTCATCTGCGGTAAAAGAAAAGACTTCCATACCCGGAATCTGTCCTAAACCATAGCCAAAGGATACAGCATCCATATCATGCTCTAAGGCATCTGTTGCAAGGACAATATCTCCGATGTCAATACTTGCCTGCAGGGAACCTGCGATTCCGGTATTGATCACACAGCTTACCGGAAAATGGTCGATAAGTGCCTGTGTACAACATGCTGCGTTGACTTTTCCCACACCTGCACGTACAACAACTGCCTCTGTACCATTTAATTTTCCTTTGCAAAATTCCATGGAGGCTGCCTTTGTGATCTCAACTTCTGTCATCATCTCTTTTAATTTTGCAACTTCCTGATCCATTGCTCCAATAATTCCTAACATTGTAACTATTTACGTCCTTTCCTATTTTTCTACTTTTACCAGTGTTAAAACCGGTTCTTCCTGTGTATTTTTTAATACCAGAGAATCCTCTGACCTTTCATATATATAATCTGTACTGCCAGCATGGTCTGATAATGTCATATCTTTACCATCTGCATAATAATGCTGTTTCACCTGCATCGTTACCTGACCATCTTCTTTGAAAATATACTGATAACTGTCATCTGCCCTGCCGATCTGGTAACTTCCATTAAAACTGGCTCCTGATAAGAGTCCATCTGTCCCCTTTAACGGAAATAAGAGCATCGGACTCTCATCAAGTTCATAATCATCGGTTGTCAGTGTCAGCGACAGATACCTCCCCTCGTCTTCTATGCGGTATTCGGTATAACTGTAATCTTCCGGCAGTTCCCGGCTGATATCATCAAAACAGATACGAAGCACCGGCTCTCCCTGACTGTTTTCGGTCAGATCATAGATGCCTTTTTGTCTGACAACTAACGTACTGTCCTTTGAAAAGACAAACCGGATATTATCTGATCCCTGCAAGGAATAAATTTCATCAATAACTGCTTTTGTATTCGGATATGCATCATGTCCACAGCCACATAATATGGTTACTGCTGCTGCCATGCAGAAAAAACGGATTGCCTTATTCATCAGATTCACCTCGCATCTACTTAAAAACGGATTTGTTTCATTATATCATAACTTTTGCTTTTTTCAATTCATATATTCTTGTAAAAGGGTATCGTGCATGATAAAATAAGAACTAAGGTACTATTTTGATATGAATTTTAAAAAGTCCCGGGAGTTACATTTAACAAGCAGTATGTTTATGAAAAAGAGGAATGTTTTATGGATACAAGCCGACCAAAAGTATTAGTTGTGGACGATGATGCCCAGCAGCTTGAAATTATGAAATTATATCTAAGCCCGATCGCAGATGTAATAACCGCATTAGGCGGTCAGCGTGCTTTAGAATATGTACAGTGTCACTCGATCGATGTGATCCTTTTAGATATCAATATGCCTGCGATGAACGGTTTTAAGACATTAGAGCGTTTCCGCAATCAAAAGGAATGCATCAATGTACCTGTTGTTTTTGTCACCGGACAGCGTGACCGTTATACGGTTATGAATTCCATTTTCATGGGTGGTGACGGTTATCTGATCAAACCGGTACAAAAAGATGATCTGCAAAAGAAAGTATTAGAATTATATCGGAGCAGAAAAACTTCTTCTGCCCGCAAGACCATCCTTGCCATTGATGATGATATGGCATATCTGAAACTGATCGACAGTTATCTGAAAGATATGTATAACGTCGTGATCATCAACTCCACCAAACTTGCATTCAGCTACCTGATGAAAAATACGCCTGATCTTGTTCTTCTTGATTATCAGATGCCTCTTTATAATGGTGCAAGTTTTCTGAATATATTAAACCGTAAAAGGGAAGAAGAAGACCATGCGATTCCGGTCATCATCCTATCCGGCACCTTAGATAAGGAAACTCTAAAGAACTGTTATGCCGCTAATCCGGATGCGATCTTAGCAAAACCGATCAGCAAAGAAGATCTGTTAGATAATATTGCACAAGTATTAAATCCATAGGAGGTATGCTGCATGAAATATGTTCTATCAATCGGGCTGATCAGCTGCGGTGTGTTGTCAGTTTATTTTTCCAAGCACTTTCTGCTTTCTAAAGAAAAACGTTATTTAGAGAATCATCTGTTTGCACTTGCCTGTATCTCAAGTGCCATCTGGAGCTTTGGATTTGGCGGACTGATGTTACAGACAGATACGCAGACAGCTTACCTCTGGCGTGCATTTGGCATGATCGGCACATTCGGTTATCTGATCTCTGCCCAGTTCATCTTATGTTATCTGTCAGAGATGCCACGTATTCTCCAGCATATATTTAACGCTTTCTCATTGACCGGGGTGATCTTATATTTTTTTATCGTACAGAAAAAGCAGACCGTTTACTATCTTGGCCGTTATGGTATGACTTACCATTTCACTGCGGGTTTCTGGAATACTGCATACACTGTCTATACAATCATCATCGCCCTTACCCTGCAGTTTACAGTCCTCTATATTTTCCGTACGGCAAAAACAAAACGTACTTTAGTTTTCTGCAGGAAATTCATGCTCGCAGAGTTTATTATATTTTTTGGTAATATTTTTGACACGATCTGCCCGCTTCTTGGCATTTCTGCAATTCCCGGCAGTACGATCACACAGTTCATCGGATTACTCGTGATCTACCATGCGGCACTTTCCATGGAACGTTCACAGATCAATATTTCAAATATGTCCGAATTCATATACTACTCTCTTGGAATGCCGGTATTAGTCTATGACTCTGATAAGAAGCTGCGTATTTTAAATGATGAAGCCTATACTTTCTTCAATATTACACGTAATCAGCCGGATATTGAAAATTTCAGCCTGCCGAAACTGTTTGATGTGGATGATACCGTATTTTCTTTTGATGGAAAGCAGAAGGATATCGATACTTCCTGCCAGAGGAACTGGCTTTACTGCAATCTTTCTATCAATAAGATCGTGGATACCTATGGTGATTCCATTGGTTATATCGTCCTTGTCACAGACCTCTCAGAACGTGTGAAAAATATGCAGGATCTTGAAGAAGCGATCATTGAGGCTCAGTGTGCAAATCAGGCTAAGAGTACCTTCCTTGCAAATATGTCACATGAGATCCGTACCCCGATGAATGCGATCATCGGTTTTTCGGAACTGGTCTTAAAAATGGATATTTCCCAGGAAGTCCGGGAATATGTACAGGATATTAAATGGTCTTCTCACAACCTCTTAGCGATCATCAATGATATCCTTGATATTTCTAAGATTGAATCCGGTAAGATGGAATTAGTCTGTGATAAATATTATATGGGTTCCCTGCTGGGAGATGTATCCATCATCATTTCCAACCAGGCTAAGAAAAAAGGACTCTCCTTTTCCATGAATATAGCTGAAAATATACCAAATATGCTCTATGGTGATAAGATCAGAATCCGTGGAGTACTTATCAATGTATTAAATAATGCTGTGAAATATACCAAAGAAGGAAGTGTCACATTTGATGCTTCTGTCAGGCATCGTACCGGTGATATCATCACTTTGGAATTTAAAGTATCTGACACCGGTATTGGCATCAAAGAAGAAGATCAGGCTTCTTTATTTAAGAGTTTTGAACAGTTAGACCAGAAATTCCATTATGGTGTCGAAGGTTCCGGTTTAGGTCTTGCGATTGCAAAAGGATATACAACTCTGATGAATGGTGAGATCACCGTAGAAAGTACCTATGGCAAAGGCTCTGTATTTACCATCACGATCGAGCAGAAAGTACTTGATGACGCTCCGGTTGACCGTAACTTTTCACACGAAGATGATCCGGCTGCAAACAACGACATGGGTAATATGAAGATTGCAGGCATCCGTGTACTAGTCGTGGACGATAATCAGGTCAACCTGAAAGTTGCCAACAGCAGTTTAAGCTACTATGGATTAGAAGTCGATACCGCTGCCGATGGACCTTCTGCGATCAAACTCTGCAAAACCAGACAATATCCGATCATATTCTTAGATCATATGATGCCGGATATGGATGGTGTAGAAACCATGAAGCAGATCCGCCAGTTAAGCCCATATTACCATTATGGTGGAGAAAGCAAGATTATCGTCTTAACAGCTAATGCGGTCAATGGTGTCCGCAAGAGCCTGATGAGTGAAGGCTTTGATGAATACCTCGGCAAACCTATGAATTTCAAACAGTTAGAACGGCTCTTTACCCGTTTCCTGCCTGCTGACTGTATCACATATGAGAATGAAAACGACGCTCCTACAGATAACGTCCTTGCTCCGGAAGATACCGCTTTCTTAAAAGATACCTTGACAGATGTAGATACTTCCATTGGTATTGCAAACTGCGGCGGCCAGTTAGAAGATTATCTGAATGTCTTAGAAATTGCTTATAATTACGGTGAAAAGCAGCTCAATGAACTCTATCAGCTTCATGAGCAGAAAGATTACAAAAATTACACGATCAAAGTACATTCGATGAAAAGTATGTCAAGAAATCTCGGTGCTGTTGCAATCTCTGATATGGCAAAAGCGCAGGAGGAGGCTGGCAATAAAAAAGATCCGGCTTATATCGATGAACATATGCAAAGCCTCTTAGATGCCTACAGGAGTCTCTTAAGAAATATCGAATCCGTCCTGCGCCATTACGGATATTTAACGGTTTCTGAAAATACTGACATAGAACTTCTGCCCGAAGATACCATACAACTGATCTTTTTAAAAATCCATCAATATATTGACGCATTTGATTTCACTAAGATTTTTGATCTCTTAGAAGAAGTCAAAAAATATGAACTTCCTGAAACATACCAGAAAGTATTTGAACAGTTAAACACACTGATGGATGAGCTTTCTATTGATGAGATCAATGAACTTCTTGCAAAATACCAGAAATGACCGGATGTATTTCTAGCAAGTTCTTCTGCATACTAATAACAAAATATTGTATGAAAAATTGTATAAAAAGGAGAGAGGTTTATGAACAAAAATTCCAGATCATTTGTCAGTTTCTTATGCTGTATGTTCCTGTTTTTTACCATCCTTGCAGTCCCTTCACAGGTATCCGCAAAGACCGGATTGAGCAAAACGGAACTTACATTATCCGTTGGGCAGACAAAGACACTTCGTCTGAATGGCGTATCCGGTAAAACCACGTACCGTTCCAGTAAAAAGAGCGTAGCCACAGTCACTTCTAAGGGAAAGATCACCGCAAAGGGCAAAGGTTCTGCTGTTATTACTGCGAAAAACCACGGCATTACCTACACCTGTAAGGTCTGTGTATACAATGTTTCCTACTCCAACCAGCAGGTTGCCGCAAAAGCAAAAAAAATCATTCAGCAAACGATCAAAGGTGGTATGTCTGATGCCAAAAAGATCAAGGCGATCCATGATTTTATCATCTTAAACTGTGCCTATGACTATAACAGTTATTTGAAAAATCAGATTCCTGGTACCTCTTTTTCTCCTGCGGGTGTCCTGTTAAAGAAAAAAGCTGTTTGTCAGGGCTATGCAGAAACCACAAAATTATTTATGGATTCTCTTGGAATTCCCTGTAAGATGGTTGTCGGCATTGGGAATGGCGGCGGTCATGCATGGAACTTAGTACAGGTAGGGAAAAAATGGTATCACTTAGATGTCACATGGGATGATCCTGTACCGGATGTCAAAGGCAGACTCCGTTATGAATATTTTCTGGTCAAAGACAGTGTAATGGCAGAAGATCATAACTGGAACAAGAATGCTTATCCGAAATGCAAGAGCAGTTCTAACAGCTTTATCTCACTGTTTGGAACCGTAACTAAAAATGTCAGTGATGCTTCTTCTGCACTTGCCAGCCAATACCAGAATGGCAATAAAAAGCTGACACTGATCCTTCCAACGAAAGCCTCTGGTGCAGATACGTTTTCTATGATGAGCTGTCTGAGTGATGCAGCCGAACTCCTCGGTATGGAATGTCACAGTTGTTCCTATTCTTATTACATTTATGGCAGTTACTATATTTACAATATTACAACAACATTTACCCCGGCAAGTTCTTACGAATCCTGATTTTTTATATATGAAAAAGCTGCACACGATACGGAATAGTTTCAGTCGTGTGCAGCTTTCTTATGATAGGATCACTGTACAAATAGGATTATTTTACAGTTACCTTTACTTTTTTCGAGATACCATTCTGTGCATATACATAGATATAACAGGTACCTTTTTTCTTACCTTTGATCACACCCTTGTTTGTTACTGTTGCAATCTTTGTATTGCCTGACTCAAATGCGATCTTACGATATTTTGCAAAATTCTTGCCGGATTTCTTCACCGTTACCTTTAAGGTTGTTTTCTTACCTTTCTTTAAGCTGACTTTTGATTTTGCCTTTAATGATGTTACATTTCCATCCTTACCACCCTTAGTAGCAGCATAAACCGTCTTAGATGTTGCAAGGATCTGTGCTTTTCCATCGACCATCTTATATGCCTGTACGATGTATTTGTAAGCAGTTCCTTTCTTTAACTTCGCATGTGTATAAGAGGTTGCGGATTTATTCTCAATGATAGAGAGTACTTGTACTGCGTATTTCTTCTTGCCTGCATTTGCAAGATTTCCGAATACAACATAACCATCTGCATCTTTGACCTTTGTCCACTGTACTTTATTACTGTTCTTTGCAGACTTCGATACCTTTGCAGATAATGCAGCATATGTGGAGTTTTTCGATTCTTCTGCCTTTCCGCCTGGAAGTCCCGAATTGTTCTTAATAATGCTTTCTGCTGTAGGTGCTGTTGCAACAACTGTATCTGGCACTGCCGGCTGTACAATAGTGCTATTGTTATTGTCACCGGATGTTGTCTGGTCTTTGCTGTTTACTAATTTCTGATATTCTGCTTCTGCTGCTGTCAGGACAGATGCATTTGTTACCAGTGCTTTCTGCTCTGCTGTCAGTGCATTGTATGCTGCTCTTGCTGCATCAATCTTCGCTTTCGAATCTGCACTGAAAGAAACGGTTCCGATTGCCTGGATTTTTTCCATAACAGCTTTTGCTGCATTTGCATTGATCGTTGCTGTTTCCTCGTCAGATGCTCTGACACCTACACCTTCCATGGTCGGTGTAACCGGATTCATAAGTCCTGTTTCTTCATCAAATGTAACTTCATCGATACAGGTTTCACGATGATAACCTAAACCGCTGGTATAAATGCCAAGTGGTGTATAGAAACGGTGATATGCAATATAGCATTTATCTGTATCCGGCATATAAAGCAAGGACTGATGAGCTGTTCCTAAGATACCGTTATCTGTATCTTTTGCTAATAATGTATATTTGTATGTTACATTTCCATCTAATTTTTCTGCAATACCATAGTTTACATGGTAGTTTGGACTTCCTGTATCATCACAGGACCATGTGAAGTGGTAAAGTCCGTTACGTTTCATAACCACTACAGATTCCCTGAAATCCTTCATGCCGGTAATCTTCTTTAACGTACCTGCTTTAATGGTCATCATATCATCTTCAAGTTCTGCAAATGCACAGCCGCTTCCGCCATTTCCAAAGAACAGATAAGAAGTTCCATCATCATCTGTAAAGATAGAAGGATCGATCACCTGACCGCTGAATCCGATACCTGCATTGTTTACCATGCTCGGATATACGATCGGTGTTTCTTTTGCTGTAAATGGTCCCTCCGGATTGTCTGCTACAGCTACACCGATGGCTTTTCCACTGCCGCAGGTTCCTGTGTAAGAACTATTCACATTTCCACAATAATAGAAATAATATTTTCCGTCTTTTTCTTCAATCGTCGGTGCCCATGCACTTCCGTCTGACCATGCAGATGCTGCAATATCTACTCCGTTTGCATTTGTTCCCGGATCTTTATCCTTCGTATCTAAGATCACACCTTCATCTACCCAGTCGATCATATCATCGGATGACCATGCGTGGAATACTTCACCTGACCAGCCTGCATAACCGTCTGTTGTAGGATAGATCCAGTATTTTCCTTCAAAATAATCGATGTCAGGATCTGCATACTGTCCCGGAAGGACTGCATTGCCTGCAAGCTTTGGTGTCTTAATGGTATAAGTTTCTGTTCTGTCTGCTAATGCAACACTGACCACTGCATCTTTTGTCAGATCTACGGTACTTCCATTTACAAATGGCTGTCCGTTGATCGTTGCTGTCACATTCTTAGTCAGCAGATTCAGTGTTACCGGAATCGCTGCTCTGTTTGCTGATTTTTTCACCCAGGAAGTAATCTCTTTTGTATCTGTATCAATCTTAGATGAGATTGCTGTGTGGTCGTCTGTTCCCATCGTAGTAGCCGGATCTTTTGGTGTTGTACCGATCACAGCACCTTTTAATAATGCTACTTTATCAATGACATTATCTAAAATCTCTGTTTCATCTAATGCACGGTTGTATACTTTAAAGTTGTCAAAAGATCCTTTGAAATATGCATCCCCTGAATACATGGATTTACCAAGGTAAGCTAATAAGTTTTCTCCTAAAGAAGCTGTTGTGATCTGTGTATTTGTATTTTCAGATACCAGACTTCCATCTACATAAAGCTTTAAGGTCGTTCCGTCTACAACGATCACCACATTCTGCCATGTACCGGTTGCTGCGCCGCTGCCCTTTACTTCCTGTTCTGAACTATAACTTGTTGTTGTGACCGCATCACGGATCTCTGTGCCGCGTATTCTTAAGAAATTATAATAAGTACTGTTCTGTCCATACGTAAATGTAAAGAAATTACCGCTGTCTTTCTCAGATTTTACATCCATGGAGATTGTCATTTTGTTCCGCTTGTCGAAAAATCCCTGCGGAATTTCTGCATACGTTCCATCTGTACCATCTAACTGTAAGACATTGCTCTTAACCGTTTCATCATAGACAACTTTGGCATTGCCAAATAATGTTCCATTCCATACAGTTGTATTTCCTTTTCCTATATCTGTAATTGTCTGGGCAGTTTTTTCACCTTCAAAGTTGTATTCTAAAACAGGATCAGATGCTTCTTTTTCATCAAGTCCTTCGCTTTCTCTTGCTTTATATGCTTCTAAAACCCTTGCTTCTTCTGCCTTAGAAAGACGTACCACTGTACCATGGCGGAATTTGCCATCCACAAAGTCTGCCGTTGTTTTTGTAAATTTACCGGAGGAAAGATCATCTGTGACAAATGCCTGATAACCATCATGATCACCCATTGCACACCATTTTCCATCCGGAAGCTGATATACGGTAAGTCCCTCTATTCCATTATCAGGAAAACCTGCTGCCTTACTTCCGCTTCTCTTAACTAAACGTTTCCATGAACCGGATGGTGTACTTGCAGCTTCACCGTTTCTGACATCTAATACATCTTCTGTATCTAATGTATCACTGACATCGATAACGGTATTCCAGTCAGATGTAGAAAAACGATAGAATTTACCATTATCCTTGATGATCGTGGTATCAATGATGTTTGCTTCTATTTCTTTTCCTTCTTTAGTCTGTTCACTTATATCCTCACTTAACCAGACCTTTGGTTCTGAAAATGTATTGAAATCTCTGGTACGGCATACATACACACGTAAAGCATTTTCACTTGTCCCATTTTTGGAATAATCTCTTGCAGACCAGTAAACAACATAATCACCTGTTGTATCATCATAGATTGCTTCTGGTGCCCATACACAGCCTGCAGTATCAAATCCTGCATAAACCAGACGTGGTTCACTCCAGTTGACTAAATCTGTAGATTCCCATACGACAAGATTTTTACTTGCACTCAGCTGATTCCAGCCGCTTCCACCGGCTCCGCCGCCTTCTGCATGAAGGTCTGTTCCAAGGATCCAGTATTTATCTCCATCTACGGAACGGATCAGATGCGGATCACGTACACCAAGGTCGCTGTCCTTTGCATCATTTGTCAGAATAGATTTTGCAACTCCGTCTACTTTATTTAATTTTGACCATGTCAGACCGTCTTCACTATAGCCTAAGAAGATCTTCTCATAACCGTCTTCTGTTCCGAAGTTTGTCCACAGATATCCTGCGGAATAATCTGTATCTAAGTTTGCTGTCTTTGGCTGTACAGTTACCGTAAACTCTTTTGTCTTTGGTTCAAAAGAGCCATATGTGATCGTTGCTGTCAGCTTAACCATTACAGGATCTGATCCTGCTGCTGGTCTTGTTACGATCCCTCCATCGTACAGACCTCCATCTGCAGTATCTGTGATCACTGCTGTATTGCTTGATGTCCATTCGATCGTGGAACCATTTTTACCGGTACGGACAAGTGGCAGATTACCTCTGACATCATCGGTATCTACTAATGTAAGAGCATCATAAGCCTGCTCTAACTTCAGTTCTTCTGTACCGGATACAATTGCTTCCTGTGCCGCTACAAATTCCTGATACTGTGCAGTGATCTCATCTTCAGTTAAGATTCCGTCATAAATCTTATAATTATCGATCAGACCTTTGTAATATTCGCCTGCATCCCAGTTTCCTTTTCCAACCTGAACGACGCCGCCCTTTGTTCCAAGGATATCGCTTAATTTGTAATCGCTGTCGGACTCCTGCACTTTTGTACCGTTGATATAAAGTGCTGTATTTGTTTCTGATATTAAAATATCTACGTGCTGCCAGTCGCTTGTCACTGTTCCTTCCAAATTATTGCCCGGTCTTGCACCGGAGTTATTATAACGTTCTACTGTTACTTTTGTAGTTGTCTGTCCAACTCCAAAATAATGCTCTTTCAGATAGGTCTGCTTTGTTGCATCTGGTGCCGCAAAAAATGACCAGCTCTTTGATCCTTTATCTGCTTTTGCATCGTATGAGATCGTAATATTTTCCTTACCTGCTAATAGTGCGTCCCCATTTGCTGCTGTCAGATCCAGATAAGAATCTGTTCCGTCTAAATAAAGTGCGGAATCTGTTGTAGATAATTTCTCTAAACTGTAACTTCCTTTTGCATTTGCTATTGCCTTGCCACCGGAAAAGACATTGTCTGTTGCTGCACTGTTAAAATCAAAATCTGCTAACAGCTCTGCTGTCGTTTCGGCTGCACTAACGTTATTTACCGGTATTCCGGTAAATGCTACTGCACCGGCTAACACCCCTGCTAACCATTTGCTTATCCCTTTTTTTTGCATACTTTTTCTCCTTTTTTGAAAAATATTATCTATTTTATTATATATCGGTTTTTTTACTAGAAAATTGATTTTTTTACTTGTTTTTTTAACTTTTTTATCTTGTTTGTTGATAGAAATATGGTAGTACCTTTATTGTGTAATTCTACGGTAGGTAATGAGCCTGTGTCGGGATGTGGTTTTGATAAACTGCGACAGCGTCCGTATGCCCCCTGCTGGTTTTCAGCCCGGCTTTCTGGTGTGTCTAAGCAGGTGGTGGCATAAGCGCTTATTCCAAAAACTGCCCAAAACTCACCTTGCATACTGTGAGATGTTTTGCGTTATCGGGTTCGGACAGTTGGGCAGTTTTTGCGCTTATGCCACCACCTGCTAAGGCACACACGAAAGCCGGTCAATGAAACCTGCAAAGGCATACGGACGCTGCCACAGTTTTTATTTGCACTTTGAGGGACACAGGCAATTTACGTTTGTGGTACATCAAGAAAATTTCATTTCTTAGACATGGCTATCATTTACGATCTTACAGTTATAGTTATTCCTTCATCTTTCAAATACCTTTGGTGAAATTTAAGGATTGTTCCTCGAACAATCCTGCCTGTGTCGCTCGAACTCTAGGGCAAACTGTCCGGTGTGAAAGTAACATCTCCTGCTTAGCGGCACTAAAAAGCTGTTCTCGAAACTTGCATCTTCTTTATTAAAGTGCTAGTATGGAGAAAGATAATAATTTAACAAAGTCAATAGGAGGTATATATGGATTACTCGAAAGAATATACACAGAAACTTGTTACTGCCGATGAAGCAGTCAAAGTGATAAAATCCGGTGACTGGGTAGATTACGGCTGGTGTACCGGAACTCCGGATGCCTTAGATAAGGCTCTTGCAAAAAGAACCGATGAATTAAAAGATATCAAATTAAGAGGTGGTATCCTCTTAAAAGTTCCTGCCATTTTTGAACGTGAAGATGCAGGTGAGCATTTCACATGGAATTCCTGGCATATGTCTGGTATTGAACGTAAGCTGATTGCAAAGGGATGTGCATTCTATGCTCCACTCCGTTATTCCGAACTGCCTCGTTATTATTATGATCTTGCAGATAAAGATGATGTTGCAATGTTTCAGGTAGCACCAATGGACAAACATGGCTATTTCAATTTTGGTCCTAATGCATCCCATATGATGGCTGTCTGTGAAACTTCCAAAAAGATCATCGTAGAAGTAAATGAAAACATGCCTCGCTGTCTTGGCGGTTTTGAAAATGGCATCCATATTTCTAAAGTAGATCTTATCGTAGAAGGTGAAAATCCTGCAATCGGAGAAATGGGTGGCGGCGGTGCACCTACAGATGTTGATACTGCTGTTGCAAAACTGATCGTGGAAGAAATCCCAAATGGTGCCTGCTTACAGCTCGGTATCGGTGGTATGCCAAATACAGTTGGTTCCATGATCGCTGATTCTGACCTGAAAGATTTAGGTGTCCATACAGAAATGTATGTAGATGCTTTTGTTGATATTGCAAAAGCAGGTAAGATCAATGGTTCTAAAAAGAACATTGACCGTTTCCGTCAGGCATATGCTTTTGGATGCGGTACGAAAAAAATGTACGATTATCTGGACGAAAATCCGGAACTTTTAAGTGCACCGGTAAGTTATACCAATGATATCCGTTCCATCTCTGCATTGGATAATTTTATTTCGATCAACAATGCCGTTGACCTTGACCTTTTCGGACAGATCAATGCGGAATCCGCCGGGATCAAACAGATCAGCGGTGCCGGTGGACAGCTTGACTTCGTATTAGGTGCTTACCTTTCTAATGGTGGTAAGAGTTTCATCTGCTGTTCTTCTACTTTTAAGACGAAAGACGGTCAATTGAAATCCCGTATCGTACCTACCTTAAATCCGGGTTCTATCGTAACAGATACGCGTGCAAATACACATTACGTTGTTACAGAATACGGTAAGGTCAATTTAAAAGGTCTGTCCGCATGGCAGCGTGCCGAAGCACTGATCTCGATCGCCCATCCTGATTTCAGGGACGAGCTGATCGCTGAAGCTGAAAAATTAAAGATCTGGCGCAGAAGCAACAAATAATCATTTTTTCTTTGAAAATTTATCTTTGACAGCTTCACCGGTTGGTGTCGCTGCAAGACCGCCCTGTCCGGTTTCCCTTAGAGATTCCGGCAGGGCTTTTCCTATGGAACGCATTGCATCGATCACTTCATCCGGCGGGATCTTGCTGTTGATCCCTGCCATGGAAAGATCTGCTGAAGTCAATGCATTGACGGCTCCTAATACATTTCTTTTGACACAGGGAACTTCAACAAGTCCCGCTACCGGATCGCAGACTAAGCCTAGTAAATTCTTAAGTGCCAACGCTGCTGCATTAGAAATCCCTTTTTCATCCGCCCCCATCAGATAAGCAACTGCTCCTGCCGCCATTGCAGAAGCCGATCCGATCTCTGCCTGACAGCCGCCTGCTGCCCCTGCGATAAATGCACGCGTTGCGATCACACCACCGATTCCGGCAGCTACATATAATGCTTCTGTCATCTTTTCATCAGAAAATCCTTTGTTTTTCTGTAAAGTCAAAAAAACGGCTGGAATAACTCCGCAGGAACCCGCCGTCGGCGCTGCAACGATCCTTTTCATGCAGGCATTTGATTCGCCCATCTTAATTGCTTTTTCCATGACCTCACCGATAAAGTCTCCGCACAATACCGTCTTTGCTGCCCTTGCCTGTGCCATTTTTTCTCCATCTGTTCCGACAAGTCCCGA
>QWCY01003641.1_pt1 | contig 17302 bp, 10 predicted proteins | sample 1972631 | NCBI WGS metagenome assembly QWCY01 (sample SAMN09866696, study PRJNA288562) | Human gut metagenome isolate pre1_stool, whole genome shotgun sequencing... | isolation source: gut | host: Homo sapiens | place: USA: California
AAATTACTCTGTATAAAACGGATTAAATCGACTTTCTATCACAAACTCTGACTGATGGCGACCTGATGTCTTCTCAATAAATAGACTTTGGAAAACTGCTACCGAATCATTCCTATTTACTAAAGCTTTCTTTTCTAAATATAATGTATCTGCTCCAAGAAATCCAACATATATATACTGATTGAGAAAAAGAAAAACTTTACTTTCTTGATTAACACCCACTTTCTTAGATGATACACTAATTTTATGAACCCCATATCTTAACTTCTCATCGAGAATGATAGGAAAAAAAGGAGAACTATGTAAAGAATCATCTAAAATTAATTTATCGTCTATTTTTAGTTGAATATCCACTGCTGGGCACTTAGTCCCAACAGTAATTTGGTATAAGACCTTCTACCTCCTCAATTATAATAGATCTAATGCTGCGCTTTCCGTCTATATTCTATAGCAACATTTAGTATTTCATTTATAGTTTCTTTATCTTCGGTATTTTTCTTCAAGATTTCTTCTATATTTGGTCTTGAAATAATTATATCTTGAATTAATTCGTCTATTAAATACCAATCATCATCTGACATACTTTCTTTCTCATCTAATGTTGCAATTCGTGCCCATGCATCTAAATTGCCATCATACTTTCTATATATTAAAATTTTCTTTTTATTAATCATAATTACTTCACTATATAATATATTATATTTACGCCATTTTGTTTCAAAATAGGATATTCTACTGCCCCCAAACACTATTAATCCTAACACCTCGTGGATTCTGAAAATATGCATAGTACCTTTAGCTCCTTTTATAAATTAACCGGAAGTAATAATAATAGAATGATAAATTTAGAACTTATTGAATAAAACAAATTACAGCTAATATCCCTAAACAATCTACTCATAACACATAAAAATTAACAAATTCACAATCGACAACAAAAGAAATACACAAAAATTAAAACCGACTCCCCAAGGAGTCGGTTCCAATCAAAGGTTAGAAAAATTACGAAATCGAAAGGTTATCTAATTACAACCTTCACTGTTTTATCACTGATCTTCACAATATAACATCCTTGCTGATCAAGAGTGAAACGTGCCGATCCGTCTACGTCAACAGATTTAATAACCTGTCCGGCAACATCATATACCATAACTGTTCCCACAGCATTTACAACAAATACGTCGTGTCCGGCTGTATAAACGTGTACCTGCTCTGACTGATCTACTGTGGTTATGCCTACAGCGTCTTTATCAACTAAATCAATATATACAGGCTCTCCCTCAGTAAGAGTCAGGTCAATCTTTGTAGTTTTATCGCTTTGTGGAGTGATAGTAACACCGTCTATTGCATCACCATTCATAACCCACTCTCCATCCAAAACAATGCTGGTTTGTGTAGGAGTAGCTACCCAACGATAAACATCATCTTCTTTGGGACGCAAGTTAGGATTAGAAATAGCCAATGAAAGCATCTTATCATTAACACCGGGTTTCTCCATCAACAGCATTTCTGAAGCAGTAGATTTCAGACGACCAAAGTTCAAACCATCTACAGCTGTAAAGATAGAATAAGCTGTAACTTTGGCAGGTTTGTAAGCCAGCGCGTGAAGTTTTTCATTCTGAGCTTTTATCTCAAAAATTTCACCTCCCTTGTTAGCCATCTTAGCTGCCAGTTCTGCCATATCAGTTGCATTCGTTGCCGGAACAGCTACAAAGACATATTCTTTACCAGAAGTTTTTACACCATGATTAATATATGCTTTGGCAGCAGTTACAGTCACAGGATCATCTACATTATCACCGGTTTCATTCGGAGAACTTTGTTCACCATGCTTAATGATAATCGGATCATTGCCTTTGGGTACAAAATATCCGGTACCTTGTGGTGTAACCATCCATAAGTCTGCTGACGAATCATTTGTTTTAGCTTCCGCACCAGCTGCCATTGTTTCACCGTTTACTACCAGTTCACCACTTACTTCAGAGTCAATACCCTGGAATAAATTGGTTGCAGTAATCATGTCGTCACCATAAGCTCCGGATGCAGAGATATTGCTACCCAAACTGATCAACATTCCATCAAATGCATATACCGATTTCTTAAATGTCAGGTTTGTTGGTGTAAAACGTAAACTACCCCATGAATCATCCTGATCAAATTCAGCACCAAACATACCACAATCTTTCCATGCTAAAGCACCGGCAAAGTTGGTTGTTTTTGAATATTGATCAAAACGATCAGTCACATTCTTGTTAGGCATCATTTCTTTCCAGGAAGTATAATGTACAGTGGTTGCACCTGCTTCTACATTCCAATCCCATCCACCAGTCACTTTAGTACCAAGGCTTGCATTCTTTTTCGGGAAACCGGAGTTCTCCATTGCACCATCATACATCACTTCAAGAGTTCCGTGTGCCTGATAACGTCCAAAACGGTTCGTTTTACTATAAACCTCACCTCCCCAGAACTTAGTAGTCGGACAACGCATCGTAGCTACCCAGTTATTCTGACGATAGATACCGGCAGGGCTATAATTGAACTGATAGAATCCGTCTACATCAGCTTTATTGACTCCTGTATAGAAATCTTCCATAAAGAAGTAGTTGTATTGAGCAGCCAGTTCAGCATCGATACCTGTACCAAGGATATCACCACCTGTTTCGATCAGCTTCTTAAACAAGTCTTTTTTGAAAGTAATTTCAGTACCACCTACCAATGGATGACGTCCTGCCATGCTATTAGCAAAAAGATGAATATCATTTTCTGATTTAGTAGACATCATATACAATGTTACTACCGCTTTTTTGATACGTTCATAAGCATCTTTGTTAATACGGAAACTTGTACCTTTCAAATAGCTGATATATTCTACCCAAGTATTATATGCATACATATAATTATTATACTGCGTATTATGGTGGAACCCTGTACCGTCCGGTTTAAGGATATCATTACCACCTGGAGCATACTCACTTGCATTCTCCAACAATTGAGTCAGGCCTTTCAGATTTTCTACAGCCTCATTCTGATCAGCAACATTGACTGCACATGTATACAGATTAGGCAAGAAGTTATAAATATAGTCCGAACTAAATTGTGACAGGATATATTCCAAAGGAGCATAAGCCAGATTAAATTCGATCATCCATTTTACACCTTTCACAATTTCGGCTCTTTGTTCATCTGTATAAGCATTCAAAGCATTGAGGAATCCAGCCGGAATGCCCTTCACATTCGTATAATCACTATAAGTGAGTCCACTAAAATTATACAAAACACCTTGATCAATGATCAGATCAACCAGATTATTGAATGCTGTCTTCACTTGCTGGTTATTGACAGATGCTGCCATAATCTCAATATCAGAAGATAACTCTTTCAAATAATCCAAAGTCAGTTCCTTAGGAGTTGGCATTACATTACCTGATACAGTACCATCGCTGTTTCTTACAATATTCATTGCAGACACTTTACTAAGCAATTCTCTGATTTTACCAGTATTTCCTACAGGTGTTCTCGCAAATTGAGGTTTCAATGTATTCAAATCTGCAATCTCTACCTCTGTTGCTGTTCCTGGAACTACGTCCGCACCGAAGTTGTATACTTTCAATAAGCGAGAATTGTCTGCATTCAGATATTCAGTATCCAATACCATCATATCGGGATACTGGCGTTTACTATCAACAACAGCATTAAAGTCTACATTATCAAGAAGAATCTTTTGTCCGTTACCTTCCTTAGCAGCATAAGTAAAACGTACTTTCTTCACACTTGCATTCGCCTTATTAGCATATTCATCATATGCACGACTGAACTCACGCCAGCCTTTGAAATTTACCAAAATAGTAGCTTTCTTAACAACCTTATCATTAGCATCCAAGAATTCTGTGTAAATAGTATCATTATTAGCACTCGTACTATAAATATTGAAGAATGCAGCATTCTGAGGACTTACAGCCAAATTCTTACTGAACGGAAGTTCTAATGTTGCTTTATCAGCAGCATTCCAGCACAAAGCTTGTACTCCCTTCTTGAAGTGTTCTTTAGTCAGACTAAGTTCACTACCAGTAGCTTTCCACTCTGAAGGTACTGTTGCTTCTTCAAAATCATACTGGATAATCAATTTCTGATCTTCTTCATCAATATCAGCTATCTTAGTAAAGCTCACATTATCAATATAAACCGTTGCATTTTCTTTGTTACCTAAGAAACAAATATTCATGTTAGTTAAATCAACGTCTGTAGCATTTTTAACAATACCCTGATCAAATGTCCACTGATACATGCTATTAGCTGTTTTTGACAGATTAAAGTCAACATAATACTCTTTCCACGTATTAGTTAAAGTAAAGCTCTGCCAACATCCGTACCATTTTTGTGTCGGATCACTTGGTTTTCCAGTTTCTTTTATAAAGAAATTATTCGTATTACTATTATCAGCATCTGTCGTACGTGTATAGATTCTCAGTTGTCCACCATCATCTGAACGCCCCAAGAATGAAAAACGATAAATACCTTGAGGAATAGTTCCTTCAATACGTTGAGATAATACTGTTGTATACCAGGAATACGTTTGTCCTGTGATAGCTACTACTTTTCCCTGAGTTGCATCGTCACTTACAGTAATAGTAACTGGTTTGGTTTCGTACTGTTGATCTTTATAAGCAACCCATTGCCCGAGAACCTTCGGTTCTTCCAATTGTAAAGTCAAATCCGGATTTGATTCAAAACCTGAATCTTTTATGAGATTTTCTCCCGGTTGATCGGGTTCCTCAGGATCCGATAAATCCTTCACAAGGATAAATGATACATTATCTATCAAGATAGTTTTATCTGCAACATCTCCCTGGAAACAAATACTGAAATTAGTTAAATCAATTTCATCAGCATCTACTGCATCGCTTAACGGTACACTATACATGCTGGTAATTGTTTTTGTAAGGTCAAACTCTACAGAATATTCAGTCCATTCGGTAGTTAAAGATGTACTAAAAAAAGAACCATACCATTTTGATGCAGGATCAGACGGTTTACCTGTTTCTTTTATAAAGAATTTCTGTACATCCTTACCACCAGCATCCGTTAGACGAATATAGGTCTTCACCTTTCCACCATCAGTAGATTTTCCAAAGAAAGAAAGTTTATAAATACCTTTTTTAGCAGTAGTTTCGATGCGCTGAGCAAAGAAAGAAGTATACCAAGAAGAGGGCTTACCTGTATAAGAAGCTACTTTACCTTTTGTAGCATCATCAACAACCGAATAACTAATTTCATTCTTCTCATTCTTAGGATCTTTATAAGTTACCCATTCACCAAAAATTGCAGGACTTGCATCAAAAGTCTTAGTAAAATCAGCATTATTAAAATCGGCATCTTTGACTAAATCAGTAGGTTCTTCAACTTCCGGTTCAGACAGATCCTTTACCAAGTCTAATTTTACATTATCTATTAAAATTGTTTTATCTGCAACATCACCTTGAAAACAAATACTGAAATTGGTTAAATCAATCTCGTCAGCATCTATTGCATCACTCAATGGTACACTATACATACTGGTAATTGTTTTTGTAAGGTCAAACTCTACAGAATATTCAGTCCATTCGGTAGTTAAAGATGTACTAAAAAAAGAACCATACCATTTTGATGTAGGATCAGACGGTTTACCTGTTTCTTTTATAAAGAATTTCTGTACATCTTTACCACCAGCATCTGTTAGACGAATATAGGTCTTCACCTTTCCACCATCAGTAGATTTTGCAAAGAAAGAAAGTTTATAAATACCTTTTTTAGCAGTAGTTTCGATACGCTGAGCAAAGAAAGAAGTATACCAAGAAGAGGGCTTACCTGTATAAGAAGCTACCTTGCCTCTTGTAGCATCATCAACAACCGAATAACTAATTTCATTCTTCTCATTCTTAGGATCTTTATAAGTTACCCATTCACCAAAAATTACAGGACTTGCATCAAAAGTCTTAGCGAAATCTGCATTATCAAAACCAGAATCTTTTATTAAAGCATCTCCCGGTTCTTCCGGCTGCTCCGGTTCTGACAAATCTTTCACCAGTTCAAGTTTAACATCATCAATCAGAATATTTTTATCAGCATTTTCACCTTGGAAGCAGAGAGTAAAATTAGTTAAATCCACATCAGTTGCATCGACAGCATCGTTCAATGTCATATCGTACATAGTCTTACCAACCTTTGTAAAATCAAACTCTACCGAATATTCTTTCCACTCCGTAGACAAACTTTGATTATAGTAAGTACCACGCCATTTTGTAGTAGGATCAGTTGGCTGATCAGTATACTTTATAAAGTAAGTTGAACCATCAGTGCCATCAGACGTAGTCGTTCTAAAAAAAGCTTTCACTTTACCACCATCTGCAGATTTACCCCAAAAGGAAAGCTTATAAATACCTTTTTTAGCCGTAGTTTCAATACGTTGTGCGAAAAAAGAAGTATACCAGGAAAGTGATCTGCCAGTAAATGAACCGACTTTACCACGAATAGGATCAGTTACCACTTCATAAGATACGGTATTAGTCTCTTTCGCATCTGTATAAGTAACCCATGAACCATATACACGCGGTTCATCAGTAAATGTTTTTGAAAAATCTGCATCATCAAAGCCAGAATCCTTAATCAGATTCTCAGCTGTAACCAAAGTTTCCGTAGTCTGAATATTCTCTTCATACCACGTTATTGCAGCCGGAGCAAACCACGCCGAAGCCAATCCGGCACAGCCCAGAAAGGACAGTGTTAAGAAAATGTTTTTCATAAATTTTATTGGTTTTGTGGAGAAGTTACTTTCAAAAAAGTAACTTCTCCGAATTATATTCTAACTAACAAAAAGCTATTAACGAGGATTTTGAGAGAATCCACAAGCTTGTACCTCTGCAGAAGGAAGGGGCATCAAATAGACATCTCTATTATTTTTAGTAACACCATATTTTTCAATTCCCGCTTTCATGTTCGGATTGAGTTGATTAGCATCCCACACTTTTTCCGTCCTGACAAGTTGGAACCAACGCTTAAATTCACAGAAGAATTCCCAACCTCTTTCATCAAATACAGCTTTATCAAAATCTTCTTCACTCAAACCAGGAGTCAATGGGTTTTCAACACCACCCATAGCACGTTTTCTAACATCATTAATACATTTGTAAGCCAATGTATTAGGAGTATGCTCTGCTTTATTCTGAGCCTCAGCATACATTAACAAAACATCTGCATAACGATAAATCGGAGTAATACCCAAGGACTGTGCAGAGCTCACGCCACCATAATCACGATACTTATTAATAGCAGGAGACTTCATTGTAGTATTTTTATAACTGACTTTTCTTCTATTAATAATAAATTCATCTATAAAATTAAACTCTTTACGCTCATCATCCGGATAGTTCTCATAGAAATAAGGATCAGCAACATAGTCAGACCAAGCTGCAGTAGACTCTTCAACAATAAAATATGATTTACCATAATTACTATACATGGTTGTAGAATGGTTCAATGCAAAAATATGTTCTGTATCATCGCTTTTGGTAGCTTCTTTCCAAAGATCTTCATAATGCGGCAACAAATCATATCCTCCCTTATCAATTATTTCAAAGGCCTTATCTCTTGCATCAGCATAATACTGAGTTTGTTTCAGCGGCCAACCTGCCATTGTCAAATAAACCTCTGCCAAACAAGCCTTGGCAGCCCATTTAGATACAGTGGAATTAGGAGCAGTAGTACGGCCACGATTAGGCAATAGAGTTTCTGCAAACTGCAAATCGGGAACAATCAGCTTTTTATAAATATCCTCTACTTTATTTCGAGTAATTGTTGTATTACCCAAAAAATCTTTTGCACATTTTGAATCAGTAAATGCAGGTACGTCACCAAACCAACGAACTAAATTAAAATGAGCAAATGCTCTCATAAAATAAGCCTCACCCAGATATTGTTTTTTCTCCTCCGTAGTCATTGAAGATGTTGCCTCCAAACCTTCAATTAACTGATTACTTCCTTGTATAAGCTTATACATATTATCCCACATGGTCATAAAATCATTCTCCATACTTGCCATATCAATATGTAGCTGATCCCAATAGACCCCACGTTTACTCGTAGATCCACAAGCAACATCATCTGCTCCTAACCCCATTAAAATGGTACGACAATTATATGCATAATTACCTCCCCAAAGAGAAGTATACAAACCATTTGTCAAACTTGTCACGTTCTCTTCCGTATATTCAATGTTCTCAGGTGTAGGAAAACTTAGAGGTTCCTGAGATAAATCTACACACCCAGCAAACAATATACCACTAATCCCCAATGTTATAATTAGTTTTTTCATACTTTGTGATTTTAATTTTAGAATGCAAAATTAAGCCCTATCAAATAGTTACGTCCATTAGGATAATATCCCCAATCAATACCAGAAGTCAATGGACTCTTCAAAGTTACTTCCGGATCGATACCAGAATATCCTGTAAACAGGAATGGATTCTGAATAGACGCATAAACTCTAAGTTTGCTAATTCCAGCCTTACTCAAAGTGGTGTTTGATAAAGAATATCCCAATGTTATACTTTTTACCTTTACAAAATCACCTTTTTCCACAAACTGAGAAGAAGGAGTCAAGGCATTAATTCCGTCTACAAAACCTACTATATCCGTATTCTCGTTTTCTGGTGTCCAACGATTTGCCCATTCCGGATTAGGTCCAAGAGCTATAAGACCACCTGAAGCAAAACGAGCTTCACGCGTATAATTATAAATATCAAATCCATGCACTCCCATAACAAATATACCCAAATCGAAATTCTTATAAGTCAGTGTATTATTCCATCCCCACTGGAAAGACGGTTGTCCATTACCAATGGCAGTCTGGTCATCTTCACTAATACCTTCTACACCATCAATGTCTTTAAATTTATACGAACCTGCCGCTGTCCCTTTAGGAGCATCCGCCAATTCCCATGACTTCCATACACCATCGCTTACATATCCCCACATGGTACCTAATTTCTGACCTTTTACATTACGGAAGTATCTATTTTCATAATTTCCGCTGATAACCATATAAGATTTGTCGCTATACAGTTCTTCAATAGTACCTTTATTATGAGACAAAGTGATATTGGTATTCCAATTAAAATCTCTGGTAGCAACCGGATCTGCCCCAATAGTTATTTCAAACCCTTTATTCAAAATATGGGCAGCATTTTCCAGTCGGCTTGAAAAACCTGTATAATGCGGAGCATCTACCTCCAAAAGCACATCTTTACTCAACTTATGATAAACATCTAACGAAACAGTCAAACGGTTATTAAATGCGCCAAAATCGATACCACCATTCCACTGTTGCGTTCTTTCCCATCTTAAATTAGGGGTTCCAATACGTTCAGTAGATAAAGCCAAATGATTCTGATCATTTCTTGTAGCTTTCAATTTTGTATATTCTGAATAAGCTGCTACAGCCTGATTACCTGTTTCACCATATCCCAAACGTAATTTCAACTGACTTAAAAAATCGACATTTCGTAAAAAGCTCTCCTGTTTTGCATTCCATGCCAAAGCTACGGAAGGAAATTGTTCCCATCTATTGTCTTTATTCAATCGGGAAGAACCATCATAACGCCAAGAGGCCGTTAACATATAACGATCCATAAACACATAGTTTACGCGTCCCATCCAAGACATCATCGTTGTTTTAGTTCTATCGCCAGAAGCATACATTATATCTCCCAAAGCTGTATTGTTTGCGCCAATAACAGTCGATACCAATCCTCCTTTAGCTTCTGTCTTATGAATAAAGTCATCTGAATACATCTGTTCAAATACAGCTGTAGCATTAATTCTATGGTTTCTATTGAACTCTTTCACATAAGATAGAATATTCTGGTTGGTCCAACTGTAATTCTGCGTACTTGTAGCCGTAGCACTTGTTTTATCTCCATTAGCCATAACCGTAGTATAACTATCTCTGTTATAAGTTGAACGAGCCACATAATCTCCAAAAGTAAATCCTTGAGTCATTCTAAAAGTCAGACCTTTAAGGATAGTAACGTCGGCATAACCCTGAATACGAGAAGTATATCTATATCCATTACTATCTATTTCCCAAATATGTCCCATCGGATTATACTGAGGACCTGTTAGATTTGCATTATTATATTTTCCGTTTTCGTCCTTAGGTAAAATGGTATTCGGAAAAATCAAAGATTCTATCAAGACTCCACGATATTGACTAAAGCGAGGTCCTTGGCTCTTTGAATAATTCCCCCAAAGATTAGCACCAAATTTCAGCCATGGTTTGATCTCTGTATCAACCTTTAAACGATAATTATAAGTGTCTGCACTTGAACTCTTAGCAGTACCTTGATTATTGTTGTAACTTCCGGAAAATAAAAATTTAGTTTTTTCACTACCACCGGAAATTGAGAGTTCATGATTATTCTCAATAGCAACATCACGGAAAATATTTCCTACATAATCATACACATTTTCGCCTCTTTCAAAAGCTTCAATTTGTGTATCTGAATAAAAACGATATGGGGTACCATCATCATTGGCAGGTTTAAATATTGCTCCATATTCATTTGCTAACCTGGCAAAATCACCCGGTTTCATAACATCCGGAAGATCATAAGGAGTTTTAAAGTTTACATAACCACTGTATTCTACTCTTACTTTACCTGCTTCCGGATTACGAGTGGTTACTAATATTACACCATTCGCACCACGAGAACCATATATAGCAGTAGCAGAAGCATCTTTCAGCACTTCAATAGAAGCAATATCTGACGGATTCAAAGAATTCAAAGAACCACCAATAAAACCATCAATCACTACCAACGGACCACTATCAGCCTGTATAGAGTTCATACCACGCACACGAATAGTAGAAGAAGAACCTGGCTGTCCAGAAGAGGATACGATACTTACACCAGCCAAACGTCCTTGAAGAGAAGAAGTGATATCTGCCGCAGGTGCACTCTTGATCACATCACTTCCCTTTACAGAAGCAACAGAACCTGTAAGGTCAGACTTACGTTGTACACCGTATCCAACAACAACAACTTCATCCAAAGTTTGTGTATCATCAGCGAGCCTCACTGTGAAATTTTTCTTACCGGCCACTGGGATTTCCTGAGTCTGATAACCGATATATGAGACTACCAACGTAGCATTAGAAGGGACATTGTCCAGTTTAAAATTCCCATCGATATCGGTTATCGTACCACTTGTAGTACCTTTCACTAAAACCGATGCTCCGATTACACTTTCTCCGGTACTATCGAGGACCTTACCCATAATAGAAGAGAGCGATTGTGCAAGAGTCGTTTGTGTCAATAAAAAACTGACAATGAAAAAGCAGACGAATTTCACTGACAATAAAATGACTTTCTTCATAGTGTTATAATTTTAAATTAATTAAAAAAACAAGAGACAAAGAACGGCAGCATGATGTACCGTTCTTTGTTATAGTATCAGTTATTATTATTTGATAATAACTTTAAAAGTCTTAGCCTGATTACCTGTTACAACTTTAACAAGATAAAGTCCTTTCTGAGCAGCTGAGACAGAAGCATTGCCACCTGTAATCTCTGTAGAAGTTACCATCGCACCATTCACATTATAAAGAGTTGCATAACCGTCTTTTTCAGATGATATATAAATCATACCTCCATCAACAATTACATTACAATTCATGCCTTCTTCAATGCCGGTATTGTTAATACCTGTGCCTTTTCCTCCTTGATAAGCACCCATATTGATTTTACCATCTACAATACGTTCATTACCTGCTATATCTTTGTTCATGAATTCATCAATCCATTCCTGAGTCATAAAAAACTCATCTATAAAGTCAACAGAACCTGTATTCACACATGCAGAGTTGCTGGTCAAAGAAAAATCCGCATCTTTTATGGCCTGAATATTAGCGGCATCCGTAGTAGATCCAACAAAAGTAGTAGACTTAACAAACGGAGCAGCTTCTATAATATTATCTTCAAAGAAAGCAGGGGTGTTACTATCTGTAGAACTGTTAGTAATCTCTATATCAGAAGCACAAAACCGCACTGCTGAGTTATCAATTGCATAAACCGCTTTATTATTATGAGTCGCCTGATTATTCACCATAATTGAATTCATCACTGTTGCATAACTCTCACCTACATATACAGTACCTTTATTATTAGCAATTGTATTATTGTAAATTGTACTACCCTGTAAATCAATCAAGAGATTTTCCGAAGAATTATTTACAATTAAACAATTCTCAATTTGTGCATTCTTTTTTGTAGCAATAATTGCATTTCTCCAGGATTCACCACCAGCAGGAGTAGCATTTGTGTTATTACGAATAATATTAAACGCAAAATCATAATATACTTCTGAATTACCAGAAAGAACAGTACCTGTATTACTGGAAGTATTTCCCTCAAACAAACAGTGAGTAATTTTCAAATAACGTTTAGCCCACTGATTATTAATCTGGATACAAGAAGATTCATTATTTCTGAAAATACAATTTGTTACTAATGTACCGTCTTCATCACTAACTTGATCCGCTGTATTATAAATAGACAAGCTGGGAACTTTATTACCCTCAAATACACAATCATACAACTGATTACCTGGGAAATACTCAGAGTGACATCCACGCAGCTGAAGAGTTACTGCCTCTTTTTCTGGATTACTGGTATTATTACCAGAAAAATAACAGTCACGAACGATCGTATTTTCTTCGCCATAAACTACTGTATTAGTACAAGCATTATCTAAAATCTGACAATTTTGAAGAGTTACAGAGTTTCTAAGATAGAGAACACGACTATCTGTTGAAACATTATTTTTGAAAGTAATACCGTCTATAATAGTATTAACCCAAAAATTATCTTTATCAACACGGTCTACCAAACGGAATGTTTGATTTCCACTGGTAATTATAGTTTCGTTCGTAAACTTCCAAGGCTCTGTAGCAGCATTGGGACGTACACGATTTTCTATAGATGTTTCACCTTTGGCAAATCCACCATATACATGTACTCCTTCTACCATATTAATAGTAGTAGTAGTCATATAAGTACCACCTGCCATATAGATAACATCGCCTTTGGATGCTTTTGAATAAGCTGTACCGAGATCACTTATCGGAGATTCCCAAGACTCACCATTATTAGACGCAGAACCATCCGGGCTAACATAAATGTTTTTCGCATTTGCACCTGTTGCAAGCATTAGAGCTAAGACTGAAGTAATAATCACATTTTTCATAAGCGATAGTTTTTTTGTTTAAAGTTACTATTAGGCTTGTATTTTATCTGCACAAAAGTATGAATAAGGATTATACATAACACACATTTTTGTTCATCAATACTCCAATATTGTACAATTCTATTTTTTATAATTAAAGAGCCAAAAATAGACTATATCATGTACTATATTGTAATAAATAGCTCTTTTATAGGCAGAAAGTTATGGAACGGACCGATTATCTTTGTGAACAGAATTACTCTAACCTAATTTTAAATAATCATGAATAACAAATTCTTTAAGCTTATCTTTTACCTTGGTTTACTGTTATCATGTGCACCCTCATTCGGCGCTGAATGGAAAGCCAAACACGTAATATTTATTGGATTAGACGGTTGGGGCGCTTACAGTATGGAAAAGACTAATATGCTTACTGCAAAACAATTAATAAAATAGTAAATGCCGTGAAAAAGCTGGTATATGGGACAATACTATCTTTATCCTAACTACTGATCATGGAGGTGTCAATAAAGGGTACGGTGGTAAAACAATGGAAGAAATGCAAACTCCTTTTATCATCTCCAGTAAGAATATAAAAAAAGGATATAACTTCACAAAGAGTATGATGCAATTTGACGTAGCCTCTACCATTGCTTATATCTTTAACTCAGGTATAGATCGGACAGCCAATGAAACAGGTATTTAAATAAATACGATACAACGATTTTTCTACCTTAATCAATTTTATATCTCTAAGCCTCATTCTTCCCCAAAACAAAGAATGAGGCTTTTTCATTTTATAGTTGACAATGAGAAATATTACCCTTACTTTTGCTTCCTAAAAATATTGTATGCCAAAAACACTTCCAATTCATTTTGCCCCGTTACAAGGATACACCGAAGCGATCTATCGTAACGCGCATTCCGCAATCTTTGGTGGAATAGACACTTATTATACCCCTTTTATCCGGCTCGACAAAGGAGCGTTCCGGAATAGGGATGTTCGGGATATAGAACCGGGAAATAACGAAGTCCCTCACCTGATACCCCAACTTATCGGACATGAGGAAGAAAAAGTTGAGACCATTTTATCCCTTTTCACCGAAAGGGGATATAAGGAAGTAGATATAAATATGGGGTGTCCGTTTCCTATGTTAGCCAAACGTCACAACGGTTCCGGTATCCTTCCTTTTCCCGAAGAAGTAAAGAAACTATTAGAAATTACCCAAAGACATCCGGAAATAAGTTTCTCTGTAAAAATGCGTTTAGGATGGGAAAATGCTGAAGAGTGTCTGAAGTTAGCCCCCATATTGAATGTATATCCATTGAAACATATCACCATACATCCACGATTGGGAAAGCAGCAATATAAAGGAGATGTCGATCTGAAAGGGTTTGCCGCCTTTGCAGAAATTTGTCGCCACCCTTTGATTTATAATGGTGATATAAGTAATATTGAAGATATAGAACGCATTCACAATAGCTTTCCCACTCTATCCGGAATGATGATTGGAAGAGGGTTACTGATGAATCCGGCTTTAGCCATCGAATATAAAGAAAAAAAGTATCTTTCCACCAAGGACATGAAAGAGAAACTATACAAAATGCACAAGATCGTATTTGCACGTTATGAAGAACGGCTTGAAGGCGGTGAAGATCAATTACTCAACAAAATGAAAACTTTCTGGGAGTATCTTGAACCACAAATTGGTCGTAAAGCATGGAAAGCAATACACAAAAGCACAAGCCTGGCAAAATATAATGCAGCAATAGGGGTGATCTAAGCCAGAATGAATAGGACTTTAGCCGACTAATAAAATTATATGCTGATTTTTAATAAAGAATCATACAATGTTTCTCAGAATCATAGCGATCTAAAAGAGGATACCGGTATAAACCATATGATTATATTGGAGGACAAAATTGTTTTTCCTATTTTTGCCAAAAAGCGAAGATAAAATGCACCTTGGCATAAAAAATGAATAAGCTCATTTTATTCTACTCTCAGTTTCCATTATCTTTGTAGCTAATGAAAAAGAATCAAGCATCAACTTTATGACAAATGTAATAAACAAGATAAACTCTCTGTATCCGCTCTCTGACGATACCTTACAAATTTTAAAGGAAAATGTAACCATCTGTCATTTCCCCAAGAAGTATAAATTGATAGAGGCAAATAAATTTTGTAAATCGGCTTATTTCATAGAAAAAGGAATGACCCGTTCTTTTTGGCTGGTAAACGGAGAAGAAATAACAACCTCCTTTGCATACGAAGGAAGTATTGTTTTCAGTATGGATGAGCTGTATTATAATAAAATAAGTGAGGAGTTTGTGGAAACGCTTGAAGAAGTTGTTGCGTATAAGATATCACTCACCGACTTGCTCCGGCTATTTCAAAACAATATCGAACTGGCCAATTGGGGAAGAATTATTCATCAAAACGAATACAGGCGCTTGCACCGTTCACACAAAGATCGCCTGACACTCTCGGCAAAAGAAAGGTACGAAGAGTTTAAGCAGCAGTTCCCTCAAGTATGCCAGCGGGTAAAATTAGGGTATATTGCATCTTATCTGGGTATAACACTTCCAACACTCAGCCGCCTTAGAGCACACAAATAATTTTCCTGTCCGGTAAGATTTTGTCGTAGGACAATTTTTTAGATGTATAAGTTCCGTAACTTTGGCGCGTCGTCAATGACACTACTACTAATAATAATTTGAATTATAGATTTAACATGGAAAACATCTCTGCTTCTGCATTTGCAGACTCTAAACCTCACTACGAACTCCTTGACGGGCTGAGAGGCGTTGCGGCTCTTGTAGTCATATTGTATCATATATTCGAAGGCTACGCTTTTGCCAGTAATGGTACTATTGACACCCTCAATCACGGATACTTAGCCGTAGACTTTTTCTTTATCCTTTCGGGATTTGTTATCGGTTATGCTTATGATGACCGCTGGGGGAAGGGTCTTACTATGAAAAATTTCTTTAAACGTCGTTTGATACGTCTCCATCCTATGGTAATCATGGGTGCCGTTTTAGGCGCTGTTACATTCTATCTCCAAGGGTGCGTGCAATGGGATGGAACACATATTGCCATATCAATGGTGATGCTGTCTCTTCTCTGTACGATGTTCTTTATTCCTGCAATGCCGGGGGTGGGCTATGAAGTTCGTGGTAATGGTGAAATGTTTCCTTTGAACGGACCTTGCTGGTCGCTGTTCTTTGAGTATATAGGAAATATTCTTTACGCCTTGTTTATTCGCCGCTTGTCTAATAAGGCATTAGCTGTACTTGTAGCAGTGTTGGGAGTTGCATTGGCATTATTCGCGGTGCTTGATATATCCGGCTATGGAAATATAGGAGTGGGCTGGACATTGGACGGTGTAAATTTCATCGGCGGGACATTGAGAATGCTTTTCCCTTTCTCTATGGGTATGCTTTTGTCGCGTAACTTCAAACCTGTAAAGTTGAGAGGTGCCTTCTGGATATGCACAATTATTATGATTGCTTTGTTCGCAGTGCCTTATCTGGAAGGTGCGAAGCCGTTTTGCGTAAATGGTGCTTATGAAGTATTTTGTATTATTGTAGCTTTCCCTATCCTTGTCTGGCTGGGAGCATCAGGAACCACAACTGATAAGAAGTCAACCGTGATATGCAAGTTTTTGGGAGATATATCTTATCCTGTCTATGTGGTACATTATCCTATTATGTACTTATTCTATGCGTGGTTGATTAAAAATCAGCTCTATACTTTGGGTGAAACCTGGCAAGTTGCTTTGTGTGTTTACGCATTGAGTATTGTACTGGCTTATCTTTGCCTGAAGCTATATGATGAACCTGTAAGAAAATGGTTAACCAAAAAGTTTCTGGCTAAGAAATAAGACTATATCTTTTCTATCAGAAGATGAGACTGTATCAAAAGCCTGAGACGACTATCAACAGATAACGGGTCAGTAGATTTTTAGTGGGTATAAGCATATAATTTAGCTATTCTGAAAAGGAAGAACTTCTTGTCAGCAACACCTCTAAGGTTTGCCCT
>QWCY01003646.1_pt1 | contig 17290 bp, 16 predicted proteins | sample 1972631 | NCBI WGS metagenome assembly QWCY01 (sample SAMN09866696, study PRJNA288562) | Human gut metagenome isolate pre1_stool, whole genome shotgun sequencing... | isolation source: gut | host: Homo sapiens | place: USA: California
GGCAGAGCATTGGGTACAACTGTTACACCTTTTTTCCGTTGCAGGAATGATGCTTGATATTCTGATACGCAGATGATTTCATGTGCTAACTTCTGCATGGCAGTAGCCAGTGCCTTATAGAATGCCCCCTTTGCAAATGCGTTCTCGTGATAATGATAAACTACGTGTTTATCCACGATGCGCCCGGCTAATGCTGGTCCGATAGGAAGTAAAGTGTTGATGTAGAATACCACATCTTTATGGAATAGCCAGCGGAACGCCAATAAAAATGTGTAAATCTGTACAGTACTATAGCGCAGTATTGTTATTGCTGGATTATTGGAAAAACGGTAAGAGTAAGAGTACTTACGCAAGTTCTTGTAATGCAGTAATTCATCCAGTGTGCCACCTTTGGAAGATATTAAATCTACTTGATACCCCTTTTGGAGTAAGCCTTCCAGCACCATTTTTAGTACTTTGGGACTGCCACTGTAGTCGTTAAAGAGGTGGAAACAGATAATGTGTTTCATGATCTTTTCTTTATAGTTTTAGCAGGAACGCCACCTATTATAGAATACGATTCTATCTTTCCTCTCACTACTGCACCAGCTGCAACAATGCACCCGTCGCCGATCTCTGTGCCATCTAATATCGTAGTTTTTGATCCAATCCAACAGTCTTTTCCTATCTTTATTCCCTTCCTATTTACTCCTTGTAATCGTATAGGGATATGAGTATCTGCGTAATTGTGATTTTCCGAATGAAGAGATACATAATTACCAAAAATAGTATTGTCTCCTATTTCTATACCGCCGGCACATCCGAAAAATCCATGAGTGCCAAGGCCGACATTGTTTCCTATGATTAATCCCTTTCCTAAATTTTTTAAAGTGCCGCTACATTCAATGCAGGTATATTTACCAATCGACACATTATCACCAAAGACAATACCTTCTATTGATAATGCATCAATAGAACAGTTTCTATCAATACTTAAATTATACCCTATTTGAATCTTTGAAACACATTTGATTTTGGATGATGAAGAGACAAATACCCTTTTGAAACTTTTAAAAATGACTGCTCCTCTTATCCCTCTAAAAACTCTAAAAAAAATTGTGGAGAAAAGATAACCTATTGGAATCCTGTTATCCAATATAAAATCTTCTCCTTTAATAGAGCTAATGGCTTTACTAATTCCTTGATGAAGAATCATAATATTGATTATTTTGAATTTTAATTGAAAGTAGGTTATCACATATTTAATTCCCAGATGAATTATTCATATGTTTATTTATAGCCGTTTTATAACAATGAAGAAGAACCTTTTCTCTTTCATCCCAAGTGGATTTCTTTGCATATTCAATGGTGGATTGTGCTAATTGCTTAAATCGATTAGGATACATTATCAATAAATCAATTTCTCTTGCGAGTGCTTTTACGCATTCGCTATATTTATGCGATATTGGAACTAATATCCCAGCGCCATTACTTAAAGTATCATGCATACCACAATGGTCGAAACTTAACGTAGGAACTCCATAGCTCATAGCTTCCCATATAGTTGTAGCATTCCCTTCACTAATACTTGTTATTATATGCATATGAGCATTTTTAAACATTTCTACAGCTTTTTGACGAGATAACATGCCATGCCATTCTATTCGGTTGTAGATTAGTTTATCTTTTGCGTATGCCTCCAAGCTTTTTCTCATTGGTCCATCACCCACAATATCTATGATAATTTTCTCTTTGTGCTTAACTAAACATAATGCTTCAAGTAAAATATTTACAGATTTGCGATCAATCAGATTCCCGATAACTATAAATTTGTATACTTTAGGATCTATGAATTTTTTCAGGTTAAGACATATGTCTTCGGATATTGAGTTCTCTGGTAAATAGATACTTTCTTTATGCTGAATGGTATGAAATATCTTTTGATTCTCTGTAGTACAAGTTAGTAATAAATCAGTGTGGTGTAGAGCAGCAGTAAGTCTATTCATATTTAACTGTTTCAAAGTAATCCAATTCCTGAATTTGAACTTTAGTTTGCTAATTTTAGGAAGATTTTTTTGAAGAGTTATATTAGACTTATTGGCACCACCAATAGGTCCCCACATATAAGGTAATCCTAACTTCCACAGGTATCCTGGTTCTCGAAAGCCAATAGGGCCTAAATAATGAACCAAATCGATAGTATTGTTTGAGACGACTTCCATAGCTTTTTTATAGGCTAACTTATGCCACTCTTTATATGCTAAATAAAAAGTATATCCCAAGATCCCCTTTTTATTACACCAATTTAATATATTTACCCATTTTGTAGGGGTTACGCAAAGAAAAGTCACATTAGGTATTCTTTTTTCGACTATATATTTTTCCATTTCTTTACAATCTCCAATATGACTACCGGAGCAACCATAAAGAACTGTGAGTTTGTGATATTTAGACATCCGAGTAACATAATTCCATGCCACAGAGTATTCCGAACCTCTTGTAGGGGATATGGCATAGGCCAAAACTAATATGTGTATCATAAGCCTTTGTTTTGTGTTAATGCCTTATTAATAAAATTCAATGACTTTTTGCGTTCAGTTGCTATAGCAGGCAATCCGATGTTAAAATCATACTCTTGTGAAATATTAGGTTCATCATTTGGATTTGTAATGCAGTGCTCTAATTTGAATAGCCTTAATAGATTGTGGATTCGTGAGTTTTGATTCCCTCCTTCACGTCCATTCTTCATAAATCGTTCAAATACAAAAAAATGACGTTTGAACAGATAGGAAAAAATGCAGCAATGAAAAGAGTTTGTGCATATCCATTCTGCATTTTTTATTAATGATAGGAACTCTATAGGACCTATGGTATCAAAAGTCATATCCGCATCGATATGATTTACTAAATTAAATAGAGAGATGTTGTATACAGATAATCCTGTCTTGGCTTTTAATTTTTGTATATAATCGTATGGAATTGAATCTTGGTAATAATCTGTATGAAGAAAATAGGTTAAGATATATTTTTCCTTTTTAATAAATGTGGCATTGTCAGCTATTCTATGCCAGAAGTCTGGTGCAACCATCAAAGTCGGATCAAGTACAGTTGTAATCTCTCGACCTGTGATTTTAGAGGCAATAGCAGATGCCTCCTGTTCGCGGCATGAGATACTATCAAATTGCAGTATTAAGTCTATTTGTTCTTGTCGCAACATAGAGCTGTCAGTTATCCCCATACTTGGGGCATAAGCAATTTTACGACAGATCCCCCCTTCTTTTATAAATGACAGAAAAAAAACAGGATCATAAAAATAGGGACTCCATATCTGATCACTACCACATATACATGCATAATAATCATTGAAATCTCGTCTAAGAGACTTAGCAGACTGATATTTTTTATTAGTTAAACACATATATTTATGTTCAAACTCTTTAAAAGTATTCATCTGACTATGCATCCTGTTTAATTTGTCGTATTTGCTTTTGTAAAGTAATCGACTTATCATTGGACATAGATTCATAGCTGACAATATAAGTCTATTTACTGCTGGCTTTAATTGCCATAGTAAGTGCCCTGCATATTCATCGTAGTCAATAATTATATTCGGATATCCGGCATCGGCAATAAACCGTGACATGGCAACCGCTTGCAAGGATGTTCCCATGTTATATCCTGCACGGCGGGTAAGTATAGCAATTTTTTTTATTTTCATTAGGTTTTAAGAATATTTCGGACTTTCTGAATTGTGTTATAGTTCACGTTATTCTTTATCTTCTTCTTTATAAATCCCATTGTATTTGAATCCAAATTTCTGATGATTTCAAGTGCTTTACTTTCATCTTGATAACTGGTGAATACTTCTAGTAAAATGGGCTTATCATTATTTGAGGTGGAAAGAAACTTTTCTGCATGTTGCTCAAATTCTTCTTTTGATGACGCATCTAAATATTCAAATCCTAAGTCTTGTGCATAATGTCTCACCAATTTTGGAGATTTCTGTCCGAAATGTCCCTCTGCTGCAATATATGGAGTTGTTTCGTCTTCTAATTTTGCTCCGGGATAGCAGTATAGCTTGAACTCAGCTCCAATGTTGTTATTAATAAGTAATATTCGCAGATTATTACCTAAATGCCGATTGCCTAAAACATTCATATCGTAAAAGAATGCCAAATCTCCAATGATGCCAATATGCAATTTTTCTTTATGGGCAAGCGAAGCACCTATAAGAGAGGATACGCAACCGTCAATACCAAAACCACCAACATTACAATACGATTCTATGTTTTGAGGAAATTCAAAAAAATTCCATGAACGTAAACTGCTGAGTATCGAAAAGTGAACATAAGAATAGGATGGTAGACGGTGTGCCATCTGGGCGGCAATCCAAATATTTGAAAATGGCATAGTAGCTTTCGTCTTTGCTATTTCATAGAGGTGGTCGTACATCAAACGACAAGAGTCATAGTATTGGGTGTTGACAACATTGTTATTGATATGTGTATAATACCTGAAGAATTGATCTTCAGACATCTCGAATACATATCTCAATTTGTGAAATGTATCACAAAGCTCTCCGTCTTGGCTGACTCGCCATACTTCTGACATGTTGAATTTTCCGATTGTGGAAAAATAGTCCCCGGATATTTCACCAATATGTATTAGCGCATCTATTCGATTTAATGAGTGAGTCAATTGTTCTTGACCTCCTATCAACGAATATTGTATACGATACCTCCCATTATATGCACTGGTATGGTCGCAAAATACCACAGAATTATAACTTTCGCAGAATTTCTCTACAGATTGAGTTAGTTGGTTATTCCATTTTTTATGCGAACCGACTAATATCGCAATTCTTTTACCATCTAAGTTCGGCATATTGTCGTGTGGATATAGGCGGTTGATGATTCGTTGTGAGGGTAGTTCTTTTGTATTGAACGTGGGACAATAGGTTGTAGGTATATTCAGATGTACAGGTCCACCATCCCGATGATGTAATTCAAGAATAGCACGGTTTACTTTTATGTTACATTCCCACTCGTCTTGTTCATCTTTTACGATAGGAAGTTGCTCACTTAATCTAACGATATCGTTTGGTAATACTCTTCTATCTATAACTTGGGGTATCAAATGACCAATCTCTGCATTGCTACGACAGGAAGTCACTGCCAATACTGGCAATTTTCTATAGTATGCCTCAGTAAGTGCAGACATGTAGTTTCTTGAAGCTGTCGCTCCTGTACAACTTAACATGACAGCTTCTCCGGTCTCAGCCGCTAATCCACAAGCCATATAGGCAGCAGATCGTTCATCGACGGAAGAATATATTATAAAGTAACTGTCTTGTTGAAGACTTGCCACCAAGGTTAAATTTGTATTGCCGGGAGAAGCCACTACATATTTTATTCTATGTGCTTTTAATAAAGCAATAAGAATTTGGATGTTCTTTTCGTCCGAATAGTATTTATTCATTATTTATGTTATTTAAATTATTGTAAATAGATTCGTTATTTCTCACTATGTATTTAAACGTAATGAATAGAACTAACATAAACCACAATACTTGCAAATTAAGTGTTATTCCTCCGGTAATAAAAAGGAAACATAAAGCTACTGATATCCACTCATTTTTGATGGTGCAAATGCTGAAAACAAAATACCAAAATAGAAACTGAACAATTACGCCATGATTAATCCAAAGGCTTAATGCCCCACCATTGGTAGCTAATCCACCTAATTTAAGAATCGACTGGTCAAAATCAATACCATGTCCAACCCACCCGTCAAAACTGTTTAATGATATATATTTTACAGCATTAAGAGTGGGAATTATTCGACTTGCCCCACTACCATCCGCCCGTATGATTGTATCTTGGTCGAGGGTTAGCATTGCAGGTATGAATTTGGCTAAACGGGAAAAACTTGATATTCCGGCCTGTTCTCCTATTATTAGAAAGACAAGTATAACAAGCAAAATATATATGAGAGATCTAACATTGATAAACCGAGCAAGAAGTACTCCACCTAATACCAATCCTGTCGTACTTCCGCACATTATCAATACAAACAGGAAAGAGAGGCACACCTTCTTGTGCTCTATAAAGAACTCTTTTATTGACAATTTATATCCTTTAGTGTAGTCACATAAACATATATATAGAAACATCATCAAGGTCATCATACGTGCAGTCCATGCTGGTTCTGGACCACAAGAATTAAGTCGTGGAAAACCATGAGTGATATCAATATTGATTTTGTTGAAGATCGGTAATCCCGTATAAAAACAAGCTATTTGAATAATGAGTACGACAGCATAAGCATATATAATCCATCTTAAAAGTTTTTTTAATGTTTCTATATCGATGTCACTCATGTATAATACCCTGACGTAAGATAAAAAAAAGCATATAAACATGCCTGTATATAAAACGGTTGACCATCGCATGCTCTGAGAGTGAAAAGCAAAAGGAAAAACGATCATTAGTATAAGCATTATTATCAGTGGAAAATCAAATTTTGGTATGATTTTAGGAGAGAGTATAAGCATCACAGGCGATATTCCCATTGATAATAGTAAAAGGATATTCTGCTTAGCTGGTGTCATTAAAAACGATGGATATATACAAAGTAAGACGATTGTGAACACTACAATACGTGTGCTATATATAGCTATTAACCCTTGATTCATTTTCCTAGCAAAAATTTCATTTTCTTGTTAATTAATTCCGCAATAGGATATTGTATAAGCATTATTATAACAAAACACGCTAATGATGCAAATCCGGTAATTTTAGTTTCGAAGAAGTGATTGGTGATCCAATTGCATATTTCCATCAATATGGAATAATGAACAGCCATTAATATGATAGAATTACGCCCCCAATATTGCAGGTATCGTAATACGAAGTTACTACCAGATACAGATAAGAAAAAGAAAAAAACACCAAGTGGTTCTATCCATGAGATTATAAAATTGCTACATAAAGATATTGGAAATGGCAAGATAGAAGATGATATTCCAAGATATATCGCAGAAAATATAAGCAAAAATAATCCAATAAGACTAACTTCGCATTTGTTTTTCTGCCCTCTTTTAGTTAAATGGTGCGATATATAATAAGTGGCTGTTATTACGGCCAATGCGGTAGCAGAGTCCTGGACCACCAGTAGTGGCATTTTTATTATAGAAAGTAATGGATCGACAGTTCTCAAAACGAGTAGATGTATCAAAATAGATACAAAGATAGTTATAGAAATACCTGTTAGCAATCCAAATAGTATTTGTTGCCTGTTTTTGAATATAACGAATAATAATTCCCCAAAAAACAGTACTGGAAGAAACCATAAAGTCCCGATACCACGAAGAACTATAGATTTATATACATCGCGAACTATGATGTCAATACTGTAATGACCAACTAAATAAAAAGCGACATCAACCATCAGAATTATTAAAGTGAACCATAAGTAGGGGATGCCTAATGATCGTAGCCTTTTTCCAGCAAATTGCTTCACATCTACAGATTCGGTCTGTTTTAGCCCATGTATCCATCCGCTCGTCACGTAAAAACCTGTAATCATAAAAAAGCTGATAAAAGAATTAACCCATACTGATAAAATTCCGTTTTCGATGTGAAGCATTGTGATGCAAATGATACAAAGTCCTTTCATCCAGTCAATTGCATCTATACGTTTGTCTTTTGAATTTGGGGATGATTTCATAACTTCAATTTTATAAACCATTTACGTAATCGGTTGCTGATAAGAAGTAATGTGACTTGCAGTCTGTTAAAATCGCTGTGATATTTATTCTTATAATCCCGGCTGTCGCATAATAATACCATCCTACGATAAGGATTCCCTTTTTGGGATTTAATGTGTCTGTGAACAGCTTTAGCTTCTGCCATATAGTAAATTTTCATGCCTACTGTTTTCACTTGATGAGCTAGAATGGGTTCTTCACAATATAAGAATACATTCTCATCAAAGAATCCAATTTGTTTTATAAATGACATTCTGACGAATAGGCAGCAGCCTGACACGATAGGGCAGTAACAGCTATTGGTGTAATCCAAAGTTGTTGCTAATGATTTTCTCGATAGTTTATATCTTATCATATCAATCGGCCATAGTAATTCACTCCAAAAACTTACATAATCCAAAGGGTTTTGGTGTCGGCCTTCTGCATCAATTATATCAGTACCACATACTGCTATATTTGTATCGGCTTCCATTGTTGAGATGACACGCTTTATATAGTTTGGCTCTGGAAATTCCATATCGGGATTAGCTATTAATGCATATTTATATCCCTTCTTAGCAGCATAATGTAGACCAATATTATTTCCTGCATTGTAACCATGATTTTTTTTGTTCTCTATCAATGTACAGAGTTTCTCTGCATTCATTGTTTTCAGTATAGTGAGGTCATTCTCATGTGAACAGTTGTCAACTATCACTACGTCTGTTTTCACCCCTTTCTGTTTTTTTATGAAATCTACGCATTTTCGACAATCAACGGCGGAGTTATAATTAAGGATAATTATTGGTATAGTCATAGTTGTGTTAAATTATGATAGCTGCACGATAGGGTTTCTTGAATACGTTTCTTGATGTATTCCCAAACACGGATATACATAGGACATCCGACTCCCCATGTGGCAGTAAAACGATGTATACAATAAGTTTGTGGATTATTTCTATACCGTTTTGCCACGTCCTTTTTACTTCCACGATTTTTGTCCAAATCGTATTTCAAAGGTGAAAAATATTCGACAGGACAAACAAGCATCTTAGTTTCCTGTAGTACCACCTCTCTATAGGGGGCATTGGTCGGGAAGTCTGGATAATATTTTTGTAATGCATCTTTAAATATAACAGGAGCAATTAAACTTAATCTAACACTTCCCTTGTCATTTAGGCTAAAATGTTTATCTCGATAAGAATCCATAGCAATCTTGCACCACTCAGTTCCTTTTTCTGCACCAAATATCGCAGCCTCTATACCGCCGGTAGAAGCCTCGAAGCCGATAAAAGATTTATAATGTAGTAATGGGTTAAACGACTTTAGCATTTCTACGTCTGAGTCTAGATAAATTCCGCCTTCGGTGTAAATTGCATAGAGTCGGATATAATCGGCTGCAAAAGCGTATTTTTGGGCTTCGAATGCCTCTTTTACCCATGGTATACTGTTTATATCGAAGCGTTGGGCATTCCAAAGTATTATTTCATATTCAGGTAATACTTGATGCCATGTGTCTATACAGTATTTTATAAGTGGGGGATATTCATCACCACTCAGCCAACAAAAATGAATTTTTTTTGGTATCATATCTATACTTGTTTTAAGAACCTCATTTGATAGTATTGGTTGTATATTTGCAATGGAAAAATAGGATGAAACGTTAGCGTCCAAATTTGACGTGTCGCCTATGGAAAGCCACTTAGTGGTGGCCTTCCCTTAAATAACGTCAAAAGTAGGATTGTTTTTTAATGTTTCTTATTGGTTGTTCCGATGGTCATCGGTAATAAATTTTTGTAATCGGTACGATCCAGCACTATCTGTTTGAAGAATTCTTTCAGATATTGCAGCCCGGAGATGCCTTGCATCTTGCAGGTGGAGAGGATCGTATGGTATGCAGCCGACACACCCGCCATCTTTCCGCTCCCAAAGAACAAAGAGTTTTATTCTATTTCTGTTTAAAAAAATTTCATCCAATTGAATTGGTCATAAATTCGTAACGGAAGTATCTTGTGAAAACGATAAGAATCAATTACTCCATTCTGATTTTCATATCCTTTTATATAATGAGCACATTTGATTTGTGGATAGGACTTGTGGGTTAGGGCTACTTTGTTTTTGTAGGGTAATTGGTCGAAGCGTTCCAGGTCTTCGTAGGTACAACCGTCGGTTTCGATTAGTACGAAATACATCCGTTTCGCATTAATACGTGTCTCTCGCCGCCGCCAAGCGAGAACCCCTTCCTCAACTGTTTTGTAATGAATTAGATGTATATGTACTTTACCTCCCAGCAAAGCAATTGGCCATGATTGGTCGGATTTTGTTGGTTCGATGGGCGCATTGGTGTAATATTCGAGGTTGGCAATATACTCAATAAAGTCGGATGGAGGTATCATCAGGTTTATCGTAGGAGAATTGAATGGAAGTCGAAAGTCATGCGCAACAAATGCTCCTATGCAGTTATTACAAAGTATCGAGATGTTTTTATCTATCTTGCTTGTTAATATTTGATGATAGTCAAACATTAACATTCGTAGTTTCCATTGAATATTGTTCCAAGTCATAACTTACTTGTTTTGTTTGGTTTATTTTCTCCTGATGTGCGATAGCTTGTAAATAGCAGGATAGGCTCCGACTATGATGAAGAATGAGATAACTTTCATCATCCATGGTATTGATCTGGACAGCCATATTCTGCTTATTCCCCTATGAAAACTGTTCATCCACAGACGGCGATATTTATTGTTCTTTTTTAATAATGGAATTAGGAAGCCTCTCACTACAAACTCAAAATGGAATAGAGCATTCTTATATTCGCTCAGCAATTTTTTTTCTCGCAAAAAATGCTCTATAATTGCAAAATTTGCACTTGCTTGATGGAAGTTACGCAGCATTCCCTCATTAGAGGTGTTGCCGCACACCGAATCGGAGCGTTGATAATAATAATAGAAAGGACTATCAACACAGCCATGTGACTGGGCATAATAAGAAATTTGAATAGAATAGACTCTGTCTTCCATCATGTGATCGGTAGGATATATGAAATCATGGAGTTGATAAATATCTCTCTTAACCAGTCTGTTACAAAGACTGACAGATGTTCTGCCATAAATAAGTTCGGCAATGAACTTCATCTTGTCTTCTTTAAAAGTATATTTTATCATCTTATGTGAACTACCGTCTGTATAATATATCGAGCGACAAAGTACGCAGTCTAATCTACTCTTCACCGCTTTTTCATACATGGTGCGATACATTTCTTTATCCACCCAATCGTCGCTGTCACAATGGATGATATACTCTCCGCTGGCAGCCTTTATGCCTATTTCACGAGCTTTGGCAGCTCCCATATTGTACGGCTGGTTGATGATTATTATTTGGTTCTTCCTCTGCGCATAATTTTCCAATACATTTTGTAGTATCCGCATAGAAGCATCAGGCGTGCAGTCGTTAACGAAGATATACTCTATTTCTTCCAAAGTCTGCTCAAACAAACTTCGGGCACATCGTTCAATGTGAGGTTCTACATTATAGACTGGAATGATAACTGAAACTTTAGGTGTAGACATCTTGTTTTAGACTTTGTATAAAACTCATAGAAATGGTCATTTCCTTTTGGCCAATCTCAGGATAAGCATCCGAAATTCGGAAAAACATATTATTTGTAAGATGAAATAAAGTAGGAAACAAATAGTTGAAAATAGAAAAGCTCCCAATAAGAAATCAGACCAGCTATTATTTAAATAGCGTGACGAGTCAAATAGAGAGAATATGTGCTTAGTCGTTATCCATATAGTATATGTTATTATGATATTCACAATTAGCAATCCCCAATATCTCCAGACTCCCTTCTTGAACCCTCGTCTAAACAAGAAAATCGGTTTCCAAATATAGACTATACTTATTATGGAAATGATGGGGCCCATCAATACGCCACAAAGTCCCCACAGAGTTCCTCCAAGTATTGCGACTAGTACGAAGATTATTGATTCGACAATCGGTGCCCAAGTATCATAAAACAATCCGTATCCAAATAAGAACTGGTCATTTACTCCACGTTGAATACTTAGATATAATTGCGCTATAATCAAAAATACAATGTAATCATCGAGCATATACTGTTTACCAAGCCATATAGAGATGAGCGGATTGATAAATGTATAGGTTATGATACTAAAATATCCTGCACAAAAAGCTCTGAATGAGAGTAACTCTTTATAGGTTCGGTATATGATATTTTGATTTCCTTGAGAGATAAGATTCCCCACGCCGGCATTCGTACTATCAAGTACGCTACCTAATAGTCCTTGGAGTTTCTGGATTATCAGTGTATAATTACCATAAACAGCTACCATAGGCAATGTCACATAGGAGTAAATAAGAAATGGGGTTACTTGTGATTGTACGAATGAACCTATCTTATGCACAAATAATTGCTTGATATATTTACCTATTTCAGGGTATTTCTTAAATAACCGCTTACCAATCTTTACATCAGCTTGTAGCCAAGGGTAAACCTTACGAATACGCATATTCAAAACTATTGAATAAAGAATTCCGAATGCCAATTCAGTGACAAGGAATAAAGAAAAGCTGCATACGAAATAAGCTAATGTCATTTGCATGAGCATCTTCATTGAAACAACCGTTTGGTAGTACCCCATTACTTCGTAATTGCGCTGGTCGGCAGAAAGTAATGTCATTTTATAGTTTGCGAAATAAGTCAATAATGAAGAAGTCAAATAAGAATAATACCCCAGATAAATTACTCCCCACGAGAAATCTGTATTAGGGAAAATCAGGGGTAGGAATAGCGACAAGATAAATCCCGCCCCAATGATGAATAAACCTATGCAACGGTACAGATAGCCAAATACGGAAATTATTTCGTTTATTTTAGAATGGTCATCATCAAAAATGGGTTTATAGAGAACGTAACCGATAGCACTGCTAACGCCTAATTCTGCCATATTCAGGAAGCCTAACAGACTTTGCAAGGTGCCAGTAAAACCGATAAATTCTGTTCCTAACCGATCAAGGAATATTTTGCGAGTAAAGAAGGCTACTACTAACGATACGAAATAACAAATTAGGTTGATTCGTGCATTCAGTAGACTTTTCTTAACACGAGATTCTTGCATATGGTAAGAGGTTTATGTTAGTATTCTGTTTAGAGGTATTAAGTTGCCCAAGAATGATAGGAGACAATGCTTTTATACTTTCCGGAAGTGATTAGTGTGTGTAAGATTCATCAAACACTTAACTACTTTATTTTTCAATTCCCAAATCAGCAGAGATAAGGATATACCTACAAATGTATATACTATCCACATCCAGCTATTTGTAGCTTTCAATACAGGGAATTGAGCCAAGTTGTCAAGTGGCAGATGGCTATACTCAATATATACGTAACTTACCAGCTTGAACGACAAAAAGTGAAATGTGAGAATATAAAGTGTCTTGTCTCCAATATAGGCCAATAGTGATGCAATTCTTGCATACGATAGCCATCGCGACAGTTGTATAGTGGCTATCGTTCCGCATATTGCTATGACATAATAGAGTAGAACAACATTATTTTTGCAGTCCATACTTAAATTAGTGAACTGTGCGGCTATAATAGGGATAATAAACAATGCTAATTCGATTATATGCGGATAATTACATTTTAAATCTATTTTGCGGTAGATATATCCACTCATATAGAATGCCGTTGCCAAAAGCGTCTGTTCTCCGAATTGAGCTGGTAGCTTAATGGGTAGATGATTCCATAAAGTAGCCATTGTGAGGAGTAGAATTACCCCCAAAAAAATGTTGATATATGATAAATTATTTATCTTTTGCATAAAGTGAAAGAATATTATCGTAGCGATAGAAGCCCAACAAAGTGAAATCAAAAACCAGAATCCACCCAATAACTGTTCACTGCCTGTCATTGTGAGTATGCGTACAAACTTAATGGCGATTTCTTTCAAAGAATAACTTGCATCGTAAATATGTAAGTATGCAAATACATTATGTAATAATAGAAATATCATTGACCATTTGATAAAGGGATAATAAGAACCTTTTATCTTCTTCCATAATCCTGTTTTTAAATTAGTCAGATATTTATCGTTCAATAGATAACCACTTATAAAGAAAAAGCAAGGCATATGGAACATATAGATAAAGCGATGCAAATAGTCGGGGCATCCACTATGTCCTATTACCATCAAAATAATACAAATAGCCTTTGCAATGTCTAATGCACAGTTCCTGTTTGGCCCCATTGTATTCTAATTTATTCGTGGAAATCTGTTGTGACCACATTTATCATTCATAAAGCCCCATCCCATATTCAAACGGGCTCTCAAAATCCCTCAGTAACGGATGCTTCATATCTTTTTCGCTAAGTATCGCTTTATCAACCGGTATTTTCCAGTCTATCCCTATACCTTCATCCAAGATACTGATTCCACCGTCAGCTTGTGGAGCATAATAGTTGTCACATTTGTATTGAAATACGGCTACCTCACTCAGTACAGCAAAACCATGGGCAAAACCTTTGGGAATGAAGAATTGCAAATGATTATCCTCTGACAATTCTACAGCCACATGCTCACCGTATGTGGGCGATCCTTTGCGAATGTCAACCGCCACATCAAGTACGCTGCCTTTTACGCAACGCACCAGTTTACTTTGCGCAAAAGGCGGCTTCTGAAAATGAAGCCCTCGAAGTACTCCGTATGATGACATACTCTCATTGTCCTGCACGAAATTTACCTTACGTACTTTCTCTTCGAATTCCCGTTGTGAAAAAGACTCGAAGAAGTAACCGCGTGCGTCTTTGAGAAGGCGTGGCTCAATGATGGCCAAACCCTCTACGTTTGTCTTTTGTATAAACACTGTTTTTAAAAGATGAAAGGTTTAATTTTAAAGATATAATGGGGTATAGAAACCTTCGGATTGAAAATCCTGATGCTCATGACTGGCGGATAACATATCCGCCAGAACGGAATGACTGTGTTATCTGGTCATTGTTCTTCTATCTTCCACCCGGGACGGTGGCTTATCTATTTATCCAATTCTCGATTTTTAGATTTTTTATACGCTCAAAGTGCTTTATATTATCTGTTACTAACGTATATCCTTGGGTTATAGCAGCACAGCCAATAAGTAAACTTAAAGCTTGCTGCGTTCCGCATTGGAGCTCTTTTTTGAAATCGTTGATTCCTTTAATGCTCTGATCTGCTTTAATTTTTGCTCCCGTGAGTAGGGATGCAATACTGATAAGAGATGCTTCGTATCGTTCTCGCTAAGTATTGCTTTATTGACCGGCTTCTGAAAATGAAGTCCGCGCATCACTCCGTATGATGACATACTCTCATTATCCTGCACGAAATTTACTTTGCGTACTTTTTCTTCGAATTCCCGTTGGGAAAAAGACTCGAAGAAATAACCGCGTGCGTCTTTGAGAAGGCGTGACTCAATGATGGCCAAACCCTCTACATTTAAATGGGCAATTTACACTTTCTTTTAGGAAACAATCCCGCAGCAGCCAACCGCCGATATTGTGGCGATGTAGGTAAAATCATACAATTGGAAGCTTGCACCCAATGGTATGGCACCTCCGCCTTTATCTTATTTATGAGTGGAGCCTGCTGCTGTAACCATTGTTTCAACCAAGCCAATTTTTCTAATATTTTTGTAACTTCACAAGTCATTGCCGGATGTACTTCTATAAAATAGACCTTTCCATTATATGATACTGCATAATCCCAGCGAGCATCTTCCGGATATAGCTGTTTGACAGTCTTATCAATATCAAGACTTCCGTCTATCAGTTGAGAATTCTCAATCTCTATCTTGGTACTGTAATTACCCAAAGCCGCCAATCCTTTTTGATACTTTCCTGTGACATCTGGAGTGGCGTTTATGGCCTCTTCAAATAGAGATATTCCTTTTGCCGAATTCTTCTTTGTTGCCGTATATGCTCCTTTTTTATTCATCTGCACTCATATATTTAGCTACGATTTCAGATACCTTGCCGGCAAATTGCGATATTCCTCCCCATTCGGAAATATCGGGGTTATCATCTCCTGCATCCAAAGAGGTTATATCTAATGAGTGCACCTTGCCTGATTTACGTGCAAAATAATAAGTATGGACAGACTTGTTGAAGATGCTGTTCAGTTTATCCTTTATGGATCTTGCACTGCTCAAATCAAACATTTCAAGCAAAGCTTCATTTTTTTCCTCTTTTACATGGCTGTTCAGTAAATTAAAAGCCCATGCAAATTCTAGAAAAACAGGAGAATGAGTGGAGATAACCACTTTGTATCCCATTTGTATCAACTCCAGCACTTGCAGGATAATAGTCTTTATTGCTTGCGGATGAAGTCCCATTTCCGGTTCTTCCAGCACCACATATTCATATTTCTCTTTGGGAGCTACGGCTGAATAATGACCATACAGGCAATAGAAAGCCATCAATAGCGGCATAAACTCCTTTTGTCCGGCACTCCAGGTCATGAATGGCACACTCATTCCATCAATTTCCATCCGCATTTTTTTCTGTCCCGAACTCTCGTCTGCCACAATGCGTCCGCCATGAAAGATGCTCTCGTCAAAAGAGGTGTCCATTTCCTCATGCGCAGGAAAAACAACTCCGTCAGCATTTAGCCCACTCTGAAAAAACAAGCGTAGAGTTTCACTGAAAGTTCTCAGCACGTAGGGAGTAGAGGCATCAAATTCCATAAAATTCTTAGGACGCCCGTCCGAAATACTCAGGATACGTTGTGCCGGAATATAGAAAAGAGATTCCTTGTCCATTCCATCCTTTTCCAACAGAGAACTCTTTTTGCAGATTTCTGTATCCATGTTGGCAATGCACGTTTCATCAGTCCACACCCCGGACATGCCTTCACCGAAATAAAGTGTCAGGATGTTCTCCGGACTTTTATTGACCACGTAGTTGTATTTCTCCAATGTATTGAGAATATGGGTCTTGTCCAACAGCAGCTTCATCACTTGCAGGAACAAGCTTTTTCCGCTTGCCTGTTCACCCACCAATATAGTGAGGTCGCCGAGCGTAACATCCGCCTCTTTTATCGGACCCAAATTTTTTACTTTCAACTTCTGCATTGTCATTTGTGAGATTTTTATGAACTGCTAATTACTGCAAATATAGTGCTATTTCAGTAATTAATGTCATTCCTGTCCATATTTTCACCCTTCCCTTCTATCTTCCACTCCCCCAATGTTTTCCGTTCACTGTCGAAGTTAATTCCTACTTTTACTATCGGCAGTCCGCACAGGGCGAAGCGTTCAGGATAATTCTTCAGATCGATTTGCTGCATGGCGTCGTCGGCGCTCTTGTTCAGTTTCAGCTCCACTACATAAAGAATGGCGTGCGTGCGCATCACCATGTCTACACGACCACGAGGCGTGCGTACCTCCACATCGACGTACATACCCAGAAGGCTGAATATGACATAGAGCAAGGATTGATAATGACCCTCATAATCGGTATTGTCGCACTTGGGAACGGTGGAAAGGAAAGTCTGCAACAGGCGCAGGGCA
>QWCY01003659.1_pt1 | contig 17243 bp, 20 predicted proteins | sample 1972631 | NCBI WGS metagenome assembly QWCY01 (sample SAMN09866696, study PRJNA288562) | Human gut metagenome isolate pre1_stool, whole genome shotgun sequencing... | isolation source: gut | host: Homo sapiens | place: USA: California
ACCAACGATTTCTAATTTTTCTTTCCCATCTTCAATATCGACAAGCCAAATTTCCTTGATTGGAAGTTCATCATATCTTTTAATAAATCCTTCCATTAATTCTGGTGTATAACTACTTCCTCCACCAATTGTTACAATTTTTACAGGTTTTTTACCCATTTCTTTTTCCTCCTTATTTTTACATGATTATTCTAATTTTATATATTTTTCAAATCAACAAAGAGAAATTTTATAGTTACACTGTTCCAACAAAATAAATATAATTCAACTAAAAATAGGGAACAGTGTTCCCTATTTGATTAAATCATTCGTTGTATCTCTAATAAGTGATAATACAAAAGTTTCATATTCATCTGAAATTTCAATTTTTTTCTTTTTGTTTTCTTCATAATTCAAACTAAAATACATGCTATATAATAAATCTAATAAATAAAGAGTTGATAAATTCATAGAAAAAGTTCCTAAATTATTTCTAATTTTTTCTCTTGTAGAAACATGTAAAATACAATGTGACAAAGAAGATAAAGTATTTGTTCCAAATGAAGTAATAGTAATAAAATCAATATTTCTTTCATTTAGTTTTCTTGCCATTCTTATACAATTTTGTGTTTCACCTGTATAACTAATTAAAATAAAACAAGCATCTCCTTTATTTAAATAACAGGCTTCATAATAAGGTTCATCAATATGTTGATAAATATTTACATGTTTTCCTATTCTAGCCATCTTATCTCTAAAAGTAGAAGCAAGATCATTTTGTGAGCTAGAAGAAATAATATAAATATTTTTATTATTTTTTAATAAATTTAATGATTTCCTTAACACATCATGGTTTAACAAAGAATGTGTATCATCAATTATTTCATGATAAAGTGAACACATTTTATTTGATATTGTTTGTATATTATCTTCTGTCAAAAAAGGTATACTGGGATTAATGCTTGAAAAATTTGAATCTAGATAATGAAGTTCTTCGATATACATTTTTTTAAATTCTTCAAATCCAGTAAATCCTAATTTTTGACAAAGGCGTATAATCGATGATGGCGAACAATATAATTTCTTTGATATTTCTCGTGTTGATTTATTTTCTATTTCTTCTTTTTGATTTAAAAAATACTTTACTATCTCTTTTTCTGAATCTGTAAAATCAAAAGTCTTTAATTTATCACTAATTAACATTTTTCCTCATTCCTATTTCAATTTCTATAAAGATTATACCTATAACATAAATTATTTTTCAATCATAAAAAATAGTTAATTAACTAATTTATATCACTTTTTAAATATATAATATCTCCTTAAAAATAAAAGGTAGATGCACAACATCTACCATCTATGCGGGCTCATCACCCAAATATCTTTACACACATACCTTATAATTTTTCCATAAAAATTGCAATATGATTATACATAAAATAAATATTATTTTTTCATCCATGTATGGGGACAATCTTCATCATAATCTATTTCACCATAAGCAACAAAACCTAATTTTTCATAAAAAGGTTTTGCTTGTAATTGAGCGTGTAAACAAACATTTCCTTGAATTAAAGAACAAGCACTTTGTACAATATATTGTCCTACTTTTTTCCCTCGATATTCTTTAATCACTGCTATTCTTCCAATAACATTTGCTTGTAAAGGATTATCATAATAATAGCGACACGTTCCAATTGCTTTTTGATGATCAAAAACAACAAGATGTTTACATACTTCATCTAAATCATCAAATTCATCTTTAAAACCTTGTTCTTCCATAAAAACTTTAATTCTAATTTCTTTTGCTTCTTGAGGCAATTGATCATAAATTTTATAATTCATATTTTTCTCCTATAATAACATTGTTGCGACAACAATTGGAATTGTAATCACTGATAATAAAGTTGAAACAACAATATTTCTTGTAACGATTTTTACATTTGCATTATATTGTGTTGCCAGCATTAAAACCATTGATCCTACTGGCATCGCATTTGTAATAATTGTAATATTAGCGTAATAAGCATCAATGTGTAATAAACGACACATGATCATTGTTACAAAAGGAACAATCATTAAACGAACAAAAGCAAAGACATAACTACGCCAATCTGTAAAACTATCTTTAATAGGATAAACAGCTAATGATGAACCAATCATCATCATTGAAAGTGGAGCTGTAAGTGAACCAACACTATTAATCGTATCCATAAGTACACTAGGAAGTTGAATATCAAATAAGTAAATAAATATTCCTACAAAAATCAAAATAATTCCTGGTGTTAATAATTGTTTAAAATTTAATTTAAATTCACTATCGTCTCCTTTTGTTAGACACATAATAGCGTATGTATACACAAAAAAGTTAAAAGCCATATGAATAAGTGATGCATAGAAAACAGCTTCTTGTCCAAAAACATCTAATAAAACAGGATATCCCATAAATCCTGTATTCGCAAAAACGACCATACATTCATAAACAGGCCAATCTTTTTTAGGAAATGGAAAGATTCGATTAATGATTTTCCCTAAAATAATAAAACCGATATACATTAAAATACCTGCACCTATCATTAAAAAGACAATACTTTTATTACTTCCTTCAACCCCCGCAATAGAACTAATAATCAACATTGGTGAAGCAACATTGACAATTAAAGCTGATATTTTTTTATTTGTATATTCATCAAAAATATGACATTTAAATAAAACAAATCCTAAAATAAGTAATAAAAACAATTTTAACATTGTTTGAAAGACAACCATGATATCCATAAATTTCCCCCTCTATAAATCCTTACTATCTTATCACAATTCAATTTTTTCTTTTGTTTTTTTCAAAAAACTAAAATAATATCATTTTTGCCTGTGTATCATAACAAAAAAATTGTAATAAAAGGGGTAATCCCAAATTATTACAATCTTTTAATTATTCTAACAAAGATTAATATAAATTTTTCTTTGTTCTCTTTAATTTTAAAAATAAAGTACCTAAACCAATAAAAATAATTAATAAAACAACAATCATATAGAAAGTTCCAATACCTAATGTTTTTGAACCTAATAAAGATAAATCAAATCCAAACCATCCTGTTGGTGCACCATAATTTAAAAAATTATAAGGAGCCAACATATCACCATACCATCTTATATGAAAAACATGTCCTAAAACAATCACATAACCTACATAAACAAGTGGTGGTACTACTGAATAATAAACATGTTTTTCATCTGGTCTATAGTGTTCACTAAATAATAGAAAATCAATAATAGCAAGAACTGGTGTAATAAAATGTACACATAAACTTCCTGCTCCATTATTTAAATAGGCACCAATAAATCCTTGACTATTCGTTGGTGCAAGTAACAACATATAAACAAAGAACGTTAATGTAATGGAAATCGTTGCCATAAATTTAATAAGGTACATCCCTTGTGGTATATATTTTGCTTTTTTTAGATCATAAATAATGAAAATCACTAACATAATATCTATAAAGATATTGGATAAATTCGTAAAATACGTAAAAAACATCCAATGATCTAATGATTGTAACATTCCATAAAGAGATGCGACTACTGCAATGATTTTCATTATTAAAGATATCTTACTCTTTTTCATTTTTATCACCCGCAACACTATACCACAATATATTTTGATGTTCAAATGTTTTTATGAACTCTTTTTTTGATAAAGACGAATTACAAAAATAATGATGCTTAATGAAACAAAAGCAACAAATAGTGTTAATAATACATTTTGTGTAAATCCAGCAACAAGATATCCTATAAAACAAGCACTTGCGACAACTAAGGCATATGGAATTTGAGTGGTTACATGATAAAGATGATTACACTTTGCCCCTGTAGAAGCCATAATTGTCGTATCTGAAATAGGTGAAATATGATCACCACAAACGGCACCTGCAAGAATGGAAGCAATGGAAATCACCAACATTGTTGATCCTTCTGGAAATAAAGAAGTTGCCATCGGAATCAAAATACCAAAAGTTCCCCAAGATGTCCCTGTTGAAAAAGAAAGACCTGCCCCAACAATAAATAAACATGCTGGTAAAATAGCTGTTGAAATAGAAGCAGATTGTAACGTATTATAAACAAATGCTCCTGCTTGTAACTGATTAGAAACTAAATCTCCTAAAGACCATGCAAGAACCAAAATCAAAATAGACGGAACCATTGCTTTAAAACCTTCAGGAATACATTCTACAAATTCATTATAAGAAATAATTTTTCTTGGAATATATAAAATAAAGACAAAGACCAAAGTAACAAATGTACCATAAACAAGCCCTCTTGAAGCATCACATTGACTAAAAGCAGTAATTAAATCTTTTCCATCAAAGAATCCTCCAGTATAAATCATCCCAATAATACAACTCATAATTAAAACAATAACAGGTAAAATCAAATCTAGAACTTTCCCCTTTTGATTATAAGAAATTTCTTCATTTGTCTGATAAGAATCATCCCCAAAACAAACATCGCCATTTTGAGCAGCTAATTCATGTTTTTTCATCTTTCCAAAATGAAACTCACTACCAATAACATAACAAACCATGACAATTGTTAAAAGAGCATAAAGATTAAAAGGAATTGTATTTAAAAACAATTGAAAACCATCCCCTGAGGTATAACCACTTACAGCTGCAGCCCATGATGAAATAGGTGCAATAATACAAACAGGTGCTGCCGTACTATCAATAATATAGGCAAGCATTGCTCTTGAAACTTTAAATTCATCTGTAATTTCACGCATAACACTTCCAACTGTTAAACAGTTAAAGTAATCATCAACAAAGATAACAACGCCTAAAATAAAAGTAGAAAACAAAGATTGTTTAGAAGATTTCATCTTCTTTTTAGCCCATTTTCCATAAGCTTGACTTCCTCCACTTTTAGTCATTAAAGTTACAATAATTCCTAACATTACTAAAAATATTAAAATTCCAATATTAGAAGGTTTACTTAAACAATTAACAACTGTATCAAACAATAAATTTAAACTTTCAACAAGATGAAAATTTGTCAGTAATAAAGTTCCTGAAACAACTCCAATGAGTAATGAAATATAAACTTCTTTTGTTTTTAAAGCAAAAATAATTGCGATTACAGGCGGTAATAAAGCCCATATTGTCTTTACATAATTCATTCTTTTCCTCCATAAAAAAAGTACCTTGAGAATATCAAAGTACTTTACATACAAGATAGCTCTCCACTAAAAAGTGACAAGAAATTATATATTTTATAATTTCCCAGATAAATAACATTTGGTGCTGTTATTTTCTTCGGCACGTTTCCCTTTCATTGTTGACTGTCACCAAACATTATCAACAATTACTCTTGATTCATGCACCTCTACCAATTCTTCTATTTTGTCTTTTCAAGAATAACAAAGTCCAACATACTTGTCAATTAAAATGTATAAAAATAGATACAATTTAATATGTTATAATACCTATGGAGGAATTGATATGAATAAATATATATTAGATTTTTTAAAGGATATTATGGCAATAGATAGCCCTTCTGGCTATAGTAAGAAAGTAATTCACTATTGTCAAAAAGAAGCTGAAAAGTTAGGTTTTCAAACAAAGAAAACGCATAAAGGAAATCTTGAAATTTATGTTGAAGGTCAAGATGATTATACGATTGGTTTTTGTGGACATGTTGATACTTTAGGATTAATGGTAAGAAGTATTAAAAGTGATGGTACATTAGCTTTTACAAATGTTGGTGGTCCAATTATTCCTACATTGGATGGTGAATATTGTCGTATTCATACAAGAGATGGTCAATGTTATACAGGAACAATTCTTTCTAATTATCCTGCTGTTCATGTTTATAAAGATGCTAAAAGTGCACCAAGAGATTGTGAAAATATGCATGTAAGAATTGATGAAGTAGTTAAAAATAAAGAAGATGTACAAGCTTTAGGTATTCAAAATGGTGATTATATTGCTTATGATCCTAAAACTGAAATTACAGAATCTGGTTTTATTAAATCACGTTTTTTAGATGATAAAATATCTGTCGCTATTTTATTTGGAATGCTTAAGCATTTAGCTAATAATCATATTAAACCCAAACATAATCTCATTATTATTATTTCTACTTATGAAGAAGTAGGACACGGAAGTAGTTATATTCATCCTAATATTGATGAATTGATTGCTGTAGATATGGGGTGTATTGGTGAAGATTTAGCTTGTAGTGAATATGATGTCAGTATTTGTGCTAAAGATGGTAGTGGACCTTATGATTATGATTTAACTTCTAAACTCATTGAACTTGCAAGTACACATCAGTTACAATACGCTATTGATATTTATCCTTATTACAGCAGTGATGTTTCAGCCGCTTTACGTGGTGGTCAAAATATTAAAGGCGCTTTAATTGGCCCAGGTGTAGCAGCTAGTCATGGTATGGAAAGAACACATCTTCAAGCTGTAGAAAATACTTTAAAATTATTACTTGCTTATATAGCATAAAAATGTTGCCAAATGACAACATTTTTATTTTACTTTAACACCAAGGATCCCTATTAAATCTACAGCTTGAAAATCATTAATAATCAATCCTTTTAAACTTGCTAGATCAAACATTGCCCCTTGTATTTGACATGTAGATAAATCTAATCCTTTATGATGTAATGAAGCAAGTTCACTTTGTATTAAATTTGTTTCATTAAATTGTATTTTTTTAAAGTTTGCATCATAAAATGATGCTTCTTGTAAATCACAATGATCAAACATAACATTTAACAATTGACTTGATGATAAATTACTATAACGTCCCTGACAATGATCAAATAAAACATCTTTTAAATTTGTTTCAATAAAAGAAGTTCCTGTTAATTTACAGTTTTTAAATTGTACACGATTTAAATATTGATGATCAAAATTTTGATTTGATAGATCACATTTATCAAAAGTAACATCTATTAAATCAAGATGCTTTAATGAAACTTTAGTAAAATCAATATTTTCAAAGAGACAACCATCAAAAGTTAAATCTTGAATTATTGTTCTTTGTTGAATATTTTGATCAATATGAACATCTTGAAATTTCATTTTTTTTAAACATTCTTCAAAACTTGTTTTTTCTATATAGGATAGTTTAGGTGCAACTAACTTCATTTTTTCTCCTTCTTTAAGGAATCCCAAAAATTCCAAAATTCTTTTTTTTGAACAATTCCATTTTTACTTAAAATAACATAATCTTCTCCTTGCCAAGTATAAAAGACATCTGTTTCTTTAAAATCATTTTTTAAATAAAATTGTTTTCTTTTTATTCTTTGTTCTTTATTAGAAGTATCTTTAATTTTTTCAATATCTACAATAATCTTTTTAGAATCATATTGTTTTGCTAGATCATTAAGAATATAGCTTCCTATACCTTGATCACGATATTCTTTTTTTACAGCAAGATATAAAATATGCGCTATTTGACTTTGAATACATAAAATAGCAAAACCTACAAGTTGATTTTCTTGATAATAACCATAAATAGCGCCTAAATGTAATTCATCAAATAATCGAGTTAAATCCATTTGTTCATTTTTTGGAAATGCTTGTTGATAAAGGGTATACATTTCTTCTATTTCTGTGCTATGAAAAGCGATTTGTTTTTTTATCATTTTAAAAAACTCTTAATTTCTTAAGAGTTTAAATAAGTCCTTTTTCTTCTAATTGTTTTAAACAATAAGCAATTCCATTATCATTGTTAGATAAAGTAATGTAGTTTGCTCTTTCTTTTACTTCATCTACAGCATTTTCCATAGCAACACCATATCCACAATATTCAATTAATGATAAATCATTATAACCATCACCAAAAGCAACTGTTTCTTCTTGTTTAATTCCTAATTTCTTACATAAAACATCTAAAGAAGCAGCTTTATCAATTCCATTTGCCATACATTCAATAAAATAAGGATCACTTCTATAAATAGACATTTTACCTTCATAAGGTTTTTTAAAGTCATCTAGAATTTGAGCAACATATGCTGGTTCTCCAGTAATTAATACTTTATTGACATCAAAGTTCACTTCTTTTTTAAAATCTTGAACATGTTTAATATTCATTTTTGTTGTAAAGCTTTCTAATTGAATCCAATGATCTCCTATATCTTCTGTAATGATTTCAGTAGCGTTATATGTAAGCGGAGATAAACCAAAGGCTTTTGCTCGATCATACATTTCATGTGCTATTTCACTTGATAATGTTTGTTCATAGACAACTTCATTTGTTTTATAATCTAATACTCTTGCTCCATTGAAAGATAATAAATATCCTCCTACTTGATCTAAAGTTAATTCTTTTGCTTCTTTAAAGATACCAGCTGTTGGTCTTCCAGAAGCTAAAACAATAATAACACCTTTTTGTGCTAATTTAATAAGTTCTTGTTTTGTTTCTTCTAAAATATTTTTATTTTTATCTGTTAATGTTCCATCTAAATCTAATGCTATTAATTTATACATTTTTCTACCTACCTTTGCGACTATTATAACAAAGCCTTTATAAAAAACAAAATTATTTCTTAAAAAGAAAAAACAATGTTTTCACATTGCTTTTTCACGCCCCTGCCAAGGACTTTCATTATAACATATTTTATAATTCAAAAATATGATTTAATAGTTCTATTCCTGTTTTTGTTTTAAAAACATTCTTTTTCATTTTTTCGATAGCTTCTTTAGTTAAATTCGATTCATCACCATTTACTAAAAAGTCAGCTTCTAATAAAATTTGATAATCTAAACCATCTACATCTTTATACGTATGATGATGTCCTACTAAATAAGCCACACGTTCAATAAAAGCTTTATCTAAAGAATAATTTTTTAAGAAATCTTTTACTAAAACTGGTCCTTCTTGTTCTTGTAAATATCCTGCAGAATTTCCATATTTTTCACGACACATTGGACAAGCTATATCATGAACAATAGCAGCTACTTCGAGTATTTCTTGTTCTCTTTTTTCTAAATGCTCTAATTTTCCAATAAGACGTGCATATTGATGCACTTTTAAAAAATGAGCAACATCATGTTTGATTTTATTTCCTTGAGTATATAAAATCATGCCTTGTTCAATTTCTTCAATCATTTTCTTTCTCCATTTGATCAATAAGTTCGATTACTTCTTGAATCATCCCATCACAATGAGGTTTCTTTTGTCCACCATTTTTAGCATTTTCTTTAAGTAAATCTGCACAATTAATAAGTCCATGATGATTATTAGAAATTGTTTTTATAAATTGGTTCACTTTTGCTGGTGAATCAATTCCTTTTGCTCCTAAAATCATTAAACCACTGGTAATAGCACCACAGACGCTCCCACATTTCATACCACCGCCAAAGTTACATCCCAAATGATTAGCAAGTTCTTTATTGATTCCTAAATCATCGGCATAAACTTCCATAATTGTTTGTGCACAATTATGAACCATGGGTGTAGCATTTCTTAATTCTTTTGCTTTTTCTACATGTTTATTCATCTTTCAAATTCCTTTTCTTTTTATATCTTTATTATAACGAATTTTTATTTTGAATAAATCTTTTTTTGCCAACTTCTTTTTTGACAATGTGGACATTTCATATATCTTGTTCTTCCATAATGCATTGCAAAATAAACTTGTTGATAGCTTGGAATATATTTATGATGACATTTTTGACATTCATAATAGCCTTCTTCTGTTTCTATTTTTAAAGCAACTGATACACCAATAATCAAAAAGATAAAGCTTAAGATAAACAAGATGATTTTTAATACACTGTTTTCAACAAAATAAACAGACATAAAAATTAAAATCAAAAAGATACTCGTTGAACCAATGCCAATAACATTTTCATAAAAGAACATTTTCTTTGTTTGTTTTACTTCTTGACCTGCCATCATCAATAAATTATCTTCTGCCTTTTGTTGGTAATTTCTTTCTTCGATAAATTCTCCCGTTAACAGCTCATTGACTGAAATATCCAATATTCGACAGAGTTCTAACATATACATAGGATCTGGTAGACCCTTCCCTCTTTCCCATTTAGAAATTGTACGATCACTAATTCCTAAATAGCTTGCAAGCTTAGCTTGTGTAAGCTTTTTATCTTTTCTTCTTTGAGCAATAAAATTCCCTATTTTTTCTTGATTCATAACTTTCACCTCACTTGCATTTTATGTATATTCATACAAAATGTAAACAAACGCATCGTAGAGATAAGAAAAGCAGCCTTAATTTGCTGCTTGATGATGATAAACTTTTGGGCGTACATGAATGAAATAAACAAGTGCTAGTGCTAACACAGTAACAAACCAACTAATTGGATAAATGATTAATAAATGATCGTATGAGGCAATTGATGGATAAATTGTATATAAGTAAGCAAGTCTTACTCCACAAATTCCCGCAACACAAATACCTGCTGGAACACTAGAATAACCAACACCTCTCATTACACTTGAGAAAACTTCAATTGACATGTTAAGGAATTGGAATGGTAAAATGATTTTCAATCTTGTATAAGCTAAACTAGCTACTGAAACATCTGATGTAAAGAAACTAATAAAGAAATGATCAAAAATTACAAATATCATACAAGCAACCATTGTTGTTGCTCCCCCTAATAAGAAAGATTGAAGTGTAATCTTTTTACAACGGTCATATTTTTTAGCACTATAATTTTGTCCAATAAATGTAACCGCAGCTTGAGCAAATGAACTTAATATATAATAAGCAAAATATTCATAGTTTAAAGCTGCTGAACTGGCTGCAATGGCATCTGAACCTAAAGCATTTAATGATGATTGAATACAGACATTCGAAATAGAAAAGACCATGCCTTGTAAACCAGCAGGTACCCCAATTTTTGCAATTCTTTTTAAGATTCGATCATTGATTTTTAATTGTTTTAAATCAATTCTTAAAGCATCTGTTTCATGCATTAACCAATAAAGTAACATCATAGAACTAAAGATATTAGAAACAACAGTTCCAATAGCTACTCCTTCTACAGACATATGTAAAACAACAACAAAGAATAAATTTAAAATAACGTTAATGACTCCACCAATAAATAATGCAATAAGTGGTCTTTGAGTATCTCCTTTACTTCTTAAAACAGCTGCAGCAAAGTTATAGAGCATGACAAAAGGAACCCCAATAAAATAAATTTTTAAATATACTTCTGCAAGATTAATAATATCATCTGGTGTTGACATCAACTCTAAAATAGGTCTTGCGAAAAAGAATCCTACAAACAATAAAACAATTCCAATAATCACCGACATTAAAATTGAAGTATGTGCTGCAAGTGATGTTCTCTTTTCATCATTTTGTCCTATAAATGATGCAATAACAACATTAGCACCTATTGATAACCCTACAAATGAGTTAACAAGTAAATTAATGATTGGCCCATTTGCTCCAACGGCAGCTAATGCCCCACTTCCTGCAAAACTTCCGACAACAGCAACATCTGCTGCATTAAATAATTGTTGTAAAATACTACTTGCTGCTAATGGTAAAGCAAAAAGTATGAGCTTGTTCCAAATAGAACCATTTAACATATCAAATGTTTTCTTTTTCTTCATATTATCCCTCCTGTTTACTATTCTATTTCTTTTAATTCAAGATGTACAATAATAATTGTGCAATCTACTATAACTTAAATGTATAGTGATATTTTATCTTCTTTATTTTTATTATTCCAATACTTTTATTGTAGATAATATTATGCTTATAAAGCATATTTTAGCAAAGAAAAAAGAAATGAAATCATTTCTTTGTCATACGATATTGCTTTTCTAAAGTAAGCCAACGTGATGCTTCTACATGAAAAAAAGCTTCTAATTTTTTAGCAATTTCTTCATTAAGTTCACATTCCCCTAAAATAAGTTGTGTCACTTCATCTAGATTCATATCCATCTTTTGTGCAAAATCGTTATAAGAGATATTTAAAGTTGTAAGTATATCTCGAATATAATATCCCGGTGCATAAGCAACCGCATTTGTACTTTTGTCCATCTTTTTCACCCAATATGTATTATATTCTTTCTGTTATTTTGTTGCAATAAATTATTTCCAAGGAAATAATTTAGAAAAGAGTCAGAAAAAATCTAACTCTTAAATAATTTGGAAAATATAAAATTTTAAATAAGATGTTTCTTCCATTGTCCATAAAATAGGATGATCTGCATTTTGTTGAGTAACAGAAACTTGTTTTAAAACAACGCCTGCTTCACTTGCAGCTTCTCTTAACATTTTTTCAAAATTAGCTGTTTCCATAAAACGTGAACAACTACATGTAATAAGATATCCTCCATTTTTTAAAACTTTCATTGCTTGTTTATTGATTCTTTTATAACCATTATAAGCTTTTTGAACAGTTCTTCTTGATTTCGTAAATGCGGGTGGATCTAAAACAATTATATCAAATTCATTTTCTTTTAATTCATCTAAATAATCAAAGACATCTGCTTGTACAAAATCAATTTTTTCTTCTAAATGATTAAGTTTAGCATTTTGATAGCCTTGATCTAATGCTGTTTTAGAAACATCAACAGAAACAACATGACTAGCATTTCCCATAGCAGCATTTAATGCAAAACCGCCTGTATGACTGAAACAATCAACAACACGTTTTCCATGAGCAATTTTTCTAAGTAAATAACGATTTGATTTTTGATCTAAAAAATATCCTGTTTTTTGTCCATTTTCAACATCTACGTGTAATAATAAACCATTTTCATTAATAATTGTTTGTGTAGGTAAATCTTTATTTTTATAATAGCCTTTATATTGTTCTAAACCTTCTTTAGTTCTAATTTGGATATCATTTCTTTCATAAATGCCTTTAACATCTTCTCCATCTGCTTTTAAGACATCTAAAACAATTTCATAAATCATATCTTTAATTTGTTCTAAACCATAAGAACTGATTTGACTTACTAAAATATCATTATAACGATCTATCACAAGTCCAGGTAATAAATCAGCTTCTCCAAAAATTAAACGACAATTAGATAAATTATCTCCTTCAACAGTTTTTCTAAAATCATAGGCTTGTTGTATTCTATTTTGAAAAAATTGACGATCAATTATTTCATTTTGATTTTTTGATAAAATACGCACTGTAATATGACTTTCTAAAGAAATAAAACCTGTTCCTAAATATCTTCCATCGCGTGTAACAATATCAACAAGTTCACCATTTTTTATTTGAGGATCACATTGTTCTAAATTATTTTTATACATCCACATTTGACCTTTATCAAGCCAAGTAACACCTTCATCTGAAATAATAATTTCTGGATAATTTCTTTCCATTCTATTGACTCCTTTTATTTAATATTTATACCACCAAAAATACAACGTGCATTAAGATAAATAACTTTTGTATTTTCTATTTTATTTTCTCTTTTATGAAGATCGACACCACCTAAAAAATTAGATGATTGTATTTGAATATTTACATCATCTGGCAAATATAAATCAACCCCACCAAACAAAGTTGAAATCATAATGTTCGTTTCCTCATTTAAATAAGCCTTTGATAAATCTAATATTAATCCATTAAAAGTAACATCATAATTTCCACCTGTATATAACTGATTATCATAAATATTTTGACGAGGTTTCTTTTTATTAAAAGTATCTTTAAAAATCATTTTCAATCCTATTAATACAAAGATAACAGGAATCACTAATTTCCATGCAAATTGAAAATTTATTAATCCTTGACAATAAAGCAATAAATAGATACCTACAATCAAACCTATGATGTTTCCTGTTTTATCTTGATCTTTAAATAAACCAAAAAAACAAGGAACAATAATAAATAATGTCCACCATCCATCAAAGAATAAATCTATATTTGTAATATGAAAAGCATTTAGTCCGATAATAACTCCAATAATGATCAAAATAAGGCCTATAACGGTATTTTCAACTTTTTTCATAAATTTCTCCTCAATTCATCATTATAGCATATAAATAGCATTTTGATTAAACAAAAATAGCACTTATGTGCTATTAATAAAGTAATTCGATTTCATGAATGAAATCATGTTTTAAGATATCTTTGAATTCATCTGATATTTCTTTAGAAGTTTCTTTCTTTAATTCAATAAGAAATATAATTTGATATTCTTCGATTAGGATTGATGAAGGATTATTCTTCATCAAATGTAAAGCAATCGATAAATTATCATCATTGATTTTACAATTATGTGATTTACAAATTGCCCCTAACTCCTTTCTTGTCATGGTTTGTAACTTATGATTTAATGCGTTCATATCCTTCATATTCACCCCTTCTTTCTTACAAATATTATATCTCTAATAAATAATAGATTCAACGAATATGACCTATTGTTCGATTTCATAAATGTCTTCCATTTTAATAATTTGACCATTTTGAAGAGTAATTGTTTTATAAATTGAATCTATCTTTTTTATTCTTTGAATGGTCGTCAAATAATCTCCACCTGATTTTTTTTGATCTTTTTTGAAGTAAGTAATTTTTATCTTTTCTTTAGTTTCTATAAAATAAAGTAATTTTTGATTTAAAATACTTTTTTTATTTTCATCAAGCTCCTTTTTATCTTCTGTTAGCCTTTGGGTTTCTTGAATAAGTTGTTTATGTCCTGTAAGAGCAGCAAAAGGAGCAAACTGTGCTGCACGATCTTTTTGAGACATATGTTTATACTTTTTAGATTTTTTATAAGGAAGATTTATGATATCACTATAATCATGAATATTTTTTATTGTGGCCATTACGCTTTATGTCCCCCTATAATTTCATTTCTTTCTCTTGTTGTTGCTCCTTCTTCTAAATTCATTCCTTTAAGAATTGCATTTTTACCATATTTTTGTTTGATTTTAAGAGTTGCTTTTTGTAAATTTTTTTCTTTTTCTAAAGCTTCTTTTTCATCTTTTTGATTTATATTTTGATGGTTTGTAAATAAATTCAATTGTCGATGATAAATCATATCTTTTACTTTATCTTCATATAAAACATTGGATGCTGAAATATTGATTCTTTTAACCATTAAATTCCTATTTACTATTTCATCAAATTTCTTTATTACTTCTTTAATTATCAATTTTGATGATGAAGTGTAACGCTCTAAATTGATTGTTCCACGTGCATGTTTAGGAATCTTTCGATTATAACGATCGATCATCATTTCTCCATGATATTCATTATCTTTATCATAACCAATCGTTAAAACAATTTGATTGGTTACTAATCCTTTTTCTACTAAATCAAGTGCTAACAAATCTAACATTTCTTTAACAATCAATTTTGTTTTTTCAAAATTATAAGGACAACTTAATACCTGACCTGTTCCAACACTATTTCTTTCGGGTTTATAATTTTTAATATCTTTCATTGTACATGATTCATAACCCCAAGCATGGTCAATAAGTAACTCAGCATTAACACCAAATAAATCATAAAGAAGTTTTTCATTATAATATTCATTCTCTGTACCTTGTGAACATTTTGCGATATCTCCCATTGTATAAAGTCCTTCTTTTTCTAATTTTTTAGCATATCCTTTCCCTACTCGCCAAAAATCAGTGATTGGACGATGATTCCATAAATACTTTCGATATCTTTCTTCATTAAGTAAGGCAATACGTTGCCCATTATCATCTTTGTTTATATGCTTAGCAACTATATCCATTGCGACTTTACATAAATATAAATTCGTACCAATTCCTGCTGTAGCTATAAGGCCTGTTGTTTCATAAATATCACTTAAAATTTGGGAAGCTAACTCTCTAGGTGTTTTTTGATAAATGTGAGTATAATGTGTTATATCCATAAAAACTTCATCAATTGAATAAACATGAATGTCTTCAGGAGAAACATATTTAAGATAAATTTTATATATTTCTTGGCTCCACTTCATATAATGGGACATTCTTGGAGTTGCTATTTCATAAGCTATTTTTAAATGTTTATTTTTTTGGAGTTTACTTTCTAAGCATGATTCACCATTAAAATAATGACTTTCTTTTAACCTTTTATTATTTTCTCTGTTAATGGTTTGGATTACTTCAAATAATCTTGCTCTACCTGAAATACCATATTTCTTTAAAGAAGGAGAAACAGCTAGACAAATTGTTTTTTCTGTCCTGCTAGCATCAGCAACAACAAGATTTGTATCTAAAGGATCATAACCTTTTTCAATACATTCGACAGAAGCATAAAATGATTTAAGGTCTATCGCTAAAAAAATGCCCATTTTACATCTCCTTTCTTTCATAAAAATATAGTAAAATATCTTATCTAAATATATAACAAAAATTCAAAAAAAGTAATAAGTTATTTTATAAATAATATTTAACTGATTATTTATGGTGTATACACTTTTTTATTTATTTTTTTAAACTTTTCTATATAATAAAGACCTAGGAGGAATTTATGAAAGAATATAAAACACTTTTATTTGATATAGATGGTACTTTACTTGATTTTAAAAAAGCTGAAGACTATGCTATGCATAAAACATTTAGTGATCATCATTTAGAATTAACATCAGAAATATTTGAAATTTATGAAGAAATAAATTCAAAATTATGGAAAGATTTTGAATTAGGATTAATTGATAAAAAAACAGTAGTTTATACGCGCTTTGTTAAATTATTTAATGAACTTGGAATTGAAGAAGATGGTGTAGCCTTTGAAGATGAATATCAATGGAATTTAGCGCATGGTGCCTATTTGATTAAACATGCCATTGAAATATTAGAATATCTTTCTAAAAAATATGATCTTTATGTTGTGACAAATGGTGTGGCTAGTACGCAATATAATCGTTTAAAGTTATTAGATTTAAATAAATATTTTAAAGATATTTTTATCTCTGAAGAAATTGGGTATCAAAAACCTAAAATTGAGTTTTTTGATTACTGTTTTAGACATATTGAACACTTTGATAAAGATAAAGCACTTATTATCGGTGATTCTCTTACAAGTGATATGCAAGGCGGTATAAATGCACAAATTGATACATGTTGGTATAATCCACAACATGATAAAACATCCATAAAAATTGATTATATTATCCATGATTTAAAAGAATTAGAAAATATGTTATAAAAGTTCTCATACAGGAGAACTTTTTTTGATGAATAAAAAAACATAAAAAAAAGAAGGAACTGGCAACGAGCTATTTTCGCACAATGTACTATCTTCGCCGCGATGATGCTTAACTTCTGTGTTCGGAATGGGTAC
>QWCY01003663.1_pt1 | contig 17233 bp, 11 predicted proteins | sample 1972631 | NCBI WGS metagenome assembly QWCY01 (sample SAMN09866696, study PRJNA288562) | Human gut metagenome isolate pre1_stool, whole genome shotgun sequencing... | isolation source: gut | host: Homo sapiens | place: USA: California
GAAACCGGAGGATATTGTATTTTACCACAATGACTGTACTGACGGACTAAGTAATAATGATATTATGGACGTGTTGGAAAGTCGGGATGGTAAGTTATATATCGCGGCCTATAGTGGAGGAATTTGTTTGGCAGATACGGATTCGTTGTTGAGTACGCGAATTCATTTCAGCTATCTTAATAAAAAGAATGGGCTTCCGTCCGATTTGCCACAAGCCATGCTGGAAGACAAAGATGGGAATATCTGGATATGTTTTGAGAACTATATTGGTAAATACTGTCCGGAGCGGGGAGAGTTTGAAACGTATGATAGTGCTAATCTGCATACGGATTTGCAGATAAGTGAGGCACATCCGGCTATTGACCGGCGGGGAGCGATGTATATCGGTACGAACCAAGGCGTTTTACGTCTTCGATTGTACGATTTGAAGAAGAGTCATTTTGTCCCTCGAATAGTCTATACCGGAGTAAATATTCAAAATAGCGACGGTACTGCCTATACTTCTATTCTTGTGGCAGATTCTTTGGTGTTGAGTAAGAAGGAGCGTAATGTGACGATCACTTTTTCGGCACTGGATTATACAAATTCAGAGTCACTTCAGTATGCCTATCGTTTAAAGGGTATTAATGACCAGTGGGGATACATCGGAGAAAATCATTCCATCGGTTTTGCAAACTTACCTGCCGGTGACTTTGTACTGGAAGTAAAGTCTACCAATGGCGATGGAGTATGGCATGATAATATCACTCCTCTTCATATACATATCCAGCCTCGTTTTACCGAGACAATCTGGGCGTGGATAGTTTATGTGTTTATTGTTATAATACTTATTTTGACAGTGTCCGGTATTATAATTTATATTACTAATCTGAAGCGAAAAGTAGATTTTGAAGAACAATTGACTGACTTGAAACTACGCTTTTTTACAGATATCTCGCATGAACTTCGTACTCCGTTAACATTGATTTCCGGCTCAGTTGAGGAAATTGTAGAACGGGGACAAATACAGGAAAGTGGAACGGAAAATATGCAGGTGGTCAGGAGGAATGTGAACCGTATGCTGAGGCTCGTTAATCAGATTCTGGATTTCAGAAAGATACAAGGACGAAAGATGAAACTAAGTATCGGGCAAGGAGATGTGATTGCTTTATGCAGGCAGGTCTGTGAGAATTTTATGCAGTTGTCTCACGAACGTTCTATTCATTTCAACCTGATTCATGAAATGCAGGAAATGCGCTGTTATACAGATATGGATAAGTTGGAAAAGATACTTTTTAATTTATTATCCAATGCTTTTAAGTATACAGCCAATGGTAAGTCTATTACTATGACAATTTGTATGCAGTCCGGTAGTTTCTCTATTTGTGTTCGTGATGAAGGTAAGGGGATGGATCTTCGGAAGATTGATAACTTGTTTGAACGTTTTGCTACTTTTGGTAAGGCCGATCCGAATCGTTCCTCCGGTATAGGGCTTTCACTGGTGAAAGAATTTACAGATTTACTGCACGGTACCGTACAAGTTGAAAGTATACCTGAACAGGGAACAGCTTTTACTATAACTTTGCCTTGTACATATGAGGCCTATGCCAGTGACCCGAAGGCCGAGTTTATTCTGAATGATGAAATACAGTTTGACTATCAGCCGGAAGTACCTTCGTCTAATGGGGAAGAGAAGGAGAGAAGTATATTAATTATAGAGGATAATGATGAACTTCGTCGTTTTCTGACTACTATTTTGAGAGATCGTTACAGTGTGTTGGAGGCTGGTAATGGCAAACAAGGCTTGGAAATTATATGGAAAGAACTACCGGATTTGGTTGTCAGTGATGTGATGATGCCCGAAATGGATGGGATTGAGTTTTTAGAAACAGTAAAAACAAACCGCGATACAAGTCATATTCCCGTGATTTTACTTTCTGCAAAAGCATCCGTTGACGATCGTGTTAAAGGATTGGAGTATGGTGCGGACGATTACATCGCCAAGCCTTTCAATTCGGCTTATTTGAAGGCACGAATTGAATCATTGATAAAACAGCGCAGTTCCTTATCGGCTTATTACCTCCGGCAACCGTTGAAAAATTTAGAAAAAACAGCCAATAAGCAGCCTGATGCGCAACTCGAACAAATATTGGAGACAGTACCTGCTTTTAATAATACATTTATCCAGGAAGTTATTCGGTTTGTTGATGAGAATTTGCAAAATCCCGATTTTAAAATTGATGATCTGGCAGAAACGATGAATATGAGCCGTGCTGTATTCTATAGGAAGATCAAAACCTTTACAGGAGCTTCTCCCATTGATTTGGTTAAAGAAATGCGTTTAAAGCGTGCTTTGGAGTTATTAGATACCAGTTCATACAGTTTATCAGAGGTCGCTTATCAAAGTGGATTCTCTTCACCTCAGTATTTTAGTCGCGTATTCAAAGAACAGATGCAGTGTACCCCTAATGAATATAAGAGGCGGAAAGCCTTAATTTAGTTGAAAATTGAAAGTTGAAAATTGAAAGTTAGCTGCGCTATCACGCTGCATAGTAATTTTCAATTTTCATTTTTCAACTTTCATCTCCTCTTCATTGTCGTTTTCATTCTCTTCTTCTTCAAATGGTTCCGGGCGTTGTGGTCCATAACCTACGAAAGCAAATGCGCAAAGTGTTCCCATTATCGCTCCACTCAGATGCCCTTCCCACGAAGTGTTGGCAGGGGTGAAGTAGGGAATCATTTGCCATACCAGCCCACCATATAGAAAAGTCACCAATAGTGAAATTGCAATTAAGGGTATATGCTTTCTCAGTAACCCACTAAAAAAGAGAAAAAATGCCAACCCATAAATAATACCACTTGCTCCGATGTGCCATCCGGGTTTTCCGATGAGGTATGTGATGGCTCCGCAACCCATCCAGATTATAAAGAATATATAGGGAGCAATGCCACGGTAAAAGTAAAATAAACACCAGGACAGAAAAAAAAGTGGAAGCGTGTTGGCTAAGAGATGAGGAAAGTTACTGTGTATCAATGGATGTGCGAAAATGCCAAACAATCCTTTCTTCTCCATAGGATATACTCCTAACCGTGTGAAGTCCCAGTCCATGCCTACCTCTAATATCTTTATTATGTAGAGGATAAAAATTAGGAACAAGGGGAGCATCATGGACAGAATAATTTTTCGTAAATCCTGCTTCATTTCTCTTCTTTTTCGTTAATTCTTCGCAATGCTACGAATATTTTAAGGAAAATGGAAAATAAAAACCGTTTTTATTTTTGTTTTTACCTATAATTCGTATTTTTGGAAATCATACTATTATATATGTTATGATAACAGAAATATAATTAACCTTTAAATAATGCACAACTATGAGTTATTTACATTTTGACAAGACTCTTATGGTCAATCTTGAGGAATCTTTACCGAGAGAGATTCTTCGGACAAACCGTTCGGGAGCTTATCATTGTACAACGATTGTGGATTGTAACACACGCAAATACCACGGTTTGCTGGTGATCCCTGTCCCCAACCTGGACGATGAGAACCATGTGCTGCTATCTTCTCTTGATGAAACGGTAATTCAACACGGGGCAGAGTTTAACTTGGGATTACACAAATATCAGGGTAATAATTATAGTCCTAACGGACATAAATATATCCGCGAATTTGATTGTGAGCATATTCCGGCTACTACTTACCGTGTTGGAGGAGTCATCCTTCGAAAGGAGAAAATCTTTGTACATCATGAAAACAGGATCCTGATTCGTTATACTTTATTGGATGCCCATTCGGCAACCACTTTGCGTTTTCGCCCATTTCTGGCCTTCAGAAGTGTGAGAGAGTATACCCATGAAAATGCACAGGCAAGCCGTGAATTTCAATTGGTGGAGAATGGTATCAAAACCTGTATGTATCCGGGGTATCCGGAACTATTTATGCAATTGAATAAGAAAAATGAGTTTCATTTTGATCCGCATTGGTATCGGGGCATTGAATATCCAAAGGAACAGGAGCGAGGTTATGATTTTAATGAAGACCTCTATGTACCGGGTTATTTTGAAGTAGATATAAAGAAGGGCGAAAGTATCGTCTTCTCTGCTGGAATATCAGAAGTGTCTCCCCGTCGTCTGAAACAGATTTTCGAGGCAGAAGCCGAAGATCGTACACCTCGTGACAGTTTCTATCATTGCCTGAAAAACTCAGCGCATCAGTTTCATAATAAACAAGAAGATAACCATTATATTCTGGCCGGATATCCATGGTTTAAGTGTCGTGCAAGGGATATGTTCGTCTCATTACCCGGATTGACACTGGCTGTGGATGAAGTAGATGAATTTGAAGATGTAATGCAGACTGCTGAAAAAGCAATCCGTAATTATATAAATGATGAACCGATAGAATGCAAGATTTATGAAATGGATGATCCGGACGTCTTGCTGTGGGCTGTATGGGCATTGCAACAGTATGCTAAGGAAACTTCGCGTGAGCAATGCCGTACGAAATACGGTTCTCTGTTGGAAGCTATCATGGAGTTTATCCGTCAGCGGAAACATGATAATCTTTTCCTTCACGAAAACGGATTGCTTTATGCAAATGGTTCGGATAAAGCCATTACCTGGATGAATTCTACGGTAAATGGACATCCGGTGGTACCTCGTACGGGATATATTGTAGAAATAAATGCATTGTGGTATAATGCACTTCGCTTCGTTGCCGATCTGGTGCGTGAAGGAGGGAATGTGGTGCTGGCCGATTCACTGGATGGACAAGCTGCCATAACCGGTGCATCATTTGTGGAGGTATTCCGTAATGAATATGGTTATCTGCTTGATTATGTAGACGGAAATATGATGGATTGGAGTGTACGTCCCAATATGATATTTACTGTAGCTTTTGACTATTCTCCTCTTGATCGTATGCAGAAAAAGCAAGTATTGGATATTGTGACGAAAGAATTACTTACTCCGAAAGGGCTTCGTACATTGAGTCCCAAGAGTGGTGGTTATAATCCGAACTATGTTGGTTCCCAACTTCAGCGTGACTATGCTTACCACCAGGGAACGGCCTGGCCGTGGCTGATGGGATTTTATATGGAGGCCTATCTGCGGATTTATAAGATGAGCGGTATTTCGTTTGTAGAACGCCAGTTGATTGGTTTTGAAGCCGAAATGACCAGCCATTGTATTGGTTCACTGCCTGAGTTATTTGATGGTAACCCACCTTTTAAAGGTCGTGGAGCAGTATCGTTTGCGATGAACGTAGCCGAAATCCTGCGTATTTTGAAATTGTTGTCAAAGTATAATTTATAAGAGGAGGGACGAAGATGAAAGTTTTAATGTTTGGATGGGAGTTCCCCCCGCATATTTTGGGCGGTTTAGGAACTGCCAGTTATGGTCTGACGAAGGGGATGTCTTTACAAGAAGACATGGAAATAACCTTCTGTATCCCTAAGCCGTGGGGAGATGAAGATCAGAGCTTTTTGAAAATTATCGGTATGAACAGTACGCCGATAGTATGGAGAAATGTAGATTGGGATTATGTTAAAAGCCGCGTTGGTTCTTATATGGATCCACAACTCTACTTTGATTTGCGTGATCATATCTATGCTGATTTCAATTATTTGAATACCAATGATTTAGGGTGTATTGAGTTTTCTGGTCGTTATCCGGATAATCTGCATGAGGAGATTAATAACTATTCCATAGTGGCTGGTGTAGTAGCCCGTCAACAGGAGTTTGATATAATCCATTCGCACGACTGGTTGACGTATCCGGCAGGTTTACATGCTAAGCAAGTATCGGGCAAACCATTGGTGATCCATGTACATGCCACTGATTTTGACCGTAGTCGTGGAAATGTGAATCCGACAGTATATGCCATTGAGAAAAATGGCATGGATCATGCCGATCATATTATGTGTGTGAGTGAGTTGACTCGCCAGACAGTCATTCATAAGTATTTTCAGGATCCGAAGAAAGTATCTACCGTGCATAATGCAGTTTCGCCTTTATCACAGGAGATACAGGATATTGTTCCGAAAAAGAATCCTAAAGAAAAGGTTGTTACTTTCCTGGGACGTATCACTATGCAGAAAGGTCCGGAGTATTTTGTGGAAGCTGCTGCCATGGTGTTGCAACGCACTAAAAATGTACGTTTTGTAATGGCTGGTAGTGGCGATATGATGAATCAGATGATTCGTTTGGCTGCCGAACGTGGTATTGCCGACCGCTTCCACTTCCCCGGATTCATGAAGGGAAAGCAGGTTTATGAAGTATTGAAAGCCAGTGATGTATATATCATGCCTTCTGTCTCCGAACCTTTTGGAATTTCGCCATTGGAAGCTATGCAGTGTAGTGTGCCAACTATCATTTCCAAACAGTCCGGCTGTGCCGAGATACTGGAAAATTGTATCAAGACAGACTACTGGGACATTCATGCCATGGCAGATGCGGTTTATTCCATTTGTACTTATCCTGCAATGTACCAATATCTGCGTGATGAGGGCAAAAAGGAAGTAGATCAAATCAAATGGGAAAATGTCGGATATAAGGTTCGTGGCATTTATGAAGAGGTAATTAAGAATTATAAATAATAAAATAATATAGATATGAGAACAATCTGTCTTTATTTTGAGATACATCAAATTATTCATCTGAAACGTTATCGTTTCTTCGATATAGGCGCCGATCATTATTACTATGATGATTATGCCAATGAGAATGGTATGAATGAAGTTGCCGAACGCTCTTATATTCCGGCTCTGAGTACGTTGATTGAGATGGTGAAGAATTCCAATGGAGCTTTTAAGGTAGCATTGTCTATTTCGGGGGTTGCGCTTGAGCAGCTTGAAATTCATGCACCGGCTGTAGTTGATTTATTACATCAGCTCAATGATACTGGTTGTTGCGAGTTTTTGGCAGAACCTTATTCACACGGTTTGTCATCGTTGGCCAATGAGGATTGCTTTAAAGAAGAGGTAATGCGTATGAGTGGCAAAATTAAACAAATGTTTGGTAAAGCTCCGAAGGTATTTCGTAACTCTAGTTTGATATACTCTGATGAAATTGGCGCACAGGTGGCTGCAATGGGATTTAAAGGTATGCTGACGGAAGGAGCTAAATATATTTTGGGTTGGAAGAGTCCTCATTACGTATATCATTGCAATCAAGCTCCTAGCCTGAAGTTATTGTTGAGAGATTATAAGTTGTCAGATGATATTAGTTTGCGCTTTTCCAACTCTGATTGGAGCGAATATCCGTTGTTTGCCGATAAGTATATTAGTTGGATTGATGCTTTACCACAGGAAGAACAGGTAATTAATATTTTCATGGAGTTGAGCGCTTTAGGTATGGCTCAGCCGCTTTCTTCTAATGTATTGGAATTCCTTAAAGCGCTTCCGGCTTGTGCAAAAGAGAAAGGGATCACATTTTCTACTCCAACGGAAATTGTTACCAAACTGAAATCTGTATCTCAATTGGATGTTCCGTATCCTATCTCATGGGTGGATGAGGAAAGAGATACGAGTAGCTGGCTGGGTAACGTCATGCAGCGTGAAGCTTTTAATAAGTTATATAGTGTAGCCGAGCGTGTACACATGTGCGATGACCGTCGTATTAAACAGGACTGGGATTATTTGCAAGCAAGTAATAACTTCCGTTTCATGACTACAAAGAATACGGGTATTTATTTGAACCGTGGTATATATGATTCTCCGTATGATGCATTCACTAACTATATGAATATTTTGGGCGACTTTATTAAGAGAGTAAATTCATTGTACCCGGAAGATATTGACGACGAGGAGCTGAATTCTCTACTTACTACCATTCATAATCAAGGTGAGGAAATAGCAGAATTGCATAAAGAATTGGATAAGTTGCACGCAAAAGCTGAAAAAGCCAAAGCGCCTAAAGTGGCAGCTAAGTCCAAAGTTGCCGATGAAAAAGCGGTAAAGGCTGCTCCTAAAAAGCCAGCAGTAAAGAAAGTAGCTGCAAAGAAGAAAGAATAATCATTTAGAATTGGAATATTTTCTTATTTGCCTCTCAAAGTTGTAAACAGCTCTGAGAGGCAATTTTTTTATAGAGCTTTGTGGAGGGAAGAATATTGCTTTTTAGTAGTTGTGAACTCTTGAAGTGCATAAAAATAAAGGTTTATCCGACAAAGGTGTAGTTGTCGGATAAGTAATTATACCATTTATTCAAGAAGGTAGGTAAGGTAGAATATGAATGCTTGTCTTTATGTAATTGACTGATTTATAGTTGGCAGATGATGAACTAAGATACAAAATAAAGAGGTGTCTCGGAATTTATTCCGGACACCTTTTATATCAGTGATATGTATCTCTGTTATTTTTTATCTTTGTCGTCGAAGGAAGTATAAATAACTTCCATTGATAAGCGATCTCCTTCTGATCCACCTTTCAGTTTGGTGTATCCGGGTTGTAAATCATTGAGTACACTGATTATGCTACCCAACGCAGTACTGGTATTTTGATCTCTTGTGATAGTTACCGGAACGAGAGCTACTTTATTCCATTGTGTAGCTTTCTCCCATGCTTCGATAGTGGTAACAGGTGTTCCTGTATCAACGTCCAAAATACCCTCTATTTTTCCGTCGTTTGCAAGTGCTATGACTGCTGCATCTCTTTCAGCACGACATGTATTAATCAATCTTGATATATTGGGGAAAACATATTGATTAGTATTAATGGCATTATGTTGAGCAATATAGGATGTAATGTCATCATTGACTTTATTCTTTTTAAAGAAATCATCTTTTTCTTTTTCGCGCACCAATAAAACATAACTGGGAGCACCCATACTGAACTTATTCTTATCATTGGTTTGATTGTAATTAGTAAAAGTTAATCTAACTACATTTAGTGTATCATTACGCAATGAATCCAGGATACCCTTTTGGCTATCGTTATTGTTGTTTAGTAACGGTAATGTAGCCTGGGTGTAAATACCCGCTGGAGTTTTAAGATATGTACAACCTGTCTCTTTTACTTTATCCTTGATCTTATCTTCATCACTTCTGAAAGAATTGGCTTGAATGATTTCTTTGGTTGCAGCAAATGTTCGGTAACTATAATAGGTGGAGTCTTCTTCACTATTATACTTCTTCAAATTTAAACCACTATCTTCATCTTTTGCATAGCAATGATATATGACATGCATTTCTATCTGGTCAATATAAAGAATAGTACCGTCTCCGTAATCGTTTTTAACATAGATACCTTTGAATAGGTCTCTGAATATATTTGCGAAATTTTTGCCCCCTTTTTCTGCTTCTCTACTTGCTTTATAAATTTCTTGTCCTAATTCATAAGGTAAAGTAACGGTTACAGAAGGAATATATCCACTTAAATTTCTAATAGAATCTTTTACAGATTTATCTACAGCTGTATAAGCCTTTCGTCCCAATAAAAAATTAGCATCATTTTTAGGATAAAAATCTTCCGGGTTAATGTCGGTATAGTATGCAGCTTCTTTGTCTGCAGCTAAGTTTTTGTCTAATCTATAGACGCTCAAGCGGGAAGCTGTCAGCGAATCACCAAAATAAGTCCTGTAAGCTAACGTTAATTCCGTACGATAGGTTTTGTCTTCGACCATGATTGCATCCGGATCATCTGGCTTTTCCGGGTTGTATACTGCCGGGAAACTGAAGTTGTCGGTACAATGTAACTGTGTTAGAAACCCGGCTTCGTAATAACCAAATTCCTGATCTGTAAATTTCCCTAAATAGCCAGTACTTGTTTTAGCGAAAACCTGTTCGGCAAGTTTAGACTCGGTTGCTACTTCAAACGTTGCCAGTTTTCCGTTAATAGTCTGGTCACCACCCGGAAACATTCCTAATCCCAATGTACCGGTATTATCGTCACATCCCCAAAAGGTGAGAGATAATAGGGCTACCCATAGATATTTTACTTTCATGATCGTCGTATCTTGATTCTAATTTTATTTTTGTTCAGCTTCCCACACCTTGTCGTAAAACTCGTTGCAAGCACTTGCGTAAACGTCCGGAGTCTGATAATCGAGTACTAATTTTCCAGATTGACGGGCATAATCCATGATGTCTTCGTTGATGTGTTCACTGTTCTGTATGACTCCGTCGGAGTAATCAACTGCGAGTTTACACAATGCAGCATAGTCTACAGGTTCTTTTAGTGTAGTTACATCTTTTTTATTAATACCCTTCAACATGAGTTTGGTTGCAAAGTCATTGCTAAGAGTGTTTTTGAAATCATCCTCGTATACAGAGAATATTACTTTGGCATCCCGGAAAGACGGTTCGTCTTTATATGCTTTCTTGATATACAATGGAGCCAATGCAGTCATCCAACCGTGACAATGAATAACATCCGGAGTCCAGCGTAGTTTTTTTACAGTTTCCAATACGCCTCTGGCATAAAAGATGGCTCGACTGTCGTTATCATCATATTCTACTCCATTCTCATCAGCCGTTTGCATTCTATTCTGGAAATAATCATCATTATCAATGAAGTACACCTGCATGCGTGCCGATTGTATGGAAGCAACTTTAATAATCAATGGATGGTCGGTATCATCAATGATCAGATTCATACCGGAAAGACGTATCACTTCATGCAGTTGATTTCTACGTTCGTTGATATTTCCCCATTTGGGCATGAATGTTCTGATCTCTCTGCCTTTTTCCTGAATAGCCTGAGGCAGGTTTCTACCTATATTAGCCATTTCAGATTCTGAAACGTAAGGAGTAATCTCTTGTGTAATAAATAAAACCTTATTCGCCTTTGTCATAATAACAATCCTTCTCGTAAATATTCTGCAAAGATATAAAAAAAAAAGGGCATTAAAGCAAGCTATTGCGCGGTATAATTCCTTATGAATTGTTAAGTTGCTGATTATCAGTTGTTGTTTGCCGCTTGCCCGTTCCGGTTGCTTCTCTTCCTTTTGCATTAATTTGCGATATTTCTTCTTTATATGGTAAATAATGGTTTATTTTGCACAGTTTTTTAAACAAGATAGAATAATAAACCAATTAAAATGAAAATAATACATACGATCAAGGACTTACAGACCGAATTGTCGGAACTGAAAGCCCAAGGGGAAAAAGTGGGTCTGGTACCTACTATGGGTGCTTTGCATGCAGGGCACGCATCACTTGTGAAGCGTAGTGTAAATGAGAATGATGTAACGGTAGTGAGTGTTTTTGTAAACCCAACTCAGTTTAATGATAAGAATGATTTAGTGAAATATCCACGTACACTGGATGCTGATTGTAAGTTATTAGAGTCTTGTGGAGTAACTTTCGTATTTGCTCCTTCGGTAGAGGAAATATATCCGGAACCGGATACGCGTCGGTTTAGTTATGCGCCATTGGATACAGTGATGGAAGGGGCTTTTCGTCCGGGACACTTCAATGGTGTGTGTCAGATTGTGAGTAAGCTGTTTGACATAGTGAAACCGCATTGTGCCTATTTTGGTGAAAAGGATTTTCAGCAATTGGCTATCATTCGTGAAATGGTACGTCAAATGAAGTTCGATCTTGAAATAGTAGGTTGTCCCATTGTTCGTGAAGAAGATGGGCTGGCATTAAGTAGTCGTAATGCCCGTTTATCGGCAGAGGAACGTGAAAATGCTTTAAATATTTCTCAGACTTTATTTAAAAGTCGTACCTTTGCAACCACTCATTCGGTGAGTGAGACGCAAAAGATGGTGGAAGATGCTATTGCTGCTGCACCGGGACTTCGCCTGGAGTATTTTGAAATAGTAGATGGAAACACGTTGCAAAAAGTTGGAGATTGGAATGATACTTCGTATGTAGTAGGTTGTATAACTGTTTTTTGCGGAGAAGTGAGGCTGATCGATAATATTAAATACAAAGAAGTTTAAACCTAAAAAAGACCAAATCCCTATGATGATTGAAGTGCTAAAGTCGAAGATTCATTGTGCACGTGTCACAGAAGCAAATCTGAATTACATGGGTAGCATTACGATTGATGAAGACTTGTTGGATGCGGCTAACATGATTGCTGGTGAGAAGGTGTATATCGCTGACAATAATAACGGTGAGCGTTTTGAAACCTACATTATCAAAGGTGAACGTGGTTCGGGTAAAATTTGCCTGAACGGTGCTGCAGCGCGGAAAGTGCAACCGGATGATATTGTGATTATCATGTCGTATGCATTAATGGATTTTGAAGAAGCTAAATCGTTTAAACCGACAGTGATTTTTCCGGACCCGGTAACGAATAGTGTAGTGAAATAAAAGAGAGTATAACTCTTGATATATAAAGAAACGCCGCTTGATATTGTGCAAGCGGCGTTTCTTTATTCTTATTCGATCTGATTTTATTTTTTCAGTTGTTCATTCATAGCTGCTGCTGCTTTGCGCCCATCACCCATGGCGAGGATCACTGTAGCACCGCCACGTACGATATCACCACCGGCATAGATCGTAGGGATAGACGATTGCATATCATCATTTACAGTAATTGTACCTCTGCGACCTACTTCCAGTCCTTTGATAGAACTGGGTACAATCGGGTTAGGTGATACCCCTACGCTGACAATAGCTAAGTCAATATCGATTGTTTCTGTTGCACCGGGAATAGCTACCGGACTACGGCGCCCAGAGGCATCCGGTTCTCCGAGTTCCATTTTTTGTAGGATTACCTGTTTTACGCGTCCCTGTTCGTCGGCTAAATATTCAATCGGATTGTGCAGGGTAAGGAATTCTACTCCTTCTTCTTTGGCATGCTTAACTTCTTCCAAACGGGCAGGCATTTCTTCTTCCGAACGGCGATAGATAATCATGGCGCGTTCCGCACCGAGGCGTTTTGCTGTACGAACAGAATCCATAGCAGTATTGCCACCACCAATAACAGCAACGTTTTTACCAAAAGCAACCGGAGTGTCAGAATCAGGGCTGGCAGCATCCATTAGATTAACACGAGTCAGGTATTCATTGGATGACATAATGTTGATCGAATTTTCTCCGGGGATATTCATGAAGTTTGGTAATCCTGCGCCGGAAGCCACGAAGATGCCTTTGAAGCCTTCTTCTTCCAATTGTTCTACGCTGATTGTTTTACCAACAATACAGTCTTTGATAAATGTCACTCCCATTTGGGATAGATTATCAATTTCAATATCCACAATTTTATTAGGCAGACGAAATTCGGGGATACCATATTTCAATACGCCTCCTATCTCGTGCAATGCTTCAAATACAGTAACGTCGTATCCGTACTTTGCCATATCACCAGCAAAGGAAAGACCTGCAGGACCGGAACCGATTACAGCTACTTTAATGCCATTTTTTTCTGCTATTTCAGGGACAGAGATTTGTCCGCTTTCCCGTTCGTAGTCGGCAGCAAAACGTTCAAGGTGGCCGATGGCAACTGCTTCTTTTCCCATTTTCAGATGAATACATTTTGATTCACACTGTTTCTCCTGAGGGCATACACGACCACATACGGCAGGCAATGCACTGGTTTCTTTCAGTGTTTTGGCTGCTTCCAGGAATTCACCACGTTCAATGTTTTTGATGAAACGGGGAATGTCGATTCCAACCGGACAGCCCCCCATGCACCCTGGATTAGCACAATCCAAACAGCGTTTGGCTTCCATGACAGCTTGTTCTTTGGTCAGTCCCTGATTTACTTCCTCTTTACGACTGTGCGAACGATATTCGGCATCAAGCTCGTTCATTTTGCAACGTTCAATGTTAGAACGTTCTTTGGCTTTTATACTTTTGCGTAGTTCTTCACGCCAAACAGCGTTACGGCTGTTTTCATCTGCTGTTTTGGTGGCTTCACAATGTGTTTCAAGTTTGTGCATCTCTTCCCGTTCTACGCTTTTGAAAGCGCCCATACGTTTCAGCATTTCGTCGAAGTCTACCTGGTGCCCATCAAATTCCGGACCATCTACGCATACGAATTTAGTCTTTCCGCCGATGGTGATACGACAGGCACCACACATACCGGTACCATCTACCATAATGGTATTTAATGATACATCTGTCGGGATTTCATATTTTTTGGTCAGCAGACAAACGAATTTCATCATAATGGCAGGACCGATAGCGAAACATTTGTTTACTTTTTCACGCTTGATTACTTCCTCTACACCCTCTGTCACGAGTCCTTTACGTCCGTAAGAACCGTCATCTGTCATAATGATTACTTCATCTGAGCTTTCGCGCATCTCCTTTTCAAGGATAATGAGTTCTTTGCTACGTCCTGCAAGGACAGTAATCACACGGTTCCCGGCTGCTTTTAGAGCCTGTACGATAGGAAGCATGGGAGCAACACCTACACCACCACCGGCGCAAACTACAGTTCCGAAGTTCTCGATGTGTGTAGCTTGTCCCAGCGGACCTACAACATCGGTAATGTAATCACCTTCTTTCAGTTCGCAAAGGCGGGTAGAAGAGAGACCTACTTCCTGTACAACCAGCGTGATGGTGCCTTTTTTTATGTCAGCGCCTGCAATGGTTAACGGCATACGTTCTCCTTTTTCGCCTACACGAACAATGACGAAATGTCCTGCTTTACGTGATTTTGCTATCAGAGGAGCTTCTATCTCCAGTTTAAACACTTTCTCAGAAAAATGTTCTTTGCTAATGATTTTGTTCATTATCTAATTAATTTGTTAGAATTACTACGTAACTGCTATCAGAATGATATCTTGGCAAAGATACAGCTTATTTGGGAAAAATAAAAGAAAAGCCACCTTTTTGGGGCAGCTTCCTTTTTATCTATACTAATTCTTTTTAATCGATCATTTCAAATCCGCAGTATGGAACCAATGCTTTTGGTATTTTGATTCCTTCCGGTGTCTGGTTGTTTTCAAGCAATGCAGCGACGATACGAGGTAATGCCAGAGCCGAACCATTCAAAGTGTGGCAAAGCTCTGTTTTCTTTTCTCCACTGCGATAACGACATTTCAAACGATTTGCCTGGTAAGTATCGAAGTTGGAAACGGAGCTAACCTCCAACCAGCGCTTTTGTGCTTCTGAATATACTTCGAAGTCAAAGCAAAGAGCGGCTGTGAAACTCATGTCACCACCACAAAGGCGGAGAATACGATAAGGAAGTTCTAATTTCTGTAACAGGCCTTCTACGTGATTCAGCATTTCCTGATGCGATTGTCTGGAATGTTCCGGCTTATCGATGCGTACCAATTCTACTTTAGAAAATTCATGCAAACGATTCAACCCGCGAACATCTTTGCCGTAAGAACCGGCTTCACGACGGAAACATTGTGTATAAGCACAGTTCATAATAGGGAGTTGTTTCTCGTCCAGAATGACATCACGATAAATGTTGGTTACCGGCACTTCTGCTGTTGGTATAAGATAAAGATCGTCTACTTCGCAATGATACATCTGACCTTCTTTATCAGGAAGCTGTCCTGTTCCATATCCGGAAGCTGCATTTACTACTGTCGGAGGCATGATTTCCATATAGCCAGACTTGCGTGCTTCGTCCAGAAAGAAATTGATGAGAGCACGTTGCAGTTGTGCACCTTTACCTTTATAAACAGGAAAACCTGCTCCGGTGATTTTTACACCAAGATCAAAATCAATAAGGTCGTATTTTTTTGCCAGTTCCCAGTGAGGAAGAGCGTCTTTGGGAAGCTCGGTTTCCATGCCACCTATTTTTTCCACTACATTATCTTCGGCTCCTACACCTTCCGGAACTTCATCATAGGGCACATTAGGAATCGTATACAACAGGTTCTGAAGTTCTGTTACAGCATCTGTCATAGCGGTATCTAATGCTTTATTACCTTCTTTCAGTTCGGCAACTCGGATACGGGCAGTCTCTGCTTCTTCTTTTTTTCCTTCTTTCATTAACTGACCGATCGTTCTCGACAATGAGTTAACTTCTGCCAGATTCTTATCTAATTCATTCTGTGTATTACGTCTCTTGTCGTTCACTTCAATTACCTTAGCAATAGTTGCAGCGGCATCTTTAAAGTGCTTCTTTTCCAAACCGCGAATTACCGCGTCGGTATTTTCTGTAATTTGTTTAATAGTAAGCATATCGATACTTTTTTATGAACATTTATCTTTGAGTGCACAAAGATAATGCAAACCGAGAGCAAAATAAAATGAACTCGTTCATTTTTTATGCCAAGGTGCAGCTTATTTTCGCTTTTCTACAAAGATAGGAAATAAAATTGAGACTTAGGGCAGAACGCAGTAATAAGGCTGATGAATAGCGGTTTAGGTAATAGAAAGAAAAGAGCAGAACGCCATCCGAAACCAACAAAAAGCCAAGTGAGGACAGAGTTACATTACTATCTCGTTACTTTCTTTTGGCTGGTAGATGATTTTAAGATGGTTTTCAAAGAGCTGATTTACATGGATTTCAGACACTATTTACTTGCAAATGTAACCGAATTTTCGGGAAATGGAAGGAATAGCATGAAAAAAGAAGCAAATCCGATTCTTTTGCGCTGATTGGCTGTGTTTTGCATATCAAGAAACAACTCTACAGGTAATAATTTTGCAATCAAAAAAATGTAGAGTATGAGATCAACTTTCAGAGTCTTATTTTATCTCAAGCGTAATGCCCCCAAGAAGAACGGGCTTATGCCTGTCATGTGCCGTGTGACCGTAAACGGCAAAGTATCCCAATTCAGTTGCAAACTGGATGTAGAGGAGAAATCGTGGAATGTCGAATTGGGCAGATTATCCGGAAGAAGCCTCATTGCACAGGAAGGTAACCGGATGCTGGATAAAATCCGTGTCGGTATCAACAAAGCCTATCAGGAGATATGCGACCGAGATAACTATGTAACTGCCGAAAAAGTCCGCAATGCTTTCTTAGGGATGGGTATGAAACATGAAACCCTGCTTGCAGTCTTTGCCCGGCACAATGAGGATTATGCCAAACAAGTCGGTAAAATCAAGAGTGAGCGCAGCTATTGGAAATACTGCACCGTGTACAGCCACTTGTCCGAGTTTATCAAACAACGCTACAAAGTCAGTGATATAGCCCTCAAAGAACTCACTCCGGCTTTTATCACCGACTTTGAACTGTTTCTCAGAACAGAGAAAGAGCATTGTACCAACACCGTCTGGTCATACATGATGCCGTTGCGGAGAATTATCTACATGGCTATCAATAACGGCTGGTTGCAACGCGATCCGTTCTACGGGTACAGCATCACAAAGGAAGAAACCAAACGGGGTTTCCTGACAAAAGAAGAAATTACACAGCTCATTAATGGCACGTTCAAGAAGAAAAGC
>QWCY01003668.1_pt1 | contig 17213 bp, 18 predicted proteins | sample 1972631 | NCBI WGS metagenome assembly QWCY01 (sample SAMN09866696, study PRJNA288562) | Human gut metagenome isolate pre1_stool, whole genome shotgun sequencing... | isolation source: gut | host: Homo sapiens | place: USA: California
GCGGTCCGTCTCTTCGGTTTTGACCAAACGCGCCCGTTACCACAGTGCGCTTTTAGACACTAATAGTCTCGAAAGGAGCTCCGGTTTCGATGCTCTCGCTGAGACCTATGTCATATTTATCACTGAGAAAGACTATCGGGGAATGGGACTCCCTGCTTATCAAGTCGAAAGGCTGTATCTTGAAGACAAAACGCCATTCGGAGACGGAACCCATATCATTTTCGTCAACGGTGAATACCGGGGAGACGATGCTATTGGGAACTTAATTTGTTACCTCCCTTTCGTTCAGGCTGCATTGTTTTTTGTTCAGTTTCTTAATAAGCGCAATTTTTGCAACGTAAGAGCCTCCGAAGAGATTCTCATCAAAATGCAGTCGCAACGCAGCATTAGCGCCAACCTGATCTCTAAGCACGCTTGTTAGTCTGAGCTTTGCTTCGGCAAGATTCTTCGTCTTCGACTTGACGATGACATCGAACGGAAATACCTCTAAGACAATAAAACCATCGGTAACGCCATTCTCAAAAATAAATACTTTTTTGGGGATCGTGTAGTTGGTGTCTGTCATTCTGATCACTAAGAAAATTCAGTTTTTGAGCATCTGCAATTTTGTGAGTTTTTCTTCAATAAGTTCCAAGAGCAGTTTGATTTGATGGCACTCTTTGTGCGTTTCGTTTTTGAATTGTTCGGCCTGAACAAAATACCGTTCCTTAACCTCTTTGGAGATTTCGGAGTACCGGTTGAGACCGCCGCTTCCGAAGTGGTCTCGGATTTCTCTTGTCGTCGGAAACCTGTCGTGACGATTCACAAAAAGAATGATAAACTGTTTTACTTCTTCCTCGGGGATAATTGTTCTCATGATTAGGCCCTGCTTTCTTGGAATTCCCGAAAGTAAACCTCGGTAATGTATCGTTTGCCTTTGTCGTTTTGAATGTGGACGATCACATCAATGACGCTTCTTATCAATTCCGTGACGTTCGGTACGGATCGCCCGACCGGATTTTCTCTGATCTTCATCGCCAGATAATCGAAAACGGCCATGGCATTGGCGGCATGACAGCTTGTGATCGAGCCTGAGTGTCCCGACAGAACGGAGTTGACCCAATCGTAGGTCTCGCCGCCGCGAAGCTCGGCCAATAGAATCCTGTCCGGTTTCATTCGGAGGCAGGATTTCATCAGCTTGGTAGCGTTGACGGGACTCTCCGAAGTTGCTTCCGACGGATACAGCAGATTGACCTGATTTTTATGATTCGGAAGACCATACACAAGCTCGGGACAGTCTTCAATCGTGATGATTCTGTCCGTCTTCGGTATGTACTGCATCAGAGCTTTCATGTAAGTCGTTTTGCCGGAACCGGTGGAACCGGCGATTACAACGGTGCGTCCCAATTCGACGCACCGCCGCATAAAATCGGAACGGACTTGTCTGAGTTCTTCAGACTTGAGCCTTTCGTCAAAGAATCTCCCGTACAAATCCAACAGTTCTTCAGACCCGGCACGAACCGTACTTACTTCGTGCAGTTCGTCGTAGAAGCCGCTTCCCTCATAAGATTCAGGCGTTCTCACTTCCATCGACGGGCGTCTTATCGTCATGGAAATCGTGTCCTTCATGCAGGCGGGAGGCCGCACAAACTGAACACGCTCTCCGTCGGGCAAAGTAGCCGACAGGATCGGTGAAGACTCCTTAATGTCCGTGCTGTTGAACTGAGCAACGGCAATACTGAGCGAGTTGATGAAATCGTAATTAGCCTGCGTCTGGACTTCCTGCGGCAGTGCTATTTCTCCCTCAGTCATTCTGCGGACACCCTTTTCGTTTTCTCTCGGCGTCACTCTGAAGGGCCGCTCCTCCCAGCGACCGTATTTTTCAACAAAAATAGTTTGTGATGCCGGATTGTTGAAGGCGATTTCCGTCACTCCGTCCTCAGTAAGTTCTTTTTCGAGGACTCTGAGGTAAAACCTTGCGGTGGCGTCTTTACTCAGGTCTTTCGGGAGTGCGTTTCCGTCTGGACTCGACTGAAACGGAGATCCGGGATTCAAGGAACGGTGCACTGATTGCGGATTGAGTTCATCCGTTTCGGTTGAAGTTTCTTCAAGGTGTTTTTCAACCTTTTTGCGAAACTCGGAAAGGGCGGAAAAATCGACTCTTCCTGTCACGGCACACACTCCTTTCGTCCTTACTGCTTCTGTTTGAGTTCGTAAACGGAACTCATGTCGATATTTCTGGCCGTGAAAATACCGATTCTCGATCCTTGGTTGATGCGGATGGTGGGAGGAATCTGACCCGTCTGCTTCATGGCTTCCTTGATCAGTTCGCTCATGGAATCCTGAGAAGTGGTGTAGTAGCTCACGCCGTCGCTTCTTTCGCTCGCCTTCATCGTCACAAAGTTAAACGAATCGTCGATCAGGCTGAAAAGCAGCGCGTTGCCGAATCTTCTCCACCAATGGAAATCCACTTCTCCGGTGTGGCCTGCTCCGCCCAGCGGATCGGTGCCCGGAGAATCCAAATCAACCACTACGCCGTAAGGCGTGTGGATCTGCGTCCAAAGCACAAACACTCTGTCTTGGCCCTGAGCCAATGCACCCCTGTATTCGCCGAACATTCGGGAGCCGGCTTCAACGAGCACTGTGCGTCCGTCCATCGAATAGATGTTTTCGGGGATTCGGCAGCTTGTCATGCCGGGGACAGTTGTATCGACTTTGGTTTCAAGGATACAGTTGATGAAAGTTCCCTTCGCTAGCGTGAGATACCGATTGTGAATGCGGCCTGCCGTGCCCGCTTCGATCTTTGCCGGCATGAGCTTTTCATTCAGATTGTTGTCGGAATCAGCATACTCTCTTGCGTTTGCGTTTGCTTTATCCGACGTTTTTCTGCCCTTGCTTCCTTTGGCAAGCATTCCCATAAGCGGGGAAGTGAGCGCTCCTGAAGGAACCGCTTGGCTTCCTTCTTTTTCAATGTCGCTCGTTGTCACGGGAACAAGATCGGAGGCCGCATCATGCAGATTCCGTTCTTCCTCGGCTGTTGAGGCTGCCAAGACAGGCTTGGCTTCCTCGCTGCCCGAGATGACCGCTGCCACTTCCGGCGGCATCGTCTCGAAAACGGGTTTGCTTTCTGCGGTTTGCTTCGGAGCATCCGGTACAAAAGTTCCGTCCGGCATCAGCACGCCTTCGCGAGGCGTGTTTTCGACATGAACCTGAGGTGCGGGCGTTGCTTCAACCACAGGAGCCGGGGTATTGGGAATGGAAACGACCTTCTTTTCTCCGTTTGCTTCCCGGATCACAACAACTCTGTTCGGTTCGATCTGAGTTCTGCCTGTGGATTTGTATTCTTCAGGCGACGTAAATCTTCTTCCGTCCTCAACCTTGGTTTCCTGCGAATGTTTGGGAAGCAGCAGGCTGACGACTTTGAAAGCGCCCCACGCAAGCAGACACACCGTGATCAAAAAGATCAGTGCCAGCGTCAGTTTGCGTCCGAGTCCCGATCCGGTTGCGGAAACGTTCGGACCAGCAGCGGGGAGACTTTTTACTTCTTCGGCGGAAGTTTTGTTTTCGTTCTGGTTCATCTTTTCCCCTTACAGGTGGTTGGCCTCTTTGGTCCAAGTGCGCTTCATGTTTTTAATGGTCGTACCGGACTTGGTGGTCAGGACTTTTTCACCGAAACCTTCGTTGTAGATGCCGACAACGGCATCCCCGTTTCTCAGCCTGAACTCCCTGGCTGTTTTTTCAACGATTAAGGAATGAGTATCGGGATCGACGCGGGTCTTGAGCATGGTTTCTTCGCCCTTGCCGTCTTTGCTCGGAAGAACCTGATAGACGTTGGGAATTTCCGCGTACTCGGGGAGCCGGATCACCGTGAAGCGTCCGTCGTCATAGACTGCCTCAGGCGCAATGTCTTTTGATCCGGGGTTGGATCCGAAATTCATGGAATACTTCCAATTGTAGGGATCGCCCTTGCTTCGGGTCTTGTAGGAAGCATTGAATATTCCGTTGTCACGCAGTGCTTCCATCTGTTCTTCGGTAAGCCAATCGGCTTCTTCCCGAGGGCTGACGGCATTGGTGTTGATGCCGCCTGCCGCAAGCTCCTGTTCGAGCCTTTCTTTTTCCTTCTTTTCCTTGGCAAGTCTTGCTGCGGTATCGGGATAACGGAAAATCATTCTGAAGGTGGGACTTTCGCCTTTCTTGGCATAGCGGATCTCAAACGAATAAACGCGCTTGTTGGTCACAATGACGAAATTGGTTTCTCCGTCCAGAGTCTTGGGCTTTAAGAAAAACTGATTTTCGCTGGTGGCCGTTTCCCAAGCACTTGAGTAGCCGGAACCATAGGAAGTCACTTCTTCGTCTTTCTCAAAGCTGATGGTCGTGACGAACCCTTCCTTGGTGAGAACAGGAAATACTTCGTCCGATCTGTACGTTGCGTATTTGATCCTTGAGTCGGCGTGACTGTCTCTTGTCTGCTGAAGCGCCAATGCCGGCTGCGCGCAAAAGACCGTCAGCAGAAGACAGGCCGAAAGGGATTTGAGCAGTTGTGTCTTTTTCATTTACTTTTTCCCGTTACTTATTGTTTTGACTTGATTCCGGCGTTTCTTTCAACTTCTTCGCGCAGACTTTCCGGAAGGTATTTCCCCGTTTCCTCTTTGTTGTTCGGGTCAATCACGATGATCTGGTTTGGGCGGAGTCCCGCTGACGGATCTGTAACAGGAGATGGTACGTTCGGTTGGACGACAAGCGCCTTGTCGTTAAATTCCTGATCCGTTCTGAAGGAAGTGATCTTGAAGCCGAGCGGATTTTCCAAAAGTTCCTTTTCACTGCGCTTGTAATCGGGAAAATATTCAAATCCCATGGTTGCGATCCAATAAGAGGTTTCAACGGGTCGATTGGTCACGTTGGAAACCACACGCCGGATGTACCGCACGGTTGCGGAATCCGTGGCCTGATTGACCGAGATGCTTGTGAGCTCGATCCTTACGCTGGACTTTTCACCGTACTTTTCGTCCGGATTGGCGGGATTCTTCCGTTTGAACTGCTGAAGATAAGGCTCAAAAACGTCCGGCATGGAGAGGTACTTGACAATTTCAAAGTCTCCTGCGACCGTTCGGTTGTCGTAACCCTCTCTGCAGCGGATGTACTTCGAGATGAAGTGTTTGTCCATCAGTTCGCTGTGCGGAACGGCCCGCTCTTCTCCCACGGGCTGAAGCACCTGAGCCGTACCTGTGGTCTTTTCCACTTCGACAATGTAGGGAACGCGCTCTTTTAAGGGAAGCATCTTGAAGATGGCCGCAGCGCAAAGAAGCGTTGTGAGCCCGAACAAACCCGCGCACCGCCAGCCGTTTCTGGCGCTTTTTTCCAAAAGACAGATTCTTGCCGTTTCAAAGGAAAATCCTGCGTCAGCCCTTTCGCTTCTGTTGGGTCTGCCCGAAGAGTTCTTCAACGGCTCTTTGTTTTCACCGGCTTGCTGCGCCGACTTCTTTCTTTTTCCGAACAACATGGAGTTCTCCTATCGGACGACCTGAGATTTATAGCGAATCGGCGCATTCTTCAGCAGAAGCGACGGGCGCTGCTGAGGATAAACGGGCCAAAGACTGAAGCTCCGGTCTTTGTTCTCTGTCTTTTTTGCTCCGGTGTTGTCCTCGGGTTTGGACTTGGATTCGGCTTTCTTTGCAGTAGAAATCTTTTTCTTTTGACTGACGAACTTGGTTGTTTTGTTTTTATTGACAGAAGACTGTTCCGCTTCCTGACTTAATTTTCCTGCGGAATCGGCTTTTGCCAGAGTTTCGGCCTTAGTCGAGTTCAAGACGGTCCCCGCCTTTGCCTCTTCCTTTGAGATCGGCGTAACGGTTTCTTTAATAGGACTGTCTTTTACCGTAAGAACTTGCGGTTTGTTTTCGGGATGAGTAACTGCAACTTTCTGTTTAGTCCTGGACTGAGAAGAAACTTGAGGTTTAGCCTCGGCTTTAGGAGAAGACTTAAACGCGTTAAGAGGTTCCGACCGTTCTTCCTGTTGCTTGCGTGCAGCTTCTTTTGCCGCCTGCTCTTTTTGCCGACGGATCAACTCAAGCCTTTCCTTCTTGATTCGCTTTGCTTTCTCCTGCGGCGTTTCGTGCTTTGCCGTTAGGTCGTCCGCAGGAGTCCACTGTCCCTCATAGTGGTTGATGGGCACTCTTTCTCCGGAGGGAAGCGGCGGAGGCGTGGTTCCGCACCCTGCCAACACGCCTGAAAGAAAGGCTGCCAAGAAAAGGGGCTTTGCTCCTTGGAAAATTGAGATTCTATTTTTCATTTTTACCCTTTTTGTCCTTAATTTCGCTGTTTGTCTCTGTGTTCGGTTCTTTGGAAACTTCCTTGGCCTTGAAGCCGTCGGAGACGAAAGGCTTCAGGTCTTGGTTGATATGCTTTTCGGGAGAATTGACGTAATTCCTCAGCGTTGCAGGTTTCGGCCCCAACTGTCCCTTGCCGGAAGAACTTGCCGAGATGGACTTCATGTAGTTTCTTTCGGCCACGGTCTTCTCGATAACACCGCTCACCACTCCGGCTGTCCTGCCGACGATGCCTCTCTGGTTGGCGGCGGTATTGATCAGACTCATACGGAAGTATTGAGAACCGGTTGCCGAAAGAGCAGTTCCCGGAGAATTAAACGGTTTGAATACTCTCGTTCCCGCTCCCGATCTCGGAGCGGAACCGGAACCGGATCCGGATCCGGATCCGGCTCCGGCACTGCCGACGGATGCGGTTGTCCCGCTTCTGCCCGGACTTCCCGCAGCGCCTGCAACGCCTGCTGCCCCGGCGGCCCCGTTACTGCCCGCAACACCCGGCAAACCAGCTTGACCGGCACTTCCGGCCGGTCCCGAACTGCCCGCCGGCCCGACTGAACCGGGCGTTCCCGGGCTTCCTGCGGAAGCGCCCGTACCCGCGGAGTTTGCTCCCTGCGAAGACGACGATCCGGCTGAACCCGAAGAAGCGGAAGAACCCGATGCGCTTGAACCGGAAGGCACACCGTTCCACCATCCGGCAATTCCCGAAGCGGCGCGACTCAGGCCACCTCTAAGAGAGGAAACACCGGAAGAGCTTTCCGCGCCTTTGGCGGCGTTGGCGGCGGCACCGATTCCGTAAGCGCCCATACCTGCGGCTTTACCCACTCCCTTGGCAGCTATTTTTCCAGCCTGCATAACGCCTTGGCCGGTCAAACCCAAACCTGCTTTAAGCGGCACTTTGCCGAGTCTTGCAGCCGTGCTGAATCCGGCAATGAACGGAGCCGTTGCACCCCAACCGCCCGCACTCAGTGCGGCGCCGCCCACCAGCGACTGGGCGATTTTTGCCAGACTGTTCATCACAAAGCAGAGGGCAAAAGAAGAAATACCGATGAGGAAAATGGCTTTGAAACAGACCACCATCTTTCCGGAGTTTTCGTCGGAATCGACTATTTGACTCAGCAGGTTCCAATGTCCTTCCATGAGTGTGGAAACCAAACTCATAATCAAAGCAAGGAAGAAAATCGTAAGGCAGTTGGCAATCAGGCTTCTGAGCCAGCTCATAGCCACTTCTTTGGTGGTGGCGGCCAATCCGCAGGCAAGGAAAATGGGACCGGTTACGACAAGCAGTGCGATACTGAACTTTGCAATCAGAAGCGTAAGAACCGCTCCGAAAATCACTGCACATAAGAAGACGGCAAGAAGGAAATATCCCGTAAGTCCCAATATCAGCGCACTGACGCCGGTAGCCGAGGTGATGCCGGCCAAGTTCATTGAGTAATCAAAAAACTTGTTGATGCCGTCCCATCCCACCGTCCACAAGTCTGAGATGGACTGCCAAACGGTTTTGTTTGCCGCATCACTCGTGCTCGGCAGCCACCCGATCAGCCAAGAGTCAAGATGCTGAACGCCGTCAATAATGTATTGGGAATACAAATCCATTGTCACTGCCAAAATGACAATGAATCCGCCCTTCATCAGCGACCAAAGAAATTCTTTCGAACTCTTGTACTCGCCCCACATGAAACGGTATCCCTGCCAGAGAAGCCAGACGGTGAAAACGGTAATGATGATTCCGTTTACGCCGTCCATGAGACTCTGCGCGACCGGCTCGATCCAATTGTTCAGCACATTTTCGGTATCAGCGCCGAAATTAACGAGTGAGTATTCGGCTGCCGGAGTTCCGGAAGGCATGGATTTGCTCCTTTAAGGATTCGCAACGGTATTTCCGAACAGAGCTTCCTGACGCAAAAGTTCTTCTTTTGCTTCAACAATCTTCAGTTGCTCGTCCAGCGTCCGCATATTCTTCGAATAGTTTTCTTTCATCAGCTCAAGGTTGGCCTTGTACTGCTGATTGGCCGCGATCAGTTCCGTGCCGCCCTTAAGATCATTGGCGTTGGCAAATCCCTGCTCGGTCTTTTCCTTCAGCTCCTCGGCGATCTGCTTGGCAGCCTCTGCTCCTGCGATGCTTGAATAAAGCCTTGTCGCATCAATTGCGGCTCTCGCGTAGCAGGTTTCCTGGAAACGGGTGGTGTATCTGCTGCACCTGTCTCCCATACCGAATTTGTTGTACAAAGAGCGCACCTCGGGCGTCATGGCGCTTGCGCCGTACTTACCCAAACTCTGGATGCTGGTTTTCAGGTTGTCCGGCAGAAACTCCGTGAACTTGTTGCCGTAGTTGATAAACCGGTTGATGTCTCTGATGCCGGTAACCGCGTTGAAGTGCTTCACCTGGTTTTCGTAGGTTTTCACGAGCTGCTCATACTCCCGGTGGAGCTGTTCGAGCGTCATAATCGCCTGAGTAATGGCGGAGGCGTCAATGGTCGGAATGCCCGCAGAGAAAGCGGGTGTCCCTATCACGGAAAGACTAAAGACCAATGCCCCGATAATTTTGTTCGGCTTGAGATTTGATTTCATTTTCTTCTCTCCGAAAATTTTTCTTAGTTTTTCTCCATGCAGTCCAAAAGGATGTATTGCCCGATGGCGTGAGGAATGATTTGCGTGATGATGTTTCGGGTCTCCGGGGCATGACCGTAGGAGATGACCCATTCGTTCAGGGAACGCAGAAAATCCAAAACCACAGCCGTCTGGATCAGGACTTCTCCCTCAGCTTCAGCAAGAGGTTTCAATTCAAGTTTATGAAGAAGGATTCTGTTGGTGGCGGCCACCGTGCTTTGAGAAATCGAGTAGATTCGCCCCAAATCTGCGGCTGCCAGGAAAGGCGCCCCGTCTCCGAGCTTCAGGAACAAATGCTTGGCGGTCAGAGTCATGGTGATTGCCAAAACCGCGACAAACTGAACGTCTTCTTGCGTTGCGTATCCTTTGATAAAAGCTTCTTGGTATTCCTCAAATGCGCATTCGACCACCATTCTGTAGTCGGGATTTTCGTCGCGAAGATTCAATGCCTGATGTCTTTGCATAAAGTTTCTGATGTAGCTCACATCGTCTCCTTTGAGTACAAGTGATAGGGGAACAGTCGGTCGGTGTTTTCAGCGGCTCTTTGCAGGCACGCTTTATGATCCGGCCCTTGCTTCAAATCTTGGTAAACCGCCTTCAGGTGGCTTAAGAAAACCAAGCACTGGTAGAAAAGGGAGCGCATATAGGGACTTTCTTCATCGACGACCGCTCTTACGTCGGTCATATCGGCCCGAAGCAAGTCGGTTACGGCATAAAGAGCGCCCGAGGCAAACCCGAGAAAATTCGCAAAGTTGTAAACCTCGGCGTTGATCTCGTTGTCTCCCCGCATGAATTCTTCAACCTTGGTAAACGTCGGCGCAAACTGCATTGCGTACTGCGCTGAAATATGCGCGGCAAAAGCGATTTCAGTCAGAGAGTTTGCTTCCAGCTCTCCCTGCCAAAGTTCGTTGAAAATCTTGTCGTAGGGAAAGTAATCGAAGAACTCTTCCACCGAGCCGTAGCCCAGATCCGCAAGCACTTCGAGAAGTCTGTCTATGTTTCCTTGTTCCATATCCTTTTTCCTTAAGTTTTCCTAGGGACTATCGTTTCGTACTTAATGTCCGTTTTTTCTGTTGTTTGTTGGCTCGAACGGCCTCATAGAAAACGGGAAGCCAATTCTCGGGCTTGTCCTCTACTCCGTTTCTCTTCAGCTCTTCACGCACTTCGTGCATGATCTCGACGTTTACCGTTGTCGAAGAGAACACCGTCATCTCGTCGGAAAAGCTGCTCAGATCCAGCCGGACGAGACTCGAAGAATTCAACTGCTTCACAAGAAAGAATCGGCTCTTAGCCGGAAGTTTGACGACGATGTTGTATTCCTCGGGCGTAGCCTTGAAGAACTTCACATACTCTTCTTCGTCGGCCTTTTCGTTGGGCAGCATGATCTGCGTCGAAGTCTGCTCAACCACTGTTCTTGCGATGGGATTTTGCAAAACGTCCGACGGACTCTGAGTGGCAAAGACCATGATCGCGTTCTTCTTTCGGATCGTCTTTAATTCCTGCTCGGCAAACTTTCGGAAAGCCTCGTCGTTTAACCAAGCCCAGAATTCGTCCATGAAGATCATTCCTCTGCGACCGTCGATGATCTGTTTGACGCGGTGCAGAAGGTAGAAAGCAACCGGTGTTTTGGTTGTCGAGTTGTCTAGGAAATCAGTCCCGTCGATGCCGATTACCCGCTTGCTCTCCAAGTCAATTTTGTCTTCAACATTGTCAAAGACCCACGCGTAGGCTCCGCTCCCGTACCACTTGGCAAGCCTTCTCGGAATGGAGTTTTCGCGCTCCTCTACCGAGTTTCCTTCGGTGATGTTTTGCATCAGGGTGGACAACCGTCGTAACGGCTTGTCCATGCTCATAACCGAGTTGATGGCTTCTTCGAGCTTTGTTTCGTCCAGAGCGGAAATGGGCGCCCCGTTTCCTCTCAGAAGGAGCCGCATAAACTCGTTTAAGAACGTCAGATTGTCCGGTGTCGGATCGAGCTGGAACGGGTTAAAACCCGTAGGTTTCCCGTTTTCAACACTCAGGTAGTTGCCCTCTAAGGCGTTCACCAGAATTTCCGCACCGTGATTGATGTCGAAAAACACCATCGAGAACTTATGGTCTTTGTCCGCATACTTCATGGCATTCGTTGCCAAAAAGCTCAAAAGAGCCGTTTTGCCCGCACCCGTCTGTCCGAATATTACGGTTGAGCCCGCATCCGGCTCTCCGTAAGAATTAGCAAATCGGTTGGTGGCGTGAAGATTGATGTAGTACGGCTGCAAAGAAGCTTGGACGACCAAGGCAACCGCCTGTCCCCAAGGGTTGTTGTCCCTTTTTCCCGGTAAGAAGTTGTGGAATGGCGCAAAATCCGAGAAGTTCTGACTCGTGATTTTCACGGGACGGGGCGACCATTGGAAATTTCCAGGCATTGTGCTGAGATAAGCCGGGGCCGCACTCATATTGGAAATGTAAGGAGTAAAGCCCGGCGACTTTGTAAACTTGGCACAAACATCCTGGGCGTTGCTTCGGCACTCTTCCTCCGTATCCCCGTAAACCAATATCGAGTAAGCGTAGTCCCCTAGGCAGAAAGCGCCCGACTGAATGTAGTCCTGAGCCAGGACCAACTCTTCCCGCTGACTTGCGGATTTGTCGTTGGCGGTTCTGAGCTTTCTGATCTGATCCTCGATCACCTTCAGCGCCCTTTTGCGCAGGATGATCTTGAAGAACTGCGACTCAACAAACGGGTACGGTTTCTTGTCCGTCTTCCCCGGATAAAGCAGTGAGTCCAGAAGTCCGGAACTTGTTGCCGTAGGCAGTCCTTTTAATTCAATTGACTGAACATATCGGCTTCCGAAGTACGAACTGAGCTGAAGGATGTCGCGTCCGATAAAGACTTGTGTTGCCCCGATTCCTTCGTAAAGAGGCCCAGCCGGAATTTGAACTTTGCTCCAGCATCCGGTGATGAGGAAATTGAGGAATGTGAGCTGGGAGGAACAGACAATACGCTTCCCGTCTTCGTCTCTGTCCTCATAGCTGCAGAGTCGGACAATGTTGTAGTCGGCGAAGTTCATCTCCAACTGATCGCAGTAATGCCGGAACTGAGTCAGTCTTTCCTTCAGAAGGTTTTCCTCTTTTTCCTGAGAAACCGAGGACGTAATCCTTCCAAAAAATCCTTTCTCCTCCTTTTCTTCTCCTAGAAGCACCGAGATGTAGAGTTCTGTAGCCATCATCGCGTGGCCGTCGGTGAACCGGTTGTAATCTCGGGTGAATTTGTCCGCAAACCAATTTCCGCAATCGGACGGATCGAGCCGATCTTGGAACGGTCTTCTGATTCTGTGAATCTGAATACTCAAGCGGTCGTCTTCCAAACCCGTGAGAAAGCGATTGATAACTGAAGAGGCTTGCTCGACTTCTTCGTTGCTTTTGGTCTCAAAAGTAACGCCCTCAATGTAAAAACAAGCCAAAAGCGTTCTGTCCCTGAGCATGACCGTATCGTCCTCCACCAAAGAGGCATAAGGAATGTAGTTGCTCAAGGAGTGTTCGTTTTTAGCCTGACGTTGTTTTTCTTTAAACATAATGACTTTGAGTGGTTTGTTGAGGTTGCCGAAAAGCTTCCGAAGGTTTGACCTCTTCCGCTTCCCGGCTTGCCTTTCTCAATTCCCTGTTACTGAGCTGAGATGTTGTTGCCAACTAAAATTCTCGAAACGGCTTTACTTTCTGCGCTCGGAGACAAACTGATGCAGTTGCCCCAGATCTTCTTGTTCGCGGATGCCGGCAGTGTCAGCTTCAGATAAAGACCTATCTGACGAAAAACGAAATCGTCTTTTTTACTCATCCGATACATCAAAAACCAAAGCGGAATTCCGATAAGCCCCAAGTACGGAACTGTCCACAAAGCTAAAAAGAAGCAGGCAAATCCCATAAGAAACAAAGGCACCATCGGCACTCCGAACAACACTGCCGGTCGCGCCAAACCCAAATAAAGCGTGTGTCGCATTTTCGTTACTGCAATAAAGTTTCAGCAGCCCACGGTGCGCAAGCGAGAAGCAGGCAACCGACGATAAACGGAGCCATTTCTTCCAGCGTTCTTCCGCCCCAAAGGACTTTGTAGCCGATCCAAAGACCGGCACAGGTTGCAACCGTCACGGCGCAAGCCTTCATCACCGTCATAATTTCATTGAAGAAACTTTCCACGGTTGCCGAAGCTCCCGAGGCGGCAAGGGCTGCCTGACTGCCTACAATTAGAAAAGCAAGAGCGAGGGCTTTCGCCCATCCTTTTACGTTTTTCGTTTTCATTTAAAAAATCCTTAAGTTGGAAGTTGAGGTGTTTTCGCCCTTGTTTAAAAATTGATCCTCCGTTGCGGCGAAAACATTCTTCTTTACACGGAGTCTCTTTTGAGTTGCTTTTTTGGGCTGCTTCGGTTCTTCAACGGAAGTTCTCTCCCCTAAAAAGCGACTTGCAGGTTTCTCGCCTCCTATCGCCCCCGGTTTCCGTTTAAATGCCGAGACTGCAACCATCTCAGGCTGTACTTTTCGTTTGTTGGCCTCTTCTTGTTTTTGAGCTGCCAAGGAGAGGGATTTGCTTTCTGCTTTTTCCGCTCGAACCGTATTTTCAAGAGGATCTGCTTCTCCCAATTCTTGAGCTTCGCTGGAGTTTGCATCCGGGGGTTCTTCCGTGAGCGCTCTTTTAACGATCACAAACGGGTCGGGTAGGTTCGCTTTCAGTGCTTCGACGCTTCCGGCTACTGGATCGGGCTGTTGCCGGGAAACAAAATCGGCAGGAACCGTCTTTACTTTTACCGTTGCCGAGTCTGAGTAAAGGCCTCGATCAAAGCCCGAATCGAAATCGGAGAGACCTGTTTCGGTTGAGTGCGTGTAATGCCCGGACCTTCCTGCGGCTTCCCGCAAATCTTCCAGAGCTTGTCTGGCTGCAAGAAAATTCATTCCGTGTCGGCCTACGTAGTCGCTGTAGCGGGAAAACAGGAAGGCGCTGCCCATCCTCAGGTTTCGGCACGGCTCTAAGGCCGACTCCAAATCGCTCCCCGATTGAGCAATGAACTCTTCCGGGAGTTGGAAGAAACCGATGCAGACGGACCTACCCTCTTCTTTTAGGGTCCTGATAAGTGCCAGTGCGTGTTCTTCCGTGTCGGCTGCGACCACCGAACCGCCTTTTATGGAAACGGTCCAAGGTTTCCCGCCTGAAAACTCCACGGCAATCCGGTAAGCCGTCGCAGGACTTAACTCGGGTGCGCACGCTCTTGCCAACTCTTTAAAGGGCTGCCCCCGTACCGTCAATTCGGATGTAAAGACGAAATCTTCTTTTTTCCCAATTTCGGGGAAACCAGGTCGGCTGATAATTCTTCTGGCTGAAAGGGAAAATGGTGCCGCCCCTTCGGTCGAAACCTTCTCCGGCAAAGATTGTTTTGTTTGTAGGGTCGCGGCGCTCATATCGTCCTGACCCTGCCCTGCGCCTTGTGCTTGGCAAGTCAGTCCCGGCAGTGTCAAAACCAATGCTGCATATGCAATGATCGACTGCCTTAACGCGGCGACGGTTAATCCGATTCTGTCACTAACAAACATCCGATTTCCCGATAGAGAGATCACAAACTGAGAACTATTTGTCTGTGACGGGTTCTTTCTGAATTTCTTTTTCAGGTTCTGAAGGCGGAGTCGAAACAGGAGAAGGTTCTTCCGCTTTCCCTTGAGGTGCGGGATTCTCTTTTTGGTGAGCTGAATTTTCAGTTTCACGAATCTCTTCGGTATCGGGAAGTTTGGAGGCTTCCTGTGCTTTTGCTTCTCTCATGCGCGTCTCGCGGGCTTCTTTTTCTGTTTGTTTTCGCTCTTGCTGCTCTTGTTCTTTTTGCTTTTTCTCTGCTTTCTTCTTTTCCTGTTCGTCAAAGTAGTCTTTCTGAGCCTGTCGAATGTTTCTTCTGCCCTTCCGACACTGAACGCAACTGCCCAAAAGAATGGACACTATCCGTTTCCGTTGAGCAGCCAATTCATCCTCAGCTTTGATAAGGTCAAAACCGAAACCACCGTTCCGGTAAAGACTGTCCTGCTGGTATAAAAGACTGTCGGCTTTCTGGATGGCAACAAGTAGTTTTCTGTCAGCCAAGTTGTCGTATTCCAGAGTGACAATGTATTTCTGGGAATCGTCGAGGCTTTGAGGTTTGACTTTGCGCGCCCGCAAGAACTCGTAAGTGTTCTTTTCGATCTCTTTGATCTCTTCGAGCGCCTTGTCCAACGTCTCGTTTAAATTCTTAACCGAGTCGTTTTTGATTTTTGGTGAAACGACACGATTTGAAAAGGCGAAATCTGTCCCGTTTCTAAGGACGCGATAAATGAAAAACGAGTCGTCGAAGAAATTTTTCAGATTTCTGGCAACAAACTCCGTCATTATTGCCGAGGACAATGAAAGCGAAAATTCCTGTTTCTGCAATCTGTCCTTTTCGGCAATTCTTGCCGGTGTGCCTTGAGTGTCAATCTCTTCAAGCCTGACGGGTTTACCTAAGACGATTTTCCTAAAGATCGGACTTACCCTTCTTGCCTTCCTTTTGGATGCGGAGGGTTTTGTCACGACTTTTGTTTGCACATTTTCCATTTTTTCTCCAAGGGAATATGCAAGTAAAGGTTTGTATCATCTTAGTATAGTTTTTATAAATGTTTTAATCAACGATATTTAATGGACGGAGATTAAAGATATCAGGAGGATTTGTCAGATTGTTTTCAAAATTGTTTTTTAATTCAGCGTTATGGATCCGTATCAATGTCTCAATTTGCCTTTTAATTTCTTTATAAATTTGATATTTTTGCCGAACAGCAACGAATCTGTTTTCGTACTCAAGAATGACATTGAGCGCCCAAACCGGAGCATCTTTGAACTTTGTTGCCGGATAGCGAAGCCTCTCAGCAGGAATCCTGGCGGAAGTCTTCCCGATTTCCTGTGAGCCTTTCTTCTTAAAAATAATGAACTTTGCCCATTCAATCCGAAATGCTTTTCCTGCTGTGTTGTAAATTTGAAGACGCGGATAAACCATACATTTGTTTTTGAATTCTGACTGTTCATCATTCAGACTGGCTAATGTGGTTTGACACGCAGTAACCAGAACTTGAGCTTCTGCAACCATGGAAGCCAAGTATCTATTTAGGAAGTCATTTGCTGATTCAAAAGAACTTTGTTCGTGGTTTTTTATCGCACCCAAACTGATACCGGCCGTTGCGACTTTTCTTTCTCTGGAGGTTTTCGCCAAAACCACTTGGCCCATAGGTACATATTCTTCATTCATCTTTTGTCGTTGTGAGAATCAATGAAATTTAAGTACATATATTTATAACACACTTGGCTCAAAGTGTGACGCATTCGTTTTTTTAGTATGAAGTGTGATGCATTTGGATATTTGGCATAAAGTGTGACGCATTCGTTTTTTTCGCATTGAATATGACTATTTGACCGTCACCGATAAAAAGAACAAGATACAATCAGATGGGTTTATAGTATTTGGTAAAGGCGGGTAAATTTAGATCCTTGAAAATAAAAAATCTCGCTTTTTGTTTCGCTCATTTTTTTATTAGCTTCGGTAGATTAAAATTTTCTAGGTAAGTATTTTGGTGTGCAACATGAGCAATAATCAGTCTATCCAGAAGAAACTTTCCAACAGATGTCTGCCCGGTTGGATCTCAAGAAAAAACGCAGAGTCAATACTGGATATTGGCCCGAACATTTTTAGGGCTGCCAGCGAAAAGCCTGATTTTCCAAAAGCAGTTTTCTTTGGCAAAAGTAAAAGGTGGAAGCTTTCGGAAATTCTCGTCACCTGCCATGCACAAAGAATCATTACTGAAGGAAAAGCAAAAACGGCTGAGGTTTTAGATCTTAAAAATATGGCCGCATATCTCAGTATTTCAGTTTTTTCAGTGAAACACCTCCTGAAAAATCCCAAATTTCCCAAGCCTTTTGATATGAATAAACGATATTGGAGGGCCGCAGATATTGACCGATACTGTGATGAGTTAAGGAAACAAAAAATGTAACATTTTATTTTCACTCTTTTTTATTGTTTTTATCATTAAATAAAAATGAACAAATGATTTTTGATAATTTTTATTTGTTTTAAAATCGATTTTCAGTTAATAGTGATGAATTTAAATTTATCGGTACATTTAAGGAGCAGAAAAGATATGCTCTACATTAACTATTTGAATATACAAAAACTCGTAGTAAAGATTTTCATATCACTTGCGCTCCTAGGCGTGTGCCTTTCTTCCTACACTGACTGGCAACAAAGGAGATAAAAATGTCAGCATCAAGTCTCGGACTCTTTTTCATAG
>QWCY01003907.1_pt1 | contig 17150 bp, 9 predicted proteins | sample 1972631 | NCBI WGS metagenome assembly QWCY01 (sample SAMN09866696, study PRJNA288562) | Human gut metagenome isolate pre1_stool, whole genome shotgun sequencing... | isolation source: gut | host: Homo sapiens | place: USA: California
TTGCCCTCATCTGTAAACTATCTTTTTCGCCTCCTCCGTGTTAGAATAAAAAGAGACCGTGCTCCCGGGAGCACGGCCAGAGATGGAATGACCTTCCGAACGGATTGCCGTATGGCGGAGAGCACTCATGCTCTCATAGATGCTCTGTCGAAGACCATGTGGATTCGTCGGCGCGGAGACCGTGCCGTACCGAACCAGGGGCAACCTCACCCGGGTGAAATTGTCCTTCTATTATTACTTAGAGAAAATTCGCAAAATCGGAAGGTCTGGAATTGTAAACTTTTTGTGAACGCAGAAAGGGCGGTGAGCTCATGTCCTTCAAGGATACTCAGTCGTACAAAGAACTTCAGTCTGACTGGCGCTGGATACACGAAATGGACCCGGAAGCTGCCGCCGCTGCAGACCAATGGGTGAAAGAGCATCCGGAGGAGTGGAAGGAGCTGGAGCATATGCTCTACTACAGCGAGGCGAACTTTCACAAGCGTGTAGCACCGGATACTCTGGAGGATTTGGATATAAAGCAGCCCCGATCTTACAATCCGGAAGCGTTCCTGCCGGAGGAAGTACGCAACGCAATTTACAACGACAGACGGTGGTTTGACCGAAGCAAGTATCTGCCGGAGGGTTCTGATGAAGATCCCTTCATGTATTTGGACACCCAAATCTATGACGCCCTGCATGCACTGACCGAACTGCAGAGGGAGATTTTGTTCCGCACGATCATCAATGGCGAGTCCACTGAATCCGTCGCACAGGACAAACAGTGTTCGTCCAGAAACATCCGGGATATCCGAACCCGTGCGCTTCGACAGATACGGGCCAAAATCAACAGACGTGAAGGCTACGGCAGACCCGGCGTTGTCATCATTATTTTGCTGTTTATGCTGCTTGTTGGTGTTCCGCTTGCTTGCTGGGGAGAACAGCTTTGGACCGCATATCCCTGGCTGGAGTCTGTGGCTGCAGTGCTTAGCGCATTGGTTATGGCGGTCATGTTCCAAGATTCCCTTCGCAGAGAAGCAGAAAGGCTGCTGCGCCAGCATTGGGCCAGCCTGAATGGGGCGCAGAAAAAAGAATGACTATGAAAGAGGGAGTGAAGCACTTGCGGTGCTTCACTCCCTCTTTCATTGGGCGATAATTTACATTATGAGAAGTTCTCTAACGGCAGCGTGAAATGTATCGAGGATGAGATACCGTTTGATACCGCAAGCCGGATCTATAAAGACATAATCTTTGATACAAGCCCGGTCGCCGGAAAAATGTATAAAAATAGCGAAAACCGCAGGAAACAAGGCGTTTCTTGCGGTTTTCGCTGTATTTGTCGGTGTTCAATTTGCCCCGTCAGAGCACAGCCATGGTGTGCCCGATGCTGACATCTGGGCTCCAGCGCAGCTGGCTCAAGGAATAATTAAAATGTATGCCAAAATTAAATGGTTCGGGCAAAATTAAAAAGTATTAGTCGACGACTTCAATCCAACCATTATTCAAGCACATGGTCAGGTTATACTTGACATCCTGACCGGCCTTATCCCCACTCTCGAAATTCAAGACCATATACTCTCCGTCGCATCCAACAACACGAGCGTATGCTTTTTTCGATTTGTGGAACACCCGTCTACCAATGAGCTCGCCATATGCGCTTGTATCGCTCTGCAGTCCTTCCTCTTCCGGCTCCGGAGTAGAAGGTGGAGTTTCTTCCTTAACAGGCTGCACAGGTGCAGCTCTATTCGACTCCGGCGCTTTTGCCACTGCCTTCGCATTGGGCTTACTGGCAGTCTGCGGTTGGGCTTTGCGCTCCTCTGCAGCTTTTTTCTTCAGCTTAAGAAGCTCTATAATTTCCGCGATATGAGTAGGTATGAACCAGAAATCATAGTCGTTGATAGCAACTGAAACGTGGTCGTTCTCCTCAATCTCATTTTCCGACACATCAAGGATAGAATCTATGAGCCGGTCTGCCAGATACTTATCATTTCGCAGCGTTCTAAACTTTGCGGCGCAATTCGGACAAAGGCAGACATTCAACGGGTCGAGCTCTACATCCGGCTTCTGTTCCAGCTGGCACATTTCCACATTGGAGAACGGCTTGTGGCACAGCTGGCAGGCATACCGATAAGACGAGTTTACGCGATACATATTCATCAGGTATGCGCGGACATCGTCTTGCGGTCGACTGATGCGGATACGCCTGACGACAGTCGCATATACGGTTGGGCTGGCATAGGACAGTATTTGAGCGGCATGCTTCTTCAGCGCCTCCCAGTTCTTAACGGAACCGGTCGGGAACTCAAATTCGTCCTCCTCAGATTGACCAGAAGAACCTTCCTGTAGAGACAGACCACCAAATTCACGACTGAGCTGCTCAGGTGTAATGTGGAAGCGGCGCTCCAGCTCAATTTCAAAGTAGGACTGTTTCTTCTCATCCGGCAGAGCATCGTAATCCTTCACAATGGCCTCATGCTGGTCAATTTTCCCTTTCTTAAAGCCCAGAATGTCGTACAAATTTGAATCGAGGCTGACTTTTCCGTATAGTGCCTTGTTCAAATCGTGTTTTGATATAGCCTTGTGCGAGACCAGCTCCCCAGACTCAGTATAGAGCCATTTTCCGTTCCAGTCAGAAAAACGCCAATTAAACCCATCCCTATTCAGAGTATGGATTACATCTGCAGGCTCGTCATATTTATTTGGCGTTCCTCCGCCGATATAAACCGTACCAACAAGGCGGGACATGTTCTCCTGCAGTGTCTTAAAAATCACCTGTGATTTTATTAAGGCGTCTTTAGCTTTCGCATGCTGGGAGATGTAGAGAAGGGCCTCTTCCAACTTATCAATGCCGAGTTTCCAGCGAAAGTCTCCGGTCGTTCTCCACTCAGGCTGTCGGCCAGGATTGCCGGTATAGTATTCACCCCAGGTTTTTTCGTCCCCGGTGATGATTTTGTCTGTAACGCCAAGCGCCCGTAGGTCATCAAAGGTGATTCCGGCTGACTGGTATGCGTCAAAATCGACAAAGTAGATATCCGGCGCAATGCCTTTGTAGTATTGCTCCAGCATTAGACCGGTTTCGGACTGAGGGAACCGAATAACCTTTGAATGTGGCCGTGCCCAGTATGCCTTTCCTCCTGACCTGCACTTTATGTAGAACGCTTTCCGAACAATCTGTCTCAGGTCAGCCTCGTAGTCAGAATTCCTGAGATACTTGACAAGGGCGTGTATGTCTTGTACGTGCTCCTCAAATGAACCGCTAAAATCTGTACCAGCATACCGCTTTTCAAGAGATTTTACAAAGTGCTCGTACTCGTTGGGCGTCTTCAGGTGCAGTACATTTTCAAAGAAGGTTCGGCACTTCTCAAATAGATATGGATGGACAAATTCCACCTCGGCCTGCATCGCCTTCTTCGACGGAAGAAATACATTGGGCAAATAAGAAGACTGCGATTTTCGGTATGGAGCAACTATGCGGTTGGATGCTGTGCGGACAATCACAGCGTCGAGAATATTTCTGTAATTCGATTCGGAGAAAATATTCGGGACAGTCTCATACAGCTTGTAAAGCCTAACGAGCCAGTCATTATCTCGGTTTTCCAAAAAACTGTGATTATCGTTGAAGTAGCTTCTAAGGTCTTCCGGCCGAATAACCTCTATTCCCAAAATGCTGGAGAAATAAGAGAGTACATCTTTGTACGGGCCTGTCTCCGTCAACGAAACCGGAAGCCATTCATAATGTCTTTTGCCGTTGATAAGTTCCGAGATTAACTCGCTGGGCAATAGCTCCGCAATTTCTCTGCTTCTTGCAATAACTGCATTGGCAGCCTTAGTGTAGCCCTTCCCATCCTTAACGGGCAAGACGCGCTCCGACGAAAACAAATCCCGCATTTCTTCGTATAAAGGATAGAAAAGCGGATAGACATCAAAGTCGTCCTCATCAAGAGGCAGAATCCGAATCAGGCTCAAGTCGAGGAGCCCCATATCGCGCAGCTCAAGGACACTCTGTCTGAGGAGCTTTGCCGTTTGTTCAGCCAGAGCCTCGTTTTCCTCTTCATCGGCAGGAACACTGCTCCGGTTTGGAGTAGTGCGGAACGGGCCTTGGACAATGAAGTCAAGTTTGCTTTCGGTCTCTGTCGGGAAGTAAACGGAGATATACGGATTCTTTGCTTTTTGGAAAGTGGTTTTTCCTTCTTTGTCTGTTGCGACAGTGAACGCAACGTCAATTGTACGGGTAGAAACCCTCGAATCAATCGGCATCGAAAATTTGATGAATGACAGAGACTCGTCCGTCTTATCATCCTCGGATTCAATTGCCGACACGCGGGTGCAGTGGTCATTTATCGGCTCAGCATCCAGTAAATATTCCCCTGATGCTTCTTTGCCCGGAATCTTGATTTCGTACTCAATGAGTTCGAGGTGCCGCATAAAAAGGAGCGTGGTCACTCCGAGATTTTTGAGTCGCTTTGTAATAGCTTCATTCAGCGCAGCCAGATTTTTAAATCCCGAAAACTGGAATCCAACGCTATATGGGAACACGAAGAGGGTCGTATAGCCAGCCGGAACATCAACGGCAGGGATATCTACGGGCTTCGTGAAGTCCTTTATCTCAACAGCGAAGGGATGGCAATTCTCTGCCAGCTCCTTTTTGCGCGGCGAGCTATACAGCCTGACCGTTTCACATATGCCAAAGACTGATTTGAAGCCGACACCGAATTCGCCAATCTGGTTTAAATCATTAACCTTGTCCGACTGCCCTATGTCGCACAGGCCCTGCAGGTTCTCCGTAGTGAAGGATTTTCCATCATGCATCACTTCAAGCCTGTCAGAGTATTGGACAAACCGAATTCCAGTAGCTCCTGCGTCTTCCGCGTTCTGGAGCAGCTCGTAGACAAAGTGTGATTTATCGGTATAGAGCTGAATTATCCGTTCGAGCGACCGCCTGAGCATGCCGTCCCTATCTTGATTCTGGAGAATCTTATCAGCTATATTCAAAGCGCTCACCTCTTTACTTTACCGTGATAACCCCGTTTGCAATCAACGTAGTATGTATATCTGCCTTCGCAATCTTCGCTTCAATCTCTGAAACCTTCTGCTGATAACGCTGTGTAGCGTTTTCCAATTCAGAGCGATGCATAGTTGCAATTCGTTCATCCCCGGCCTCAGCAATTTTTCTTTCCAAGACCAATTTCCGGTTTCGGTAATTGTTCTTTATGCTCTCTAATTTATAGCGAGCGACTTGCCTTGTAGACTCTGTATGCTGGGCTTTCTCAGCTTGCCACATCTGGACATGGTGTTCCTCCAAAGCATCCCATACCTCCGGCTTTAGCTTTGAAGAATAGTCAACTGCGGCAGCTGTCAGGATGTATTCCGGGAGCTCTGCTGCAATTCTCGGTTCTTCACAGATTGCTACCAATTTGAAATTTGAACGAATCCCAACATAATCCCACGCATAAATAGACATCGGGTAATCACCGGCTGGAATCTCGTCAGAGTAGTATTCCAAGTGAATATAAACGAGCTTGTTGGTGGCAAAATAGGATGCGGCTTGTTTGACCAGCGGGTGCATCGGAGTAACGAAAAAGGCGGTTCGGTTTTTCTCGGCAGCTTCTGAATCAAAAGTAATCGGGTGGTTCGGATTGTTGCCCTTAAGATAAACCTCCCATTTCCTACGCAGGCTGTTCCGCAGGCCAGTCAGATTTCTGAGGTCAGACAGGATTTCAGAACGCGCCACTGCACTGAGGCGCAGCGTTTTCAGAGCACCATCACCAAGGATATAATTGTTACCACCTAATTGGTGATTGAGATACATCTCGACAAGGTGCTGAATGCTTCTGGCCGACAGGAAGGGACTTTCTGCCTCCTGAATTTCCTTTGACATCGTATAGTTCGACAAATCGAACCCGAATAGCTCCTTCTCCTCGCTTTCCAGCTTGTTCAGCTCCTGGGCCTTGCGCACCTCATTATCGGCCATCTGCTCCAGCTTTGCTTTTCGCTCTGCATCCGTAAGGCTGGTATCCAGTGCTATCAGCTCAATTTGCCTGCCGATTTCGCCGAGAATCTCCTCGCATTCACCGATGCTCCCTTCAAAGACACCGATGCGAGAGAGGCAGCGGTCATAAATGTCAGCATCCACAGTATCACTGGTGATAATGTTATAGATGTTTACAACTTCGTTCCCTTGGCCTCGGCGGTCGATACGACCAATGCGCTGCTCGATGCGCATGGGATTCCAAGGCAGGTCATAGTTTATCATCATGTCACAGAACTGATAGTCCAAGCCTTCAGAACCGACTTCTGTGAAAAGCATGATGTCAATGGCTTCCGGGTCGTCCTTCGGGAGTTCAAACCGCGCCCGGAAATCCAGCCGGTCATCATTTTTTACGCTACCATCGATTTGTTCGACACGAAATCCCGCCTCTCGCAGCTTTCTTTTGATATAATACAGCGTGTAGCGGAATGTGCTGAACAGGATGATTTTGTTGTTTTCAGATTTCTGTTTTTCACGGATAATCTGAAGCACCCCATCGAATTTCGGGTCGTCCTCCGGCAGGTTATCCGCCATTTCCAGAAGGTTCTTTGCGATAAAGCGGAATGTCTCCAAGTCCATCTCGCTGAACTCGCCATCATCGAAATCAAACTCCGGGTCGTCCGTCATCTGCTCAAATCTACGGTCAATGATACCCCGGATGTGCGGAGCAAGTCCAAAGATGCAGCTTGCGGCCTGACGGCGAATCGTTGACATCATAAATTTGACGCCACGGCCACCGTGCAATTTGGACAGCGCAGCGACTTCAAAAGTCAAGAGAGCATCATGGAGCTCCCGCTGTTGGTCAGTAAAATCGCTCTCCAGCGTATGTGTTCTCCGAATGCAGAAATCTTGGATATCCTTTCTGCGCGTTCGGTTGAGCATCATATTGAAACTGTGGAGAGACTCAATATCGGTAATGAGTTTTACCCGCTCCTCACGGGTGATGGTGTCCTGCCTGAGAACCTTCCGGATTTGCTCAAATACCGGATTGTTTGCGATTACATTTTCGCCCCATTGGGTCGTGAGAACACTATCCAGCGTTTCCAGTGCTTCTGCTTTCCAGTTTTCCTTCGCAGCTCGAACAATGTGGGCGCACTGAGAGATATACGGATTCGGACGCGACATCATCGTGAAGCTCTTCTTGTCGATTACGACATCCGGGCGCAGCAGATTAAGCAGCGTGTACAGGTCGTCGTCACTTGTCTGCAGCGGAGTCGCGGTCAGCATTACGACAGCGTCTGCGTGCTGACAGAAGTAGTGGACGCACTTATATGCAAATGCCTTGTCCTTCTCCATGCTGCCATTGCGCAGATGGTGGGCCTCATCAATGATGACCAAATCAAAATGCGGTGCCGGGTCTAATTGTTGGAGGCCGAAGCTCTTATGGCGCTTGGATTGGTTCCCTTGGTATGTCCTCGCATCCAGAATGGAATACGGGACGATGACCTTTCCATAGCGGGTAGGCCATTCGCCGTCACGGTCGGTATCAGAGATAATCTGCCGAAGAGTATCGCCATCCAAGGGCGTGAATTCCTCGTCAAAGCGCTTCATCTCATTTTCCCACTTGCGGTCTGCGACAAGCGGCTTCGGGCAGATAATCATGATGTTTTCCAAATCGGAGCGGGCCTGCAGCTCCTTGATAATCAGACCGGCCTCGATGGTTTTACCGACACCGACGCTGTCTGCAATCAGAATCCTTGGTTCGTCTGCTTTTATCAGCTTCAATGCCGGTCGGAACTGATAGGGCACGAAATCGATACGGGCAGCATTAAGGGAATACAGATTTCCGGCAGACGGATTGTTAATCTGGTAGGCAGAGAGATAGCTTCGCAGGGTCTCAGAATCCACCCACTCATATTCAGGCGTGCTGCTCACCAGTGCAATCTGACCCTCATAATAGGTCTTCAGCGCACCTTCGACGAATACCTCGTACTTCTTTGTATCGCCAAGCTGCGTAACAGAAAACACCATACCCTTGGTATCCGGGCTGCCGACGATGTAAACGAGGCTTCTTTCTGTGATATCGTCCTCCTGTACAACCTCCGGTTCCACGATGACATCTGCCTGCTTGGGCGCAGTAACGGTCGGGCGGAACACTGGCTGCGGAGGTGTTTCATCCTTGAATGCTTCGGGACGCTCCACCCTTGCTTTGAGCTGTTCCAAATCAGGAATCAATCCGCTCCGGTTCATTTGGGCGAAAAACCGGATGAGGCATTCAATATCCGATACGATGGTATCCTTGCCGGGAAGCTCCGCGCTGACATGCGCCCAGTTGTTCCGGACGCCAATCATATCGCGAATGCACTCCCGCTCACTGGTCGGAAGATAGGCGTAGCCGCGCATCGTGTACCAAGACTTGTTGGCAACACGAAGAAGCGCTGCAAGGTCTAATTCCTCCAGCTTGGAAAGACCCTTTTTCTCAATGAGCTCTCTCTGGGGATAACTCAGATTGGAGAGTACGCACTCCTCCCACCAGTCTTCGCCGGATTTGGGCAGCATCACAGAAAGCCACGACGCCAGTGCTTGCGCGGCCTTGTGAAGATAATCGTTCATCCGGGATATGATGTTCTCGTCGTACATTCTGCTTCACCAGCCTTTAACCGAAAAATCCATCCTCATCAAAAATATGGTCAAGCTCGTCATTGGACATCGCATGGGAAACGCGGTCACGGACGGCGCTGCGGGACATATCCAGTCTCTTGATGCGCCCGTTCAGCAGCCGGATAAGCTGAAGCCTGCCGACACCGGGATTCTGACGGGCATACTCAGCAAAGCCCTTAGCCTTGCCCAGATTGTCCGTTCTGGTTCCGTCATGCGGCTCCAAAATATCAATGACGAAGCCCATCTCATCCTTCCGGATAATCAGAAAATCGGGATACATCGACTTCTTCTCCGCATTCTGCTCATAGGGAATACACAGAGACCATGACTTCCTCGGCGGATTGCGGAGCCAGCAGATATAGTCCGACCGGCCACGCTCGGCCTGAAGGACAGCCTTTTCCCAATTGTTCAGGTTGATGACGGCTTTTCCTGTCGCATTGTCCACAAACAGATGGTCGGTATAAGCCTCGCCGACATTGCTGCGCTCGATGCTGATGGTCTCTGGGAGCCGGAAGTTATGCTTACTGATGATATCGCCATCGGAAACAATGCTGTCATACTTTTTCCGGTACCGCTCGGTCAGGCCGGTGATACGGCGGCGATTCGCGTCGTTGATGTCGTGGAACCGGCTGCGGGCATAGTTGTGGAGCATATCCATGCAGTCTGCGTCGGCGGCAAAGATGATGACGTCGATTTTATATCCGGCAGGATTATCGTCATCTGCGTATCGGGTGCCATAGCGGATGCCGACACCCTCGTTGCCCAGCTTGAGCTCTGCAAGACGGAACTGACGGTCGAGGTCGGTATCCGTGGTGGAGAACAAATCCATCTCCGCATGGTCATCCACAGACTCGCCGAATACATCAAACGTCTGCGTTTTCAGCTTGAACTGCAGCACCTGCGTGGCCAGCTCGTCATATCTGCCCTCGTCCTTTGTCTTCTTGATGAAGCTGCGAATCATTTCTACGATTTCATTCACAACATCATAGGAGGCAGAGGGCTGAAGGCCGGACTGCGTCAGGAGCCGGGTGAGGCTGAACAGAGATTTCAGATAGTCGTTGATTCTGACCCTGCGCACGTCGTAGGTCAGAAGACCAGCATCATTGATGGCCTTTACGATGGCCTCTCGGTCAAGCTCCGGCTCTTCGGGAACGTCTTCCGGAGCAGGCTGCGGTTCCGTTGCACCGGAAGGCTCTGCCCCTGCAGCAGCTCCATTTGCAGGCGTTTCGCTGCTCACGCCACTCACCGGGCGTATGGTATCCGTGGTACCGGAAGCAGGTGCCGCTGGTGCGCCGAATGAGGTGCTACCACTTTGCGAGGGCGTCTGCTGCGTCGCCTCCTGCGCGGAAGGTTCATTGCCGGTCTCAGGGGAAGGGCTGTCTCCCAAAGACATCTGGCCGGGAACCTGCTGCTTCGGCCTCGCGGGACGCTGGGTGGAAGCCGGTCTGGTCGGACGGACAGTCCACGTTTCGATGGTGCTGTTCTCGAAGGAGTCGCCGATAACATCGGTGGGAATCTCACCGCCCTCGGTGCTCTGAAGCGCCTTGACCACATCCTCAACGGTCTGGGCATCAAAGTACGGCAAATAGAGGTGCACGTCGTTCAAGACATCGTCCACCTGAATATGCATCTGCATGGGTGTTCTGACCATTCTGCCGAGCAGCTGCGCGATATAGGTCGCGTCCGTAGCACGACGGAAAGACATCATGGTTTCAGCGCGAGGGCAATCCCAGCCGGTGGAGAGGTTCTCCTTGAAGAAAACCACCTTGACGTTCTTCTCGTCCGCAATACGGGACGGCTCCAGATATCTGACCGCGACACCATTGATTTGGATGGTGCCGGTCGTCTGGCCGAAGGTATGCACAACTTCTCCGTCTTGGAAACGGAATCCTGTCCGCTCCTCAATCTTCCGGAGGCAGTCATCCAAATCGGTATCGGAGATGCCGCTGCCGGTCTGGTTCTGCACCTGAATCACGAACACCGGATTCACGTAGGCGTAGTGCTGCTCCTGACAATACTGAGACCAGTGCTCCCATTTCTGCTTCCAGTCATCGGCAGCAGCCTGCAGCACGGCCATATCCTTGCTTCCAGAGGCATCCTCCGGATAGGCGATGATGATTCTGTCCTTCAGCAGACCGGAGGCCCGCACATCGTCGGCGGACACGATGACCTTCTGGATGGTCGATTCTGTCCCAGACACCAGATTGTTGAAGCGCTCCGGCGTAGCGGTCACGCCAAGCACGACCGGAACGGGAGCCAGACGGTCTTCCCGGCTACCCTTGAGGAACTTCTGCATGATGGTAGTGGCCTGCGCAGCAGCGCGGCCCTGCATACCACGGTGGGCCTCATCAATGATGAAGTACAAGCGGTCGTACTTCTCGTCCATCGTGTTCTGCAGCGTTTCCCAGATGGTGAAGGTGCGTCCGTCGCCCTTCTTTGTCAGATTACTGCTCTTACCCAGCTTCTGGGTATTCAGGAAATAGATATGCCCATCGTCCAGCATCTCCTGGTCGAAGGATTCATCGGTGATGTTCACGCACTGGTTGAGCCGAATCTTATCCGCCTTCAGGTCAATCTTGCTGCGCGACTGCTCGTTGAGCTCCGGAGAATCCGAGAGCCAGACAAAGATGGCATCCGGCTGGTCGGGATACTCTTCATCGCCGAAATAGATGGATTCAATCAGAGACGCCAAAATGATGGTTTTGCCAGCGCCGGTAGGAGCGGTGAAAGAAAGTACCTGCGGTGTATGGGTGCGCTGGTAGGAGCCGAGGGCCTCTGCGGTCTTTCTCCGCAACTGGAACAGCGCCATCTTCTGAAAAGGGAATAATTCTACTTTCATCTTAGCGTCCTCCGTGGTTAATCCGGAAGTTATCCAGATAGTCTCTGTAAAGCTGATAGCAGTTCTCGGCATGCAGGCCGGAAACCATCTCCCGGTAGCCCGGTTCGGAATCGGTCACGATGTAAACCGTTGTAATGGCCTCTTCACCGTTCACCTGCGCAGCAAAAGTCTCATACTGCGATTCGTCAGTCAGCACGGCGAAACGGTTCACCGGCAGCACCAGCATGTCGGGCGCTTCCGCTGTCTCCTCAAGCGCGGGACAAGGCCCGTGGGCACCTGCTTTCAGCCAGAGCACCGGAAGGAGCTCTTTAAACTGGCGTCCCAGCGCCACGGCGTTCTTATCGAGGAAGCCCAGCTTGAAGAAAGCAGCATTCGCCTTGAAGCCGTCTGCCATATGCATCGGCTCCTCTCCGCTGGTGATGTAGTCGCCCTTAAGCGGTTTCCCGTTCACATCATGCCCTTCAATGGAGCAGACGGTACGCGGCCATGTCACATAGCGGGCAATGCCCAGTTTGCTCCATTCTTCGTCTCCCGGTTGATAACCTTTGGCAGTCAGAGACTTTGCTTCGTCCACGGAAACCTCATTATTTGTGACCATGATACAGCGCCGATGTCCACCGTCTTCCGCGTTCAGCAGATTGACAGCATGGAGTGTGGTGCCGGAACCGGCAAAGAAATCTACAATAAGGGCACTTGGCTTATTAGCAACAAAAAACCTTATCGTATCATGTCCTGCGTACAAAGATTTTGGAAATGAAAAACGCTTTCCGATTATCTTTTGGATAAGTTTACTCCCAAACTCCGTAGCGTCATGAGAAGGAATCCACCATTGGTTGCTGGGAATGTATTTTTGTTGGTATTCACCATCATCAAAAATCAAAGACCCATCTTCGGCCTTCCCAAGCACCTTGATTTCACCGCTTTCAACACGCTTTTGCCAACCCTCAGAAATATAACGTAGCGTTGCTTCTTTGCCGCCTTTTGTCTGTTCACTTATTCGAACATATCCTTTTTCCTGAATTTCAAGGTATTTATCGCGTGAATATTGCCATCGTCCTTCCACTCCATCGTCATGCACCGGAAAAAGAGCAATGACATCATCAGGTACTTTTACAGTATTTCTATCTACACCAACTGGAACAACATCTCCTGCACCACAAAAGTGTTTTTTATCTTTGCTGATAAAAATAGGATAAAAACAGCCAGGGGAATCAGTTCTCAAAGCACCTGTTCCACTTCTCATTAAGCTGCCCCACCGAACCTGCTTTGTCGTAGAAGTTTTAACATTTCCAAGCCATTCATCAGGCAAAGCCAATTCTGAGACTTGGCAGTTTCCTAAGCGTAGAATAAAAATGTACTCATTTACACGGAAAAACTCGCCCCCGCGAGCCACGCCTTTTCCGTTGATTGTTGAGCTAACCATTTGGATACTTGCTTCAGGAAACATTTCTTCCAACAAGCACCCAAGATGCAGGTACTCTTTTTCATCGATGGTGACTATCATAACCGAGTCGGTAGGATTCAGGAGACGTTTGGCAAGTTTCAGTCGCTTCTCCATCATGGAAAGCCACTTGCTATGCCGATAGGTATCGTTGCCATCCACATAGTCGTTATTATATTTCCAGTCTCTCGCCCCTGTGTTATAGGGCGGGTCGATGTAGATACAATCCACCTTTCCAGCATAGAGGTACTCCAGCAGCTGGAGTGCATGGTAGTTGTCCGCTTCAATCAGCGTGTGCCACAGGTCGCTGTCCGGCGCATTGCAGACGGTATCCAGCGGCTGCAGATAGGGATAGATGGGCTCACCGAATTGGGCCACGCAAACCAGCGCATCCACAGGAAGCGCGACGCGCTCCTTGGACGCCTTGTGGAAGCAGGCAGCCTGTCCATCCTCGATTTTCTCTACATAGTAGATGTCTGTGACCTGCCCGTCCTTCGTGGCCACGACAGAACCGCGCTTTACCGGGATATCGTAAAGCGGTGTGGCCTCCGGCAGATGCTCTTCAAATACCAGGCCAAATTTCTTCTGGCGATTGGCCCGCTTCATCTCTGCGCGAATCCGCTCACGCAGGGACTCGTCCGGAATCCGGCTAATCAAATCGTCTAAAGCAGCCATGCGTTTTTTGCCTCCTGTGTCTTTCTCTGGAGATTACTCTTCTGTGATTGTCTTCTCTTTGATGTGATAGCTGATGTTTCGCTCCTGGCAGAATTGAACCACCTCGGCAGCACATTTATTATAAAAATGTTTGTGTGCAGTGTATGCACTCACTTCTTTGCTATAGTTCGTGCGTCCAAATATAATCCGGTCAACAAAACCAACGGATTCAAGCAGGTCATGAAGGTTCTGCTCTATGAGATTTGGTGTTGGATACGGCTCAATACTTACCCATGTCCTGCACCCGGCATCATGTAATGCCCGTAATGCAGCGAGGCGCTCTTCACACGAGGCTGCTCCGGGCTCCATTTTACGTCGATAATCCTCATCAAGCGTTATTAGTGTGATACCATGTTCGTTTCTCAATGAGCATTCTTTCAGCTCTATCGGAAGGATGCCTTTCGTCAATGTAGTACAGATAATGCCTGCCTCGTTTAGTTTTCTAATGGCGGCAATGCTCATGTTCCTTATTTCGTCATATCCATACATGAAAGGGTCGGTCGTGAAACAGAGCTGTACCGATTTAATATTGTCTTTCAGCTTTGGGATTTCTTTGTCCAAGAGCTCCAACGTGTTTGAAACGAGATATGGTTGTAACCATTCCTCATAACTTTTTACGTTACCGAACCGTTTTTTCTGTTGGAACGCATAACAAGGATACTTGCATCCGTGCGCACAGCCAAGCACATGATTCATGGTGTAATCGCCATACTCCACCCCCGTCTCATAGAGCATGGTTTTCCGCGTTATGAATCCTTTTACGTGCTTCATTATGTGTGCCTCCTAACAATTACGGTCTGGCCAGCTTTCTCTTCCCAGAACATTCTTTTCTTTCCTGCGGCTGTTAACGCTGGGTCTCTTACGATATCAATCGTTCCAGCATTTTCGAGTTTTGTGAGAATCTCGTATATCATCCTGAATGGGCAGATAACTCCGTATTCATTACAAAAATCAGCAAGAAAAACCGTGATATGCGTCTCACTTGTCATTTGATGGATATGGGCCAGAACCATCTGCTCTATCTCTTCTTGCGTCAAAATATCATTTTCCACTGTGGATGTTACGGTGCTCATCATATTAAAGAGGGACAATTGACCGTTTTGCTGGATGTTGACAAACAGCTCATCTTTTCGACGCTGCATGTTTTCAGCCATAAGAAAACAGCCGTCTTCATGGTCGCAAACATGTATCATCCGGTACTTGGGCCTCTGACCAGGTTTCAGTCTGATGGGCATGTCCAACACATATTTGTACTTCTGCTTCAGGTGCTGTTTGTATTCTGCTGATAACCTGCGTTCTGCCTGATACCCGTCGATGCGACCCATTTGAAAATCCCTGACGATATCCATCCAGTAGTTTCCACCGGCGATTCGCGTCAACAAATTCTCTGACTGAGGAGATGCTGTTACCGTTGTTGGCTCATATTCAACCAAGTCATCAAGGCCCATCAAGGCATCATCCTGAGAAATATCTACTTTCATCACACGGCAGGCATCTCGGAAGAAACCGAAGGAATTGAAATTGATGAGCATCTCAAAGGAACGAAATCCGTATGTGCCAATCTCATCAAAGAGCTGCGAATCAAGTGCTTGTATTCCATATGGGTCAATGTAAAGGAAGACATTGTATCCGCGTTTATCCTTTAATAAGCCACGGATATTATCCTCGAATTTCCCGTCAACTACCTGTGGTGTCCCATACTGATAAGGATGCAGCATCAGGTTCTGTTCCAAGTCTGCAGCGTGATTCAGCTCAATAAAGCAAGGCACGATTGCATTGTTCTTTCGGGATATTCTGCTCATGCCTAACCGCTCGTTTATGATTTGCATTGCTATCAGTGGGGAGCCATCATTTCCATCGTCAAACTTGCCTTTGCCAGCAAAGCAATCAATATAGAAAATCGGCTTTCCTGAAACAAGGAGCTTTTGGAAATACTGGGGCAAGTAGCATCTAAGAAGCGTATCCTTAATTTCAGACCACTCGTTTTTCTTCTTGAAAAAATCACGTTGATTTTTCGCCATACAAACCTCTCTTTTAGGATTCTGGAGCTTCCTCCGGTAGCAGCTCCATGATGTCTCCGATGTCGCAGTTGAGAACCTTGCAGATTTTCATAAGGACTTCCATGCTGACCGTTTCGCCCTTGGACAACTTTGTCACGGACGACCAACTAATACCTGCGGCAGACTGCAAATCTTTCTTTTTCATATCTTTGTCGATAAGCAGTTTCCATAGTTTTTTATAACTTACTTCCATAATGGGCACCCCATAATAATAAACCTGTTTCTGTGCAACGAGCTTTGGTTTCGCCGAAATCTTATAAGTGTGCCTCCATGATACCACGTTCCTGTCGAAAAAACAAGATAATTCTCCGTAAACGCACGAATATTCTGCGACTGCTGTTGAAAGTTCTCCGTTCAGATGTTATAATAAATGCGCTTTTTGACAAACGAGGTGGGAATGCTGTTAACACTCCCACGGCTATTTCTTTGTTTATGCGGCGCAATTTTTGAGGTCAGCCCATGATGCCGATTTTGTTGCCGTTCTCGTACATATCCTCGGCATACTCGACATGATTGGGGCCTTCGCTTTGTATCCAGCCAAAGCCGGGGACATAGACCATATACTCCTTGGCGGCCACTTCCGGGGCTGATTCAGCTTCCGGCATTCCCGATTCTTGCTTTTCTGTGATTGCTGGCAACACCAGTTCCTCTGTTTCCGGAAGTGTCGGCCGTGGAGTGGTCACGGCGGTCGTTTCGCTCGGCGCGGGTGTTTTCTCGACCGTTTCGGCCTGCGGCCACACGGCGGCACACAGGGCGAGACAGGCGGTAATCGCCGCGGTAACGATGATTCTCTTTTTCATTTTGGTTCCTCCTCTTTGGATGTAAAATGATTGAGTTCTGTGGGCAACTCACCTTTTACGGAATAGCTATCAGAACTTCAGAAGATTATCCAGAATATTTGCCGCCTGCTGAAGCTCGCCCTGAGTGGCTTCGTTTGGTATATCTTCATCCTTTTGCACCTTGTGCGGCAGATAAGGCTCATAGTTCTGCCGGGTGATCGACGGTCGGTAATGTCCCAGCATCCGCGCCAGTTCCTTGGTTTCCATGCCGTTCCGCAGAGATAGAACGGCGCAGGTGTGCCGGAGATCTGTGAATCGGATGTGGTCAAGCCCCGCTTCCTTGATGATCTCATTATGCATCCGGCGCACCATCTGCGGCGAGTACGGCTTCTGCGTGGCCGGATGCATGAACATCAGCGGACTGTTTGGATGCTTGGTGTGTTCCATGATCAGGAGGTCGACCACCTCCGATGCCAAGGTTATTGTTCTCGTTTCCGAGCCATATTCGATCAACTCCCGCCGTTCTACAGAGCGCTGCTCTGATATGGTCAGCGTCCTGCTTTTTACATTGAGGTCATTCCATTTCAGGGCGATGAGCTCACCCTGCCGCAGGCCGACCGTTAAGGCCAGCATGAACATGGGGAGATGCCCCAGCCGTTCTGCCGCATCCAGATAATCCTCCATCTCCAGCGGCGTCAGCACATCGGCA
>QWCY01003957.1_pt1 | contig 17130 bp, 16 predicted proteins | sample 1972631 | NCBI WGS metagenome assembly QWCY01 (sample SAMN09866696, study PRJNA288562) | Human gut metagenome isolate pre1_stool, whole genome shotgun sequencing... | isolation source: gut | host: Homo sapiens | place: USA: California
AAATGCTGCATCAGGATCTTTCCCGCCTGTTCGTAGAGCGTTTTATCCGCGGTATGAAGCATATCACACTGACGGAGGCGGGAAAAACGCTCTACGAACAGGCGGGAAAGATCCTGATGCTCTCGGAGGTAACGAAGCGGGAGGTCATAAAATCAAGTCAGGCGGCGACGATCCATATCGGAATGACTCCGTCCACCGTGTCCATGATGTCCCATTACCTGATGCGTTTTGCAAAAAGTCATCCCAATATTCATTTTGATATCCACGAGGGATCCACATTCACTATGAGGGATCAGCTTGAGAACCGGATCCTCGACCTCACGACCCTGCGCACGCCAATTACGTTAAGGGGCTGTGAGACGAAAACTCTGGCCGAGGAACGCCTTCTCGCCATGGCAGTTCCGGAGTTCCCTCTTTTAAAAGGACGTACATCGCTCCATCTGCAGGAGCTCTCGGAACAGCCCCTGATCCTGTCCCACCGGTTTCAGAAATATATCGCCTCGAAGTTTGAGGAGGCGGGACTTGTCTGCGATATCTACCTTGCCTGTGAGGATGCAAGGACCGCGATCACGATGGCGGAACGGGGAATGGGGATCGCGATCCTGCCGACTTCGATGCTGGAACTTTCGGATAAGCTGAAAGCATGTGAGGTCTGTGATGCCGATTTTACAACAGAGGTCCTTCTCGCCTGGAGAAAAAGTCGAATTTCGTCGGAAATACAGGAATTTCTGGAATTTTGGAATTAAATAGCTTTTACAGGCAGATTATACGAGAAATTTTCTGAAAAATGTGCCATAATGAGAAATAATGAAAAGCTTCATATTATAAAACATGTCAGATACAGAGAGTCTGACAGAACAGGAGAAGAATCGTTCATGAAGTATGATCTGGAACATTATGGGCAATATTTAACAGAATGCGAGAAAAGTAAAAATACGATCGAAAAGTATCTGAGGGATGTGCGGAATTTCCTGATATTTTCAGGAGAACGGGAGCTGAGAAAGGAGATCATCTTGGACTATAAAAAGCTCCTTATAGAAAAATACCGGACATCCAGCGTAAATTCCATGCTGATCGCGGTGAATGGATATCTGAGCTGGATCGGCCGGGACGATCTCCGGGTGCGTGTGTGCAGAACACAGAGACGGATCTTTCGCGAGGAGGAGAGGGAACTGACGCGCGAAGAGTACCAGAGACTTCTTATGACCGCGAAACGGGAGAATCGCGAGCGCCTGTTCTGCATCCTTCAGACCATCGCGGGAACGGGGATGCGGATCGGAGAATTAAAATATCTGACAGCGGAGACTCTAAAGGAGCGAAAGATACGGATCGACTTTAAGGGCAAGGTTCGGATCATCCTGATTCCAAGGTCCCTTCTGATCCTTTTGAGAGATTACTGTCGAAAACAGAAGATCAGGGCGGGAAGTATTTTCCGCTCAAGGAACGGAAGACCGCTGGACCGGAGAAATATATGGACGGAGATGAAAAGTCTCTGCAAGAAGGCAAAGGTGGCAGCAAGCAAAGTGTTCCCGCATAATCTGAGACATCTCTTCGCGAGATGCTTTTACGAAAAGGAACACGACCTCGCGCGGCTGGCAGATTATCTTGGACACAGCAGCATTGAGACAACAAGACGGTATACGATGATCACAAGCGAGGAGGCCTGCGCAAAGGATTTAGAGCTGGGGCTGGTCCAAAGGGAAGAAGGAATATCGGAAGGAAAGAAAGGCGAAGCTGAACAAATGGGAAAAATAAAGGATCCGTCTGCGACATAATGTGTATTATGTCATGAACGGCTTTTCTTAAAAGAATATGCATCGTTTTTACATAGAATTTACATGGTTTTTACACTTTCTAAAGCTAATTTGAAAGAGTGTCCAGTCTGCGAATCTACTTCCCGGACTGTATGTTTTTTGGAAAATCATGTTAAAAAAACGCAAAAAAGCAAAAAACCCGGAATATCCATTGAAAACAAAGGTTTTTCGTGATATTATTTTTATGTATATATATGAATACAAGGGGGATTCGTTATGACATAATACACATTATGTCATGGACGGCTTTTTTGAATGAAAAAATGTATGATCGGAGAACGATACGGAAGTCTCGTGATAATTGAAAAAGTGAAGATTCCGGGAAAACCGAAAACCTATTGGCGGTGCCGGTGTGACTGCGGAAATACATGCACCGTGGAAGATTCACACCTGAAAAACGGACACACGAAGAGCTGTGGATGCAGAAGACGGATCCGACTCCAGGAAAAACGCCTCGATCTCACCGGACAGCGGTACGGCAGGCTTGTCGTTCTGGGACCGGCAGCGGGGTTGACAGAAAAACGTGATGGCACGGTGGAGCAAAGCAGATCGTCCGAAGGGGATCGCGCGGATCGTCCGGTCATCGCAGAGTATACAGAAGAGAAAACAACCGATGGAGAGCATCCATTGGCTTTCAGGGAAAGTCCTACAATCTTGGCAGCTTCGCAACCTATGAGGAGGCAGTTCAGGCACGGCTGGACGCGGAAAAACGGTTATATGATCCGTTTTTAGCGAAATATCGCGAAGAAAATTCCTGAGGACGCAGGGGGATCACAATACTGATAAAAACACTTCCAACCGCAGGAATACCGGGCAGCTCTGCTGCATAGAATGCAGTTTAGGAAGTGATTTTTATAAATTTTTAAGAACAAGGGGGAAAGGAGGAGCTTTGTGAGCATAAAGAGGCAGAAGAATCCTGTGTGCAGCAATTGAAATATTGACTCACAGTAACTGTTCGACAGAGATACAGTTACGATCCACGATTCGAAAAAAAGGAGGAAAAGAGAGATGAAGAAGCGCGGAATAAAAAAACGTGTTCTGGCAGCACTCATGACGGCTTGTATGGTCGTTGGGTCTGTGCCGGGAGTGTCGTTGGCGGATGTGTCGGGTGAACCATCTGGTACGCTGACATCGGCTGCAAAGAAACATAACTTTGATGGAACAGCGTCAACAGAAGCAGACCCGGATATTGAGCTTAACAAGACAGCTGCATATAACGGAACATTTACTGAGAACGGTCAGACAGAACTTACAAAGACCTTTGAGGTTGGAACGAAACTCACGCTTGCGGATATTCCTGCATCCAAGGGTAAGAGCAGCAGTTACAGCGATCAGACCTGGGATAAATTCCCGGTTGGATATATTGTAGGAAAAGATGGAACGACCTTCACGATCACCTACAAGTGGAGATCAAGCGGCAGTGGCAGTGATTATGACTATAGCACCTCCACAAGAGGCAAAGCCACAAACGCAGCTGGTAAGTCCGGACGTTGGATCTTAGAGGGCGGCGAGTTCACGGAGGATAACGGGACAACACAAGAGGACACATGTACACCGGCTGGCATGAGATCGACGGCAAGTGGTATTACTTCAACACAGCATCCGACAAGGGAACACTTGGCGCAATACTTGCGAACACCACAACACCGGATGGATATCAGGTAGATGCAAATGGAGCATGGATCCGGTAATTCCGGCAGGAAACCTTCATGGCTCACCGGGCGCGGGATCCTCATAGCAGTCATGTTTCTTTTGGGACTGGGAATTTTTCTGTACCCGCATATCTGTGACTGGTACTATCAGTATCAGTTCAACAAGGCGATCGCGGCGTATGACCGGTTTCAGGGGATCGACTGCGAAGGAATGATCCAGGCGGCCAGAGAGTACAATGAAAGACTTGCAAAGAAAGAGGAACAGTTTCTGGTTCCCGCAGAGGAACGGGAGGAGCTTGACCACCTTCTGGATCCATGGGAAACAGGGATGATGGGATATGTGGACATTCCGAAGATCGGGGTCCACGTTCCCATTTACCACGGAACGGAAGAGCGGGCGCTTCAGTCGGGTGCCGGTTTCTGGTATGGGACAAGCCTGCCGGTGGGCGGTGAAAATACCCATTGTGTGCTGGCCGCCCATAACGGTCTTGTGAAGGCGAAACTGTTCACTGACCTGGACAAACTGGAAGTGGGAGATCGGTTCACTCTGGATGTCTTAAACGAGACATTCACGTATGAGGTGGATCAGATCCTCGTAACACTTCCGGAAGAGACGGAAGAACTTTATGTCCAGAACGGAAAAGACCTTGTGACGCTTTATACCTGTACTCCGTATGGGGTAAATACCCACAGGCTCCTTGTCCGCGGACACCGGGTAACAGAACCGGAAGAATGATGGAAAAAATGCGCCGGTTCACAAAAAAAGTGAAAACGGAGCTTTTTTCGACATAAATTGACATGGAGGGAATCGAAAATGAAAAAGAAAATGAACAAGGTTTTAGTAGTCTGCACAGCGGCAGCAGCGATGACAGCATTTTCAGGAACCGCTTTTGGGGCAACTCTCGATCTGGAGTCAAAGACAGCGGTTGCTGACGCGAAGGATGGAGCCGGGGATATCCAGGAGGCCATAAATCAGATCTCGGGGAACGGAAATAAAGATGGGTGGACCATCAAAATAAAGTCTGGTACATATGACCGATTTACAATTCCGGCAGATTTTAAGAACATCACGGTTGAGGGAGAGAAAAACAGCGTTATTCAGGTGATGAATGCGTCAGTGGCAGACAACCTTTCAGATGCTGGCGGAATTAACGCGTTTGGCAGTAATATTACTTTAAAAGGACTTACAATTGATGCTGGAAATGTACCGGCTGAAGAGGGAAAGTTTACAGCAGCGGTTTCCAATCACAATGGCGCAGTAGGTGGAACTGGCTTTTCTCTTCATGTTGAAAACTGTACGATTAAGGGAACAGATTCACAATTTGCGGATGGTATTTTATTTGACAGTCCGGGATTTGATGTGAAAAATTGTAAAATTTCAGGTTTTAAGCAGGCAGTTGAATTCTTTGGAGATAATTTTGTAGTTCCGGAATCTGGAAATATGGTCAGTGGGAATACGTTCCGTGACTGTAGCTTTGCTATTCATGGATATTTTGGCGGCGGCTCGGATGGCGGAGTGCTGAGTTTTAAGAATAATAAGGTAACCGGTACGGATGATCTGCGCGCCAAAGTAGTGATTCAGGATCAGAGTAATACAGGGGCTGTTCGCGCGGATATCTCTGGAAACACATTTGTGAATGCACTTGTGGGACTTGTGAATCTGAGAGAAAACGGGAAAACGATCTCACCAGTATTGACCTCCAATGAGATGGGCGCAAACAGTTTTTATGTTGAGGCGGTGGAGCCGGGAACCATTGAATTTTATGCGACATATCATGCGCCGGAGAACAGCGAAGGCTGCTGGAGAGTGACAGGAATTGAAGATTTTGGCATTGATGCCGGATTAAATCCGGATGGATCCAAAGCAAAGATCGAGGAGTTGGTGGATGCAGCGAATGAAAGTGGATCCAGAACGTTGAGCATTACGGGAATTGATGAAAACAATCTGATCAAAACGTTCACTTATTTTAAAGATGGAATTTACTGGGACAGCGATAAGGAAAGTAAACCGTCGGTGGACAAAAAAGCGGATGGTCAGGACCGTATCGAGGCAGCAAGGCCAGGAGATGTTATTTCTTTTACACTGGAATCCAATCTGCCGCAGTCACTGTCAGCGCAGGTAAAAAGACGTACTCCAAATGACGACAGACCAGATGATGACAGACCATATATTATAGAAAAGAAGTCTTATCAGCTGATATTCCATGATAAGATGAGCAGTAATCTTTCTCTTAATCAGGCTACATTGAAAGTCGAAATCATGAATAATGGAAAGCTTGTGGAACTGCCGGAGAAATATTACATGGTGCGTACAGATCTTGAAGGTGAGACTTTCCGGGTAACAGTAGGACTTGTGGCAGCGTTTAATGATGGTCAGATCTCGTATGATCAGCTGAAGAATGCGGCACAGATCGTCGTATCTTATGACGCAACGGTAAAAGACAGTGTTATCAATGGAGACAAGGTGGAGAACCGTGCATGGGTCAACGACAGCGAAGAGGATATCGTTGACGGCCCGGTCATCGATCCAGATGTTCCGTCCACCGGTGGAGTTGGAACAAAAGCCTTCACAGCAGCAGGAATCGCCCTGATGGGAGTTGCAGCAGGTGCTGTGATCGTGACAGGTAAGAAAAAGAAAGAAGAACAGTAATTCAGACTTTTCGGATTGTTGCTAGTTATGAGAACGAGGTAGAGACATGAAAAAATCATGGAAAAGTTTCATGACCGTCACCGCAGCAGCTGCTGCGATGACGGCTGCCATGGCATTTTCTTCGTTGGCGGCTGTGGCGAAGGTAGATGATGACCTTCCGGAAAACCGTCATATCGTATCGGTAGCCTCCGGCGGATATGAGACGGGATTCCAGATCAAGGCGGCTCATGGCGCGGACATCTACGAGACGACAAGTTATCCGATCGATAAAAAGGCAGACGGCGAGGATGAGATCGGAACCGTAAGTCAGGGAAAGAAGATCGAGTTTACACTGAACTCCAGTCTTCCAAAGCTGCTTGCACGCTATGTTGTAACGGCATCTAACGCCTCACCGGCAAACTCCGCAAGGGAGATTCGCAAAGTCCGCGTACACAGTGCGTCCGGCGCGGGAACAGTCCGCGTACACAGCGCGTCCAGTGCGGAGACAGTCCGTGTGTACAGCGCGTCCGGTGCCCAGTTCCTTTTAGCAGATGAAAAATATGCGATCCCGGATTCTGTTGTGGAGACCATGGTCTTCCACGATGAGATGAACCGGTATCTGAAGTTTATCGACGGTACGCTCCGTGTGACTGCGGGCAGGGATGGAAAAGAAGTTCCTTCCGGGTATTACACGGTAACAGCCAGTGGTTCCAACGCATTCCGGGTTGAGGTTGATCTTGTAAACCTCTTTAATACCGGAATCATCGATTATGAAGATCTGACGGGTGAAAATCCGATTACAGTGACCTATGAAGCGGTCGTGACAGACGACGCGATCCAGGGGGACGAGCTGTTTAACGAAGCCTGGATCAACGATGGAGAACATGATTCCGTGGAAGGTGATGTCCTTGATAAGAAGGTTCCGTCCACAGGCGGAACGGGACGGGGACTGTTCACGGGTCTGGGACTCCTGTTTATGGTCACAGCGGCAGCAGCATGGAAGAGAAAAAGAAGCATATAGATCAGATACAGAAATCGATGTAGAAGGAAGGAATCCAAGATGACAGGAATTCGGAAAAAGAATAAGATTCTGGGCTTTATTTTTGCCGTGCTTGCGGTATGGATGGTGATATTTCAAAATCCGTCCTACGCGGCACAGCGGGGCAGTCTGAACGTAAAAACAGAACAGGCCGGAATGACGGTATATCTCTATCGGGTTGCCGAAAAACAGGCGGGTGTCTATGTGCTGAATGAGAAATTTCAGGCATCCGGTGCGGATGTTTCCGGGGGTGGTTCCAGAGAGGCTGCGATCACTCTGGCAGATTTTGCGAAGGCGCAGGGGATCCAGCCTTACCGGACCGGAACGGGAAGCGGAAAGCATGTGGTTTTTCGGAATCTTTCGGATGGAGAGGCTCTCTACCTTGTGACGGGGGATCCGATGACCGTTGGCGGCAAGACCTACATTCCGGCACCGGTTCTCGTGGAAGCGGGCGGTGCCGCGGCGGAAGCAGATATCAAGTGTGATATTGAAGAGCCGGAAAACCCGACAAACCCAACGGAACCGACGAATCCGACCGAACCCACAAACCCGACGGATCCGTCGAATCCGACCTCTCCGACCCGTTATCATGATGACAGCGATGATGATGACTGGGATCCGACTCCGAATAAGAAGCCGACTATCACAACAGCGGCTGACGAAACGGTGACGATCACAGATGCGGAGACACAGTCGGAAACCAGAGTGGAGGACAGTACGGCAGAGAGTGAAACAGAGACATCTACGGAGACAACCGTGGAGAACGAGAAGAAGCTTCCCCAGACAGGACAGCTGTGGTGGCCGGTAGGGATCCTGCTCTCCGCAGGCGCGGTCCTTCTGGCGGCAGGTCTTGTGATGAAAAAGAGAAGTAAGGAAAAATAAAAAATTAAAGAGAAACATGAGGATACAGATATGAAAAAGAAAACGCTTCATCCCTCCGGATTTACAAGCAAATGGAGAGCATACTCCAGCACCACAACTCCGCCGACAGAACCGGGACGTTATACCATGACAGTCGTTGTCCTTGGCGGTAACTATCTGGCCTCCCCGATCAACCGGTCTTTCCAGATCACGAAGTAGAACGGCTGAATGGTAAAATCGCGGGTCCTGTAACCCGCGATCAGGAGACATTCATATGAAAAAAGTACGCATCACATTCCCGTTATCAGATCAATGGCGATGTGATGCGTATTTTAATGTAAAAAGAATGTGCCCAGGCGGCTCCGTAAGGAACCACCCGGGCACAGTAGATTGTTTCGTTATTAGTACAACTTTGCACCGGCCGGGATTCTGTCATCGACCATCAGGAGGTTCAGTCCCTCATGGCCATCTTTCTCATGGACTGCTGAGATCAGCATACCTTCGGAATCGATTCCCATCATCTTTCTCGGCGGAAGGTTCACAATCGCGATTGCTGTCTTTCCAACCAGCTCTTCCGGCTCGTAATACTCGTGAATACCGCTTAAGATCACGCGGTCCTTGCGATCTCCGTCGTCCAATGTGAACTTCAGGAGTTTCTTGGACTTCGGTACCGCTTCACAGGCTAAAATCTTAACTGCGCGGAAATCGGATTTTGCGAATGTTTCGAAATCAACCATTTCTTTGAAGATCGGCTCGATCTTAACGTTGGAGAAATCGATCTTCTCAACAGTCTTTGCTGCCGGAGCGGCTACGGAAGACTTGGAAGATTTTTTGTCGGAATCTAAGGACTTCATTGTCGGGAAGAGCAGTACGTCACGGATCGCCGGGGAGTTTGTAAATAACATAACAAGACGGTCGATACCGTATCCGATACCACCGGTCGGCGGCATACCGATCTCAAGGGCATTTAAGAAGTCCTCGTCAGTGGTATTTGCCTCGTCATCACCGGCAGCAAGTGCTGCTTCCTGTGCTTTGAAACGCTCTCTCTGGTCGATCGGGTCGTTTAACTCGGAGTATGCGTTGCACATCTCACGGGCATAGATATAGAGCTCGAAACGCTCAACCTGCTCCGGGTGACCCGGTTTCTTCTTGGTAAGCGGGGAGATCTCGATCGGATGGTCTGTGATGAAGGTCGGCTGGATCAGGTGCTCCTCAACGAATTCCTCGAAGAAGAGGTTGATGATGTCGCCGCGGACATGACGATCCTCGTAGTGAACGCCCTTCTCATCTGCTAATTTCTTTGCTTCCTCAGTCGTAGTGATCTCATTGAAATCAATACCGGTATATTTTTTGATCGCGTCGATCATGGTAAGGCGCTCGAACGGCTTTCCAAGGTCGATCTCGACATCTGCGTACGGAATCGTTGTGGATCCGCAGATCTGCTTTGCGATATGACGGAACATATCCTCTGTGAGATCCATCATTCCCTGGTAATCCGTGTATGCCTGATATAACTCCATAAGAGTAAATTCCGGGTTGTGTCTTGTATCAAGACCTTCATTACGGAATACACGGCCGATCTCGTAAACGCGCTCCATACCGCCGACGATGAGTCTCTTTAAGTAGAGCTCAAGGGAGATACGAAGCTTTACATCCTCGTCGAGAGCGTTATAGTGTGTCTCGAACGGTCTCGCGGCAGCACCGCCTGCGTTTGCGACGAGCATCGGAGTCTCGACCTCAAGGAATCCGAGGTCATCTAAGTATCTGCGGATGCAGCTGATGATCTTGGAACGCATAACGAATGTCTTCTTAACGTCCTCGTTCATGATCAGGTCAACGTATCTCTGACGGTAACGGGTATCTGTGTTTGTAAGTCCGTGGTACTTCTCCGGAAGGATCTGTAAGCTCTTGGAGAGAAGTGTTACAGAATGGGCATGAACAGAGATCTCGCCCATCTTTGTTGTGAATACAAAGCCCTTGATGCCGACGATATCGCCGATATCCATTCTCTTGAAGTCTTTGTAGGAATCCTCACCGAGGTCATCGCGGCATACATAGCACTGGATGTTGCCCTTGAGATCCTGGACGTTGCAGAAGGAAGCTTTACCCATGACACGCTTGGACATAATACGTCCTGCGATGGAAACTTCCTTTCCGTCATATTCTGCGTAATGATCCTTGATATCTGCGCTGTGAGCTGTCTGATCATATTTTGTGATCTGGAACGGGTCTCTGCCCTCTGTCTGTAACTCAGAAAGCTTCTCGCGGCGCACCTTTAAGAGCTGGTGGATATCCTGCTCTTTTGCATTTGCATTCTTGTTCTGATTCTGCTGTTCAGCCACTTTTCTATTTCTCCTTCACTGTAGTCTTTGTGTATGATCGATACGGTCGTGTACAGAATTTTCAGCCCGGAAGCTTCCCGTCTGTACACGGCGGCGATCAATCGACTCTTTTAATATCGAGTACCTTATACTGGATAACTCCGGACTGTGTCTCAACGTCAACAACGTCACCAACGCGTTTTCCGATCAGCGCGTGTCCGACCGGGGACTCGTTGGAGATCTTATTCTCAAGGCTGTTTGCCTCTGTGGAACCAACGAGCTTGAATTCCATCTCCTCGTCGAAATCGACATCGTAAACCTTTACGATACATCCGACGTTGATCTTGTCAAGGTTTACCTCGTCCTCAACAACGACCTCCGCGTTCTTTAACAGCTTCTCGAGCTCTTCGATTCTTAACTCAATATCTCTCTGCTCGTCTTTCGCAGCATCGTACTCGGCGTTCTCGGATAAGTCTCCCTGTTCTCTTGCCTCTTTGATCTTCTGGGCAATCTCACGACGGCGGTTTACTTTCAGATCCTGAAGCTCATCCTCGTATTTTTTCAGTCCTGCATAAGTTAAAATATGTTTCTTATCAGCCATGACGTCTTACCTTTCTTATTGTTTCGGGGCAGAATGACCCTTTATAATTTTTAGCTTTACATTCTCTGTATTATAGCGTGAACACTGGGGATTGTCAAGAAGACGAAAGGCTTTGTTTTTGAGGATTTTCACGGTATCTTTTGATAAAAAATGACTCGTATGGACAGAGGCTGCATCTTATTAGGAAGAAACAGAAAACAGGGAAAGGACAGGAAATAACAGACAAGATAAAAACAGGAATAATTACTGATATTTACTTGATATCCTATCCGCGCTATGCTATAATCAGGTTGATCAAAAATATTTATGAGAAAGGAAGTTACCAATATGCAGTACGCGATTGCACATTTAGATCAGGACGGCAACGGAGATTCCGACAAGAATCCATATATTTCCGTAGATTTTGAAAATAACCTTGAGTCATGTCTTGAGGCGGCAAATATGATGGAGGATGAGGGATATAAGGAGATCACACCGTTTATCCTTGAGGATGAGGGAAAAAGCGGCACTTATACCTGGGAGTATGTGAGACAGCATTCCATTTAAATTTGGAAAAGAGAAATTGGGGAGATCCTGCGGGGCGTGTGAATGCTCTGCGGGGTCTTTTTTGTTGCGATGAAGTTGGAAGAGGCTGTCGGCAGCAGGTCCTGTAAGTCTTGTAAGAAGGAAAAGATAGAAAAACTTGACGAACATATGTTCTAAATGTATAATGGAAACATAAGATTTTAGGGAGAGAATTGAGTCTGGAATCGAGATAAACCATATTAGGAAAGCCGCAGAGACATTTAGTGGCTATGTATTAGTAAGGGATGTTGGTGACAGGTTCTGTAGGTTTTTTGGAGTGCTGGAAGATGACAGATAAGACTGAATAAAAGCTAAGACTAAATAACAGAGAAAACGGAGAAAATATATGAATCAGATCAACCGTGAGGATATGCTGGAGCTTACGAGAAGAATGACATTGAAGAGAAACTGCTTTGACCGGATTGCAGGGGCTTATCTGGATAGGGACGGGTTTGTAGACGGGACATTTAATAAGAATTTCCGTCAGCTCTCCCTGCCAGATCAGCAGAAGAATCTTGATATCGCGAAGACGATCCCGTTTTCGGAGACGAATGTGGCGTTGAAGGAATATGTCTTTTCGGGGGAGGAGAAAAAGCCCGGGAGTGTGTGGCAGCTGCTCTGCGCACTGCGGGAGTGTGAGCTGAAAAACGATGCACTGCTTGATATTTTTTATGAAGTGTTTGGGGAAAAATATCCGGCGTCGGGGGATTATGCGGTCTATTTCTTTCACGGGAATTATGATGTTCCGAGAAAGGCAAAGGATAAGGAAAGCCTCTGGGAATCGGAGGAAGTTTACCGGTTCCTGATCTGTGCGGTGTGCCCGGTGAGCGGAGATTATGAGCCGGGGATGCCGGTCTGCGGATTTATGTTTCCGGCGTTTAAGGACCGGGGACCGGATAATGGGCGGATCCAGGTGTTTGAAGCGGATCCGGCGCGGCCGCATAGGGATTTTTTAAATTTGATCTTGCCAGTGAGTGCATATATTTTGTGAAGGTATGTGGGGGAAATGGAAATTGATGTCGGAAGGGAGACGGGCTATGGCGGATAGAATGAGCAAGATGGATAGATCAAACAGAATTTACGCAGCGATCGATCTGAAGTCATTTTACGCCTCTGTTGAGGTGGTGGATCGAAAACTGGATCCGATGACGACGCACCTTGTCGTCGCGGACCGGAGCCGGACGTCGAAAACGATCTGTCTTGCGGTGTCGCCTTCCTTAAAGGCGTATGGGATTCCCGGACGCGCGCGCCTCTTTGAGGTGGAGCAGAAGGTGGAAGAGGTGAACCGGGAGAGAAGGCGGCGGGCCCCCGGCGGAAAAATTACGGGAAGTTCCTGTGATGCGGTCGAACTGGCGAAAAGACCGGATCTTGCGCTGGATTTTATCGCTGCGCCGCCGCAGATGGCCCACTATATGGAGAAAAGTTCACAAATTTACCAGATCTATTTAAAATATGTGGCACCGGAAGATATCCATTCCTATTCGATCGATGAGGTCTTTATCGACCTGACGTCCTATCTTGAGACATACCATATGTCGGCGCATGAGCTGACGACACGGATGATCCGGGATGTGCAGAAAGAAACCGGAATTACGGCGACTGCGGGGATCGGAACGAATCTGTACCTTGCAAAGATCGCGATGGATATTATGGCAAAGCACATCGAACCGGACGCGGATGGAGTGCGTATCGCGGAACTGGATGAGATGAGTTACCGGAGATATCTGTGGGGACACCGTCCGCTGACGGATTTCTGGCGTGTGGGCCGGGGATACGCGAAAAAACTGGAAGAACGGGGAATCTACACGATGGGGGATATCGCCAGATGCTCCCTCGGAAAGGAAAACGATTATTATAACGAAGATCTTCTGTACCGGATGTTCGGTGTCAACGCGGAACTTCTGATCGACCATGCCTGGGGGTATGAGCCGTGTACGATCGCGGATGTCAAGGCGTACCAGCCGGAAAACCACAGCGTCGGATCCGGGCAGGTTCTTGCCTGTCCATATACCGTCCAGAAGGCAAGGCTCGTCGTGCGGGAGATGGCGGACCTTTTGGCTCTGGATCTTGTGGACAAAAAGCTGACAGCGGACCAGGTGGTCTTGACGGTGGGATACGATATCGAAAACCTGACGGATTCAAAACTCAGAAAGGACTACAACGGGGAGATATCCACGGACCGTTATGGAAGACGGATCCCGAAACACGCCCACGGCTCCAGAAATCTTGGCGGGCAAACTTCCTCCACGAAACGGATCACGGAGGCGGTTATGGAGCTCTACGATGAGATCATGAATCCAAAGCTTCTTGTGCGCCGGATCGCGATTTCCGCAAACCATGTGGTCTGTGAGGGAACGGAACAGAAAGTGCAGGAGTACGAACAGTTGAATCTCTTTACCGATTACGGCACACAGGTGGAGCAGAAAAAGAAGGAAGAGGAAGAATTGGCGCGGGAAAAACGGATGCAGCAGGCGGTTCTGGAGATCAAGAAAAAGTTCGGAAAGAATGCGGTCTTAAAGGGAATGAATCTGGAAGAGGGCGCGACCGCGGTAAAGCGGAACAGCCAGATCGGAGGTCACAGGGCATGAGTACATGGGAGAAATATCGGGATATGATCGATCTTCCATATCCGGGAGAATCAAAGCATACCCGGATGCCGGTGAGGGACAGGGCAGCCCAGTTTGCTCCATTTGCTGCGCTCACCGGATTTGGCGCAGTGTTAAAAGAGACGGAACGTATTACGGAAAAGCGGATCGAGCTGGATGAGTACGAGAAGGAAAAGCTGAATGAGAATCTGCGGCTTCTATTGGAAAAACAGGAATCCCGTCCGGAAATCACAGTAACCTTTTTTGTACCCGATGAAAAGAAGGACGGAGGAGCATATCGGACGATCTCTGGTCATATAAAGAGAGTGGACGAGGAGAGTCATTGTTTGATTTTAGAGGAAGGGGAAAGAATTCTGCTGGAAGATATTTTTGATCTCGCATTCACTGCTCATGAAAAGTAAAGTTAGACGATATAAAAATGTTATGAAATTAACAACAAAATACTTGCGTTAATAATTTAACAATGGTATAATGTGTATAAAGCTTAGGAAAACGAAGCGTGGTTGGTTCTTAGTAAAACCTGTGAAACACAGGTCGGAAACGTGAGATCCCTGTCTGTAATGACAGAATTGTGAAAGGAGAAGAGAACGTATGGCAAGATTTACATTACCGAGAGACATTTATCATGGAAAAGGATGTCTGGAAGAACTGAAAAATCTGAAGGGAAAGAAAGCATTTCTCGTAGTAGGCGGCGGTTCTATGAAACGCCAGGGATTCCTTGACAAGGCTGTTCATTACTTAAAAGACGGCGGAATGGAAGTTGAAGTCTTTGAGGGCGTAGAACCGGATCCGTCGGTGGAGACCGTTATGAGAGGCGCGGAAGCGATGCGCAAGTTTGAGCCGGACTGGATCGTATCCATGGGCGGCGGTTCCCCGATCGATGCGGCGAAGGCGATGTGGGCGTTCTATGAGTACCCGGAGACTACATTTGAAGACCTGATCACTCCGTTCAGCTTCCCGGAACTGAGACAGAAAGCAAGATTCGCGGCGATTCCGTCCACATCCGGTACAGCTACAGAGGTAACGGCATTCTCTGTTATCACAAACTATCAGACCGGAGTGAAATATCCGCTGGCTGACTTTAATATTACTCCGGACGTTGCGATCGTAGATCCGGATCTCGTGATGGGACTTCCGGTGAAACAGGTTGCCTATACCGGTATGGATGCCCTGACCCATGCGATCGAGGCGTACGTCTCCACATTAAACGGACCGTTTACGGATCCGCTGGCACTTCAGGCGATCGAGATGGTTCTGGAATACCTCCCGGCATCTTACAATGGAAATACCCATGCGAGAGAGGAGATGCATTACGCGCAGTGTCTCGCGGGAATGGCATTCTCCAATGCGCTTCTTGGAATCGTTCACTCTATGGCCCACAAGACGGGAGCTGCGTTCTCCACCGGACATATTCCGCACGGATGCGCGAACGCGATCTATCTTCCGTATGTCATCCAGTATAACGCGAAGGATACCGTCGCAGCTGATCGTTACGCGGAGATCGCAAGAAGAATGGGATTAGAGGGAAGATCCAGACAGGCCCTGATCAACAGTCTCTGCGCGAAGATCAATGAATTCAATGAGAAGCTGAATATTCCGAAGACACTGAAAGAATTCGGCATCAATGAGGACGAATTTAAGGAGAAGGTGGACCGTATCGCGGAACTCGCGGTTGGCGATGCATGTACCGGATCGAACCCGAGAGAGATCGATCCTGCGAATATGGCGAAGCTGCTTACCTGCACATATTACGGAACTGAAGTTGACTTTTAACGATAATTTGAGATGCGGCTGTGAGGGTGCTAAGCAGCTGTTGGAAAGATTATCCGCATAATATAAATATTGTGGTGTAATCAGATCTTGTATGGAGATCGAATTGGGAAAATCTCTGCCGGGAATATCCGGCAGAGATTTTCTGTTTGCAGGTTACTGTTCACGCCTTGCGCAAACAGTAACTGATTTTGCCGATGCTTCGCATTCCAGCGAGGTTTTTCTATCATTCTATTGACTTTCTGTAGAAGCCACTCTATAATATATGGTATTGAATACTACATCACAGGGAAAAATAAATGAGAACTGTGATAGGGAATAGAGCTGGAGGAAGCAGTATGAATTATAGAATTATTGGGGATAGCTGCATGGATCTTACTGAGGAGCAGAGGAAGGACCCACATTTTACCCTGATCCCGTTTACGCTTATGGTGGAAGACCACCAGTTTGTTGACGATAAGAATTTTAACCAGAAGGAATTCTTAAAAATCGTAAAGGAAAGCCCGGAGTGTCCGAAGACTGCTTGCCCGTCTCCAGAGACATTTAAGGAAGCTTACTGCTGCGAGGAGGAGAATGTATTTGTTATTACGATCTCTTCCCACCTGAGCGGATGCTATAACAGTGCGGTTCTCGCAAAGAATCTTTATGAGGAAGAGTTTGGAACCGGAAAGAAGAATATCGTGGTGATCGATTCTGAGTCTGCTTCTACCGGAGAAGTAAATCTCGCGCTTTATGTTCAGGAACTCTGTGAGCAGGATATTCCGTTTGAAGAGATCGTAAAGAAAACTCTCGAGTACCGCGACAGACAGAAGACGTATTTCGTTCTGGAAACTCTGGATACATTGAGAAAGAACGGACGACTCACCGGACTTCAGGCGTTCTTCGCGACAAAATTAAACATTAAGCCTGTTATGGGTGCGGATCACGGCGTGATCATCAAACTGGATCAGGCCCGCGGAATCCAGAAGGCACTTCAGAGAATGGTGGAGATCGTTGTGAAAGATGCAGGAACAGTGGAAGATAAGTGTCTTACGATCGCTCACTGCAATGCGCCGGAACGTGCCCAGTATGTAAAAGAAAAATTTGAACAGGCCGCAAAGTTCAAAAAGATCATTGTGACCGAGACAGCCGGACTTGCTACCGTTTATGCAGGGGACGGCGGAATCATTGTGGCAGTGTAACTGTTCAGTAGGTCTGCGCACTTGCTGCGCTGACCGTAAGAAAACATAGGCTGGAAGGCAAAAATCCCATCAGCGAAGCTGATCTGGAATGG